>Ga0114919_10000144_pt1 | contig 46174 bp, 38 predicted proteins | sample BlataG_FD_88682 | JGI IMG/M metagenome (GOLD analysis project Ga0114919, IMG submission 88682) | Deep subsurface microbial communities from Black Sea to uncover new lineages of life (NeLLi) - Black_00105 metaG | ecosystem: Environmental > Aquatic > Marine > Oceanic > Sediment | place: Atlantic... | reverse complement strand
TAAAAAAAAAAAAAAAAAAAAAAGAAAAAACAAAAAAAAAAAAAAAAAAAAAAAAAAAAAAAAAAAAAAAAAAAAAAAAAAAAAAAAAAAAAAAAAAAAAAAAAAAAAAAAAAAAAAAAAAAAAGAAAAAGAAAAAGAACCAAGGGTTAGATCCCAAAAAAATAGGATTTATATTAAATAATGAACTTGATGAAAATGAACAACTTGAAAGAAATAAAAGGAAACGAGCAATGGAAACCTTTTTATCTTCTGCTCATAAAAATTATTTAATGGATACTAAATTAGATAATAAAATTTCTGAACTAGATAATGCAATAAAATTATTTAAAGAAAAAATTTCATAAAAAAAAAATAAAAAAATATTAATAGATAATAGTAAATGGATGAATTGGTGGAATCTGTATCAAAACCAAATGATTTCTGGAAATCTTTAGATGTATTAAATAATAATAAATATTTTGTTGGTCTAGTTATGATTTTATTAAATGTAGGCTCTAAGTTTATTTCGATGGAATTAACTTATAGTCACGAAAAATTTTTAGGAAGTAGGATTGTTAGAAGACTTATTTTATTTACTGTGTTTTTTACTGCTACTCGAGACATTTGGGTATCTTTTTTACTAACCGCAGCATTTGTAATTCTTGTTACAGGTATTTTTAATGAAGATAGTCAATATTGTATCATTCCAAAAAAATATAGACACTTTAAATATACTAGTGATATTCCGAAAGAAGAAATAAATAAGGCAAAGGAATTATTAAAATATCATGATATTTATAAAAATAAAAAAAATACAACTATAAAAGATATAATACAAAATGAATTCAATAATAAAAAAAAAACATATTTAATGAATATTGAAAAATTAAACTTTTTTAAAAATTTTAAAAATTCAAAAAAAAAATAATTCATTTATTCTATTTTTATTTAAATTTCTGTAATAATTATCTTTAAAGATCAAGTGTTATTCCAGATTGTTTCTTTTTTTTTCCTTTTTTTTTATTTGTTCCTGAAACCTCAATATTTCTTACTTGATTTACTTCATTTGTATTCAATTGATCTAATATATCATCTACACCACTTGGACCTTTCATTTGTCTCCGTATATCCTGATAATTTTGATTTAAATTTCTGGAATCGTTATTATAATTCATATTATTTCCCATTCCCATATTTCTATTCATATTTCTATCCATATTTCTTTCCATTTCCATTTCTCTTTCCATATTTCTTTGTCTGTTTCTTTCATAATTTTGATCTTTCATTTCTTGATAATCTCCCATAAAATTTCCAAATCCAGGATTTTGTTTCCCCATAGTATTTACTGCTGCCGATGCAAATTGTTTCATTAATTCAGGATTTTGTTTCATAATATCTCCCATACCTGGTAATGATGATTTAAACATTGTATTTGTTAGATGAAACATAAATGCGCTTCCACCAACCATCATTAATAATTTTAATTCTGGTGCCATCTGAGCTTTTTCTTTGTATTTTTCATGTAATTCTTCAAAAACTTCATCATAATCATTTATATTTTCATGAACACTTTCTGACCATCCATCTAATTTCACATCAAATGGATCAAACTTATTATTTAGAAACTCAACTCCGGTCGAAAATGCCATAAGCATTTTTCGTTGAAATTTTATACTATTATCGATTTCTCTATTTCTTTTCAATCTCTCATATTCTTCTTTCATTTCATCATAACTTGATTGCATTGTAAAAGTCTTTGATAATATAATACCTCTTCCTTCTAATCTTGCTAATTTAAATAATAATTCTTGTTTATCTTTCTGAATTTCCTCAATTGTTTTTCTTCTAGGTAAGGGACTTTCTTCAATTTTCGGTTCAGGATCATCTTTTTTAAAAGGATCAAAATTATTGTTAAATGTCTGACTCTTATTATCATTTATATTATTTGATTCAATCTTTACTTCAGAATCTTTTTCATCACCAAATAAATTATTTGAATCCAAAGTTGTATCTTTCAACTCGGGAAAAAAATCAAAATCATTTATTTTATTATCAGCTTTATCTCCAGAAATTGAATTCACATCTATATTTGAAATTGAATCAAAATTAGGTTCTTTCGTGTTATCATCCAAGAATTTTAAAACATCATCTGTTGTCTCCGTTGCAGAAACAAGACCATCACTTTTGAAATTCGTGTTATCTGACTTCGATTCAATTGGTTTTACATCTCCCGAAATTGACTTTTTTTTATCAGTTAATAAATCTAAACCTAATGTTGGTACCACTTTATCCTCTACATTATCAATTCCTTTTGTATAAACCGATAAATTCGGTTCCGATGAAAATGATTTTTTTATTGAATTTATAGGACTTGACTCATTTGATTTACTTACGTTTATCTTTATATTCTCATCTTTATCATTAATCCCAAGTGGTATTATATTATTATCATTATTCAAATCTAAATTTAATTCTTCCATTATTTATTACTAAGAGAAAGTAATTTTAAATACTTAACGCAATCATATAGTTATTATTTATTTTTATCATTTAAAGATATAGTTTTTTTTTATATATTTTTATTTAAAATATGTATGAATTGATGATTGATTAGATTTTTTTTTCTTTTTTTTATTTTGACATAAATAATAAGCACCTTGCAAATAACAATCAGCTAAATCATCTTTTTTAGGATGATTATTAAAAAATATTAAAAAATCTTTTTGATCATCTATCATATATTTACAATAATCAATAGCTAATTTTTTTGTAAGATTATATTTATTTTTTATTTTGTAATTATCTTTTATAATTGGACCATTATAAACTTTCAATTTATTTCTTGCGGATATCAATTTTATGTTACTTATTAAATTCTTATTTCTGTTTGTCAAATTTATGAAATATCCAAATATTAATATTTGAATCGATTTCATTGTTGGATTTTTTAATACCGGTTGATTTTCTATTATTACTTCATCTATATCATTAAACATACCTATATTCATCAATTCATCTAAATTATTATACAAAATCTTTCCTAAATCAAATAATGATATATTCTTACATTTTGTCAAATTATTTAATTTATTCTTTTTTAAATACTCATCACACATCAAAACTAAATCTTTCTTTTTTTTACCATCCTCTGTTCCTAATCCTATTTTTTTCATACAATCTTTTAAATCATTTATCTTTAGTTTTTTATAATGCATAATAAATTCAACATCTATATTTACATTATTTTTCTTTAATTTTACATAATCATGAGTCAAATTAATAATTTCCCACTTAAATATTTTATATTTATCATTTTCAACACTCATTATGCAATAAGCTAAATTCTTTATTCCTACATCAAATGATAAAATCTTCATTTTATTTTTTTATATTTTTATTTAATATTTTTTTAAATAATTACCATTCGCTCTAAATTAAATAATCATTAATTATATAATGATTAATTTAAAAAAAAAAAATAAAACCAAAAAAAATAAAATAACTCAAAAATGTAATAGATCTATTAAAAAAAAATTAAAAACATACAAAAAAATAAATGATCTCATCAAAATTTATTATACTAAAACAATTTCAACAATAGATCCCACAGATCCTTTTATAAAATATTATAATCAATCACTTTTTAAAATAAATAATCTTCCCTATAATAATAATTTTGATAATTTCCATTCTTAAATATAATTTTAATTCTTACATATTTAATTAAAATACTGTTTTTTTAATAAAAATATTTTAATAAAAATTATACTTAAACAAATAATTCATATTTTATCTATTAAAAATGAAAATTTTTAAAAACATCTTCCTTCTTTTTGCCTTATATTCTCCAACAATTTATAGTTACAATATTAAATGTAATACTTGTGAATATGTTGTCGCCATGGCAGAAAAATTCGTAATAAGTAAAGTCGAAGAAAAAATACCACTCCCACTTATAGCAAATGATATAATTAAAGAATGTAGTAAATTACCAGTTAAATTATCTGATAAATGCGAGGAAATTGTTGAAGAAAATATTTTACAATTTGAGAAATTTATTAATGATGTTAGTATGACAAGTGAAATCATTTGTCAAAAACTGGAATTATGTGATCCTAAAGAAGATAATTATTCATTAGAATTTTCAAGATTTATTAGAGATCATAATAAAATTTACAATAATGAACATCATTATTTTGAAAGACAAAATATTTTTAAAGATAATTTGGAATATATTCGAAACCATAACAATAATGAAAATAGTTATTTATTGCAAGTAAATCAATTTGCAGATATTACTAACGAAGAATTCAATAAACTTTACAAATCTGAAATACAAGAAAAAAGTTTTCAATGTCCGATATATTCAAATGAAAATAGTGAGATGCTAAAAGAATCAGTAGATTGGATCACCGATGGAGCTGTTACTGCAGTTAAAGACCAAGGTAGTTGTGGTAGTTGTTGGGCATTTTCTTCAGCACAAGCAGTGGAAGGTTTAAATTTTGTTGAAAATGGAGAATTACTCGTTTTATCAGAAAAACAACTTGTTGATTGTTCACGTGCAAACAGTGGATGTCAGGGTGGACTTATGGATTTTGCTTTCAATTACATTAACAGAAATGGAGGATTATGTCTTGAAGAGGATTATCCTTATTCACCAGTCCAAGGAAAATGTCGTGATTGTAATTCTGCAGTACAAATTTCGGGTTGTTATGATGTAGAATCCTCTTCTCCTGAAGCATTAAAATTTGCAGTAATGAAGCAACCAATTTCTGTAGCTATACAAGCAGATACAATCGGTTTTAGATTCTATTCGTCAGGTGTTTATAATGATAATAATTGTAAAACAGATTTAGACCATGGAGTATTACTTGTAGGTTATGGCGAAGAAAATGGTGAAAAATATTGGATCATTAAAAATTCATGGGGTACATCATGGGGAGAATCTGGATACATGAAAATGAAAAGAGATGATATTGAAGGCAAATCGGGAATGTGTGGAATATTACTTCAAGCATCATTTCCCACTAATGATAATAATTTATTTATTGATGATAATCAATGTATTTCGGATGATACTTGTATAAATGCTTAAATCAATAATTAATTAATATTAAAAAAAAAAAAAATTTTATTAATTTATTTTTTTTATGAAGAGAAATTAATAAAATTATATATATTATTATAGAAATTTATGTTTATAAAACCATGAATAGTCATTAAAACTTTCATTTCCATCGTTATCACTAGTATTATTATTATTTTCATTAGGATTGTCATCATTTTCATTAGTATCATTATTATTATCTTGTTGATTTCCGTTTTGTTGATTTCCATTTTCATTATTTGTATTTTGATTACTACCAGGAGTAATACAAGAATCTCCATTTAAAAATCCAGGACATTCTAAATTTTTATCTTCACACTGTTTTTTACATACATCATCCCATGCTTTCTCACAATTAGATTTAGTTTTACTGGATACGCTCTTCAATTCTAGTCCACAAGGAACAGCAACCACAATATCATTTCCCTCATTATCTTTTTCACATGGCGTATTATTATTTGCAGAATCATTACAATAACATGTATGAGGCTCACACTTAAAACCACCACCCATTTCTACAAACCAACATTTATCAGCTTTCTTACAATTATCATACGAATCCATACATCCAATTATTGATTTGAAACTCGACATTCCCGTACAATCACATTTACCAGTACAACCTCCACTATTCAATTTTGGCTTTTTTGGTGAATCAACTTCATTATCTTGCTCGTCTATTTCATTAGGCATATTTTCACTTGGCTCTGGTATTGTCTCCATTGTTTGAATCGGCACTTCCACAGGAGCAGGAACAGCATAAGGTATCTCCAAGGGTACTTCTATTGCGGGAGATGGAGGACAAGATGGACATGGACAATTGGGTTGCTCTACAGGATTATTCCAAATCCTTTTCCACTTCACACATACTGGAGGCTTAATATTCATTACTCTTTTTCCTGGAGGTAAATATCGATCAATCTTACATATTTTCTCCTGATTCATATTTATTCTTCTTCCTGCCAATCTATTATTATTTCTATTTCTCATATTTCTATTATTATTCCGATTTCTAATTCTATTATTAAAATTATTACGGAATCTAGATACATCTAAAATAATTTGTCTTTTATCTTTCCTAGGATCATGATAGCCCTCTTTAATCGGCTTAAACATTATACAAATTATTAAACAAATGAATAAAAAAATAATAATTAAATTTTTAAATGATTTACTCATTCCAATATAAATATAATATTAATATATATTTACAAAATATTTTAATATTAATATTTTTAAAACCAAATTAAACATTTCATTTCTTACTTTTTTTATATTCTACATTGCGAATATGTGAATTTTTTTAAATCTGGATTATTTTCTAACTGACTACTTGTTGGATTCTGTATACAAGTTTTCTGTCCCGACGTACAATACCAATTATTATTCGCTACCCATTCACATCTTTTATTCTGACCTTCTTTGGTGTCCCAATTAGGACCTTTACATCTATTATTACTATCATGACCCGCTCCTGAACATTTCCATCCCTGGCTGATCTTTTTCGGAAAACAGCATCCACTCCCCTTACAAGGCTCCGCCCATTTGTTTTTACAACTTACCGCCTTTCCTGGAGATGAAAATGTGCAACTAGCAGGACATTTTTCACCTTTATCATCATCATCATCATCATCATCATCATCATTATTATCATTACTTGGAGGAGATGATGTATCTCCACATCCTACACTTTTATTTACGCACTCGTTTCCACACCAAGTACATTTTCCCTTAAGATCTTCGTACGGACAATACGCTCCTTTACATCTTTGAGAAGTATTTGCTTGTCCACAGTTCCTAGCAGTATTAACACAATCGGTCTGGTCTGGTACATCCTCATCAATAGTTTGTTGTTGTTCCGAATAATCCATTACATCATATTCATTAGTCTCTTGGTAATTATTAACTATGCTTTCAGACATATTATCAGTCGCGCATGAAGGACATGATTGAGGAGGACATGGGGCTTGTGGGGTCTTACATGATTCCGGTTCGGAAACCCTTTCCCATCTAATACATATTGGTTGTGGAAACATATTTTTCGAATTTTTGGGTCTACACGTTAATTGTTTTCCTAAATTATTAATCTGAAATCTTTCGGATTTATCATTTTTTTTTGTATTAAAAATACATAATAATAAAATAAAAAATAATAAAAAAATAAGAAAATATTTAATTGCTTTTTTCATTATATTATTTACAATATTTTTTTTGATTTAAATCTAATTAAAAATTATTTATTTTTAGAAATATAATATATCTTTGATATTATTTTATTTCTAAAACCAAATTAAACATTTATTTCTTACTTTTTTTATATTCTACATTGCGAATAAGTGAATTTTTTTAAATCTGGATTATTTTCTAACTGACTGCTCGTTGGATTCTGTATACAAGTTTTCTGTCCCGATGTACAATACCAATTATTATTCGCCACCCACTCACATCTTTTATTCTGACCTTCTTTGGTATCCCATGAAGGACCTTTACATCTATCATTACTATCATGACCCGCACCCGCACATTTCCATCCCTGGCTGATCTTTTTCGGAAAACAACATCCACTCCCCTTACAGGGTTCCGCCCATTTGTTTTTACAACTTACAGCCTTCCCCGGAGATGAAAATGTACAACTAGCAGGACATTTTTCACCTTTATCATCATCAACATCAACATCAACATCAACATCATCATCATTATCATCACTCGGTGGAGGTGATGCATCTCCACATCCTACACTTTTGTTTACACACTCGTTTCCACACCAAGTACACTTTCCCTTAAGATCTTCATACGGACAATAGGCTCCTTTACATCTCTGTGAAGTATTTGCCTGCCCACAGTTCCTAGCAGTATTAACACAATCTGTTTGATCTGGTATATCTTCATCAATAGTTTGCTGTTGTTCCGAATAATCTATTGCATCATATCCTATTTCTTCTTGTTGATAATTGATTATGTTTTGATTACTAGGAGGACATGATGGACATCTAGGAAAACATGCATTCTGGTCAATTTCCCTTTCGATTATTATAAATCTATTGGGATCCGTTGGATTTGGTTTTAAATAAGTTGGTCTGTTCTTAATATTACAGATATATTTTTGATTGTTTTCATTTGTTCCTATATAATTTTGGAAGTTATTTGTATAATTTTCATTTGAATTATTAAACAAGCTTAGAATTAATACAAATATTAAAATAATTAATAAAAAAAATTTAACATCTTTCATCTATTTTTATTTATTCTTATTATTAGTTAATATATTTTTTCAATCTAATTTTTGAGTCTTACATTTATCATAATAAATTGTTTTAAACGTTTCCAATAATCTTTTAACATCATCCATTTTATTTAGATTCCTGCAGAATAATCTTATTTTTTTATCATTTATTGGACGAATATTGCAATAATCCTCTCTATTTATTTCTAATATTTTCATAGTATTTGGATCATAAAAATCGACATGATCAAATGGATTAAAATGATAGCTTAAATCCAAACTATGTATAATTATATCATCTTTGATTAATTTAAAATCTGGAATATCCATTTTGTGATTTGATATCCAAGCTAAAATATCATTAAGATCTTTAATTTCTATAGGAATTTTAAGATTAATTTCTCCAACATATTTATATAATTTTCTTAATTTTATATTTCTTATAATCGTTTTGGCAGTTTCAATTTCTGATGATGCTACATTTAAATTCTCTATATTTACTAATATTGTATCATCTAATCTGCAAAATTTTTCCCAATTTTCGCTGGTAGAAACACTTTCAGATATTTTTAGATGATCATTACATAAGCAAAATATATCAATAATCATGTATTCTATGGATTTTACAACTGGATGATTATATATTTCATTATGCAAACGATATCTTGTTTGAAATAGATTATTTATTTCGAAAATCATTTTTAATGGATAACATATTTTATGATCTATTATTCTTGTAAGTTTAAATAGACTTTGAAAATCAAAACCATAATTCAAACCGATTTGTTTGGTATCACGTTGGATATAATCAAATTTATCGACATCTATTCCATTAAAACAATTGGAAACGATTGAATATACCCATTTAGGTTCAACAATAAATTTCTTAGGTTCAATCAAATCTATTACTTTTTCAATATCATTATCTGTCAATGCAATATTATATTTTTTAACAATTCTTTTAAATATTAAACATGATCTATTTTCATGTATTATCAGAGGATTTTTCGAGTCAACGAATTTAGGTAAAAATCCATTATCAAAAATATGACTAAATGGACCATGTCCTAAATCATGACATAATCCTGCAATTTGTAATATTTCAATAGTATCTTCACTAATTTCCAAATCAGGATGATTATTTTTTATCATTTCAATCCATTGTCTTGCTAAATAACAGACGCCGATACTATGTTCAAAGCGTTTATGACTTGCACCAGAAAATACGTAATAACAAGTTCCGAGCTGGTGAATTGATCTTAATTTTTGGAATTCTGGTGTATCTATTATTTGTATACAAATAGGTGATAATCTTATCATTCCATGTATAGAATCATAAATTATTTTAGATTTATTCATTTCTTTGGTATTTCTAAAAAATATTTTAATTGTTTTATCAAATTTTTTTTTTAAAATAAAATGTAGAGTTTAATATTAATTTTTAATTTATTTTTAGAATCTAAATGATTAATAAATTAAAAAATAAATTATTTGATTATAAAAAAATAGAAGAAATTGCTGTTTCCATAATTCACCAACACGAAAAAAATGAAATTATCCAAACTATTATTAGTCCAAGGATTAAAGAAAAATCATTATCATTAGATTTTATGAATGATCTTGAGTTATTCAATGGTAATTATGGTGATTATACTAAATCAATTATTAGTAAATTAGATCATACTAAAACATCAATAGGTAAAATAAAATTTGAACATTTACTTGGAAATCCAGTAACTAATATTAATGAACTAAATCAAAGAAAGAATTTATTGATTGATTTAAATAACTTGAAAATTAATGATCAAGTTTTGAATAATTTATGTATAATAAAAACATTGGAAAATGATATTTTTTGGTTATGGAAACAAAAGGGAAAAGAAATTGATGAATTTTTTAATCGAGTTTATTTTAATAATGTAATCATGAAAAGATTCAATAAAAATGAAAGATTAATGAATTTCAAATCTTATTATAAAATATTGATTTCCCCATTCATTTCTGTATTCTATCCTATTATTGCAATTATAATTCCATTTCTTATGGTTAGATTCGTTTTTAAAATAAAAATTCCATTTAAATTTTATAAAACAATAGTCCAATCCACTATGGGATTTTCTGGCGGATTGTTTCCACAACTCAACAACAATAAATTAATGAAATTATCAAAATTTATAAGTTCTTTCCTTTGGATTATTCTTTATTTAAATAGTGGTTATGTAGCACTTGATGGTGCAATAAGTACAAATAAAATTATAAATATAATTCATAAAAAGATAATTTCGATTTCGAAATTTTTATCTCATTTTGAAGCAATTCAAAATTTAATTGACCACAAATATATTGAAAGATTACAGAATCCTTTCGAAAATCTAAAAATTTATTTAGATGATTCCCAAAATAAATTTTTCAATAACAAAGGGCGAATTTTAATTGATTATAGAAAAATTCTTAATCAAAAAGATAAATTTATTCCAATTATTAATTATATTGGAAATATAGATATGTATTTCTCAATATTAAATGTTTACAATCTCAATAAATTTGATCATCATTATAGTTATCCTATCTATTTAAATGCAGATCAACCATCTATTCAAATTGAAAAAGTTTGGCATCCATATTTAAATAAACATAATGTCGTTAAAAATAACATTTTAATCGGAAATAAAGAAAAAAATAATTTAATTATTACTGGACCAAATGCAGGAGGGAAATCAACATTCATTAAATCGTTAATGCTCGCTATATTATTTGCACAAACTATTATTATTTCCCCTTGTAAAGAACTTAAATTTACACCCTTTTACAATTTAACGACTTATTTAAATATACCGGATTGTAAAGGAAAAGAATCATTATTTGAAGCTGAAATGAATAGATCATTAGAATATATACAAAAATTGAAAATAACAGAGAAATTGAATAAATTCACATTAGTTATGATGGATGAAATATTTAATAGTACGAATCCGATGGAAGGTATATCAGGAGCATATGCAATTTGTAAAAAAATAGGTTCTTTTAAAAATAGTTTATCACTTATTACGACTCATTTTAATTATTTGACATCATTGGAAAAAACATCTCCATATTTTGTTAATTACAAAATGCAAATTGTGAAAAATGGAGATAAAATATCATATCCTTATAAAATATATAAAGGAATATCAACGCAATTTATTGCAATCCAACTTTTAGAGAAGAAAGGTTTTGATCAAGAAATATTAGATGATGCGAACAAAATTTATAAGAAACTAAAAAAACAAGATAAAATAAAAAAAACGAAAAAGAAGAAAAAAAATAAAATTGTTAAAAAATTAAAACAAATTGAAAATATTATAGAGAATAAGATTGAATTATCATAATTTTTATTATTCATAAATTTTTGTGAGTTTAAATGAAAAATATTTTTTGTTATACTTTATTAAATGAATACTAATATTTTAATTATCGTAACCTTACTTTTTGCAGTTCTAAGTTATGCTGTTTATATTTTGCATAAAAAAACAAAAATTAAATTTGATTCTATTGAAAGCAGTATAAAAAATATTGAAAATAAAATATTGAATTTAAATAGTGAATCTCCTCCCTCATCAATTATTAATAATGATAATAAAAATCAAAATCAAAATGCACAAATATCCCAGATACATGATCCCCCACAACAAAAAATATCAATAAAACCAACTATCAATGAAATAGACCCTAACCAAATTAAAGACAACTTTGTTCATACAGATAAAGAGTTAAAAAAAGAATTTGATCGTTATAACATTAAGGAAGACCAATGTATTGATGATGATGAAGATGATTACGACGAAGAATATGATGATGAATATGATGAAGAAAATGAAAATGATGAGAATAATGACGATGGAGATAATAATGATGATGAAGATGAAGATGAAGATGAATATGAAGATGAAGATGAAGATGAAGATGAAGATGAAGATGAAGATGAACCCAATGAGGAGAATAGTGATAATATTGATGACGAAACTAATGATGATGATAATGATAATGATGATGGCAATGATGAATTGGAAGATAATAATGAATATAGCAAATATGAAAATAATAACCAAAATGAAAATAATATTACTTTGAAGGAAGAAAGTAATGTTAATGGTGAAATTATTTTACAAAATCAAGAAATAGATTCAATAAATGAAAATGGATATGATTTATCTGTAGAAAATGAAAACTATATTTCAAATAATGATCAGGTAAATAGTGATGGAATAAAAGAGTTTACAGAATCTATGGTTGAATCTTCTCTGATAAATAATAGTGATGAAAAATTAAACATTGAAAATAATATTAAAAAAATTAATGAAAGTAATTCAGATAATAATGGAAATTTGGTTCATTCAAAATTAAATACTTCAGAATTGAATGATGACTCGAATACAATAAAAATGAATAGTAATGATTCAAAAGATTTAAAACAGAAAACATTTTTGGAATTAGATTTAGAGAATAAAACAGTAAAGCAATTAAAAGAAATTTTAACTGAAAAGCAAATTTCATTTACGACCAAATTAAAAAAAGATGATTTAAAAAACTTAATAGTTCAAAGTAATTAAACATAAGGCATTTATATTTTTTTTTGTTAATTAAAATTAATTTAAATAAAACATTAAAAATATTTTATTTAATTAATAATATACGATGAGTAATTGTCAAAACGGAATATGTTATAAAACAAGCAATAATAAGTTTTTTGGATGCCCTCCAAGAATGTCAGACGGAAGAAATTTTACAGATTATAGACCAATATGTTATGTTAACAATCTAATAAGACAAAATAACGAAACATACAACAGTTTCCAATACAGAATGTTTCTCACCCATCATGCAGACCAATTGATGAACCTTAATAGAACCTATGCATGTGAAAAAAATTGTTGCGAACCTTGCCAATTACCTTATGATGTTGGCACAATGATGCCAAGCGAAAGTTCTGTTTATTGCAACTCTCAAACTTGTGGACCTATGGTTGCCGATATTTCAGGTATCGGACAAATGCCACTTCAAACCAATCAACCATTAGTATGTCCTGGTATTAATAACCCTCAAAAACCCAAAAATTGTTGCACACCTCCCAAAAATAATTTCGACTATTATCCCGATGATGAAACTATGGGCACAATGGGAGTCCAACGAACTGCCTCACCCGGTGGTGGTATTCCTTTAAATGGAGGAGATCCAGAATATTACAAATAAGAAAAAATATATAAAGATATTTTTATTATCTAACTATGAGTTATTTAAAAAAATTTAATTATATAAAAAATTTTTTTAAATAATATTATATTATATATAATATATAAACATATAAATGTGTGAAGATTGGAGAAAAATATATTTTGATAAATATTCTTGCAAAGGTATCATCCTCGATGCAGGTGATGGCGATATAACAGTTAAAGGAAAAATTAAATCATCCGACCCTAATGCAAAAGTTTTATTTTGGGCACCTAGTCCTCCAGATTACAGAACTAGTTATTCCGGATCGGGATTACCATTCTCTTCCCAAGAACAAGCATTTGAAAATACTCCCAATACAGGAGCTGTTTCTGTCCAAAATGGTGAATTTAGTTTTAAAATTAAATATCCAAATAGCTATTATGTTGGATTGGGAACAGTTTACATGCCACCCCATGTAAATATTAAAGTATGTGATAATAATAATAATTGTTGCGAAGTCAGTTCTATTAAACTTGGTGATGGTATCCCATTTAGAATGTTAACTTATCCTCCTCCACCAGGAAGTGCTGCAAGATGTTCACCTATGTTTTATATGGGACGAAATAGATTACCAGTTCGAACTCAAGAACAAATATTAAGAGATAGTAGCTATCCCCAAGTTAACAAAATGCCAGGAAATTTCTGGGGACTTGCCGTACCAAACTAAATCTTTTTCATTATTATTTTTTTTATTTTTTTTTATATTTATTGTTATCATAAATATAAATCTTAATTAAATATATTAAATTTTTTTTTTACCAGAAATTTATCAAATTTATCAATATATTTGATAATATATAATTCAATAACATTATTATTAAAATTATTAAGATTTTTCTTCAGATAGTTTATCATTGATCATTTTTTTTTTTTTCCAATCAGGATATTTTTTAAGTAAATACTCTGTTTTTTCTTGAGGTATAAATATTTCGTCTCCAGTTCTATAAAATGTATTATAGTGTTCAATTGATTCCTTTCCCTCTTTTTTTAAGTCAAATTTGTCTTCTATATTATATTTCTCTTTTATTTGATCTTTATTTGGATCAAATTCATATGCTTGATCAGATTCTTCTTTATTCTTTTTTTCGTCATGGAACCCATCACAAGGGGGATCACATTTGATTCTATCACAATCTCGTGTTAATTTACAATCTTCTCGGAATGTTTTTGTTTTTGTATTTCTACCACAGTGATATCTATGTACAGCATTAAATGCATGTTTAAATTTTTGTTTAAAATTTCCGGTTTGGGGACTTTCCTCCAATTTTAAAAATGTAAATTCCTTTTGAATTTTATTATCATTTTCTCCAATAAAATGATAAATAAATACAACTCCTTTTTCAATTCCATTTGAACAACTTAATTGATTACAAAGCAAAGTAATTGGAGGATCTAGAATAATTTCATACATATAAAAAAATGGAGGTAAATATTTATCTTTTTGGTATTTAGTTTTTAACGTTGAAAAATCTTTAGTATTCATTTTTTTGGTTAATAATTTAGGTCTAGTATTTTCTTTATTTTTTAATTTAATTCTAAAAATATTCTCTTGTTTTAACATTACTCTTTGATGAGTTTGTTTTTTAAAATAATTAGTTTTACAATCTAATAATTTATCAAACAATTCTGAATTATTATCTTCAAATACGAATGATCCACTTGTTCCACAAAAATCATCATTGAATATTTTCGCTATATTTTTATCATAAAGGAAATGAAAAAAACTAGTAGAATCAGAATTAAAGATACATTCATTAGATGGGGGACTTAGACTTGGATCTAAATAAATGTTTTCATGACTTTTGTCTTTTAGTCTTGAATACTGGTTCGATCCTCCTTTTTTTTTATTATATTTAGCTGTTTTGTATTTATTTTTAGAAGTTTTGTTTTTTTTTCTATTTTTTATTGATTTTTTTCTATTTTTTATTGATTTTTTATTTATTACATTTCTATATTTTCGACTTTTTTTCATAAGATATTTATATATTCTATGAAGAAAATGATTAATATTAATATTAAAATTAATAAGGATAAAAAATTTGAAGTGGTTTAACTAATGATTCGGGATAACAATTATTTTCAATAGGATAGTAAGGTGCGCACCAGTATTCACCTTTATCATAATCAGATCCAGGATAATTTTTAAGTAGTTTTTGGTAAGTTCCTAATTCACCAATGCATTTACATTTGCATCCATATTCAATGGTTGCATTTTTGCCTAAGAATTGTGAGCTATTTTCGATATATTGACCTTTTGAGTTCCATGGGCTGTTTGTGGGAAAACCTTTCATTTTTTTATAGTTTGTATAAAATATTTTAATAATTACCCTAGTTTTTAAAAAACATGGAATTGATTATTGTTAAATTGAAATGTGTTTACACCCTTGAAGATTTAAAACCGCACCTTTCGGTGAAATAAAAAATCAAAAAGGTTTGACCTTCGCAGAGCGTGTAAATTTTGGTTTTACTGGTTCGTCTAAACCAGTTGATAAATTCTTGCTTCTGGATAAATAATTTGGTCTTTCTTTATTATTTATCGCATTATAAGCAATTTTGTAGATATTTGTTGCTCCATTAACATCTCTATTCCAATAACCGCATCCGTTCTTACAACAAATCAGTCCGTGGATTAAGACATTACCGCTTCTATATGGTTTTGGATTTTCCCTAACCATAGTCTTTTTACAAATACCTATTTCACATTTGGAACACATACAACTCGTTCTAAATTCATCAACCAAATAAGTTTGAAATCCTGCTTTTCTAAACAAAGTCCTCATTCCTTTTCCTTTGGTTGCTTCTTTGAATTTCATTTGTTGTTTTTGTTCGTAATCACCAAAGCAAACTACTACTTCATTTTCATTTCCAAATATGCGTTTGAAATTGTTTAACATTCTTTGTTCGCTTCTTTTTGTATTTCTATAACTTTGTAAGCGTAATTTTCTAAAAATGTATTTTTCATAAAAGTTAAATAACATTCCATTTATTTCACTCTTCTTTTGTATATATTCCTTAAATTTTGTGATGTTAAGTGTTTTACGATTACATTTAGATATTTCAGTTTCCCATTCTATAATTGTTTTTCCATTTATTTTTTCTTGTTTCGTTTCCAACTGTATTTTGGAATACTTCTTTTTCTTTGTTTCTTTTCTTCGTTGGTCTTGTGAATAACGAAACTTATTTGCTTCTTTATTACAATCATCAACACAATAAATTAAATCACATTTTCCAGGGTCTATTGCTATAATTTTCTTATTTTGTAAAGTTGAATAATCATTTAGTTCATCAATATAGGTTTCAGTTGATAAACCTTTTTTCATCATCGGTAATTTCTTACCAACTAAATCTTTACGCAACAATAATAAAGAACAACTTACACCATCTGTTTCTATCATATGATGAAAACTATAATATTTCTTCTTGAAAAAGTTTCGTTCAGTTCTAAAAAAGAATTCCCATATTTTATCTTCTTTGCGTTTCAAATTACCTTTTGTCAAATAATCACTTTTATTTCCTTCTTTCTTTGTCATAAGAAGATGCACTAATGTAGTTGTATCTAATCGTATATGTTTTGGTATAACTTCACTTCTCATAGGAAATACATTGTAAATTGTTTGTTCTTCTTTTTCAATTTGTTTCATCATAAAAATCATACAAGGAAAATAATCCATAGGACTACACATTAAGTCATAAACAATATTATTCTTTTTATAACTTGCTTTATTTGGTGCAATAAATTGTTTTTGTTGGTTAATCCATTTGTGATACATAGAATGAGATTTATAATTGATATTTTCAATGTTTAGTAAATCAGTTTTTATTTTTCGTAATTGATTACATAAATTATTTACTCTTTGTTCCTTTGCTTTTTGTGTAATATTCAAATTTCTTATTTTATTCATAATAAACTTCTTTTTCCAAATTACATTTACATATCTTTCAACATACTCTACATAATGTAATTTAATATTGTTCTCATACATCGTAAGAATATCAATAGTTAGATAATCTAAAATAGTATTCATATGCGTATAATCCAAGTTTTCATTTTGTATAAGCGGTTGAAAATCTGTTTTACAAAACGCAGTTAATCTATCTTTGAGTTCTTTGATTTCTTTTTTAGGTGGTCTTCCACTTGCTTTTTCATTACATAATATTTTCATACAAGAGTTAATAAATTCATCATTAATAACTGGTAATTTATTATGCTTATCGTAATGGTCTAATAAAAAAAGTTTCATAAACATCATAGTTTGAATAACGATTTTATTACACTTAATGACAGCATTTGTAATTTTGGGTAAGTTAATATCAGGATGTTTCAAGACACTTTTCAAAGATGTTTTAATTCCTTTGAAAAGTCGTCAGGTGGTTTTTCTTTTATTTCCATCCCTTATATTATTCCTTAATTTTTTATTTTAAGTCATTTTACGCAAAATTAACATTTAATAAAATTGAATAACAATAATTGCTTAAACATACTATAACATATAATACAAAACAATGCCGAATTTTTGTATATTTCAAGACAAATTAATTACACCAGAAGATATTTATAAATTCAATATTGATAAAAGTAGCGAGTTTATATGCTACACTTGTGATAAAAGATTGCATTTTAGACAATCTCGTAATGGAGACAAGGATTATACAGAACATTTTTATCACCAAAATAACATAAAAGATACACATATTAATTGTGAAAATGATACATATCAAAGTGTTAAGAAAGAATTAAGTGATTTCCATAGTATGTTTTCAAACTTTGTGAAAAATGATAGTAAAGAAATTTTACAAAAAAAAGATTTAAAAAAACACATTGTTGATGGATATAGTAAAGAGCATAATATGGGAATAGAATTTCAAAATTCTAAAATATCGGTTGATGATATAATTAGTAGAGATAAAACAACAGAAATTGACTGGATATTTAATGTTGAAAAACAATTTATAAAAAAAATAGATATAGGCAATTTAATTGTATGTGAGATACCTCACGACAACTGGGAAAAAGCAGTTAAAGTTGTAGAAAATAATGTATTCTTATACACAAGTTTCAAATCGTGGATTTGGTTAGTTGATAGAGAAAGTTATAGAATTCAAATTGATAATAAATTAAGAAATGTGTGGATTGGCGAAGTATGTAGTTTCCAAGATGTATTAGATAATACTTGTCTTCAATATATTATAACCACAGAAGGATTAAATAATTTTCGTTGTGTAGAAAATGATTGTGAAAGTTCTAAAATAATTTACGCAAGATGTAAAAAATCAATGTATTTATTAGACGATATACATAGAAAATATGTTTGTAATTATTTATTTAACGAAAATGATATTTTAGCAATAAAATCTGTTGCTGGAAGTGGAAAAACTACTACATTATTAAATATAGCAAAAAAACATAACGATAAGAAAATTTTATATATAGCATTCAATAAAGGTTTAATTATAGAAATAAAAGATAAAATAAAATCACAAAATATTCATAATATTCAACCATTCACATTTGATGCATTATTGTATAAGTTATTTATATCTCTAAAAGGACATGAGCCTACTATTGTTGATTTAAGACCACAATTCATCGGCAAAATAATACCATTTTTAGAAGGAAAACCTTATAAAGTTAGAGAATATTATTGTAAAAAATTTCTTCAATTTTGTAATGATGCTAATAACAATGATATACGACAATTTTGTTTGACTAAATTAGGTGTTAAGAAACCACTAATGGAACAAATGTGGGATAAATCTAATCAAGATAAATTAATTACATTTGAAACAATTAGAAAACGAGCATATATAAACAGATGGTTTAAGGATTTTATTGATAATACATTTCATTTAATTATGATTGATGAGACACAAGATTTTGATATGATTATGTTAAAAATGTTGTTGAATGATACAAAAATTCCTAAAATATTTGTTGGAGACCCAAAACAATCTATTTATGATTTTAGAGGTTGCATTAATGCTTTCAATTATCTACCAAAAGAAGCATTAGTAATTGAATTTTACTCAACATTTAGAGTTGGAAATCCTGCTTGTGAAATTATTAGAAGTAAATTTGATGATTGTTGGATGATTTCAAAAAGCATTAATGAAACACATTTTGTTCCATCATTTGAAAATAATGACAAGTATGTTTATTTATTTAGAAGTTGGAGAGTTTTACTACAAACTGCCGAAAAAACAAATAATATATGGATTTATAATTTTGATAAAAAAATAAATGAAATTAGAAATCTTCATAAAAAACTTCAAAACAGAAACAATTTTGACGATGATGATGATAAGTTTGAAGATGACTTGCCTAAATTTCTTACATCAATAACATCATATCAACTTGAAGAATTACTTAACAATATAAATAAAAATGTGGTTTGTTTTGAAGATAGCATAATTCAATTTTATACAACTCATTCATATAAAGGTATGGAAAATGATAATATTAGATTAGCAAATGATATTGATTTAACTGATGATGAAAATATTTATTATGTTGCTATTACAAGAGGTATGAAAAAAATTGTTATAGATGATTAAATATATATTTATGTGTTCTAATCTCAACGCCATTTTCAATCATTCTATAATCAACGCTTTCAAATTTATATCTCTGTTTTAATAAATTTTTTATTATTGATAACCAAGGTCTTTTTCTTTTATTTGGTTCCCCAACTGCTTTCATATTATTAAAAGCATAATACTTTCTTATTTCTGGTATAAGTTCCATTATTTTTTTTTGGATTTCTTCATTTTTATCTAATTCATAAAGTGTATATTCTGTTTTATTTTCTAAATCTAAAATGGTTATAATTTTATCAACTATTTCTTCCTGCTCTTTTTTATACAATTCACTTTTAAGACGCATTACAATATACTTAAAATAATAAATAAATTTTAAGTATGTTATTTATAAATTTTTAATTTTCTTCGTCTTGTTGATGATTTTCTTTTTAATTTATATCCTTCTTTCAAATTATAAGCATATTCAAAATAGTTTTTATAATTTTCTGGTTTCACTTTATCAATTGCTTTTTCAACATTTTTTTCTAACTCTTGAAAATTCTCAACATTTCTATCCTTTTTCAAATATATTTTTACTTGGTTAAAGTATTGTTCTATTGCATCCGTCTTGGGAGTATATGGGACACAAAATAAATAATGATTACCACTCTTTGTGATTGCATTTTTGATTAGCTCGTTGTTATGACTTCCTGCATTGTCTAAAATAATAAGATGGTCTTTGTATTTTGAAAATACATTTTTTTCTAAAAATTCTAATAATCGTTCTTTTGTCATACCGCCTTTTTCATATAATTCTTTTCCAACGCATTTTGAATTACTTATTGCTACTAATAATGTGAATTTACGAAACACAAATTGATTGGATGTTTTTATTACACATCTTCTACCTAATTCACATCTACTATATGTTGGTTTCAAAGCAGAACCAACACTCGTTTCATCTAAACAAATAATTTTACTCATAGGAAATTGTTTAACCCTACTATAAAATTTATTTAATTCAGTTTGTTTCTCAATTTGTTTTTTATATCTTTCTTTTGGAAAATGCTCGTGTCTTGTTCGTTTTCTTGTTTTATTATTATCTCTAACAACTTGACCTAAATGTTGAGGCGTAATGTCAAATGAAGGATATTTCTTTTTCATCTCAATTTTTAATTCATTCATAGTAAGTTGCTCGTTTTGTTTTAACAATTCTAACGCAGTTTTTACTTGTGGTTTAGTAATTTTATAAGATACAGGTTTTCTATTTCTTCTTGTAAGATTTTTAGAAGTTTTGTATCTTTTAATCCAATCTCGCAAAGTGGATTTTTTACAATCAAAAATTTTACAAGTTTTCTTATATCCATCTCCTTTATCATTATTTAAGTAATATTTAACCGCAGATATTTTATAATCTTCTGTTTTATGTTTAGTCATCTATATTATTTTGAGAAAAATATAAAAATAGTTAGGGATGCGGTTTTAAATCTTCAAGGGTGTAAATAAATATAAATTTATTTTTTTATTTATATAAAATATTTATGATTACAAGAATTTATTCGGATTTACAAGCAAAAATTAGAGAATATTTATTTTTTAATGAAGCTGTTTATTCATATTCCTTATTTAAATATCTTGATAGGAAATATTTTAGAATTATTAAAAAAATTAAAAACGATCATGAATAACGATCATTATATTTTACAAAAAAATAAAAAAAATATATAAAAATTAAAATCAATTTCATTCAATCAAGTTTAATTGATTTTTTTTTATTATGATTAATATAAATCCAATCATTATCTTCTATTACATCCAATTCAAAATCGATTAATGATATTAAATTTCCATTTTCATAAACTTCCCAATCATTTTTTAATTTTGTATTTTTAAAAAAATCAGAAGGAATCATTTTGTGACCAGAATTTGATTTATTTCCAAATATACTATAAAGATATTTCCCTGTTTTCTTACTTAATTTGTATGCTTTAGTTGTGTAATAGATACCACTATAGATTGTGGAAGCATACATATAATAATTATATAAATCCCAGGCAAATACAATATTTTCAACAGTAAGTAAAGATGCGGGTACTATAATTTCAATCATTAAAATATTATTATATATAAATGAAATTATAATATTTTTTTAAATTTAAAAATTAAAAACATGAATGATAATTACATTCATTAATATTTTTTAAAAAATAATTATTTAATATTGTTTGATTTCATCCAAATGTCTCCATTGAACGCTTGGAGGCTGGGTAGGAGCACTACATACTCCATTAATTGTTTCACAAGGTATAATACCTCCTTTTGGTAGTAATGGAACAGCATCGATGGGAGTAGGAATACAAGGACGATGATTATCTTTAACAACAATTCTATTTGAAATATTATAATCAAATGGGATTTCGATACGTTCTTGGGGATTTAAACAGAGCCATTCCCAACGATTCCATCCGGTTCCTCTTAAATTACATGGTGGATTACTAGTTCTTGTTTCTTCTTGTGGAAGGAAATTGCAGTCGGGAAAATTGGTTGGTCCTTTTGAATAATCTGTGGGACACATTTGTCCATTTTTTAAAGGTTTACCATTACAGGTTTTACAAGTATTTGCGACGCCTTGTCCACATGGTTGTCCTGATTCGCTTTTACAATCTGGACATACAGGTATAAATTTATGTGATGGGCATTTTGAAGCAGCTCTATTTATATTTAACATTTCAGAATCAATATCGATCATATATTTTGACATATCCACACCAGCACCTGATCTTTGAAGTCTAACTGAGGGAGGATATGGATAGCATGCCCCACAATCGATTGGGGGAGTATTTACTTGATAATGACCAGGACCAACTGATTGTGCAAGAGTTTGTTTATATTGACAAGTATCATAATTTAATCGATTAAAAGCCATTTTAGTTATATATATATATATATATAAATAGAATATATTTTATAATTTCAACAAATAAAAAAATATTAAAATAATTGTTCCTTATTTATTTAAAATTTTTAAAGATTATTTGGCATCGGTTGACAAGGCATAGGATTACTTCTAACAGCTGGTGCTGGACAAGTTTGAATAGTCATTGGTGGTGGTAATGGTACTGGTTTATATCTTATCATTTGACATGGTGGTAAATGTAATAATTGTGTATCAATAGTTTTTGGTGGACCACATCCTATTCCTTGAATATTTATTTGTTTTGGTTGGCAATCATCACCAATTTCATCGGGACAGTTAGGTTGATAATGATTAGAGGGACACAATGAAGCAGCTCTTGTTTGTCCTCTTAAATCAGATTCTAATTCTACTAGATTTCCTTTAATTTGACTAACAGCTGATCCACCAACAATACCAAGTTCCATTCTACATTTATTGCAGTTTTCATATTTTATTGGATTTAATAAATAAGATAGGGGTCCAACACTTTGGTCTAACGATTTTTTGTAAGCACAAGTATCATAAATTAATCTATTGCTACTCATTAGTTTATATAATATATAAATAAAAAAAAAAATCAGAATAAAAAATTTAAAATTAAATTAGCTTTATTTTAAATTTTTTTACTATATTATTCTTAATACTTCTCTAAAAAAAATATAAATAAAATATTATCCCTTAAAACATTAACATACATCAAACCGCACATCATAGTTTTATTATAATTTTAAATCATATATTGTTGTCCACATTTTTGACCATAATCTATATTCTTAACAATTTGTCTTGACGGGACTCCTCCCCTAACCCATCCTGCCTTAACAGTTTCTGGTATTAAATGTTTAGGATTTTGAACATTAAAACTTAAACAAGGAATCATAGGTATAAAATTAGGGTTGAATGTCACTTCTGCTAATGTATTACATGCTGGTTTACTTCCAGTTTGATCACCTGTAATTAATTCACTCTCAGTACATGTATTCCCAACACCTCTACCCATATATGGTACTGTCAAATATGGTCTTTCATACAATTGTTGTTTACAATTTCCTTGTTTGGTTATAATTTGACCATTTCTTAACATAGAATTCTGATCTATATTACAACCATCCATACTAGTTTGTCCATAACCATCTCTATAGTAAATATTTGGTTGGCTATTTGCTACTCTAGAAACATTTGGGGCTTCACATTTACATGAATGATAATTACTAGTCATATACATTCCAGGAAATTCACTTTGTCTTGTTTGTACACAAATTTCACATTTATCATTTCCTAAACTGCTTAAAGTATATAAATTAAAATTTCCACAATTTTCATAATTCGATAAACAATTTTTACCTTTATGTTCAAAACATGATGGATCATTTTTTGCACAACTTACAAAATTTTTATTTTGATAGTTCAAATTTTTATTAGATACTGACATTTATTATTATAATATATTAAATATTATTTTTTTACAAATAAAATTATATATTTAAAATTTTAAAAAAATCTTCAGATATATCTCCAGTTCCATTGTGTATTCGCCAAAATTGGATCATACATATTTGCCACACATTGACTACTATTACCATCTTTACATGTTCCTGGTGTTTGATACAACCATTTTGCAAACATCTCTTGGTCATTTGGAATTGTTGTTGATGGCATTGTATAAAACTGTCTCTGAGAATTTTCTCTTCCATAAATATCCCCCAGATTTTTATATAAATTATTATCAAATGCACTCTCTATATCATTTCTTATCTTTGACGAATTATATGAATTACATGCAGGTAATCTTTTTGGATTATATTTTATATCAGTTAACATTGCATTCATAAAAGGATTTCTTATAGTTGGCTTTACACATCCTAAACTTCTATATTTATTTTGATTTTGGAAATTTTCTCTAATCAATTTTCTCTTCTTATTTTCATTTTTAATATGATTTTCATGCAAAAAATATGTAAAAACTGCTAAAAATATTGGAATATAAAATACCAAAAAATTTTGATTAATGAAAAATAAAATTATTGATAAATATATACCAAATCTTAATATTGCATTTAATTTCTCATTATATGACATATCTTTTTTAGGAATAAATTCTATTAACCTGTCTGACTGAAATATTATCTTAGGTTCTTTAAACCAAAAAGGATCATGTTTTATATTTTCATAATCACTCATTATAATTATTATTATATTTATAATGAGATAATTATTATTACAATCTATACATCTTTTTTCAAATTTTATTTTTATTTTATAATCATTATTTATATAATGACTCTGATTGTTTCTTCTTTCTTTCTTCTAATTTTTTTTTTAATCTATCTCTAGTTGTAGATCTACTTGACCTCTCATTTTGCATTTTCATTGCTGAGTCCATATTTTTGCTATTAGCTCCCATCTTTTTTGCCATTTCAGGTAATTTTGAAAACATATCACTCATATTGTCAGAATTTAAATCTTTATCTAAATCATCCATATCATTATCATCATTCCCAGATAAAAATGGATTGTTCTTGAAAAGATTTGCTGTATTATTAAATAATGGATTTCCTTGCAAATTTTGCATCATTGATTGAGCTTCACTCACTAGATCTTGTTCATTTATATTTCCTGAATTTATCTTATTTTGTATTTTTGATCCAACATCTTGAATTAATGACATCAATTTACTTGGATCTTTTCCAATTAAATTATCAAATAATTTTGATGGCTCCAAATCCTCTTTCCCATTCAAATTTTCAAAATCCTTTGCAAATGAATCAAAATTTATTTCCGATGCTAATTCCTTAGCAATCTCCCCTATTTTACTATTTTCAAATAATGACCCTCCAGGCATTTTACTAGGATCAAATTCTATTGTCTTCTCCTTAGCTTTCCCATTTTCCTCGTCTATTTCATCATGTTTTTCTCTGTTATTACTCAAATTTTCAACTATATTAAACATCGCCTTTGCTTGATCACCTAACTTATCCAACGACTCTTTGCTTAAATCCTCCTTATTCAAAGCTTCATTAAATTGTGAAAATAATTTATTATCCTTTTCCTCCACCACATTTTCTTTTTTTAATGCCTCATATAATACTAATAACGTCTGCAAATATTTCCATATTATTTCTTTATTACTTTCATTACTATTCTTCCACATGACTCTAAAATCAATATCTTCCAACAATTCTATTGGCTCATCTGCTGAAAATAAACTTTCATCTTTATTAGATATTTTTATTATATTATCTTTTAATTTCACAAAGAATCTTAATAAATTATCCTCAATTTCTTCACTATTGTCTTTTAAATAATTTGAATAATTTTTATTTAATATTAATGTATATTCTGGAAATGATCTTGTTACATCATTTACAAATTCTTTAAATGTATTTAAACAAAATTGTAAATTTTTATTAATTTCTTTATTTTCTTCATTATTTATATTTTCACTCATATATCTTAATACTTTACAATAATAAATTATTTCTCATTACATAACGCATCTTTTTAATTTCATAATTAATTCAACAGTATCTATATTATCTACTCGATCACTATAATAAATCAATATTTTTAAATATTTCCATATATTCTCTTTTTCTACTTTATCTAAATTACACCATCTTTTTTTTAGTTTCAAAAATATTAATTTTAGTATATTTTTATCTACACCAATATAATTTAATAATGAAAAATAACTTAATCCTTCCTCCTTTATAATATTCGTATTATCGCAAAAATTATTCAATAAATATTCTTCATTTTTCTCAAAAACCATTAAACGATTTCTAACATCATCTTTAAAATATTTTTTAAATAATTCTAAATACAATAATCTATTATTATTTTTTATTCTAATCATATTTTTATAACTCAATAAATATGAATATTTTTTAAACTCATCCTCTACATCCAATTTTTTCATTTCTTCTACAAAATTTATTATTTGCTCATTAAATTTAGAAACATAATCTGTCTCCATTTTATTAATTTATTATTTTTTATCTTTAATATTTTTTCATCATTTATGTTTTTAAAATTATCATCAATATTTAAAAACATATACCCACAAAATAAAATAAATAATAATTAAAATCTCTGAATTGGACCTGGTATTTCTCTATCTCTCTGATTCATCATACGCTCCATATTTTGAGTCAATTGATCTTTCTCTTTTTTCATACTATTATTTTGGTTTCCCCCCATTCCCTTAGGCATCCCATTTTCTTTAAAATATGAATCACTCCCATTTAAAAACGAAAAACTATGCGCTATAGAATTCCCACCATTACCCTTTGATGATGTATCATTTCCTAAAAATGAATAATTATCCGAAAATGATGACCCCATTTCTGCACTATGCCATGCTAATACTTCCTCATTCTTATTTTGAGTTTGTGACTGTATTTGAGCTGATTGTGTTTTATCCAACCACTCAAATATTGCATTTCCAATTAATATATTATTGTTTTCCTTAAATAATATTGTAGGTACACTATTAATATTATCAGGTAATCCTTGATAATTATTATCTACACAAAAATAATTAAAACTATCTTTAAAACTTGTATTCTCCAATTTTCTCAAAAATTCTTTACAATGAGAACATCGATTACTATAAAAAAGAATTTTATCTACTTGCCTATTATTACTCATTATAAAAAAAATATAATAATTTTTTTTTTTAATTTATACACACAACCTTTTTTTAAATAAATAAAAAAATAAATATTTTTTCTTTATATTTTTCACCTATAATCTATTTATCTTCCTTAATATTTTAAATTAATTTAAAAAAAATTGATATTTATTATATTTATATTAATTATAACAAATGTCAATCTTTGAAAATTTTTTTACAACTAGTGCTCAAAAAACAAGATTTACTTTAAATAATTTAGATAAATCCATGGTTAATGCATTTAGAAGAATTATACTCAGCGAACTCATTACAATCAAATTTAAATCTGAACCTTATGATGAATCAACAATTCATATTAATAAAAATTCATGTAGTCTTCATAATGAATTTCTCGCTCATAGAATCGGTATGATACCAATCTATGTCGAAAATATTGAAGATTTCGATTGCTCCAAATATAAATTTGTTTTGAAAAAAAAATGTGAAACAAATACTACTCTCAACGTCACCACTAAAGATTTTAAAGTCTATTATCTCGATCAAGATCGCGAAATAGAAATAAAATCCGGAGCAGATGAATTTTTTAAACCAGATGATATAACTAATAAACATATACTCATATGCAAATTAAAACCAGATAATACCGGCAGAAATGATGGTGAAGAAATTGATATTGTTGCCTATCCAACAAAAGGCTGCGGAAAGGAAAATGCTACCTACTCACCTGTTTCAAAAGCAGTCTTCTTTAATAGTGTTAACGAAAAACTCGCAAAAGAAGAAATTGATAAAATCATAAAAGAAAAAGTATTTATAGATCAATCTGAAAAAAATAAATTTATACAAAATTATAATAATCTAGAAAAATATAGACATTTTTATACAAATAATAAAGGCGAACCTAACAAATTTAATTTTGAAATCGAAAGCATTGGACAAATACCCGCCGAAATTATATTCCGAAAATCAATCCTATTTCTTAAAAATAAAATTAATAATTTTAATCGCTCTCTACAAAATAATGAAGATAATATTGAAATTATTAATACACCAACCGTAATGGACGGTCTTGATATCATAATACATAATGAAGACCATACTCTTGGTAATCTTTTACAATCATATCTTTTCATTTATTTTGTTGATATTGAACCTGCCCCACTGAAATTTGTTGGATATAAATGTCCACATCCTCTTATTAAAAAATTTATATTACGTATACAACCTTTGAATCCAATTGATGATAATCAAGAAAAAATAGATTTCGTCAAAAATATTATAAATAAATGTATACAAAAACTTAATACAACTTTAGATAATATCGCCGAACAATGGCGAAAACATACATCTTCTACACCAAATCATATTATTAAACAACATATTATTCCTAAATCTATTTTAGATCACGAACCACATGATGAACAAATTAATATTTTCGCATCTTCCGATGATAATTCAGAGATAACAGAATCAAGTGAAGACGTAGGTCACTTCGAATCCTCTGATGATGACTCAGATGATGATGATAGCTCCTAATTCATGAATTTGTCTTATATTTTAATGTATGAAATATTGTATATATAGGCAATTTTATAATAAAACTTTCAATAAAACTTCTATTTATTTTTATATTCTCTTTCAAATAACATTTATGTAAATTATATATTATTGGTCTTATCTCATATATTATATCTGATATACTTTTCACACTTTTTTTTATCCATCTATCCTCGTAACTTTTTTTAACATAACTCACTAGATCTTTTAATTCATTTTTATACTCATTAAACTTATCAAAAAATTCTGGAAAAAATTCCAAAAATTTCTTCAATTCATCTTCTTTCAATAAGGCATAAAATAATTTTTTATTGTTGTGAATCTCCAATTTCCTCAATTTTTTTATATTCTCATATTTATTATTTAAAAATTTCGCTTTCATATTTCCTTTTTTACATACTACTCCCCCAAAATCATAACTCTTACTTTCCAGAAATTTATTTATCTCATCCTCGTTGTCAAAATTATTATACAATTCCGGTCTCTCAAATAAACAAAATTTCAGTCTCTTATCATTTCTAATATCCAATAGTTCATAATCATCCCCTACAATTTTCTTCGCCTCTATTAAATAAATACTATTTTTCTCATTTTTTTTTATAATCCTGTTATTCTTATGACATAATACACATGATAAACAAACATCCTTCGGCAAATCCATTATATTCATTTCATATTGTCCTATTACTTCCTCTATCATTTTTCTATATATATAACCATATCCATTTGACATTTCAGATTTAATTAAACTTCTCGTACTAAATTCTATTCCATTTTCAAACCAATATATATTAACCATCGTTCCATCTATTATTTCCTCTTTTATACATTCTTCCAATTTATATTTATCCAAAAAATTTTCCTTTTCCATACATTTTAATGGCGGAATACAAACTATTTTATTATTCCCATATATTAATCCTCTACACTCACTTTTTAACTTCACAAATTTCTCATCTTTAATTCTATTATATTTATATAATTTCAAATTCTTATAGCTTTTTTCTATAATTTTTAATTCAGCTCGTAATTCTAAATCATCTCTAATATTCGAAAAATTTACTTTATATCTTTCAGTCATTTATCTATTAAATAACACTTTTTTTTTTAAGTATTTAATTTAAAACAAATTTTCATTTTAAAATTTACATTCTCTATCTTAATAACTTAAAGATTTATGAATTAAATTATTATCCCTTATCACTCAAATTTAATTCATAGTCATAATTCTTTTCAATAATTATTTCTTTAAATTATAGATATATTATTTCAATAAGTATAAATTATTTTAAAATATTTTATAAATGTTTATACTAAAATAAAAAAAAATATTCTAATATTATAAATAATGTCTTTACAAAAAATTAATCTTGATTCAATTACAAATAATACTATTGAACTATTTGATAATCAAGCATCAAATCAAAACCTCAATCTTGATTTAAAAAATATATTTTTCCAATCTGGAGGTAGTGAATCTAACTCATCCACTGAAGATTCTGACAGCGATGAACTTCTAGGATCACCATCAGATTCCAGTAGCGAAAATATCAATTCTGAACAATCCAATTCAAATCTAACATCCAAACAACCAAAATCAAGAACTGAAGATCAAGAACAAACTAACTCATCTCAAAAAATAGATGAATCGCATACTGATGAACAAATTGATGATCAATCTGATGAACCAATAATTGATCATGATAAACATAAGGATGATGAAGATAAAATTAAATCAGAGGATGAACAAATTTTAGATGATGATGAACATAAGGCTGATGACGGAAATGAACCCGAATCAAAAACAAAAATTATTCAATATCATCATGATGATGAAGATGATGAACATGATGATGAACATCGTGATGAAGATGATATCCAATCAAATGAAGAAGAAATTCAAGATGAAAATATTGAATTTACTGATGAATTAAATATTAATCATAATTACATTCCCGGGAATGATGATCTCTATTCATTTCTCAATATTCTAAATATAGGTGACAAAATTAATGTTTTATGCAACCAATCCAAAAATGAATTACACAATTTCACAGGACATCTAATTTATAAATCATCAAATGTTCTTTTATTACAATCTAATCAAGAACCCAAAAAAATTAAATCTATCAATATTTTAGAAGATAAAATTGCAGATTATAATGATATCAACAAAATATCTATAGTCGAAAAGAATTATCACCTAAATTATTTATCTTGGAAGGATATTTATATAAATGATGATATAGAAATTAAATCCACTAATAAATATAATAATAAAATAGCAAAAATTATCTCAAATTCCGGAAATATTATTACTTTATCTTTTTCAGAACCTGATACTGAATTACTTGATATTGATCTCGAATATGGTTTGTCTAATGAAAATGAAAATGGAATTTATGATTTAATCAAATTAGATTCTACTGTTGACGATGTTACTCCAATTTTTATTACTTCAGAAGAAATTGGAACCATTATTGAAAGTGCAGAAATTGACGAAAATGATAGACTTTATTCAGAAAAAGAAGAATTTGATGATGCTTTTGAAGATCTCCTAAGATTATACAAAAATAAAAAATATGAATCTAACGAAGACTATATTAGAAAAACTATCGAAAATCTCTTGATTTAAAAAAATGAAACAAGCAAATCAGAATCCAACGGAACAATTGTTATCAAAAAAAAAATTACAAATAAACCAATCATTAAAAAAATTATAAATAATGAATATCATAACATAAATATTATACCTATAAATTCAGATGAAAAAAAATTATATATTGATGAAGAAGGATATAGTGGTTCTAATACAGATTTCATCAAAAATTTTGATGAAGAATTCGAAGCTGAATCTAAATTAGTACAAAAATATATTAATAAAGAATTCATCGGAAATTCATATGATAAATATTTTGCAGAATTAAATGAAATAACTAAACCAAATAAAACCAATGAAACTACCAATGGATATAACTGCGTTCTACAACATGATACAAAAATCTTTAGAAATTGTTTTCATGAAGATTGTAAATATTATAGTCAAAATGATATTGATACTTTAATCACTTTACATGTTGATAATATTAATGCTTTAGGTCCAATTCAACGACCTAGTGAAGTTGTTCTATCAGATGGTAATATTAAGAATAAAATGATAACTATAATTGATGGCGAAGTAATGAATATTAAAGGATTTGTATCCATTCCCATCAATTATTACCAAAATAGAAATTTTGAAAATACTGATAATATTAAAAGATTTTTTACAGATTATAAATTTTTAGTAAAATCTATTGAAAAATTTAAACGAAATGATCTAGTTGATTATGTCACATTAGATATTGATGATCTTGACTCATTTAGTCATGATCATGATCCAAATAAAATAACTATTTTTGAATTTTTAGATTCCTCCGAAGAAATTACAGAAAAAACCTACATAGATTTATTGGAAAAAATTATACCATCGGTTGAACAAATTATTCATCATTCAAAAGACAAAAATAAAATTTACAATAATCAAAATATATCAAACTCATTCTTCAAATATGATATTACTCTACAAAATTCAGAATTCCAAGATTTTAAATTTCTTAAAAATTTATTACAAACCAATATCAAAAATTATCAAAAATCAATTTTACCCCAACAAAAAAAATTTAAAGAATTTTATCAAAATTATTCTAATAATTTAAAATCATATAAAAAAATTTTAAAAAAAAGAAAACCAGATCTAATCACAAACCAAAATTTACAATGGGATTTGGTTACTCAATGCTATGGTGAATATAATTTCACAGAATATCTTCCAGATAATGATATTTTTAGATTACAATGGCTCGATAAACAAATCGATTATGGAAAATTATATTATTACCAAACATTATTGGAAAATATTAAAATAAATAGTGATCTCAATACAAAATCAAATGTAGATCGACAAATTAAAACTATACAAAGTATCATACAATCCAAAAAAATATTGAAAGATAAAAAATTATCAGAATATAATAAAATTAAACAAAATAATCAATCACTTACCAAAAAATGTAAAAATTTCAATATTGGTATATCCAAAATTTATTACACTTTAGATGATGTAAATAATGATAATCATAAAACATTATTTTATGATAAAGATTTAGATGATACACCATTTCACATTAAAAATGAAATTGATAGTGATAATAATCTTGAGGATCTCGATCTTTCAATTGAAATACCAAAAAAACTTGAATCCTTATTTTCTACCTTAACTCCAACTCAAATTAATAACATTACTCAGAATATATTAGATAATGGTAAAAAAGTACAAATCGGTGACTATGCATTATTGAATGACTATGAAAAAAAATATTTTAAACGCGAATTAGATGGTGCTAATAAAGAAATATGGGTTTTAACCCAAGATACAAATATTCAATTTAAAAAAAATTTCTGTATCAATCAGGGCGAAAATATCCAAAATACCAAAAGATCAGATTTAACCAATCCAAATAGTTGTAATTATAACGAAATTTATGGTTGTTTACCCAATAAATTAAATAGATTATTATTGATTATAAAAAATTTAAATCAAGAAATTACAAAATTAGAACTAATGGAATCTTCTCTAAAAAAAATTAAAGATTTTACACCAAATATTACTAAAGATTTAGACAAATTATTATTACAAAATAAAAGATTACAACTTGTTGAACAACAAAAAATTGATAAAATTAAACAAGATTATGAAAAATTAACCGAATCCATTTCCGAATCTAACCAAAAAAAAAGTCCACTCTTTAAAGTTCTAAAAAAAATTATGAAACAAAGAGATATTATTAAAAGAAATAAAATCTTATCATCTTTAATCACCAATGATAATTATGTTAGACTTAATACTGGCGACGAAGATACTAATTGGCTATACACCACTGATACCAATGAACCTTTCATAAGTAAACATTGGCTTCTAAAAGTACAACTCTCTGATACTTCCAAATCCACATCAGAAATATCAACCATTATAGACAAATTAAAAGAATATGGTATCTATGATCAAGGTAGTGGCAAAATAGTTTCCAAAATTGATGGCGATGAACTAATGGATATTGATTACGAATTTTTTGAAGGATTTGAAAAAGATGATTCCGGTTTCAAAAATACAAGAAGTTTATTAACAAATAATACAAATTTTAAAGTCGAAATACAAAATAAAGAAATAAAAAAATATAAAGAAGGCGAAAAAGACTATCATATTAATATGATTCTAAAAAAATTAATTAATCTCCTCCTTATCGAAATCAATTTAGAAATTCAAACAGATCTAGTTAATGAAATTAATTATGAATTAAACCCAAAAATATTACTCAGCAAAGCAAATTGGCAAACTAAACATCCAAAAAAAAATTATGATAAATATAGAAATCAAACAATTCTTTTTTTTACTTCTGCATATTTAATCATATTTCTTCAAACATCAAATGATTATAAAAGAAATGGAGTTTATGAAGGTTGTGTTTTTAGCACTAAAGGATATCCCTTAGATGAAAATGATGATGAAACCAAATTGAATTCTTTAAATTATTTATCCTGTGTATTAGATAAATTAAAAAATGGAATTTCTCCATGGGATTCTCTCAAAAAAATTTCAAAAAGATCTATAAGAAAAAATTTAAAAAATATTATTCAAAAAATATATACTAATAATCTAGTTGTAAAAAAAAAATATCAAACTAAAAGAATTAAAATTGAAGAATCTAATAAACAAATTAATACAATTGATAATCATTTCATGGTTTGGAAAACATTTAAACCTAATCTATCTGGTTCATATTCAATGAAAGAACCTCCAATTATTAATGAATCAGATAAAAGAAAAATTATACAATCTATTGAAAATAAAAATTATAATCAATTTATTCAATTAATCTCAAAAATTAATTTACGAATTAGATGGCTTTGTTTCTCTATTATAGACTCTATCAATATTCAAATTTCAAATGATGAAATCCAATATAAAAATATTTTACAAATACCATTACAACAAAATGCTTGTTGTTTAACGCAAATCGATGAATTTTCTTATTATTTAAAATATTTTATTAATGATTCAAATGATTTATTAAATAAAACTGAAGAAATCAAACAATTAGAAAAATTAAAAAATATATATATTAATAATCAAACTATTCCTTCACATATTGTAAACAAATTTCCATTCCAGATCACAAAAAGCGATTTTAATATTGTACCCAATACTATTAGCAAATCTAATATTTATGCACTATTTTTAAAATTCTCAAATGAAAATCATACATTCGGGCAGGAAAGATTATTTAATAAATTTGGAAGAGATATCGTTTCCGGACAAAAATTAGATTTTTGTAAAAAAAAAAATTATTCAGAAGACGATTATAAAATCTTTATTAATAAATTCTATCAAAAAAATATAATTAATTATTCTACAAAAACATTCATTAATTTATATTCTAATCTAATCCAAAAATTAAAAGAAGATTATCCATTTATTTTTAAGACAAATAAAGATCCTCTTTTGCAACTAAACGAATTTAATATTGATGAACAGATAAATCCAAAAAAAGATGGATTCGAAACTTTAATTTATAATCTTAAAGAAACTATTGAAACCGAAACACAATCTCTTGTAACTCAATTAGAAGATAATACTAATCATTCTATCGATGATGAAAAGAAAAAAAAAATTATTAAACAATTGAATGAATTAGGTGATTTTACAAATATACTTGAGGAACAAAAAATTCGATCACGAACAATACAATCCAAAGATCATGCCAAAATTAATTTTTATAAATCTAAAATAATAAATATAAAGAATTATATTCATAAATTTATCCTATCGGGATTATCAAAAATTATAAGAAAAAATAATAAGGCTCCACCATCAATCCCTGATTCATGGGGTATATCGGAAAAACATAAAGATTATGTTCTTATTGACATATTAAAAAATAGAGATTATCTTATTTCAGCAAGTAATACATTAAATTCAGGTAATAATGATAAAGAAAAACATATCATTTCTGAAATTTTAAACCAACTCTTAAATATTGATAGTGTATTAAATAATTTTATTGGGAAAAATAAAATCAAAAATTGCGAAGATGAAATTATTTATGATATTTATTATAATTCTGAACTTTGTTCTCAAATACTTCACTATATCTTACTACGAATATTACATTTTATTATAAATCAAGATTTTATTCAAAAAATATTAAATGATGAACCAATTGATGAAATTAAAACTGACTTAATCATTGAAAATGATGAGGATTCAGAAGAATTAGATTTAAGTATAGAAAGCAATCCAATTGATCTTGAAAATGAATTTGAAATATTGCCTATACAAAAAAAAACATTATTACTTTTATCCAATTATATTGTAAATAGCTTAGAAACATTCGAAAATAATATTAAATCTCTTGACCTTACAGAAAACCAAATTACTATATCATTTATAAAAAGCAGAGAAGATGAAAAAACACAATTTTATAAAAAAGACCAATCCATTGAATCAAGAGAAATCGATCAGCAATTAAAACAATTAAAACTAGGATCTTGGTCTAAAGGATTATCATCATCTGTTTATAAATATTCAATGGATGATTATGATGATTTTAATGGCTCTGATGAACTTGAAACTCTGGTTGAAGAGACAACTATGATGCAGTTTGGTGAAACAAATCCTGAACAATTAGAACAAATTCAAGAACAAATGCATAATGAATTAATTTATCAAAACGAAATTGAATTGGATACACAAGTTGACCAAAATTATGATGAAGGAGGCATTGTTTTTAATCCAACTGATGATTCGGGATTATTGACAACATCAATATGGGAATCAAAAGATTTTTATCAAAACGAGCGAGAAAATTACGACTATAATCTACTTTTAAAAGAAAGAGCAGATAGAGAATTTGGTAAAAATAATTATAGTGATGATCAATTTATTATCTATAAACAAGAACAAATTAATGATAAACGTATCAATCACGAAAGCGATCTAGATAATTTTGTAATGCAAGAAGTAAGTGAAGATTCAACTTATATACCAGCTAATTTAATTTCGCCATCATTTTCATCCAATTTACAATTGAAAGATGAACTAGTGGAACTTTCAGGAGGTATCACTTACGGACAATTACCACAGAATATTGATAATGAAGGTTCTGGTAATGATGGTACGGGTGCTCATACTAGTATGGCATTGGTTTAGATTTTTGTCTAATGTTATTATTTCATAATTTTATGGAAAAAAAAAAAATATTAGTATTATAAATGAATAATTTTATTATTCTAATATTTATTTTAATAATCATTATATTTTTAGTTTATTTTTATTATTCTAATTATAATAAAAAAAAAGAAGAGCCATTTTCAAATTATCAACCTAATTTACAACGTTATATACAAAATGTTTTCCATGATGACAGAAGACAAAAGGAACAAACATATTTTAAACTTCATAGCGGATTTTCTAATAATTTTAGAAGATATTATTATAATCCTAATAATGAATTTATTAGTCGAAACATTCAAGCAATTCTAAATCAATTAAAAACAAAACAAAAATTCGATTTAGACTTTAAATCATTGAACTATAAATTAAAAAATAAAATTAAAAATAAAAAAATCTATCATGAATGGGAAAATGAAAAAATTATGAATATCAATAATCCAGAATTATATAATTATTGGGATGGAGATATTGCCGTCAAAATCGATCCTCAAATATATTCTACAATTAAAAAAAAAATTATTGATGAAATGAATACTACTCTTTATAATAGTAATATAGTAAAATCTAACTCTCAAAAAATAAAAAACTCAAAACCAATTTATACTAAAAATATAAAATTCGATTATAAATGGTTAAATAATTTAGAAAAAAATAATATTAGATTATTTACTAACTATAATGATAATCTTATTAATATTTTATCAGCAGAAAATAATAACCAACAATACCTAAATTATATTTTTATTTTAGATGTTTATAGACCATTTAAATTTTCAGGATATCAAATCTATTTTGAAGTTATTTATAATCTTAATTCTAAAGAAATATTGATCAAACAAGCAAATGTTTTATCACCAATTCCTCAACAAGATTTACTCATATTTCCAGGCTATGATAAAAATTTTTACAGTCAGCAACAAATTTATTACAAATATCCTGATAATCCTTATCAGGGAAAAAATCATGAAATACGAACATCCGAACAAGATAAAATATTAGCTTCCAAAAAACAAACATCTCAAATTCTTCAAAAAAGAAAAATGAATAATATTCTACAATTTATGGACAGATCATTTTCTTGTTACGGATCTACAGGTAATAACTATTATCAATGCACATCTGATAAAAATATATTAAATAGACCCAAATCTTCCGGAATTTGGGATAAACCATGCATTATTAATGAAGAATGTCCTTTCTATTTAGCGAATAAAAATTATCTAAATGATCGAGGAGGATGTGTTAATGGTTTTTGTGAAATGCCAATAAATGTAGAAAGATTGACATATAGAAATTATAATTTAATCACACCTCCATTTTGTCATAATTGTAAAAATAATAATGAAAAATGTTGTAATGAACAAAAAACAGACAAAAAAAAATATCCTAATCTAATTACCCCAGACTATGCATTCTCTGGTGATTTTTTTGAAAGATACAGACAAAAAGAATTATTAGAAAAAAGAGGATTAAATTGGATTAATATTTCTTAAAATATTCAATAAATATTTCTAAACATATCATAATTAATATGTTGACTGATTGTATCAAAAAAGAATGCGGTGATAAACTAAATCATGAATACAAAAAAGAAATATTGGATAAATTAAATCATTTAACTGATCAATTAAAAAAACAAAATGATCATTACAATAATGACTCATTCAAATCTAAAGATTTTGAAACACAAATAATAACTCTAACAACTAATATATCAAGATTCTATAAAAATCTAAAACTAACATCATTACCAAATCATCCAGATAAAACTCTTGTACAAATCTGTGATTGTAATTGTTGTCATAAAGAACATAATAAATTACTAAAGGAGTTTTTAGAATTTTATTTATCATTACAAAATTATACGAGTGATAACCCAAATCCTATTAAAAAAAAACTATTAGTTGATCTTACTAGAGACATTTTATATGAAGAAATAATCCGTAATCTATTACATTTCAATAGAAGAATTATGAATGAAAAATTATATGATAAGAAACCATGTAAAGTTATTAAATATGATTCTGAAAATAGAACAAAAATGGATGATCAAACATATTCTATTTATATAAAAATTTTAGAAGCTATTCACAAATATAACCCTAAATATAAACTAAGTGAAGCATTAGTTAATTTATGTACATATTTAAATAATTCACAATGTGATCCTAAGATTTGTAGACGTGATAACAAGAGCAATAAATGCAAAGCTAAACATAAATCAATGATATTTAAAATGCAGAATACTCAAAAAAGTTTAATTATTAATACTCAAAAAAGTTTAAATATTAATACTCAAAAAATTTTTAATAGATCCAAATTTATATTTTTTAATAACAAATTAGCAGAAAAATTTTATCAATCACTAAAATCGGAAGAAAAACATTTTGATGTTGATACTATTGATAAATTAATTAGTCCATTCAATAGATTACAATATCAAAAAATTAATAATGGATCAAATCTAATAGCTGAATATAAACATGAATTAAGTACTAAAAATTTTAATGATTCTATTTGGAGGAAAATTGAACATACTTTGAAAACTTTATTTAGTGATAAAGTTGGTTCATCAAGAAAAAAAATGAAATCAATAAAGAAAAGAAAAAAACGAAATGTCAAAAAATATAAAATATCATTAAAAAAAAAAAAAATAAAGAGTGGAGGACAAAATAAGAATACTCAAATAGGCTATAAGACCTATCAAAGGGTGAAATCATTAAAAATGAAACAAAACAAAAATAAATATTATATAAAACAAAAAAATACCAATAAAAAATAATTTTTCTTTGTTACAAATACTGCGTTTGAATTTAATTTTTTAGATTATAATAATAACAATTTACTAATTTATTTTTTCTTTTATCAATATTATATATCAATAAATTAATCTATTTAATAAAAAATTTATTGACATATATAAATTAGTTTAGTTTTGAAAAATACAGATAAAAGTGAATTTTGAAATTGAATATATATTGATTTGATTAAATAGTAAAAAAAATTCGGAACTATTAAAACAAATTATAAATTAGTAAATGATTAAAAAAATTAAAAAATAGATGTTAGTAAGATAATAAATATTTAAAATAAATGAATAAAATAAATGAAAAAATAAAATAGTTTTCTTTTTTTTAAAATTTTTTCCGCGGATGGGAAAAAAGTGCTCCCTTGAGTCAGGAGAGCACTTTTTTTGATGTTTTTTGATGATTTTTTTTTTAAAGCATAATTTTTTGAAAATGTATTTTTAGTATGTTTTTAGCTTGATAATATGGTAATAAATAAAAATGTGTTTTTTTGATTTTTATTTTTTTTTTTGATGTTTTTTTTTGATGTTTTTGGACCCTAAATTCTAAAAAACATCAAAACATCAAAAAGTGGACCCAAAATTGATGTTTTTTGATGATTTTGTATAAAAAGTGGACCCGAAATGTAAAAAACATCAAAAAAACATCAAAAAGTGGACCCAAAATTGATGATTTTGATTTTTTTCATTGATTTTTTTATTTTGAGAGAAAAAATTATTGATGTTTTTCAAAAAATTTTGATGTTTTTTTTGATGTTTTTGATTTTTGATGATTTTTCCTCAAAAACATCAAAAAAACATCAATTTTTAAAGATATTTAAAGATTAATTTTTATCTATCTATATAATAGAAATGCCTGAATATAAATGTCATTTATGTGGGTTTTTTACAAAATATAAAACAAGATATACTGCACACCTTAATACAAAAAAACATCAAAAAAAGTTAAAAGAAAATAAGGGTCCAGTTAAATATTATAATTATAAAAATATGGAAGATTTTACAGATGAAAAAAACCAAATAAACAATACGATGAATGATGTTAATAATAAACAACAATATAAATGTTTATACTGTAATAAATCATTGAGTAATAATAGTCATATGCATCGACATATGAGGACTTGTAAGCTAAAAAACATCAATGACGATAATCATAAATTAGATAAATTTAATAAGATGACTATAAGTAATAATTTTCATGGAAATAATATAAAAAAAGAAAAGTATCCGGATACATCAAAAAAGTATCCGGATAAGTATCCGGATAGTATCCAAAAGTATCCGGATATATCCAAAAAGTATCCGGATACTTATCCGGATACTATCCAAAAGTATCCGGATACTTTTGCTCAAAATAATTTAAACGATAATGATAATCATTCGGAAATTTTAGATAATTTTTTAGATACTGAATTAGATATAGATCAAATAATAGTACCAAATTTTCAACATTATTTAATAGATAATTTAGAAAATGATTCTAAAAAATTTGTTTGTCCATTTTGTAATTCTAAATTTACAAAAAATAATAATTTGTCTAGACATAAAAATTATCGATGTAAAAAAAATCCTAATGTTAAAAAAATAGATAAGAATATTAAAAAAGAAAAAAATAAAGAAATTGAATTGTTAAAAGAGAAATTAAATAAGATAGATCAAAAATTAACAACACTAAATCCAATTAATATGACTACCAATTATAATGATATTAAAATATTAAATATTTATACTATGAAACCAGTTGATCTATTGAATAAATTTTGTAAAAATAATCCACCTTCTGATGGTGTATTTAAATATCTCGAAAAACGCGGTATTAAAAGTTGTGAAGAAGATAGATTATTAACTGCCCACAAGACAAATAATTTAGATTTTGTCGCATCAGAAATTGATAAAATTTTGAAAGATTGTAACAAAGAATTAATAGAATCTACTAATATATTAGAAAATACATGCGATGGAATTTTATTCTCTAACGATGGTAGTTGTAGAAAACATATTGTAAAAGGACCTACTGATTGGTTATATATGAATGATGAAAAAATATTAGATAAAGCTGTTTCACAAATTCTGGATAAAGTAACTTTAAAATATGGAATACAAATGAATTATGTGAAAAAAATGAGAGCTCAAATTATTAAAAAAATAAAAAAAATGAATGATTGGGCTACCATGAAAAATAAAATTATTAATCAGGTTGGCATCAGTAAAAATATGGATGATGAACAATTAATTTTAAATAATTTAGATAATTGTGAAATCCAAAAACGAATCGAAAAATTCTTGAACGATTTCCAAAAAAATGAGTCTGACATTAAAATCAAAAATAAATCTTTAAAAAAAAATGAACATTCAAACATTTTATCTGAATGCTCATATTTTATTGATGATAAGTCAGAATCTTCGGACTTTTTAGAAACGTTGTCTTATAAATCCTATGAATTTGATAATAAAAGTGAAAATACAGATGATTCTTTATTCAATTATGATACATCTATTCCAAATAATGATACAAATTCAATAATCTATTCAACAAATAAAATTATATATGATTATTCAAAACAATATTTAGAAATAGTTGATTGTGGCAAAAAATATCTAATGGATGATGAAACCTTAGAAGTCTTTGATATTAAAGATAAAAAATATGTTGGTAGAGCGATTCATGAAGAAGGTTGTCCTATTAATCATATAAACAATAAAATAACTAGTAAATGTTGGAAATATGTTGAGTATATTTAATTTTAACTTTTATGATAAAAAATGGAGATTTCGTTATTTTAATTTTTGTGTATTTTTTTTTTTATCAAAATTATTGTTTCGTTAGTTATAATTTTATCACGAAATGCATTAAAAATTAAAAATTATTTTAATGATTTGTTACAAAAGTTGAAAAAATCAAATTGTTTACACCTTTGAAACTTTCAGATGAACAGTTATCTACTCAAAAAACATTTCAAAGTTTAGGTATTTCAACCTCGTGTAAAGTTAGTTATATAGGTAATTAAACTATAAAGTTTAATCAGTTAATCTTATAGATTAACGCCGATGAAGCCCTACTGAATTATTGTTTTTCGTGAAAATTCTATTGGTATTTTCTTTTTATTTATATGACATAATGCTATCATACGAATATTAAGAGAACCATTTACATCACGATTTACTAATATTTGTTTATCCAACTCACTATTAGGAACGCTTTTAGAGCGTAGTAAGCCGTGATATTTAACAATATTAGTTTTCCAAGGTCTTGGATTTTGTCGTTTTCTAAATTTTTCATTTTCTTGTAAATTATAATGATTTATTTTACTTGTTTTATATTCATCTACTAAATACACTTGATAACCTGATTTTCTAAATAAAGTTCTCATTCCAATAGTTTTGGTAGGCGGTGAAAATTTCAAATGTTTCTTTTGTTCTTAATCTCCAAAACATACAATCGTTTTATTGGGATTTCCAAATTTATTTTTAAAATTATTTATCATTCTATATTCTGTTTTCTGGCGATTTATAAAACTAAACCATCTTAATTTTCTATATAAATACTTTTTTATAATATTCTTCTAATAAATTATTTATTTTATTTTTATATTTAATAAATTGTTTAACATTTTCATAAGAGCAACTTTTAGCATCAAATTTAGATAGTTCTGTTTCAAGTTCTTTAATTGTTTTATCATCGCCAACTTTTAATATTTTTTTATCATTTTCTATTATTTTCATATATCGTTTGCTTCTGGTTTCTTTAATTCTTTGTATTTGTGAATATCTATATGTTTTTATATTATCATCTTTGTCTTTTGTGGTGCAAAATATCAAATCTGATTTTCCAGGATCAACTCCGATAACATTATATTTTTGAAGTTCCTTTCGTTCGTTAATTGTTAAATTATCTATATATTTTTCATTGCTAAATCCTTTTGGTTTTATTGTTCTTGGAACTTTATTTTTACCAGAAGAATTATATAAATCACTTCTAACAAATAAAATACTTACTGAAAATCCATCAGTTGATATTTCACCATTAAAAGTATAACCCTTTTTATTAAATATTTTCTTTTCTAATCTAAAAAAATTATTCCAAATATTATGTTGTTGTGATTTTGTATTTCCTTTTGTTAAATAAAATGTTTTATTCATATCTTTTGTAAATAATAGATGTATTACAGTTGCCGTATCTAATTTAATATATTTTGGTATAATTGATTTTCTCATAGGAAAAACATTAAAAGTTTTCTCTTGTTTCTTTTCAATTTCTAATGACATCTTAATTAAAATATTTATAAAATTTAATGGATTACATTTTACTTGATAACAATAATTCTTATCGGTAGTAAAATTATTAAATATATTTCTTCTTAAATTTTCTTTTGTTAGTTTATATTTTTCTATACATTTATCTTCATTTAATAAAATATCTTTTTTTAATCGGTTTAATTGACATCTATATTGTGATAATTCTTTTTTACATAATTGTTTATCCTTAAATTTATTTTTAATACTATCTTCGTTTTGCTTTTTATCAACAATAACATTTATATATCTATTAAAAAAATCATAAAAATGTAATGAAATATGATTTTCAAAACAAGTTAATATTTTTTCAGTTTCATAATCTAATAATGTATTAAGATGAGTAAAATATAAATTATTTTCACCTACTAATAATTGTTTATAATGTGTATCATAAAATATTTTTAATTTATTTTTTAGTTCTATTGTGCTTTGTTTTGGTTTTCTTCCTCTTTTATCTTCTTTTTCAATAGAACAAATAATTTTGATTATATTTTTTACGAAATCAAAATCAATTATTGGTAGTTCATTATTATTAGAATAACAATGTAAATAATATAATTTACTAAATTGAAATGTATGAATAACTTATTTTATTTACATTACATACTGTATCATTTAATTTAAGTATAGTATCATCATATTTAACTATATTTTTTAATGAGGTTTTTATAGTTTTATAATAAGTTAAACTATTTTCATATTTTTTAACTTTATATTTAACAGGTGGTTTTTTCTTTGTCATTATATATATAATAATGTCATTATATCTTTAAATAAGATTATTATATCTAATATTAACCGCATTATTTATCAATTAATGTATAAATTCTTGTTCTAATCTTTTCGTCATTTTTTGTAATTGTTAAATCACCTGAAATAACATTATATTTTTTTTTTAATAACTGTCTAACAATTGATAACCAAGTTCTTTTATATCTATCTGGTTCTTTTAATCCACCAATATTATAAGAACTAAAATATTTTTTAATATCATCTATCAAATTATAAATTTGTTTTTGTTTTTCTTCATCATTATCAATATCATATAAAATAAAGGTTTTATTAGTGGCATCTAAAATAGTAATAATTTTTTCTATAATTTCTTCTTGTTCTTTTTTATATTTAATTGCTTTTTTTTGTTTAGGCATTCTTATTACTTTATATAATCTTATCTTTAAATTTAATCTTTCTTGTATCTATTTTTTACTGTATGAATTGTTTTCTTTCTTGGTTTTAATTTGCTTTTATCTAATGAATTAAAAAAATAATTTTTATAATGTTTCTTTTTAATTTTTTTAATAGATTTTTTAATACTTTTAAGTATATCTTTGTATTCTATTTTACTATCCAATTTTAAGTAATGTTTTAATTGGTTAAAGTATGACTCTACAGGGTTGCTTTGTGGATTATATGGAACATTTAGAACATAATTATTACCACTTTTAATAATAGTATTAGATACTATTTTTGCTGTATGACTTTTAGCATTATCAAATAATAATAATTTATTTTTCATTTTAGTTAAAATATTTTCTTGTAAGAATTCTAAAAATCTTTCTTTATTTGAACCGCC
>Ga0114919_10000143_pt1 | contig 46316 bp, 49 predicted proteins | sample BlataG_FD_88682 | JGI IMG/M metagenome (GOLD analysis project Ga0114919, IMG submission 88682) | Deep subsurface microbial communities from Black Sea to uncover new lineages of life (NeLLi) - Black_00105 metaG | ecosystem: Environmental > Aquatic > Marine > Oceanic > Sediment | place: Atlantic... | reverse complement strand
GGGGGTGGGGGGGTGGGGATTTTATGTTCTGGAACCCATGGGTTGTAGCCCCGCACGGGATGGGTAAAAAGGGGAAAGGAAGAGAAAGGGAAAAAAAAGGGGGGGGGGGGGATTGGCAATGATGTCTCTCTGTGAATCATCATCATAGATAGATCTTTTGTGTCTATCTATCTACGTATATAGTACTGTCTGTTATATAGAGGTGGGGGCTGGATTAGTAATTACATATGTATGTCTGTACAAAGTAGCCCGACATGAATGTTTTAGATAGATACACCCAATTGTACCAACAAGTAGAGCTCTTTGTATATATATATATATCTTGTTTTGTATTTGTACATATATCTAAAACTCGTAAGAACAAAACTATTATATGACCTATAAGATACAAAACAACTCAAGTAGCTTTCTACTACAATGACCTATACGGGTGAAGAAGAAGCTCCTCCTGCCTGGGCGTCTCTCATTTGCTGCTGAGCAGCCAATGCCGCCATCTGACCACGTATGGCCATCCTCATTAATATCGAATACATAATTCCAGCTATTAAACCTGTCCAAAGAGCAGCTCCCAGAGGCTGCCCAAAGAATAAGACTGATACTATCATTGCTACCCAGGCTATTCTCACACTGTCAAACATTGCATCTGCAGGGCCCGACCCGTATAATGAATTGATGTCATGTGCTTCAACGAAGTAGTTATCTTCGTCAATTGTAAAGGGATGGTGTGGATTATCTGCTGCTGCCCCACCATTAGTAGTGGTAGCAGCAGCAGCTTGTCTATTTTGAGGAGGAGGGACATCAGGAAGGTTTTTGACTGGACTTTTGCACAATTCGCAGAGTGTGTCGCCCTTGTAATGTGACCACTTGATGGCACAGTCTTTGTGTCGTAGAGCCAAGTCTCCTAGACATTTGCAGTCTAGCATCATGGCACGGCCCAGTTGGAAGTCCTCTGATGTCAAGGTTTCTAAGCAGATTAGACATGTGGGTGTTGTGTGTTTTCTCATTGACTCTTTTGTAGACACTATCGGTGGTCGCTTGTTGACAAAGGCAGCGTTGCTAGTATCGTTTTCTGCAGCTGATGTTGAAGAGGTTCCTAGTTCTAAGTCCGCAGAATCTATTGGTTGTAGGTCTTCTTGTAATGTGACGACTGGAATGGTAGTTGAGGAAGCTGAAGAGGTGGGGGAGGCGAGCCGTGTCGGGGATAAATCATCACCACTAGTCTGTGGGTCCGCGTTAGCGCCCCTTGTGAATGCTCTTCTAAACCAGTGAGAGAACGCAAGCCGTTTGGTAAATCCATCCGGTTGAGGCTCTTCACGAGCGGGAGAACCCTCGTTTTGTTCTGAGAAGGATCGAAGGGTTGGCGAAATTAGGTTCAGCGTTATGATATATGCCTTGAGATGTCCTATTATATCTTACCTATTAGCGATATGGCTTCGCTGTCCAAATTTATCTGCTGTTCCTGAGTTGGAACAGGATTTATTTCGCTCATTTGGTTAATTATTCCCCCTAAAAGAACCCACAAAGACCTTGAAACAATCAATCAGACCATGGTCATACACTAAAATATCTATACTATAGACATATGTACTAGACTCAGCATTCGATTCACGTCCACTTATACATATACAATTCTCACACTTTGGCCTCACTCTTCCCCGCACGTCCGAGGCCACTCGTGGGAAAACATTCAAAACACATTGCATTACACACATTACCACTTTCTAATCAATCAATCTACGTCAAAATCAGCCACTACCCCTCTACAACAATCCTCCCACATCTTATCTAAAGCCTTTTCCATATCCCTTACCCACCTCTCAGTATCAAATAATGGACAGCTCTCTCTCACTGCCTCCAGGGCCATCCTCAGCCACTGCCTCTTCTCTCCATTCATCCCCAGCTCCACTGCTTTTTCTTCATACTCTTCCAAACTATTCACCACCATTTCATCACCGTAGCCAGTAGCATATGCCAATGAAGCACCCACTCTTGAAGCCATTCTCCCCCCTCCCTTCACTATTCCTTTCACTTTGCTACCACTATCACCATTGTATTCTTCTGCTGCTGGCAGGCTGGCCACCGTCACCAAAGGTACTCCACTAAACAACACATCACAGCCAGTAGTATGCCCATTGTAAATCAAAGTGTCCAACACTATATCGGCAAGGTGACATCTCGCCAGATGATGCTCTTTTGTGGCTACATTAGTAAAGACGATACGGTCAGCAGCAATGCCATGCTCAGCCTGAGCAGTGTGACGGATGAATGGCTCACCGTGGGGAGGGAAGCGAAGCAGCCATAATACTGAACCAGGCACTCTCTTTAGTATGTTGCACCATACTCGGAATGTGTCAGGGTCGTATTTGTACATTTGATTGAAGCAAGCAAAGACAATTGCATCTTCCGGGAGATCTAGATCCGATCTGGTGATTGTACCACCCCTCTTCTTCTCCTTACCCTTCTCCCACGCCACCTCCATACCATCTCCTCCCCCCTCTCCCTCTCTCCCCTCTCCAACAGTACTACTACTGCTACTCAAGGAGAATGATCTCTTGTAATCATTAACAAAGTAAGAATGTGGCATTCTCACCAACCCTTGTTCATGATACCCCCTACGGCACTGTTCATCAGGACACACCACCTTATCCACTACAATGTACTGCATAAAGTCAGCTCCCATAGTACCAGCAAAGCCCATATACGACACTTGTACTGGAGCTGGTCTCAGCGCAAATATTTCATTCCTTCCTCCCTTGGTGAACCCGTTTAAATTGAAAAGGACATGGATTTGATCATCTTGGAAGATTCGGTTGGCAATGGCTGCTGATGTTGAGGATGAAACGTCGATAAAATGTTCAGCTTCTTTTGCTATTCTTGTTCTCCAGCTGCTACCATCATCTGGAGTCAGAGAGTAGCAGAATATCTCATACTTGGTCTTGTCATGGAGACCGAAGACAGAGGCCATGAGGTGAGAGAGGGGGTGATTGGCATAGTCACTAGACACATAGCCCACTCTCAGTCTCTCTTCTGGCTGTAGAGGCTTCCCTCTTCTTCTTATAGAAGTAGCTGTAGTAGTATTAGTAGCAAAACCATCATCTTCCAAGACAAGTCCAGGAACAACGTGTCCATCCTCTATTAGTTTCTGAGCTACTCTCTCACATTCTAAAGAATAGGCTACACTAATAGCCTTGGTCAATGAAGCCGAGAACGGATAGGACACAGCATGAAAGGGCTGAACAGCAGGCATTCTTCCCGCCTGCAGATCAATAAGGACCATAACCTCCAGCCGACGGAAGAGCTCATCTCTCTGTCTCCAGTCGGCTATAGTCTGGAGACAAAACATCAAGTTTGAGAAAATATCACTTTTGGTGGCAAAGTTATCATTACTAGTAGCAGTAGTAGTGAGGGTGAGGGCCATTTGATAAGAAAAAATAGCATCGTTTGGGTTGCCAGCATCTTTGAGTGCGCATGCCAGGTTGGCAAATGCGTCGGCGGAAGAAGGCTGAAACTGTGTGACTTGTTTGTAGGCGTTTGCCGCTTCTTCATATCTTGCAGCTAATCGTAATGCACCTGCCAGGTTGTTGAACACTATACATAGACGTTGAGTACGTGCTTCCTCTACAGGATCAAAACTAGGACTTTTACTATCATTACTACTTCCTCCAGCTGCTGCTGCTGCTGACGCGCTTGAAGCGGGAAGCGGTCTCTTCTTACCATCAACACTACCAGCACCATTAGCAACAGCAGATCCAAATTTCCCTACTAGAGAAGTTTTCTCCTGTTTTTCCAAAGTAATGCAGTAGTAATACATATGTATTGCCTCCTCCAGCTTCCCATACTCCCTCAATGCGTTACCTAAATTATTAGCAGCTTCTTTCATGCTAGGATTGGCAGTGAGTGCTTTTTGATAGGCAGTCGCAGCAGCTTGATAGTTTTTATTTTCATACAATTGACTGGCATAATTGGCTTGTAGCACTGCATCGGTTGGGTTCAACTCGGCAGCCACTCCAAACCAGTAGACAGATCCGTTCTTTTGGTTTAAGAGAGCGTAGGTGAGGCCCAGACCTGTGGCTGCCTCTGTCAATCGGGGATCTATTTTGAGTGCGTTTTTGTAGCATTCTTTTGCGTCTTGTAGGATAGATTTAGATACACTGCCATTACCTCGTTGTTGGGTGTCTTGTTGTTGATCAATAGTCGAAAAGAAACAAGCAGATTCCCTCAGGATATCGCCAATACCACGCCAGGCAGGAGCATACGCCTCATCTACACTTAATGCCTCTTTATAACACCCATGGGCATCTTCTCTACCTACGTGAGTACCTTGTACCCTCAGCACATCCCCCAGCGTCACCCAGGCTTCCTTGAATTGAGGATTCAACGTCAACGAGTGCTTGTAAGCAGCAGCAGCTTCAGCATTTCGGCCCATCTTTAAGTAACAGCTGCCCATATTGCAGAAAGCGTCTGGGTGCTGGGGATTGATCTTGATGGCTGATTTGTAGTAGACAAGGGCCAGATCGAGGGTGCCTCGTTGTTGGAGAGCGTTGGCAAGGTTGACGTGAGCTTCATATGTTGATGGCTGGAGCTGGATGATTGTGTCGTTGGTTGCGATGGAGGCGTCGAAATCGCCCAGTTTGAATTGGGCTGCACCAAGGAGAAGGAGGGCTTCTATATTTTTGGGTTGTCTGAGGAGGATGGTTTGGCAGAGATGGACTACCATTGGGATTTTGTCCGAGGAAAGGCACAGAGATGCTCGACGGAGGAACAGGTCTAGGGAGGCCGTGTCACTGCCTGAAGCGGTAGGAGGAGGAGTGCTTGTGATTGCTGGGTCCATTAAAAGTACATGTGATATATAGCGACTATTTCGAAGGCAATCCTTGACCAGTTTAAAGTAATCTTGAATTGAGTCGAGTTAACGTCCAAGAAAACAGATTGGCCAATTCAGGTGTTAACGAGGCATTAATCAGCTACACCCTTATATCTCTCACATTTGCCACCTCACGAAGTCGACAATGATGGAGAAGCCCCTTATTCCTCCAAGGCGGGAAGTTGTCAGACTGACTCAGTGAGAGAGAGAAGTTGGCTGTTTGTGACAGTTTGTGCAGCCGAGGAGCTGTCTTCACATTCCTACCAATACTAAGTCCTATTCTTACATGCCTACATCTACATCTACATCTACATATACATACACGTACATATACAACATCCTCCTCTTAAACCTCCTCTATCGGTCAGCAACAAATTCGGGCCTCAATTCCCACACCTTCTCCCCCCTCCTCATCCTCAGCTGCGCTACCTCCCTCAGCACTCCTCTGAACAACACTGCATCATTGGGACCAATTTCATTCCTAAACGCATGCACTACTCTATTAGATGCAGCACTGCCTCCATTGCCGTCTAAGAAGGTAGCTACACGCTGTGCTAGATGTTCAGCTCTGCTCATTACTGCTCCCCCTCCTCCCCCTCCTCCTTCTCCGTTTGCAGATTGGTGTTGTTTCTGTTTGAATCTTGCGATGATTTGGCTACTGGTTGGTGCACTTCCATGGGATGCTCCTGCTAAACCAGTCACCCCAAACCTTCTACTATTGTCAATATTAATAGCAGCAGTAAGATCCACAGTACCACCTCCTCCACTACCATCTTGCTGGTGTTCTGACACTACGACTCCTACACCTTTTTCCAAATCTACATCCTTCTTCATTCTGGGATTAATAGTTCTACCAAACAAAGGAACTACTGCCAACCCACCACCATTACTATTAACACCAGGAGCACCAGCCACACCAGACCTCCCAGTCCAAGTAGGTTGATTGACAGGAGCACGTTGACAAGCCAGACGAGATTGTCTCAACATTTCAGCAGCTCTCTGAGCTACTCTGTTGGCCTCTCTCTCTGCTATTCTTCTATCTGCATCGTTGGCCTTTTCAATTTTTTCATGATCTAATATGCCTCTAACTCCGGTGCCTTCGAACAATTGTTTGAGAATATCTGCATCTCCGTTGGTTGTTGTGGTACCTTGGTCGTTCTCTGATGCAGTACCTGTAGTACCTCCATTGTCACCACCAGGACCACCCACACCACTGCCACCAGCTTGTTCTTCCAACTCTGGTGCAGCTTCAATCTGAGTATCTATACTCGCAAATATATCAGCTGTCTCATTACCATTTGAATACCCATCATCATCCCCCAGGGTAAATAAATCCGCCATATCCTTTGCTTTGAAAAACCTCTTTTGTCTTGGATCCCTCAACACTTTATCAGTCAGAAACTGCTTGTACACCTGTCTGTGGTATATCTTCTCCTCAATAGTGCCAGCTGTAATTAACCTATACACGGTCACCTCCTTGCTCTGCCCGATACGCCATGCTCTCTCTCTAGCTTGAGCATCAGTAGATGGATTCCAGTCTGGATCGTATATAACACATCTGTCTGCTCCCGTCAAATTAACACCAAGACCACCTACTCTTGTCGTTAGCAAGAAGGCAAAGACATCAGGGTTGGAGTTGAAACTGTCAATAAGAGAAGCTCTTTGTGCTATCGCCGTAGTGCCATCCATTCGGTGGTATGTCAGTCCTTGGGCAATATACAGCTTCTCTATAATATCCAGCATTTGCTGTGTTTGGGTGAATATAAGAGCTTTATGACCATTTTCATGCCATCTTTGAGAGAGAGCATCCAGTACCTGAAGTTTCCCACATCTCTCTGGAGCTCCATATTCTATGGAGCTTTCCCATTTAGCTCTCTCCAACAAATCTGGGTGATTGCACACTTTTCTGAGTATGTCTATTCCAGCAAGAGCAGCTCTGTTACCGGCTAAAACCTCCTGAGCATCTTTAGATGCCAGGTAAGACCTATACACATCTCTCTGATCCTGGGTCAGAGAACAGAATAAGACCTGCTCTGTCTTTTTCGGCAGCGCTGTTCCCACGTCTGCCTTCCTCCTTCGAAGTAAATATGGGGATATGAGATCCCTCAGTATGACTGCACATCTATACGCGGTGGATACTTGTACCGCACTAGCATTGGCATACCCTCCAATTTGTATCGGAATGGCAAACTGTGCCTCAAACACTGGGAGTGTTCCCAATTTGCCCGGAAATACAAAGTCAAACAACGACCACAGCTCTGTCAGTCTGTTTTGAATGGGAGAGCCCGTCATAATAATTCTATGTACTGTTTGAGCTTGTTTAGCAGTCAGAGTGACTTCAGCATCAGGGTTTCTTATTTTATGACCTTCATCCAGTACGACATAACCCCAGCTCACATCCATCAACGGCCCCTTTTGAAGCCTCATCTGATCATACGTCGTTAGCAATATCCCAGAAGAGGACGTTGCAATGCTGTTTATAATACTTCTATTAGACTGCTGTCTCCCTCCTCTTCCTCTTCCTCCTCCAGTAGCTGTAGAAGTCCCAGCAGAGGCATGCAGTATAGCAACCCTGAATGGAGGGTACCAAGCTCTTAGTTCCCTCAACCACTGTCTCAACACCGTCGCTGGACAAACAATCAACGTTGGCTTGAATAGACCGGTATAATGCAGGCCAGCTAAAAAGGCACTTATTTGAATCGTCTTCCCTAATCCCATTTCATCGCCAATGATGCCGCCTGCTTTTTGGGTGTGTAGCTCCCATAGCCATTTAACGCCTGTCTTTTGATAATCAAATAAACGGTCGTATATAGTAGTGGGTATCTTTAATCCTCCTTCAAATACCACATAATCATCTTCCTCGTCCTCTCCTGAATTTTCTTCTTCATCATCATCCTCTCCCTTTTCCTCAACATCATCTACTTTTTTCTTCTTTAATCTATGTTTGGAAGCTACTTGTCGCTGTCGGTAAATGTCCTCGTCCGCATCATCAAATTCCCCGGCTAAATCTTCAAAGTCACTCATTGTTTGTACCATATACTCCTCTTCGTCGTCATCTACAAGATCTATCACCTCACCATCATTATCATCATCATTGCTGAGATTGTCATCGTCACCAAGAGCCTCCCTCATCCTCTTCAGTCTATTCAACCTACTCTGCTTAGGAGCAGATCGAGGTAGGGTTTGTTTCCTAATACTACTCTTTTTAACAGGAGCAGGTGCATTAGCTCCAGTAGACTGTCTCCAGAAACCTTCAGGAATCTTTCTTATTGATCTTTGTTGACGAGGGAGTTGATCTGTTGGTAGAAGTTTGGATTTGGGTTTGTTTTGTCTGAGTGATTGGACTTTATGTTTCATTCTGCTCACTGAATCCATCATTCTGAGGTTGTTGTTATCTACTATAGCGACAGCAGCATTATTATTGCCTGAACCATTAACACCGCCAGTGTCAGTAACGACATTTTCTCCTTGATGAGATGGTCGTTCTACTCTTCTTTCAAAGCCACTCAGCTGGTCAAACGGTGTCAGAACCCCCATTCTAATCAACCTATCTCTTTCTGTTTCAACGAGTCTACCTGTTTTGTGTTTATCGCTATCATCATGAGATTCAAAGATGTCCACCTCTTCTACATCAAATGCAACCTTCTGCTTCTTCTTAGTTTTGTCCTTCTTGTAAGTAGTAATGTTTTCAATGGTTGGATGCAGGAGTGATGATGATGGATACTGCTGCTTCATGGCTTTGTTTGTTTTCTTCTTCTGAGCATCTGCTTCCACAGCACCAGGGTTTACTCCATGTTTGGCTAGAGACTCTTTCAGTTGGTTGAGTCTGTTGTTAAGACCGTAAATGCGTTGCTGCATGACAGCTTGTTGGAGAGCTCCACCAGCTGTGGCTGCAGCTGATGGTGAGGATGGGCCTGCTTGGTGGCGGCAGCCATCAGTTTCTTCTTCTTCTTCGTCTTGTTGTTGAAGAGATTCAACTGCTGCTGTGACTGCTCTTAATTCAGTTCCAACAGCATGCCATTCCTCAAGAAGATGGACTGGGTCATCTTCAGAGGCTGTGGCAGTAGGCTGTTGCTCGATGCCAGCGTCCTCATGAGCCTGTATGCGTGTGGGAGAGAAAGAGCGGGTGGTCATTAGCAGTGTGGTTGATTTTGAATCTTGGAACTTGAGTTAGATATACCGAGCTGGTTTCGAGTGCCTACCTTTTGTATGATCCCCTTATCGAGTTCAGCTGCGTCAACAGTGGTGACAGCTATATTATCGAGCTCAGGCATTGTTGCAATATTTGATCAAAACAATGGGGAAGAATACAGTCCATTGGAGTAATGAACGAACAAAAGTAACATGAAGAGTTCCAGTACGAATACGAAGATGACCGGTAATAGTGAATGAGTGAGCAGTTGGGGCGCATTTTAGTAGAAGCCAGTTGAATGGTCGGTGGTGTGAGGTGGGTGGTGGCGTTCCCTCCCTCTCCTTGACCTATGCAGTGAGTGGGTTATGGATCTCTTTTAAACAATACCCATTACCTTCACCACCTTATGAACATAGCTATTGATGTGTCATATTTAGCTGGCAAATATGTTTATAGATTTTAGCCGTTGTTACTTCAACTGCAGCATTTCATTCAAAGAGGAGGGAGGGTGGTGCCCACGTCGCCGACGCCTCTGAGGCGTTGGATCTCATTTCCCCCATTAATTTCCCAGCTCATTGACTTCAGACGGCATTAAATCGATTTGAAAATAATCTAGATACAGCAAATACTGATCACCTGCAGTAACCAAGTGTGCGCATTCATTCCTGCCGTCAGAAAATTACCATCACTTTCCTGGACTCGATTATTCCACGCACATAAATATGGTAGCAAAGTGGGGAGATCTCCTTGAGGAAGAGGAGCAGTTGCCTCCATCAACCGTGAATGGCCCAGACGCGAAAGGCATCACTACCAAAGTGGACTATTTCAGAAATGACAAAGGCGAAGTAATGAAGAAGATAACGAAGACCAAGACCATAAAAATTCAAAAGAAGATCTACGAGGTACGTATTTACCCATCTATCAATCATTTTACAGCTCATTTCTCCACTTGTCCCAAACTCATCACCATCCCGCCACCCTTCTCTCTCAACAGGTTGCCGAAAATAGAAGAGCCAACTGGGTCAAGTTTGGAGACGCAGCCACCGAACGCTCCACGGATGCCATCACTGCTCAAGCTACAGAAGATATTCCCTTCGAACGCATCCGTCCAGCCAAGCAGACCCAGGAAGAAAAAGCAAAACAGACCGACTTCCACAGTGCTATGGCTGGCTCCGACAAATCAGTCATTGTCGGATCATTGAGAGACATGTTGTACAAGAAACGTATGGAACGCCAACTATTAGCAGCCAAAGGCCTCATTGCAGCTCCAGAGAGGCCTCCAGGAGAAGATGGACCCGACGGCCCAGGTAGCGGCGGTCTCCCACCCGCTGGAAGTCAGCCCGGCAAATGGGCCCCCTCCTTCCGATCCCGCATGGGAGCAGGAGGCCCCGGCGGAGGAGGAGACGGCCCAGATGCAGCAGCACTCAAAAGAAGAGATGAAAACTCAGTCCGTGTCAGCAATTTGTCGGAAGACGTCACAGAAGATGACTTGCACGAGTTGTTTGGTGCATTCGGTCCAGTGCAGCGTGTGTTTTTGGCCAAAGATAGAGAGACAGGTGAGTCTCGTGGGTTTGCATTTGTCAACTTTATGCATAGGGACGACGCAGAGAGGGCTATTACTAGATTGGATGGGTATGGATATGATAATTTGATCTTGAAGGTAGAATTTTCAGCTCCAAGGGAAAGAACTTAGAGAGAAAGAGGAGAGAAGATGGGTGAAATTGGTGGATTACAGCACATGTTGATGTTCATTGCCATACCATCATGTAATTTATATTTACATGCACACACATTCTCTAGCCGTATAGATAACACTACTTCTTCATACCCAGCTTCTTCATCAGTCTGTTCTTCACAGACAATTGTTTACCAGGCTTCTTCACACCCCCACCACCACGGCCACGCATACCTCCTCCTCCAATCTTCTTCTTTTCCCCATCACCCCCACCTCCACCTCCTCCACCACGGCCACCAATACTAAAACCAGGAACATACTCATCTCCATCCTCGCTATTACCATCACCTCCCCCACCACCAGTGCTAGCCAGATGAATATCCATTGGACTCAGTACTGGGGAGGATACGCCTGCATCTCCACCTTCACTCAATAATCCTTCTCCTTTTCTCATCTTCACCCTACGACCACTACCTTCATTTTCTTCATCCTCAGTGCTGAGATCTTCTCTAGGTACTATTTCTGGTAGCAATATAGGGGGAGGTGTAATATGAATACCAGCTGTTTCCATGAGCACTTGTAATTTATAGGGCAGTAGTTGAGCTTGAAGAAGAGAAAGACCACCATACATGTGTTGGTGGTCAACTTTGTTATTGTGAACTTCCAATGCGGCAGTAGTTATGATCCATTGTTTCAAAATGGGAATCAATGCAACTGCAGCAATCTTATCTGATTCTGATAGAACTGTTTTATTTTTATCTTGAGCTAATGACAATGTCGGCTGGACGAGATCAAGATCAAGACCATCATCGTTATCGCCGTCAAAAGCACCATCCAATTGAGGGATGGATCCTGGTTTAATTTTGATCTTGAACGATATCGGTTGCTGTACTTGTCGTTGTTGGTGTTGTTCTTGATGCAATGCACCACCATCTGCAGTTGGGAGTTTTAGCTTTAATTTGATTGTTTGTGGAGGGCTACCCAGTCCTGCTGCTGCACCACCGGTATTGTCATTGTCATTATTGTAATATGCATAGTCAAAACTATCTTCAGGCTCTTCATCATCTTCACTCCAATCCGCTACTTTGCTCTTCTTGCCTGCAGAGTGAAGACGAGAAGGAGCCGGAGGAGGCTGCTGCCTAGCCCTTCTGCCGGCTTCAAGCACTGCCTCTTCCTCCCCATCCTCTTCCTCCAACACCTCAGCAACACCTCTTCCTTTTCTGTTATGAGCTACTGATGTGCCTCTTTCTTTATTTATGAATGCATCTTCATCATATAGGGGCGAAAGTTCACCTCCCCAGCTACCATCCTCTGAATCTTCGTTATTATCCACACCATCCTCTTCTTCTGAATCAATAAAACTATCACCTGGACTTGCTTTCCTCTTCTTCGTCCTCTCATGTTTCTGATGGGGAGGCCCTCTCTCTCTTGTAGAAGTAGCCAGAGCATTATCTGCTGCTCTTTGCTGTTGCTGATGCCTCATCAACTCTTGTTGTTGCTGCAGTTGCTTTCCCAGTCGTCTTTCCTTCCTTTCCATCCTCAGTTTTTCCTCTGCCTTCCTCTTCCCCTCCGCCCTTGCCTCCACCTCCTCTTCTGTCATGTCCCCCCAAACAACAACAGATTCTAATGCCTCTACTAATTTGGCCGCAAATTGCCACATCAGTGCCCTAAACCCAGGATACCTCTTTGTCACATGTACGCCCAGGAAATCTTCAACTCTCAAAGATTCTAGGTGAACAGCAATACAATCACTACGCAAGTACTGCCCAACAACAACAGTACTAGCCTCTGTAGTTACACTCGCAACAATCCATCCTGGAGGAATGAACAGGGTACCTCCTGCTGGTACATCGGCTTTAGCCGGGCCCTCACACATTGCTAGCAGAGAGTTGGTAGACCCCCGCCGTTGTCCTGATGCCCACCTGATGAACCTGGAGAGATTGGCTGGTGTGGGTGGTATTAATGCAAACGTTTGACTGCCGGAGAGGGAGTGGATCCATTGGCAGCTGCCGCAGGGTTGGAGAGAGAAGTCTGAAAAGCATCTGGCTGGCGACATTTTCAAAAACACTGGGGACTCTGATGATGATGATGAAAGGTGGGTTGTGAAGTCCAAATCCTCCACAGCCCTAGGAGGGTGAAATGTACTGTCATCTCCTACCACTAATGAGGATATTTCTCTGATATCGATGTAGAGCTCTAAGAGCTTGTGCATGGCACTTTGATGAGAAAAGCTTGAAAACTGATGATGCTGCTGCTGATTCTGATCATAAAGAGAAGGTGGATGTTCTCCCTTTCTTTTAATCTTTACCATAGCAGCACTATCAACCTCATCTTCTACTTCACACAGACCTTCCTCCTTCATTCCATTTTTCTTTTCCCTATTTTTGCTTTTATCATCCTCATCATTGTCAGTTGTTTTAGCGATCCAATAATGCTGCCAATCATGTAATGTCCAGTTTAGTTGTTCCCTTTGTGAAGTACAGTCCACTATTCTCATTGATCCAGGTTGCATAGCATTACCGCTGGTAGTGGAGGTGGTGGTACTGATGAGAGATTGTAGGGATTGGAGCTGTTGAGGGATGTAAAGACCCTCAGGCAGGCCATTACCATCATTATCATCATCATTATTATCTAGGAGGAGGATGGGGTGGATGGTGCCCAGTTTGGTGAGACTGTCTGAAGTGAACTGATGTGGTAGGAGTTGTATGACTGCTTCTAATCTGTAGTTTGTATAATTCAGGATGTCTCCTATTGAGTCCCATGCTTTATATGTAGGCGTCACTGCATAGGTTTGGTTTGGAAGATAGATAGATAGATAGATAGATAGAGGTGGGAAAGAGGAAAAGGGGAGTCATTTTTTTATTGTGTGTGTGAGAGCCTGTGGGGGGATTGGAGTTGAGGTGGTTATTTGACGTACCTTCTTTGCTATGGCTGTCTTCCTGCGACTCTCCAGCTAGTGTATAGTCGATCTTCTTGGATGTCTCCCTGTAAAGACGGCCTGCTCCAGACATTGTTCGATCTTGTCCTTTATTTTTTTTTCTGCTCTAGATATATGTCTTGGTTTAACCCTACCGCCTCGTGGTAGCTATTTAGTTTCAAGCATTTTAAAAGTGCGCATATCTGTAAACATGAGCATGTAGCTTGAAGTAGAATGCTCTTTAAGGAGTTTGCCGTTGGGGAGCCAAGTCGCGACGTCGTTCAAATACACATGAGAGGGAGGAGTGGGGAAGGGAGTGCAGATTACATTAAATGTTGTTCTGGTCACGCTCACGGTGCATAAATAACAGCAGCTGGTAACTGGCGATCGGCCGCTAGACCCACCCTCCTAGGTTTGAGTTTTAAGGATCAAATTGGAACAAGAGCAATATTCTCAATCTGCACTGTGCTTCCCCTTCTGCAGTGCTGTCTATGCCGTGCATACCATAAACCACCCATACATCAACATAAAAAGGGACGGATTCTCTGGTCTAAACAACACTCCCGACAATGGAGAATGCCCCACCGCCACCCAACTCCCTTCAACGCCCCATAGTTCAACAGCAACCCTCCTCAACCAAACCCAAAAGACAGCTCCCTTTCAAACTCCTCCTCACCCCATCTTCAGACCCCAATCACAGACAACAACACCAAATACTTCCATCTTCATCCAAACCTCCCCTACAGTTCAACGGAACCAAAATATATGCCAGAACCTCCTTGGCTGTTGAAACCTGCTGCAGAGCCATGTTAGAGTCTGGTTGCACCACTCTAGGATGGGATATTGAGTGGAGAGTTACCTACCAATCAGGAGAGACTCCTAGACCTGTAGCAGTCATGCAATTCTGTCCAGAAATCGTACATACAACAAAAGAAGGGAGGGCATCATCAACGATGGCAACAACATCATCGTCATCATCACTATCACAACCCTCTACCAGCACTACCAACATTCCTCTCAGCAAGGAAGAAGTCTTTCTCCTTCATATAACACACTCTGGCATCACCCCGTCCCTCATACATCTCCTCTCCTCCCCTTCCATTGCCAAAGTAGGCTGCGGAGCTCATCTAGATGCACTCAAAGTACAACGAGATTTCAAGCTTGAATGCCAGGGCATTGTGGACCTGTCCTACTACGCCGTAGCCAGGTTGCCAGAACAACAACCAAAATGGGCACTAAATGCCTTGGTGTCCAGGTTGTTTCATAAAAGTCTTGATAAGAGCGCTGATACAAGATGCAGTAACTGGGAATCGCCATTTCTAAATGAAATACAAAAGACATACGCTGCTAATGATACGTATGCATCTTTGTTGGTGTACCAAGCTCTCAGGGAAATGGTACCCCTTTATAATACCAACAACACCATGATGATGGCTGTTGAGAAGCAGGGGCAGCAACAGGGACAGAATCGTGGTGACAATAATTACGATAATGATAACAACAATCAACAGCAAGCAATGGAGGTAGTAGATCCTGAACAACAACAAGCTATTGTAGATATAATGAACAAAGAGGGATCAATACCTTGCGGTACTGTACTCTCCCGTCTATCCCCAGCCCCATTATCTCTATGGCAAGAGCATGTAGAACAAGGGGTGAGCTTGGAAGAGATTGCACATAGGAGAAACATCCGAATGAGCACGGCAGAGAGCTATCTGGCCGCTGCTATTATCAGTGGGAGGGGGTACAATTGGAAGGAGTTGGGGCTGTCGGATGAGAAGTGGCAGCATGTTACTGCATTTGTGGAAGACTTGATTGAGCCTGTTGTGTCCCCTGATAAAAAGAAGCAAGAAGAAGTGGTGGTGGAAATAGACGGAGGAGGAGATCGGGAGAAGAAGAGGAGGGGGGAAGGAATGGACATAGATATAAAGGCATCAGTGTTGTCAGAATCGCCATTGGTATGGCATCCAAACATTGAGAGGATGAATCCCAACAAACAACAGATCAATCTCCAAGAGAAGATTCTGATACTGAGAGGTATGACGTATAGTGAACTTAGGGAACAAAGTGAAACATTGCTTGATCTTGACATGGGGAAGTTGTGTCTGGCAATGGCCCATTTATCAAGGTGCAATTATGTGGTGATTGAGAAGCTATTTTGTTGGAGTTAAAAGAAGACTTGGAGATGAACCCTCCTCTGATAAATATTCAAAAAGAAAATTTGTGGGGGGAAGGGAAATTTGGAAACAACTACATAAATTTAAATACCTCTCAAAATGTTTGAAGCTAAGATTGCTTAATGTACACTCCAACAACATTTATATTGTTCTTATAAGAACAACATATAAAAACACACAGAATTATTTACTTAATAATAATAGTAGTAATACAGCATCACTCTCTATTAATAAAAATCAGCATTATCTTCTATTTAAAAACCTTATCATCATCAAGCCTTCTTCTTCTCAACGCTACCACTTTCTGCTGGCTCAACTGCCAACGGAAGGTACCGCGGCTTGGTCAACCTCAAAAATAGATAGCCCAAGGTATTGTAGAATACCAACAGCCCCAACAAGCCAACAAACGCCATCCACAAGTCATAATCGCTCATACCAAGCCTGTCCAAGATTTCATCACCAGTGATTTCACACCCAGTTGCTTCCTCAACGGCAGCTTCTTGCTGCATCTCTCCAGTGGAGGTGCATGACCATCCGCCCCTTCCTTTGAAATTATTGATGGACAGTCCCATGAAGGCGTAAAACAGGTGAGAGAGGTACTTGACCCAAGATAGCCACACCGGGATGGTGTCGGCATTGACGTAGAAGCCTCCAAATAAAATGAGGATGACGGTGAGAGCGGGGGCTAGTGCGAATGCCATCTTTTCATTGGGAGCCACAGCAGAGACGGCTACACCCAGCCCCTGAGATGCCAGTGCTTCGACAAACAAGAGAGCTACGAATATAAAGAAGGCAGAAGCTGATGGGTTGAGTCCTACGATCCAATACACAATGCATCCAAACAACAAGGCTTGTACTACACGCAGTGGAATGTCACATATGAACCTTGCCAGGTAGTAAGGCAATACGTGGTATGCCTTGGCTGATCTTTCTCTGTTGACAACACCACGCTCTGCAGGGAATGTGGTCAAACTTGCAAACATGGCACCAAATGCTGCAAAGATAGTGACAAAGAACAATAATCCAGTCTCATCTTGTATACCAGTGGTATCCTTGGGAATGTCTGAGTAGAGTCCTGCCAGGACAAGACCAATGACGATGCTCTGGACTATGGTGATGATTTGAGTGGGACGTTCTCTGGATGCTTGTTTCCAAGATCTGCCCAGCAACAGACCAAATTCAGTCCATGGAGTGTTGGGAAAACGGGAGGGGGCAACACCAATCTGATTCTTTCCTTTCTTCTCACCAGCTGTGGCTGTTGGGGAGCCACCGACGGCGGCGGCAGCACCATTTGTACCACTGCCATTACTACTATTGTTGTTATTACTTTCAAGATTCTGGTTGGAGCCTTCAACAGAAGGAGCAAATTTCTTGACACCATCAGTAGCAAACACACCAGTCAACAGCTCAATACGTCTCCTTGATACATTCTCCGCCTCTTCCGACCTATAATCAACACTCACCAAATCCAAGAAGAAATCAGCTGGATTAAATTGCACAGGACATGGGTACCCAAGGGAAGAAAACCACTCCACTGCCTTTCTAGCAGGTCCAAAATACAGCTGTAGTCCTTCACTGAGCAATAATAATAAATCTACCATCTTATAAATAGATGATCTAGGTTGATGGATGGTGGCCATTACTATACGTCCTCCAGCAGAGAGAGTGAACAGGCATTCCATGACGTTTTGGGCTTGGAAGGCATCGAGACCGCTGGTGGGTTCATCCGCATATATAACTGCTGGGTTGCTTAATAACTCTGTAATTGTAATATATATTGTAGTAGGTTGGTTAGTTTATTGAGGTTGAGAGAGGGGGAAGCGAAGAAGAAGAAGGGGGGGGGGGCAGATAAAACAATTGTAACTTACCAATTGCAATGTTAGTTCTCTTCCTCTCCCCACCACTCACTCCTCTCTTAAACTCATTTCCAATAAAAGTATTCTCCGCCTTTGTCAGTCCCAGTTCCCTAATAATCTCCTCCATCAGAGCCTTTTTAGTATCATCAGAAACTTCCCTCGGCAGCCTCATTTTCGCTGCAAATTCAAGGGTTTCTCTTACTGTAAGATTGGCAAATAAAAGATCGTCCTGCATGACATATGCAGATATGCCTCTAAAGTTTCTATCTCTTGGCGCTCCATTGACTAGAATCTCTCCGCTCAAGATGCCGCCCTTGGCAGCACGGCCAGCTAGAGCATTGATGAGAGATGTTTTCCCTCCACCAGTGGGGGCCATAACAGCTACAAGTCTGCCTGATGGAACAGCTCCTGAGACTCCATTGAGGATGGTTTTTAGGTATTTATTCTTTCCTTTGCCAACCCAGAGTTGATATGTGAGGTTCTTCCACTCCAAGGTGACATTTTGGAGTTGTTTGTATTGGATAAATGAAGTGCGCTTGTCGAGGGATCTTTCTGTGGCTCCAGACATGGTTTTGGCTATTTCGTTCATGATTTTGGTGCTTGTACGAGTAGATAGGGTCGATTCAAGCTCGGACCTGTGTGTGTGTGAGTGAGGGAGGAAGGGAGATGCGTATGACTGGTGTGTATGTGTGTGAGAGAGAGAGGAGAGAAGGAAGGGCGATGACTGGGATTTTTACTGTACCTATTGCCACTCCTTAGTTTGAGCACATTTTCCATGAAATGTGGCGCATTATTCTTCAGTTCGTCTGTCATCGACCCAACATCCGTTGCTGGGTCGTGAGTCCCGTTCATAACATCGGCCACGATGGCGCCTTGCTCAATGTCTACAGTAGTCTCCATATCAAAGTCTTGGAAGTATTGTAACGTCTACACGATATGTATGCGATCGCTTGAGTGAATTTTATTGCTTTAGAAAACAACTACTTTGATCGTTCAACGCCGTAAACATATTATGAAAAGCATAACCTCATGACATAATCCCTCTCCCAGCTGCTACTCCCTTCTCCTCTTCAGACGTCAGCAGTCTTAATCATCCCTTCCTTCCTGGCAAAATTAAATATCCCTCCCTCATCTATCACTGGCCCAGCCTCACCTAAAGGCTTCAACTTATACTGCTTCCCACTTTTCAGATCAGTCAATACATCCGCCACCATGTCCACCTCCACCTCATCTCCCGTCTTTAGCACATCGCACAATCTAAGATCAGTCTCTACGGGGTACAACTCTCCTGTTGATACACAATTTCTAAAGAAAATACGTGCATATGTTTGACATACAGCTACTTTAGTTCCAGCTGCACCCATCGCCACTGGGGCGTGTTCACGGGAACTGCCACATCCGAAGTTTTCACCCCCGATGACAATTGGGTAATCGGTCTTCATACTGTCGGATTCGACATATCTAGTTTGGTATTCTTCGTCTGGAAGGCCAATTAAGGCATATGATCCGAGCTTTTCATATTCATCAGGCTGTATATATATGTATACGGGGATGGTGGTTGGTTGGTTGGTTGGTTGGTTGGTTGGAATAAAGGATAATGATGGGGGATGTTTGGCAATTGTTTGGACGTACCTTTGATGGGACCAAGGTAAGATACTCTGCTGGAATAATTTGATCTGTATCAATGTTCTTTATATAGATATATGGAGTAGGGATAGGTGCGTTGATAGGGAAGAAGGAAAATGACGGTTTAATAAGAGAAGAGAGAAGTAAACACCCTCGCTCTCTCTGTCGGTGAGAATTGAATGTAGACTTACATCTCTAGTGACGAAACATTTGCCTCTAATGATGCGTGGGCCTCCCTGGAGATCTATCTTAGCTTGTACAATAAGTCTAGATCCACGAGAGGTGGAAGTTCTAAAGCTGCTCCTGGAGATTGGTCTGGCCTTCAATGCTTGGCCTGCCATGGAGGACTGCATTCTGGTTTTCTCTATTAATTCTAATTTACAGCGTCCTCTTGATGTCTCAGTGAGAGAGATTTCTTTCAGTTGACGATAATCTTTTAGTCTCTCTCCTATATAGGCGTGGAAATTGGGTCCAGAGAAAGTCACTCTTTAGACCCAGGCCACCTTCACTCACTCTGTTCGCTACAAAAACCAGGCCGCAGCCAAACAACGTGCTTTCTCTTTGGCATCAACTTGTAGGTGCTATTTGGATAGGTAAGTATACCGCACATTAATTTTGTTACGCCTGCAGACATCATCACCACCATCAGAATTCGGGAAAGAGGAGAAATTCCACCTATGCATACTGCGCTTCATTGCATTTCAAACGTACATATGATCTAGTTATCTAGTTGCAATGCATAGCGCCCATATCATCTCCTACGTGTCCACGTTGGAACTGATGACCATCCCCGCCGGCCGACATCTCTCCCCCGACCTGATGATGTTGTTGTTTCCTGGTCTCTCTCTATCCCCCCTTATTCATTCCATACATCTCACATCCTCTCTCTGTCTCCTCTTATTCCATAAATACTACTACTGCAGACTAAGCAAATAACTATACAAAATGCCAGCTGGAGCAGGATACAGAAAAGGCACTAGATACAGCTTCAAGAGAGGCTTTAGACAACATGGTACAATCAACCTGGGTACCTACCTCCGTAACTACAAGGTAGGCGATTCTGTCGACGTCAAGGTTAATTCTGCAGTACAAAGTGGCATGCCATACAAATACTACCATGGAAAGACCGGCCGCGTCTGGAACGTCACGAAGCGCGCTGTCGGCGTAGAAATGCTCAAGCAGGTCAATGGCCGATACATTAAGAAACGTTTCCATGTCCGTGTAGAGCATGTTGTACCTAGCCGTTGCCGTGAGGACTTCTTGCAGAGGTGCAAGAGTAATGATGAGAAGAAGCACTCTGCTCGTGCTGCTGGTCAACCTGTGCCAAAGACTAAGAGGCAGCCTGCTGGACCACGTACTGAGGGGATTATTCTGGAAAATGTGCAGATGGAGAGTATCACTGCTATTCCATACGATATAGTCAAGGAGGGTATTACTACATAAGCTTGATTTGGTTGTATACGTAATCTGTAATAATATTTGAGTTTTTTCCTTTCACTAATCAATGAATTTCTCTCTCTCTCTCTCTCTCTCACACACACACACACACACACACACACACACACACACAATTAGCTTTCAATGATAAATGGATGTCTAAGAGCCTCTCTAGGTGTGATTCTTTTGTCAGGATCCAACACTATCATTCTTTCCAACAAATCAGCCAACTGTCCCAACTTCTTCTTATCTGGAGCCTGCCCAGCCAACAAACCCATAAAATCCTTCTTTACCACTGGATTAGCAATCACTCTTCTCACTGGCTGTTTACTAATCTTATCCTCCTCGATCAAAGCAAAGCATACATTTGCCATACTCCCTCCTCCTCCTCCTCCTTCAAAGTGTTTAAATGCGAATTCTGCCCTTTTTACCATCTTTTTAGGAAACGGTCCCTTCACATCCATCATATATTTCAGCATCTCATTGTTGGTCCTTCCAGGAAACAATATCTTCCCCGTCAGCAGCTCATACACTACACATCCTATACTCCACATGTCCAGGGGATAATCATATTGCAGGCCCAATATGATTTCAGGAGCTCTGTAGAATCGAGAAACAAGGTACGGTGTGATGGCATTATCTCCAGCAAACATGGCACTCCCAAAATCACAAATCTTCACATTATTTCTGCTCTCATTCACCAGGATGTTGTCAGGTTTGATATCTGCGTGAATGACTCCACAGGATTGCAAGTGATGGAGTGCTACTAGTAACTGGTTGGCATATACACGCACTGCTCCGATACTGAGACCTATTCCCCTCCCGTACCGTTTTGTTAATTCTCTCAGGTTCATGTCCATTGATTCGAACACAAGACACAGGTGGTTTCTGTATTCAAAAGATCTGAGCATTCTGATGACGTGGCGTTTCCCATCAGGGTCTGCTTCACTTAGTTTGATCAAAATAATCTTCTCTACCTGGCCAGCTTTGTACATTGTCTCATTGGACCTTATCACCTTGATTGCTACTTCTGTTGTTGTTGATGATGATGATGATGATGGTCCATTATTATTATTATTCCCGTCACCCATCACACCAAGATCTCTGGCTCTCAGGACACTACTAAACACCCCTCTTCCATGAGTGGCAAATACTTCATACCTATCTGCAAGAATTTCACCAACTTGAAAGTTGTAATAACCCTCTGCATCGTCATAATTGTCAACTAGTCCTCTTTTATGAATGACTCCCACCTGTGATGCTTTATTTGAGGCTGTATTGTTATGTTTTGCATCTTCAGGGGTCGCTGCAAACATATCATCCTCCTCATCATCTTTATGACTTTGTATGTTTTCTTCTTCAACATGATGATGCCCGATTGCATGTAGACGTTTAGTTAATTCTTCTCCATTCCTAGATTCACCTATTCCAGAAGCTAACTGACTATCTTCCATGTCATTAGTGTCCATACCAACTTGTTGTTGTTGTTGTTGTTGTTGTTGTTGTTGTTGTTGTTGTTGTTGAGCCATGTATTTTAAAACACCAAGCTCCCTTGGCTGTTGCTTTTCTAAATCTTCTTCTTTACCATTACCATTATCTTGCTGCTTGCTGTATTTAGCTAGTATTTCCTGTCTTCTCCTCCGCCTCTCAGCAATCAACTGTTCTTCATCCTCCTCCTCTTGTTCCCTCGACAGAGCATTCTCTACTTTAGCTTGGAATGCAGCTACATCTTCGTCTCTCTCTTCTTCTTCTTGAAGTACTCCATCATCTTGAGGTAGGGGAGGAGGGGGAGATTCAGAGGGAGGAGGTCTTGGGGGAGGAGGAGAGGAATATGGGGAACGATGACGCTGTTGGCGATGATGATAGGAGTCGTGATGGCGGGAGCGGTATCTGTCTCTGCTTCTACTTCTACTTCTATGTTGCGGCCTTCTGCCTCTACTACTACTCCTGCTGCGTCTTCTTCTGTTGTCTCTGGGATGATGGCCTCGAGCGGGGCTTCTGTTGTGTCGGTGTGGGCGGTCGTCCTCGAGCTCGCCTTCCTCTGGGCTGTTTGTCATTGGCAAGGATCATACGCAATGCGTAATGGATGATGAGATACGGCGTCCAATGGTCAATTTATATCCTCACACTATCAAGCTGTTGCAGGAAATCGAAATAAGTTTTGATCCAAAAGAGAAAATTGAATAGAACAGCAGGACTCTTGTTCAATTGAAGTTGTTTCTAACGTAACGATTGTTATATATACATTTTTATATTTGAGATAGACATTCCCCATCCCATGTCACTTCTTCAGCTCCAACCCCCCCATCACTCTCCCTCCAACCTCTTCTTCTTATGTATATACACTGAAGGCTTGGTCACCACCTTGACGACTGGCCACCACCACCACCACTTCCCTCCTCTGCCTCCTCTCTCCACCTGCACACTATCAAATCCATCTACCACCTCCACCACCTCATACCCCTCCACCCTCCTATCACCACTCAATAAATAATTAAACCCACTCTCTAACAGCTCACTACTACTATCACTACTACTCTCTTTCTTGGAATAATAACAACCATTACTATGCTGTTGTTCTCCAAATCTAGTGACCCCAGTCATTGCTGGAACAACATTAATGTGCACCTTTACTATATTATTATTACCTCTATTATTACCTCCTCCTCCTCCTCCTTCTCCTTTCAATAATGTATGGAGGGATAGAAAGGCTACACCACCTGGGTAGTTGTATTTACTGGCTATAGTGCCTATTACCGTAAATATACTGCCAGCTGCTATTCCTCCTATACTGACAAGCAAAATCAACCTGAACAGCCACCTTGACATTCGCTTCTTCTTCTTCTTCTTCCTCTTCCTCTTCTTCTCCTTATCTGTAATACTACAAAAGCTTCTATGTATCAAAGCCTGGAGAGCTGCAGCTGCACACAAGGTGAATAAGGGAAGTACAGGGAACAAAAACCTGACTTCTTTATGTCCTAGATTTGAATAGAGAAGGACATATCCCAGTGCTACTACAAACGCTGGCCTGACCCTTGTATCTAGAAACAGAGCGCCAAAAGGAGCCAAAATGTAGCTGATAGTCAGTGCTCTTGGAAGAGCAGACACAAGGTACCACTGCCACGGCATCAACCCCCATTCTTTACTTTTATTCATGACCGTGTTGAACCACAACACTTGTCCTTCTGGCCATAGCCACTTGTCCCAGAAGAAAGAGTCGACGGGAACTGTGGTGGCAAGACATACACCAGCTGTTGCTATACATGTCAGAATGATTTGGGGGATGGTGATGTGTCGGGTGAGGAGTAGGTGGAGAGATGTGCATGCAAGGAGGAGGATGACATCACATCTAAAGACGACAGTGGCCGTTGTGAGTAGGATCAAGGTCATCATTGCTCCCCTCCGTTTCTCCTCTTTCTTCTTCTCTGTCTTCCGCAGCAAGGATATCCAGTAAGAGAAGGCTACATTAGTAATAATCATAGCAAAGGTATTAGCGAATGTCCTAGAAGCATAGAAAGGTGTGTGAAACTGGGTAGAGGTGAGGAGGAGAAATAAGAATGCTGTTGTATCTCCAAATACTTGGTAAATGGTGGAGGAGAGCGTAGCGAAAGAGGCAAGGCAGAGCCAGGCTGTGACAAGGCGGATGATGACTAGTGATACGAGTTTGGAGTGGCCTAGGTGGGTGGAGAGGTAGGAGAAGGGTGTTGCTAGGAGCGAGAGGATGATGGGGCCTGTTGATGAGGGGTGGTGTGAGAGACGGAGAGAGGCTGAAGGAGCGGTCGGTGAAGATTAAGTGTTCAAGAAACCCACCTGTGAACGTGCGGGGCACAACACCCGGGAATTCCTTGTGATCATAGGCATCTATGTTGCCTCTATGGTAAAGAAGATCGTGACATGCCTGGATATTGAAGCTTTCCTCAACTTTGGTGAATGGAGAGATCAAAATCTGTACATGAACCACAATTGCCAGCAACCCAAATCCTACCAACGTCTTCATCCTTCTTACAAATTCAACATCTAACGACGATCAACTCTATTACACTCCTATTGCTGAGATTCCGTCCGTTTTATAAAACTCAACGCCTTCATAGTCGCCCGTCCCATCGTCTCTCTCATACTGTCACTCGCAGCTGCAGCTGTTGCCTTGGCTGCCTGCACATTAGGATTCATTTTGAACCTTGCGGCTACATCTCTACCAGAGGGTGCTCCCATCATGTGTTTAAATCCACCACTACCGCTGCTCCCTTCAGTTCTCAATGGTGATGATGACGATGGCCCCGCCATTCCTCTCCCTCCTCCTCCACTACCTCTTCCACCTCCCATTGAAATGGGTTCAGGTGAGCTTGCAGGCCTACCACCAATAACTGTAATACCACCTCCACCACCACCTCCACCACCACCTCCACCACCACCTCCTCCCATTCGGCGGTAAAACTTCTCAAATGTAGCTTGATGTTGCTGTTGATCTCCTCCACCTCCACCTCCTCCTCCTGCTGCTGCTGCCTTTTTCATCACCTTCAAATCCATTATTTTCTGAAACTCATTTGGACTTCCTCTGGGCATAACTTCAGCAAATGTATCCACTGCTGCCTCTATTGGTGCTCCAGCTACTTTAAGAACTGCTTCAGCTGCTCCCAACTGAGCTGCCACGTCAGCAGCATACGCTCCTGCATCCATCACATAACTGCTACCACCATTACCACTCGCAGCAGCAGCAGCAGCAGCAGCAGATCTGGCCATGGAAACAAATGCGCTCTTGATCCCCTCCAAATCCAGCCTCATCTGCTGACACCCAATATCACTAATCTTCCTACATCTAAAGATATTATCTCTCAATCTAGCAGAGAACGATCTCAACAGTCTATCTGCAAAGAATCTAAATAAATTAGGTGGCAGCGCCCCACCCAGGAGGTGTCCCCCGACCTCTGTCAAGGTGGCTCTGGCCAGCCCTGCCCACTCACTTTGATCTCCCACACTTTCCACTCCTGCCCAATGTATCTTGGTCATAGCTGTCAGTGCAGTTTCCAGTCGTGTTTCCACTCCTAATAGCAACACATTAAGAGCTGTAGTAACCACAGATGCGAACTCTTCTTCATCATCAGTCACATCAAGAGCACCACCTCCATCACCATCCGCCAAACTAGGGGGATCTAGTTTATTAGCTACTGCAATTGCCAGCTGGCCAATCATCTCCTGACAATGCTGTGCTGTGGAGACAACCAGGCACACAGCTGTCCAATCACCATCTGTAAACTTCACCTGCCAATCAGTTGCTCCCAATACAGGCATCATCATTGTCGTTGTCGTTGTCATCATCCCCCCCCGGCTGCTGGGCATGCTGCCTGTTGCAGTCTTTGGCAACCTCCCCACCAACCGTCTTGCATATGCCTTGAAAACTCTTCTAAACACAACAGCCAGATCTAGTAATGTCCTTCCCCTGCTAACCCTGTTGGAACATTCCCTCAGCTCTGCTTGGAGTGCCTCTACTAGTTCGTTGGATGATCTCAGGACTGAAAGTTCAGTAGACATTGCCGTCCATGATTCTTCTGAAATCATTCTATCCAGAGCCCGCATGAGCTCTTTTTCTACATGGGCTACGTAGACTCGTAGACAAGGGGTGAATACTGAGGAGATGGCACCTTTGAATGGGGTTCTGGATATGGCTGCTGCTGCTGCATTTATTCTGGGTTTTTGTTTATTGTTATTGCTGAGCTTTTCCAGGCGTGTTTTAGCACCTGCAGCAGAGGATGATGAATGATCACCCAGCCTTCTCCCATCATCCCCATCCTCTTCCCTCTCATCACCGTCACTTTCTGCTATAGATGGCAAAATACCATCACCATCACCACCATTATTATTACTAATTTTATCAAACTTTCTAGCCATTTCTAGTTCAAATATATTAGTGGCCTCCACCGCTTTGAGTAGTGAGTCCACTTGCTGACTCACCTCATCCCCCATACCATCCAGCACCTCTCCCAATTGAGCTTTGGTCACCGAACAGAAAGTAACAGCCACAAGCTGAGACAAGCACCAATCTGGGGGAAAGATAGAAAATACATCCCTCCGTGTCTCCAGCCTCCTCAACAGCCATTTGTATCTGTTCACCGTTCTGTCTAGTTTGGCAGTCTCACCGTATGTTCCGAATATAGCGGTATACACGCTCATCTCCTTTCTGCATATTGAATCTACTAGCTCGTCTCTAACTCCAGGTCCCAGTGCATCTACTGCGAGTGAACATGCTCTCAGCCTGTCCAAGAGAGCAGGAGGGGGAGGGTCTTCCCCCAAGAGTTGGAACTCTCGTAAACATGCTGTTTTTAGGGAAGATTCTGTGGCTGTCATTCTTCCTCTAAGTTCTGCTATCTTAGGGACTGATGCATAAGGAACAAAATGAGCTGCTAGTTCCCTCACTGCTAGTAATAGATGACCAGCTTCCGCATACTCAGATCGTTCAACTGCGATTTGCAGTTGATCTACACCATTGATGAGCATGGCCAGTCGGCGGAGAGCGGTAATGGTGGCAGAGAGGTGACATTTTGCTGCATCCAACTTCCGTATATCTTTGCAGATGTCATGAACTAGAGACTCACTGGTAGCTGATCTTCTTTGGATTTCTTTTATTTTGCTGCCTAATTCTCGGATAGTCTCCTGCGCGAGTTGGAGGTCTGTCCTGGCTTGATTGCCTGAGATGCTTTGTTGTCTGACTGCTTTTAGAATGTTGGAATCTACGTGTCTGATTTGTTGTTTAATATTGGTTATCAAGGGGTCTAAGCCTTCAAGAGATTCTTCTGTGGGGAAGACAGAGTTGACATAGCGAGAAACCCGGAAATCTTCTCGTTCAAAGGGATTGTCGGTGGAGGTGTTCATGACGGGTGGTGCGTCCTGATGAGAGGGTGAACCCGTGTTCCTTTTAGAACTGTGATTGGACATTGATGCTTGCTTGTTTGAACGAGTGGAAGGGCTTTATTCGTTCATATCTCTTGCGAAATGGGCGTTTTGAAGTGATCAAGCATTATTTCTCCTGTTAGATACTAGTTGTGTTAACAAGGTCATCTAATTGTGGTCTAGAGTTTGGATTTTAAGTGGCGTGAGATGATGGCTACCCCTTATGTTTTAAAGTGTTTTCATTGTCAAAGCGACAATGAAGGCAGGAACATCGCTCCGAGAGACTAGCAACACATTTGTGAGAGTGTGAGTTTGGATTGAGTTTCTAATCTTAGGACAACACACTATCAATGTTCATGACCATCGCATTCTGTACAAATTCTTGACAAGATGAAAAACCCAGAGCCATGACCCGGTGCACCATTGACCGGAGGACATTGGTTCTCTCTTAAATGAGCATGAGCGGTGGCAGTCTTGGGTATAATTTTCCAAATATTCCAACAGATGCTCGTATGACACGTTTATCGTAGCATAATGGAAAATACAGGCCAGTATGGGAGTAGTACGGCGCTTGAGACTATCATACAGCAGAATTTAGAATCGATTCAATCTTTCAGGACAGCTGAACCGGTCGAAACACAAACAAGAAACACAACAGAGCAAGATGTTAGAGGTATGTATGACAATACCCCTCTACCCTTGCCCCCTCTTCACATTTGTCCTGTCGAACACACAACCCCACTCACCGCTCCACGCTCTCCCTCTCATTCACCTCACTACAGAAGTTTTAGTATTACGGTTAGCACCTGCCAAGAAGAAGAAAAAGAAGAAAGGTGTTCAATGGGCAGAAGATGTAGTAGATAACGAGTTCATGAACAAAAAGAGCTCAAAAAGTAAGTTTGTTCATCTATCAACTTCCTTCCAGTTAATATCCACCCGTCTTTTTCTTCTTCTCTCTCTCTTTCTGGTTTCTAACCCATTGTTTCCAAAACCCATGCAGAATGTTGTATATTTCATAAACAAAAGGCATTTGGAGACTGGAGTGATGGTGAGGATAGTGATGCAGAATGTGATGAATGTGGCAAAGGTGATAATGTTGGTGACCCAGAACCACCGCAACAACCACGATGAGCAATGAGTCTCACTCCTCCACTAGTGCTAATAACTTTGTACACATGTATCTTTCGTTAAAATAATATATCATATATGTATCAAAACTAATGTTATCGCTCTCTCAAAGTTTAATAGTCAAGATCCACCAGACCAAGGTATGAAAACATGAGCTTCATCTGATCAGTAAAACTGACTCCAGTAGCATACTCTGTCAACAAACCAATAGCTAGCCCCATCATAACCCATCTTCCATTATTAATTTCGTTGTTCTTTGTCCAACCAAATACTTTGCTGTTGTCTACAATTTCTTGCTCTTTTAGAGATTTGAAATATTTCTGCATGGCCTTGGCTTGTTGTCTTTGGTATTCAATGGTGACACCGGTGCCTGGGCTGCTAGCTGAAGCTTGGGGTTTCTGTACCGCTGGATCTGAAGATGCATATGCACCTAATCTGTTGTTGTTTCTGGGGAGCTTGTTTGTCTGTAGTTGTTGGGTGTGTATGTGTGGGTGGGGGTGGGGGGTGGGGGGTGGGGTAAGCGAAGACGGTGAAGGAGAGATCATTGGAATGATGGCAGGAAATGACATGCATTGGCCTGATCAATCCATGTTTCCTAAGAAGAGAAAGTTTTCAAGTGCTATGCTTGAGGAGTCTTACCTGATTCCTTTGGCTTCGAGGAGCAATTCCTGTGAGTGGGTGAGAATGTGTGGGTAAGTATTCTAGTCTATGGCAGCATGAATGGTTGGGTGTATCTATCAGTGGTATCAAGCGTCTTATTAAGAGACATAGCATACCTCTTTGTAAGCGCAATGTAGCGTTCATTATTCTAAAAGGGTTGATTCAGGAAAATGAAATGGGGGCTTGGTATTGACAGTCTCTCTCTTGTCAATTGTGCTACTTTCTACGATTACTGTTCTGTATGCTTGCAATACGTTTACTGCCCATCATACGTGTTCTCGTTTTTAATAGGTCTCTGCAATCAATGAATATACAGATGAGACCGTCCAACGTTTGTGGGTCGTGAGGCTCTCTCCTCCTCCCCAGCTGTCATGACTGTGTGCACAGTGAGCCTACCAACCAAACAATGATGCTGGTAGTTAGGGAGGGATGGAGGGAGGTAGAAGGTTGCAAATTGAATCAGTGCATGCTTACACAGTATAAGCAGAGCATTTATCGGAATTTAAATAAGTGCAGGTGCCCCAGTTGAAATCGAGGGTAGAGAAGGAGGTCAGCGGGGTCGGATCTCTTGCCTGGGTTATGTAACCAGTTTGCCTCGGCATGCAGGAGCTGCTATCTGTAAATTTCAATACATGTGTGTTGGTAGGATTTCTAAAAACCCTGGTTGTGTTTGCTCTCTCCTCTTCCTCTTTCGAATCTCAACTCCCCGAGTGATCAAGGGCAGATTAATATACTAATCTCGACTGTAGATCACGAACCAAAGAGGGCATAGCTACCATCACAATCTCGACACCATATCAAAGCGAGATTTGTCACGCCCATCATCGCTCAGCCTTCCATCTGCCACACACACATCTCCCCACCGACAACAATGGGAAGACGGGTTAACAAATTTGTTGCCTTTGCTGCAACAGTCCCCATCTCCCTCAGCTCAGGTCTTACATACAGCTTCTCCATCTGGTCAGAATACCTCGGAACAGTATACCACTTATCAGCAGGGAATCTTGCCCTCATGGCTGCCTGCTCCAACGTCGGTGGCTACTCCAGTATCATTGCTGGCCTTCTGTATGATCATGTCGCCAGAAAACACCAGGTTGGCCCTCGTATTGTACTCTTAATAGGACTATTGCTTAATGGCCTTGGATACGGACTATTATGGGCAGCTGCTACTCTCAGGATACATGCCACCTTCCCCCAGCTCCTCCTCCTTGGATTTATCAGCTGTCTGGGTGGTACTTTCCTCGACACCACCGCCATGACCACCAACATTAGGAACTTTCCTGCTCACAGAGGTACTGTAGTTGGTATACTAAAAACATGTGTAGGACTATCAGCAGGTGTATATGGCCTGATATACAGCGGATTCATCTCCCCATATGCACAGCACTACTTATTATTCCTTGCCATTGCACCAGCAGTAGCCTCCCTCCCGGCTCTCCTCTTCCTCAACCACGTCCCCTTCCTCCAGGCAGGAGAGCTTCAAGAAAATCAACAAGTCTTCACAACGGGAGGGAGGTTTCTATTTGCATCTCACACACTCATCTGTCTAGCGTTGTTCTTAATGGCCAGTGCTTTGGTGCAAGATGAGCAGGAGTTGACACAGAATGTGAGAGCAATGTTGGCGGTGGGGGGGCTGGTACTCATTGCTCCTATAGTGCTATTGCCTTATGGGAGTGGGGGGGTGTTTAGTTGGCCTGTTCCATCATCTGGGCCTCATGCAGAGGCTCTAATCCAATGCACTACCACTATTAGTGCTACACCACCTAGAGGCAATATAACTACTACTGGTGAGAATGAGAATGGGAATGATAGTGAAGAAACAGATGATGTTAGGAGACCTCTTCTTCAAGACATGGATCATGATGTCAGTGCACCACCTGATCATTCAGGTGATGTTTCCCCCGATAGATTAGAAGCTGGTATTGGTGGTGATGATAGTGATGTGATTAGGAGTGCCATGCTTACATCCTCCTCCTCCTCCTCCGATGATGATGATGATGATGGTGCACGGAATATTACTGAAGAAGACGGTTTAATTCTGCAAGTGGGTGCCCCAGATATGACAGGCAAACAATGCCTTTCAAATACTAATTTTTACCTCCTTGCATTTACTGTCTTCATAGGTATGGGATCATGTCTGGCATTTTTGAATAACATAGCAAGGCTGGTCATGTCGGTAGGAGGACTGCCCAATGGTACCACCAGTATGTTGTCTATCTTCTCAGTGAGCAATGCAGGAGGGAGGATGTTGTTTGGATGGCTGCCTGAGAAAATGTTGCATGCTAAAGGTACACCAAGACCTGTATTTTTGGTTATTGCTTCACTATTGACTTTGATATGCTGTGCAGGGACTGCTTATTTTGTGCAGCCGAGGTTGTTACACCCGCTGACGGCTGGGTTTGGAGTGAGTTTTGGAGCTCTATGATCGTTGATGCCGTCTTTGGCTGGGGATTTCTTTGGACTGGGTTCGTTTGCTACTATATATACGTTATTGCAAGTAGCTCCTGCAGCTGGGTCGTTTGGGTTTGCGTCCTTGTTGACTGGGTGGCTGTATGAAGAGGAGCTGAAGAGGCATGGGCAGCCTGCAGGGGGGGTGTGCATTGGCATTGGATGCTTTAAGACGGCGTTTATGGTGATGGGGATAGCTGGGGGCCTAGCGTGCATAGCGGCGGTGGTGCTGACGGTGAGAACAAAAAAGGTGTATCGGGAGAGTTATTTTGCTCTGAGGAAGATTGATAGGGAGATGGAGAGGCATGTTGTGAATGCTGCTGCTGCTGGTGGTGGTGGTGGTGAGAGGCAGTGAGGGTAGAGGGAGGTGTGCACATGTCGGAGAGTACTCTTGTAAAGAGAGGAAGGCATGAGTTTGGTGGTCATTAAGAAGGTAAACTTCTCGCATGCGAATTGGTACTCTTTATTGTAGAGATAGCATCGTATGTGATAGACAGAATCCTCCAGAAAAATCCAGCATGAAAACAATCCATACGTAATCTCTCTATTATTTCATCACATTGAATGACTTCCATGAGTTGTTATTTCCTTTATTGGTCGATAGATCTAACATGCAGCAGCAGAGGTGGGAAAAGAGTGCAATTCTCATCTAGACTGCTTGCCGACACTCGCAACAATTTCTCCTCTACCACCACCATCACCAAGGCCATGCATGCATCCTCCTCTTCATCTGCAGCACAATATCAACCATCTAAAATATCCTCTAAAACATCAAAGCCTTCACCACCACAACAACAACAAAATCAAAACAAAAGCTTAAACCAGCAAGTTTTAGAAAGTTCCCTCCTCCTCCTCAGCCCCAACTCCCCTCACCCATACCAAACACCTGACAAAATAGCCCCTGTACTACAAGAATTTCAAAAAATGACTGGCACACGATTAGTAGACGATCCCAAAGGATCTCTTACTCGACACATAATCGCACTATTCCCCGCCGACAGAGCACTGGCAACATTAAGATTCCTACAGTGGACACCAACTTCAGTGTCAGCCTCTGTGCAAGCATTTGCAGCCAAAAAGAGCCTGAGAGGAGTTGAATCTGTCCAAGACATTGCAACATATCTTGGACTCTTAAAAGGTCCCGAATCAAGAGACACATGGCTCAGTATTATCAATGCATACGGTGTGCTTGAAAGGCTAAAACATGTGAGAAGCGCTTTTCAAATGATGCACAAAGCAGGTGCAGTTGATGCTACCCATGATACACATGCAATCAACATCTACCTTCATGCCCTACATACTGATATTAAGCTGGTGTTTACTAGAGTTAGGCAACTAATAGATAGTGGGAACTTTCACCCAGATTGTTCTACATTCAACATTTTGCTCAAAGCGTGCATGGTGTGCAAAGACGCTCGGCGTGCTGAACTGGCCTTGTCTTGGGCTCAACAATACAACACCACTATTGGTGATGGTGATAATGCAATAATAGTATTTGATGAAATTACGTACAACTCACTTATAAGAGTGTATTCATATAGTAATCAGTTTGAAAAGGCTCTGCAAGTGAGAGGTATGATGGAAGATGCTAAATTTCAACCAACACCGTCTGTTTGGGGAAGTTTGTTGATTGCGTGTGGGAATGCAAAGCAGTTGGAGACAGCTGAGGTAATATGGAGGGACCTGAAGAACATTGATACTAATGCCAATAGTAATGGTGATACTGATAGTAGTAGTAGTGGTATGCAATCGCAGACGTATACAGCAATGATGACAGCTTGCAATGCATGTCATAGAGGAGAGAGAGCTCTTGAGATATTTGAAGAGGCTAAGACCAGTGGAGGAGTGCCAGATGTGAGAGGATACAATCTTGCCTTGAAGGCATGTGAGAGCCCTCCAGGACGTTCACTGAGCAAAGACCAGCTGTTTGAAGGGTTGAAAATATTCAACGATATGAAAGAAGCAGCAGTGATGCCCGACACTGTCAGTTATTCTACTTTGATAGAGCTGTGTGCTCAAGCAAAGCATGGGCATATTGCAAAGCAGCTTGCACAGGAAGCAGAGGAGCTTGGGGTCGAAGCTAATGTCGTTATGAACACGTCATTACTCAAAGCATTAGGAAATGCAGGACTGGTTGATGATTGTATGGCTGTGTTTAAGACCATGGTTTGGGGTCCCAAGAGAACAAAACCAAATGCCAAGACATTCCGTACATTAATCCAAGTATTAAGAAACCACGGGGATTTGGGACTTGCACTGGAAGTGTATGACGGAATGAGACGTGCTGGGTATGCACCCAACAACCTTCAATTTCAGGAACTGACTGCAGCAGCGGCTGAAGTTGCCTTGAGAAGAGCTGATACTAAGCTGCAGCAACAAGTAGCAAGGATGTGTGGAATAATTTCATGTACAAAAGCTGATTTGCATGGAATGAGTGTGTATGAGGCAAGAGCTGCCGTGCTGTGCATGCTGAGTTTATTACAGACTCAATCACTCACTCCTCCTGCTACTGCTGCTGCTGCTGTTATTAATGCTACTACAACTACCGATAGTAAGGTTCCTAGACCTTTAGACCAGGATGTTGTCATCATTACAGGAAGGGGTCAGCATTCACTTGATGGAGAGGCTAAAATCAAAGCAGCTGTGTTGAAGTTGCTGAGATATGAACTCAGCATTCCCGTCATATCCTATGATGACGATGATGATGATGACGACAACAACAATAACAGTAGTATTAGAAAAAGGAATGCTGGAAGGTTGGTTATTCCAAGACAAGCTGCAGATGATTGGCTGAAGGCTCGTCTTATAGCAAGACAATTGTTAGAAATGGATTAAGTTAAGTAAGAGAAAGAGGAGAGGGAGAGTTACATCATTTCTTTTCGACGTGGGATAAGAGTACTTCCAATTATTCTTTACTTTCTCACTTCTTCTTCCAAAATAATTTCCTACCCTTGAGTCCATTAGAAAACGATTGAGCCGACATGGATTTCTTTCCTGGAGGTTGCACTTCTATAATTTGCAACACACTTCCATCTCCACACTTGACCAACAGGCCTTGCTTGCCATGAGCTACAGCTTGATACTTGGCATCATCGTCATCATTATCACTACTCCAAGTATCCTCTGCTATCAATGATGCATCTACAACTTTAGTCTTTATTATTTTCAAATCCAATGCATCATTAATATTACTATTATTACTGTCTGATGCTTGAATGTAAAAGGTAGCAACAGTGCCAGGCCAACCAGCAAAGCCTTTAACTTTACTATGACACTTATATGCAGATTGACTATTAAAGTCTAGAATACCTTCTTGTTTCTCAATCTTAGCTGCATGCGTTACTTGAGAAGCATCTTGAGCCTGTGCATTATCTTGTGAAGTCTCTCCAGACCATATGCTAGGTAGATGGTGCAGTAGCAAATCAGTGCCAATTTCAAACAAGTCATTCAACAGCTGGGGGGCTTGAATATCGTCATCTATTTCCACCTCCTTTTGTGCTACAATAGGCCCTGCGTCCATTTCTTTCACTGTATAGAGTACAGTCACACCGGTGGTGGATAGACCAGATTCTAGAGCTCGCTGGACCGGGGCAGCACCTCTAAATTTAGGAAGAAGAGATGGGTGAATGTTCAGTATGCCAAAATGTGGTATTTTAAGAAAGGATGTAGGTAGATAATTTCCATAAGCTGCAGTAATGCATAAATCCGGCTGCATGTCCCGTAGAGAGTCTAATAGATGGGGATCTGTGGCTTTTAGGGGAGTGAATATAGAGGTGTTGGGGAGGCCTGCCTGAAGAGCCAAGGTTTCTACGGGAGAAGGTTGAATATTTTGTCCTCTTCCTCTGGGCCTTCCTGGCTGAGTGACTACTGCTGTGAGGTTGAATGATGAGTCTGTGAGGGATGATGCATTGAGGAGGCATTGGAGGACGAGTGCTGCAACGTCTGGGGTACCCAGGAAGACCACCTTCTTCTTGGTTTTTGTAGTAGTGGTGAGAGAGATGGGAGAGGCAGAGGTGGTCTGTGCAGAGGATGATGGGTGATTAGACCAAGAACGTGATTGATTTGTGAGGTGGGTATTGATAAATCGATTGCAGGATCTTAGGTTGAAGAATTGCGTGTAGCTACGACAGAATGGATGCAGTGTGATCTTGGACGAAGTCATCGTCTTGACCGTCCTCATCTTTGTTTGTAAACTACGAAGGTTCCGTGCGAAAAGCTGGACTGAGCTCATACCAGTAAGATTGGTGAGACTGTGTTGCCAAGTGAAGATGGTTGATTTATGAATTAGCCATTGTAATTAAGGATGGGAGGCATGAAGAGGTGGAGAGAGAACGTGGAGCAAACGAAGAGAGAGAGAGAGAGAGGCATCACCTTAGTTTTGCGATTTAAATCCATGTCCTCCTACAGTTCGCAAACATTCTTGCTTAAAATACGATCATCAGATAATTACCATCTAGGACTTGTGCTAACTAGCTGTAATCAGCACGTTTAGATTGCCAACTGTCCTAAAACTTATTGTTGAAGGATGGCAGCCACTGCACAAAACCACATGGAGCCATTGAGAGGGGAGGGAAAGAAAGACGACGAGTATGAGGAAGACCGTAAGTTAATGCCAGTTCCACTTCAATAAACCACCCCACAGTTGAGAAAATCAATAATGTGCCAAACTGATCGCTGCCTCCCAACAACCGATTTGCAGTCGAATACTCTCCATTTTATGGCATCGAGAAAGGAGCCGTGCTTCAGGAGGCCCGTATCTTCAACGAGCCAAATGTGGATCCCAGAAGGTGCCAACAAGTTATCACCAAGCTCTTATATCTCCTTACTCAAGGGGAAAGCTTTACCAAGGTATATTCTTTACATCCTACGCATAGATAGACTCACACACACCTCCTTCCGTCAATCACCTCGTAACTCACACACATTTTCACACACCGCCCCTTCCCCACCCATTCACACAGGCCGAGCAATCAGACGTATTTTTCAGCGTAACCAAGCTCTTCATGCACCGTGACGTTCACCTCCGCCGCATGGTCTATATGGTCATCAAAGACTTCATCCCCTCCTCAGACGAGGTCATCATCATCACTTCCTCTCTCATGAAGGACACCAACTCCCCTAATGACCTCTACAGAGCCAATGCCATCAGGGTCCTCTGCCGCATCATCGACCCCCAGATGCTCCTTCAAATTGAACGCTACCTCAAACAAGCTGTAGTAGACAAGAGTGCTATTGTAGCTTCCTCAGTACTGGCAGCTGCTATTCAGCTGGTACCACACAACAGTGAAGTTATCAAGAGATGGGTGGGAGAGATCCAGGAGGCCATCACCAGCAAGCACCCCATGGTGCAATTCCATGCCGTTGCCTTGGCACACGCATTGCGTGCTAGCGATAGACTGGCCATTAACAAGCTGGTCAGTCAGCTCATCAGGTCTAATGTGAGGTCCCCAATGGCCCAATGCTTATTGGTAAGATATGTCGCTCAAGTTATGGCTGAGAGTGGTGCTCCAGCTGCAGGGGAAGCCAGGCCATTTTATGATTTTCTAGAGAGTTGCTTGAGAAATAAAAGTGAAATCGTCATATTTGAAGCTGCAAGAGCTATTGTCAACATGCGTGAAGTCAGTATCAGGGAGCTCACTCCAGCTGTCACTGTGCTGCAGCTCTTCTTGTCATCAGGCAAGCCTGTGCTCCGCTTTGCAGCTGTCCGCACACTCAACAGAGTGGCAATGACTCACCCTCAGGCAGTTGCTAATGCAGCTATTGACATGGAAGCCCTGATTGGTGACCCCAACAGATCAATTGCAACTCTGGCTATCACCACTCTATTGAAGATTGGAAATGAAGCTTCCATTGACCGCCTGTTGAAACAAATCAGTGGCTTCATGGGAGAAATTGCCGACGATTTCAAGATTGTCGTAGTGGAAGCCATCCGTGCTCTTTGTGTCAAATTCCCTGCCAAACACAGAGGTCTGATGGCCTTCTTGGCTGGTATATTGAGAGAAGACGGTGGCTTTGCCTACAAAAAGGCCATTGTGGATGCCATGCTGGCCATAATCAGCGACATTCCTGACGCGAAGGAAAATGGAATGGCTCATCTTTGTGAATTCATAGAGGATTGTGAGTTCACTCATCTCAGCACTCAGATCCTCCATGTATTGGGGCAAGAAGGCCCAACCACTAGTGACCCAGCTAGGTACATTAGATACATGTACAACAGAGTCATTCTTGAAAACGCCACTGTCAGAGCAGCAGCGCTCTCTGCCCTGGCCCATTTTGGTGCCAAATGTGAAGATCTTCGTCCCAGGGTGCTCATTCTCATCAAGAGAGCTCTGTTTGACAATGATGATGAAGTCAGAGACCGTGCCACCCTGGCAGTGCACCAACTGGAGGGTGCAGAGCCAAGAACAGTGGGTCCCCGTTGGCGCCCTGCTCCCAAGGGATTGGAAAGTGCTCTGAAAGAGTATCTGGAACTTGGTGATGCTGATGTTCCATTTGACCCCGATACTGTCCCTGTGGCTCTCCCACAAACACCCAAGGCGAAGAAGGCCAAGCCTGCAGGACTGGCTGCAGCAGTCTCTGCTGGTATGGGTGCTGCAGGGCTGGGAGGAGGAGGGTATGGCGGTGCCGCTGCTCCTGGATCTGACGAGTATGCAGCCATGCTCAAGGCAGTACCCCAACTGGCCAGTCTGGGCCCTATTCTCAAATCATGCCCAGCAGTGCAGCTCACTGAAGATGAGACTGAATACAAAGTGGTGTGTGTACGTCATATATTGCCAGAGCACATGGTGCTGCAATTCCACTGCACCAACACAGTGGCAGAACAGGTGCTTGAAGATGTATCAGTGGCTGTAGATCTTGGAGATGCAGATGGTTACAATGAAGTGGCCACTGTCCCACTACCAATTATGCCAAGAGACACTCCTGGACAGACATATGTAGCACTATCCCGCCCAGCTGGCCTCTCATCAGCATCCCTGCCATGCACGTTGAGCTTTAAAGTCAAGGAAATAGATCCCTCCAGTGGAGAAGCAGAAGAAGAAGGCTTTGATGATGAGTACCAATTGGAAGACGTAGACATCACCTCTTCAGACTTCATCACCCCTGTAGTACCTCAAGAAGGCTTTAGAGCAGTGTGGGAGGAGCTGGGAGAGGAGAGCGAACTGGTCGATGACTATGGCATTGGGCAGAGAGAAGGGCTGCAAGAAGCAGTGGAAGCATTGCAGGGTATTATGGGAATGGCCACATGTGAAGGTAGTGATGTAGTGCCCCCTAATGCTAGATCACATACATTGATGTTGGCTGGTAAAGTGGTGTCGGATGTACCGGTGGTGGTCAGGTTGGCGTTTGGCATTGATCCTTCGAAGAATGTTGCAATGAAGTTGGCAGTGAGATCTGGGAGTGTGGAGGTGTCTGAGGCTATTCACCAGATTATCCAGGAAGCTTAAAAGGGGGGGAATGTATATATATTCATTATGGTTGAGTTCTGTTGTATGTAAAACATCGTGAGTCATTTGGATTGGTGTCGGGCCAAGACAGGGTATAGCGACTAGCGAGGGGAGCAGGATCCTGAGCAGGAGCGAGCCCGAGGGGAAACAAAGCGAGGGGAGAAGCGTTTGTGGGCAATGAAACGTGCATAATTTGAGATTGTATCGTAATCATAGCAACTATGATGTCTATGTTGAGAAGATATAGTGGTAAATACTCCCACCAGCTCACTCAATCACAGGATGCATGTCATTTAATTGCGTTCATGTTGCCGTGCATCACCTCGGCTGAACAATTAGACACGTGCAATAAATTGATACGACACAATTCAACGCTAGGTAACGGTATCAATAAGTCTAATCACGTTTCAACCAAAGGTTCTGCCAATCTAATCCTCAACGACGACACCGAGCAATCCTCTGCTATAACCGGCTCCATTCTCACTGACAACCTAGACCTTCTCTTAACCGTCAACCCCGATTTAGGAGGTGCTATAGAATCCATTAGATCATCACACATAGAAGACTATGAAGGTGATATCATATACCAAATAGAAAGCCTAGCTCTTCAGCATGGCGCCGCCCACCATCCCGCCACTGGCGCCATAAGCGTCACCAAGACATGTCTCGGTAAAGCTAGAGTTGACCAACTGAGGGAGCGGTTAGAAGCTATTGGGGATGATCCTAGGGGTAATAAAGATGCAATAGTACAGAGACTGCTAAAAATATACAAACAACAGCAACAACAGCAGCAGCAGCAGCAGCAACAAGATGGAAGATCAACATTAGTAATGGCAGGTGAGGATGGACTTTCAGAACAACAACATCAGCAGCAGCAGCAGCAGCAGCAGCAGCAGCAGCAGCAGCAGCAGTATCATCCACTCCCTCCACCATCACCAACACCAATATCAAAGAACCCCAACTCGACCACAATCAGAAACATCCCATCATCACCACTGTCATCTCAACAATCCAGACCCCGCATTCCCATAGAAAAATTAAAATACGCCCGACCATTCACAGACCCAATGGACGTCGCCAATATCCTCTTACAAGCCCACGCTCAGGATGTCCTCATTATAGACGTCAGAGAGCAATGCACCTTCACTGATTACATGGTCCTTGCCACAGGTGCATCACATGGTGCAGTACGTCTCCTAGCCCAGGCAGTTATGCATGAGTTAAAGGTGAGGTGTAGAGAGGGAGTGCCCAGCATGTCCCCCTCTGTTGAGGGGAGGGTGGGGAAGGGGCAGGTGGTAGATTGGCTGGTGGTAGACGCTGGATCCGTGGTGACTCACGTGTTTACTGAGCAAGGAAGGGAGGAGTATAACTTAGAGGGGTTGTGGAAGGATAAAGGCGGTGAGGGTGATGGGGAGGAGGGTGATGATAGTGGTGGCAGCAATATAACAAGATTAAAGAGCAGTAGTAGTACAAGTGGTCGTAGTAGTAGTAGTACTAGTAGTAGTAGACAGACGTTGAACACTATAAAAGTATAGATTGATTTACATATTTTTTTAAAAAACAAAAATTAGTATCCTCTCATATCTTCTGTAATTTGTAATAGGTTAGATTGTACAAGCTTATCATCTATCTCTGCAGAGAGCAACCATGCTGTGATCAACACTTGAATACGATGCCGCCTGTTGTCATTACTCTTATCTTTATCTTCCTGTTGTTCATTATCTTTCTGTTCTACTTCATAGTCCTTTACTACAGCTTCTTTTATCCGTAATTCATCTATGTACATATCTACAACCTGCCTAAACAGCTTCAGTATTCCTTCTAATGGCAATGCAGCATATACCGGTGCATTCCATCCTAGTATAGGTTCCTCTTCTTCTACTATAGCCAATGCATCTAATGTTTGGATTGCTGAGAGTAGCTTGTCTACACATTGTTTTAGAGAGGAGAGTGAGAGTTGAAGAGAAGAGAAGGATGTTGCTTGCTGGTAATGGAGGCGTTGGTAGAGAGCAGAGCGGAGGTCGGGGAGGTGTGGGAAGGTTTTATTGAGGTTGAGAGAGGGGAGGGTGTCAGTCTCGTTGAGGAGAGCATTGCCTAGATCTGTTGCTTGGGATTTGCCTGCATCTACTGATATCTTTATTGTATTGTAGAAGGTGGAAGGGTGGGGGTTAAAGTCAAAGGTGCACAATAAGCGTGTGAGAGAGACCAAGGAACAAACCTACCTTCCACGTGTCGAGAGCGGAGTGAAAGGCATTGAGTGTCAGTCGGACTTGTTTCTACATAAAGAGGAAAGGATCGGGAGGTGAAAGTGGGTTATAGCGTAGAGATAGGTGTGGATGACGGGAAAGCTGTGTGAAAAGGGAGAAATAAATACCTGGAGTTCTTTAATCCTCGATCTCTTTTCGAGTGGCGTGACCATTTCTTGTAACCTCTGCTTGATGACAATCTACATACAACATCAAAATGTACATGCAAATAAATTAAAAAACTGTGGGCTAGATTGTAAGCAAAACGGTTTCCTTCAAACCCATCATTTTCGTTCTTGCCTTTCAAAGCACAGCAACTCCAGCGTATGCATGCATTTATTATTATATACATACGAACACATAATGATTGGAGGTTCTAGATCACTCCAAAGGCTGAGTAGTTTGGCAATTTCTCATCAGTTGAATCACTGCTGTATCAAAACATTTTTTTCAACGATGCACTCTAGCTCACTACCAAACAACCCGAACAAGAAACAACGTCTCAACCCACCTCAATCAATATCCACAATCATAACTCCAAACACCAAGAAACCACTCGTCCCACCCACACTCCTCCCTCCACCTGACATTCCCACCACCGACCCGTCCATCTGGGACAATGCCCTTCTCCTCGTCGACAAACCCAAAGGCTGGACATCCTTTGATGTCTGCAACAAAATCAGAGGCACACTCGCCAAACTTCTAAACAAAAAACCAAAAAATATCAAAGTCGGTCATGCCGGCACGTTAGACCCAATGGCCACCGGCTTGTTGATCATCTGTGTAGGCAAAGGCACCAAGTCCATCGACACCTTCATGGCCCAGGAAAAAGGCTATAAGGGCACAATAAGACTAGGACAGGGCACCCCTAGCTATGATGCAGAGTCTGAGGTCAATGAAGAGCTTCCTTGGGAGCACATCACAGATGATCAGTTGATGGCAGCCGTCAATGCCAAGTTTATAGGGGACAACCTCCAGCAGGTGCCTCCAATGTTTTCTGCAATACGTGTGGATGGAAAGAGGCTGTACGAGCTGGCTAGGAAGGGAGATGAAGTAGAGAGGAAGCCTAGAAGTATTATAGTAGATAGCTTTGTCTTGTCCAAGAGAACAAGAAGGAAAGATGATGATAACAGTAATGATCATGGTGCCTCACATACACAAACAAAAAGAGATATTGATTTCGAGGTTCATTGTGGAAAAGGAACATATGTGAGATCATTAGCATATGATCTAGGAAGGGAGGTAGGTACAGTAGCTCATCTCACTGCATTGAGGAGGATTACTATCGGTGAATACAAGGTCGATGATGCTTGGTCAGTTGATGATTTGATACGTGGCATTATTAATGACAACAGTACTTCTAACTAGATCTGTTGGTAGTTGACTTATGTGTCTAGACAGATAAACATTACATTATGTAATATGAAAACATATCTATAGAATCGTGTTGTATAACATACAGAACAGAGAAGGTTCTCTCTATGTTTTGTTTTATTCCCATGGCCTTTCTCCCTTTCTCCCTCTTTCCCCCCCCCCTCCCCCGGCCTCTTTTCTCTCCTCTATTCAATCACCTGTTTTCTACAGGAGCTGAAGGGGGTGGTGGTGGTGTAAACACAGGTTGGTACGTCCTATCCGCTTCCCAAGCAACCTGAGCCAACATTGTCAAAGTAGACCGTAAATCCCTCTCATCCTCCACTTCTCTCAAAAACGACACTCTCACCGTCTCAGCAGCGCCCTTCCCTGCCTCTGCTGCCTTGACATAAGCCCCCAGCCTGTCTACCCATAGTAATTCAGCAGCTGCAAGGTCATCAAAAGCAGCTGCAGTTTGGTTGGCTGCAATTCGTAAGACATCCTCTGGTCGGTCAGAGTTCCAGAAATTGACAAGTGATGATGCGATGGTTCTAAGTGGGTCGGGTTCTGCTGTTTTATAGGCCTCTGAAGAGATAGATTCTGCGGATGAGGCTCCTGAGAGACCTCCTACGTAGAAGCACTTGTTGACAATCAGTCGGTAGTAGATATCACTGTCTTGTGGGGAGTCAACACCGACACCGCCTTGATGGAGTTGCTGGTGGAGGTCGGCAGCCTGAGCAGCAACTTCTACATCGACAGGCTGGACATAGCCCATGAGGGTTACTCTAGCTAGGAGGCGAGCTGGGTGTTCACCTGGCTGGACGAACAAGCTGCATTTCGATTCTTTTTGTAGGTTGCGAGTGTGGACAGCATCTGCACGGAGGCGGAGGATGGGCTGGCCTTCAGAGTCGAGGACATAAGTGACATAGGTGCCCAATGGAAGGCCATCTTCGTTGCTAGTGCACAGAGTGCCGTGAGCTACTAAGTCGACGATGGTGCGTGCTGTTTCAGCGGATGAAGGCGCACTTGCCAGCACTCCGTTGCTGCCATTTTCAACTGCAGGGATGATTGACAACCTAGTATGCTGGCTCTCTGTCAAACATGTAGATTTGCCAGTTTTTGGGACCTTTGTATTTAGGGGGTTTCCTTGAGAGAGAGTTTGCGATGGCACAGTGCTCTTGAACTGTGCCATAGGGATAGATGCGACATGCATATTTTTTAGTGTAAGGTTCTTCATATTGATATTTATTCTATAAAATAGGTTCAATAGATGAAAATATCTATTTGATCTTATTATTAAGTGCCATATTCATGAAGATTTTAACCATTTTACCTTAAATCTTACCCTCTCTGCAAGATCAGACCGGCTCAAGCTCGCAGCTTCCCCGCCCTCTCTCTTCTCTCGTTCGGTGAAACATAGCCCACAGGAATCGGGTGAACTGCATTTTCAAATATGCTCCAATATACAGTCAAACCGAAAGAATTAAACGTCTCATTATCCTTTTCTCGAATATGTCAGGCATATCTTTCAGAAAGGATTATTGGTGAATTGGCTGGGGTTTCGGGGCTAAGAACAGCAATTACCAATCATGCAACGCATAAGAGACCTTAATAATGGGTCTAGAGTCCCATTATTTGTTTCGGTCCACGCTCTAGCTTCCATATCAACCATCTTACTCACCATCTCCGACACTACTCAACCCGACACCACCACTGCCACCCCTCCTCTCTGGCACCACCATACCAAACAACAAGACACCCCCTGCTCCATATCCATCCAAACTCCAATCCCACCACCATCATACTTACAAGATGTAGGCCATGACATCGTCTCCAAAGTCTTACAAAGCCAACTTGGTCTCATTGCAGCTGCCAACCTCTGCATCTCCCTGTGGCTCCTCCTAGCCCTGGCCACCAAACACATCTTCCTGGGTCTCCAGCCCATCTCCCTCATTGAAAGTGCCACCTTGGCAGACCGACTTCTCAAATTCATCATGGTCAAAATAGTCTTCTTGGCAACCATGCCCGATCCAGCAGTGAATGGTCCCCATAATATTATAGACTGGACCATATGGCTGGCTGTGTTTGGCTTCTTTCGTCTGTTTCTTTGCCTGGCAGTTGCAAGGTGCGAAACACTCTTATCTTCCACTACGTCGCAGCCACACCAACACATAAGATGCTTGGCGCTTATTCTGGGCATATTAGTGCACGATGTTACGTGGATAGTGAGTTATGTGAAGAACATGAGAGATGCGCCAATGACAATGACGGTATTATGGTTGTTTGATGCGGTGGTTGTGGCGGTGGAGGCTGTGCATGCTTTGGTTAGGTATGCGATACAATCATCCCTACATAGTTATAATTGTGGAAATAATAAGTGGATCATAGAGTTGAGACACTTCTATACGAAGAAGAAGAAGAAGAAGAAGGTGTGTCTGTCCAGTGGAGACGATGAAGATAGACCAGAAGAAGAAGAAGAAAATGATGATGATAGTGATAATAACACATCAGTCATATTATTTCATCTAGATTTAGGGGTAGACTTGTTGATTGGCCTACTGACTCTGCTCCATTATGGTCACCTCTGGTGGCTCCATGGCCTCCGTTGTCAACTCATAGATGCAGTTTTATTCCTTGATGTCCGTTTCCTGGGTGGCAATATATACAATAGAATCAAGGGATACTACAGATATAGAATACTGACGAGGCAGTTGCAAGATGGGCTGCCCACTGCTACTCCTGAACAGTTAGGAAGGAAAAACTGTTGTGATGACGCTCATGAGAATGGTGGTGGTTGTAGTATTGCTGCTGCTGCTACTACTACTGCTGATATAAAAAATAGCTATATATATAGCTGCAATGCTGAATGTGCTGTGTGTATGGAAGCAAATAATACCAGGTCTAAAGTTCTCCCCTGTGGGCATATATTTCACTTGAATTGTGTGAGAGGGTGGTTGCAGCAGAGCAAGAGTGGGAAATTCACATGTCCCTTGTGTCGCAAATCTCTACCCACAGATGTGCATATCAATAAGAAGAAAAAGGGGAAGGATGAGAAGAAGGTGGCAAGGAAGAGGATATATGGCTCTCCTCCTCATGCTCATCGTGTGTTAGATCTGCATAAAGATGATGATTCAGTGATGCCATATCATCATTACAATAGCAGTCTGAATAGTGATGGTGAAGGTTCATCTAGTAGTACCATGTTTGGCATGATGGTCAGTGAAAATGGTGAGGAGGAGGAGGAGGATACAGTAATGTCTACGCTTAATATTAGTAGTCATAGATATAATACACGATTTAGATTTCGTAGGTTGAGGACAGGAAGAGGGTAAGGCAAACTACTGATGTAATATAGCTCCCTCTCTCTCTCTCTCTCTCTCCCTCTCTCTCTCTCTCTCTCCATCTCCCCCCCCCTCCTTCCTTTTTTTTTCTTTTTCTTTTTTTCCACATCTCTTTTTATTTTTCTTAAT
>Ga0114919_10000142_pt1 | contig 46575 bp, 78 predicted proteins | sample BlataG_FD_88682 | JGI IMG/M metagenome (GOLD analysis project Ga0114919, IMG submission 88682) | Deep subsurface microbial communities from Black Sea to uncover new lineages of life (NeLLi) - Black_00105 metaG | ecosystem: Environmental > Aquatic > Marine > Oceanic > Sediment | place: Atlantic... | reverse complement strand
TTTTTTTTTTTTTTTTTTTTTTTTACTAAAGAAAGAACTAACAACAAATTTCAAACGCACCCAATGACCCCTGTCAATCAAACAAATACCCATTTGCACGGGCATGGACGCCCAAAACACTCTCCATTGCGTCAATAATTGAACCAACACAGAAGTACAAAATATTGTACTTCCCATCATTCAGGTACAAAATATTGTACCTTCCACAAGTTATTGACTTCACACACAATTTCCCAATTAATTCAAAAATTGAATCAATCCAGGTACAAAATATTGTACTTCCCCGCCATTGTGACAAGTTAGAACAACAAAACAAACTTCGCACAACCCATTGAATTTATTGAGTTTTAAAATAATTACTCCAAAACGTGACATTTGGCACAACCTGTGCAACAATACAGGTCAACAACAAAACAACAAAAAACCATGTTCTTTGAAAATTAAATAATGTTATCATGCCTGGGAAAGGTGGTATACCATGTCCAGACAACATAAAGTCCACATTATACACCCGACAAATACCAACACATACTGTGGGATACCATTTGGCACAGTCCATGAAAAATCCAGATATCCACAGCAACCAGTCTGTTTAAGTTGTGCAAAGAAATTGCAAGAGGAGCTCGACTTCTTACAATGTAGACTACAGACATCAATCAGGACTGATGGCCTTTGGGCCAGAGAAGTTTTTCACTCATTCAAGTTTGACAAATAAAATCAACAGCATGATAACATTCTTTAACATTCAAAATGTTCTTTGACAATATGACGGTATAATTCACCAGAAACGAATTGACAAAGTATGGCTTATTATATGGCATCGGAAGGCAAGGTCATTTAATATGAAGCCAATAAAAATGAAGCCAATAAAACAAAACAAAGCATTAATTGTTATTGAACTCATTAGTGACTGTGTAAAAGAGGCAGGTCAACAAGGTATTCCTTCAGGTCATTTATACGCAGCACTTATGACTTACTGGCCAAGTCTGTCAATAGACATATACCAAAAACTAATTGATATACTCGTAAAAACAAACAAGATCACAAACAAAAACCACCTATTAGTCGCCATAAACTAAAACATTACTGATGCCATACAATAAGTCATACTTTGGGACTTTTTGACAATTAAGTCTGCCTGCATGGAAAATACCCACAAAGGAGTATTAATATGGCAGAAGAAAAAAGAGAAATTGAGCACATTGCAGGAGACAAGCCAGACGATGGAAAAATTTATCTTCACACAAACATCGGCTTTGACCGGGGGAGTGACACGAAATACGAAGTCTACTGGCTCCTACCGACAACTGGCATCATTGATGAACTCAAGTCCATTTCTGACGAGTGCCAAGAACGTTACGACTGCGACCTTGTGACTCTTATCGAGTCAGGAGTCAGGCAGCTGACAACTCGCCCGGACTACAAAGAAGTCGGTTTCACAGAAGACGGGACTCTGAAACCTGAAGGCCATGCGAACATGCAAGCGATGGCTGACAATTACAAAGTCGGCGCACGTGTCGCAGGGGAAGGTGTCAAGACCAAAGCCAAGAAACTTGACACAATGGTTGACAAGTATGGTGGCGGCTCCCAAGCTGAATTGGAAGCGAAATTGGCTAAAATGGAAGAGCTCGAAAAACAGGGACTTTTATAACATAAACCACAACAACTAACGCAATCCATGCAGACAGACTTAATTGAGAAAGAGAGGAGACAAAATGACACTACACAAAGACGCATTAGGCTATGGAATAGTCATGTCCAACAGTAAGACATGTCCAAGCTGTGGCTATCCGAAAGTGGCAGCAATGCAACCAGGAAGCTTTGAAGACACAGATTTAGCTTTTGTTGCTTGGTGTCCCTGCGGATGTATTTTCACCCAGGACAATATTTTAGAAAACGATGAAACAGCACCCGCTAAAAATAAGTGGTGGGAGAGAACTCCAGGCAACGAATAACAACACTCCCTAAAGAGAGGAGGTGAAGTCATGTAACTGGCAGACTAAAGACCTGCCAAACTCCTACCCCAAAAAAGAGACAGGCTCCTTATGCCGAGAGGAGTTTGTCTCTTCCTCTTTCTACATTGATTCAATTTTTGAATCACTGGCCTATTTTGGATGGTTCATATTGACCCAGTGATTCAAAAATTGAATCAATGTAGCACAAACAAAATTACTCCAAACAATGACAACACCATAATTTTGTGGTACAATGATGTTCAAGATTAAAAAACGCCCTTTACGCAAAGAAGGGGAGAGGAGACAAGGACTATGGAATTATCAATACGTACAGGCCCATCTTCCTACGTAGTATGTGACGTCAAAGTCATAGGCTATAAAACCGAGGACAGTGACCAAGTGATAATGAAAATAACTCCTCGAGATGAAGTCTATGCCGAAGTTACGTTCGATCTCAGCATAGGAGAAAGACTGGATTTAATTGCAGCAATGGCCAGTGAATTAAGAAAGGAATGAGGGAGGTGAAAAAGAATGCTAAAAGTAAAAATTGACTCTACCTGTTTTCCAGTAGTACGAGTAGAGAGTAATGGAAAGTTAGTGCCTCCTCACAGAGCTACTTGCGTATTGGAGTTTGAGCCGAACGCTCTTAGAAAACACGACTTCCTCCTTTACTTCCAAGAGAAGGAGGACTGATGAAAAGATTTCTACTATTCACGGGTGACTTTTATTACCCAGGAGGCGGATGGGAAGATTTCATTCAGGACTTTGACTCCTTTGAGGAAGCAAGAGAAGCAGGAAGGCAAACAGGGGACAACTGGTATCAAATCGTAGATGCTGAAACAATGGAAGAAATAGGAGGGAGGTGAGACTAATGAACACAGTTGACAAGAACAGACTCCGATCAATGAGTGAAGAGCAACTGGTTAAAAGACACGACTATCTCAAAAGCAAGAGAACAGATTTCAGTAAAAGTAATATGATGAAATACATAGAATATCAACTAAAGAAAAGATTCGGAAAGGAGACAAAATGAATGGGAACCTAACACTCCAATACGCAGAGAGAGCACTCCTCCTCCGAAACCTCCTCGAGCGCATAGTTCCTATAAGAGGAAGAGACAAGGAGTATTCCCTGAAGGGAGTAATAACACAAGAGGAGAGAAATGCCATAGTCGTAGGCCTACAGCAACTGAAGGAAGTAGTCGCAAGACGCCGCCTCACGGGGAAGGAGTAGAAAATGGACAAATTAATAAACATAACCAACGCTCCCTCCTTAATGGAGGAGAAGGCTCGCAGATTTGCTAAAGAGGAAGAAAGGCAAAAGGCTCTTGCAGTCCTCCCAGAAACTCAAGAAGAAGTCCTCGCAGAAATAAACACTACTTCTCGAGAACTTATCATTCTTTCCAGAGGTCTTAAAGAAATCAGAGAACTCTTAGAAACCAGAGAGAAACAATTCAATCTCCTTGCCAACTACAAATACATTCTCCAGAGAAAGCTAATTGCTCCTATCATTATTACTAAAAGTCCTGCTACTCTTGAGAGGGAAGAAAGAGCACGCCTCTTCGAGAAAATGATGACTCTCTCTCCAGAACAACTTGACAATCTGAAGGAGATAAAACTGTGACAGAGGAAAACTGTGAATTCTATCCGACAGAGAAAAAAGAATGCGTCTGTGCCTGTGGCTCTGACATCAGTGGCCCATTTGTCTGCACAAAAGAATATTCTCTGGACTGCCCTTGGGCAATAGAAAGAAGGAGGCGAAAAAATGAGTGAACAGGTCAGAATAGATTTTTATGTAGAAGTTGATAAATATGGCGAGATTAAGTTTTCCTCTCCTACTTTTAGAGACGTTCAACGAAATCAAGAAGTATCTGCAGAGTTTTTAGTAGGAAGGACTATTGAACGAATTGATTGTGAAACTATGGGGGAAATTCTATTGACCCTGAGGGAGAAGTAGAATGCCCTACAGTAAAGAGTATAATGAAGAGAAGTACGTAGAGATAGAGAAATACCTTTCTCGGTTGGAGGAACTTGACAAAGAGAAAGTTCTCTCTATTTCTACTTCCTCTCCAGAGGAGGCAGAGCACCTCCGCTGGCTATTTTATGACTACTTCCACCTTACAGGAGCTAAGTCTACTTACACTATTAAAGTATTCAACACTCTCCTCCTTGTAGGGAAGGTGAAGGCTACTTTGGTCAACATAACTGCGGCAACTCAGACAAGGAATGTTGAAAAGCATCTTGGTGCTATTGTAGAAACACTAATTAACGCTTCTCGTCCAAGGGAAGTTATCTCTGTGCTTGTAATGAATGAGGAACACAGCTTCACTGCCCTGAGTATTATTCTTGCAGAATATGGTAGAGTGATGGGAGAATAAAAACTATATTGATTCATTTTTTGAATCAATGGAGAGGAGGTGACACTCGTGAACAAAGATATAACAGTCCAAGAAAGCGCAAATGACGATTGTACTGGATGGAAAAATCCAGAAGTATGTCCTCATGATGGAAAGTACGATCCAAATAGCCCGGCCTGTGAAGAATGCTACAAGGATGCTTTAGCAGGTATGAAAGGAGAAGAAGAACATGGCCTTAAGCGAAAGAACCCTTAGGAAGTGGAGGAAGGAAGCCCTCGAGGATAACAAAGAGGACTATATATCTACGTACAAAGATACTGCCAAGGCTCTCGCGAGAAGTTATATGTATAATTTAGACCGCATCCTCCAAATGACTCAAGAACTTTTAGACCAGCACCTCCTACGAAAGTAGGAGCACCTCTTGAAAAAGTAGAGGGAAAGTAGAGAAGTGATATGAAACTGGAGATTATAAATTTCAATGGAGTCGAAAGACCAGCAACATATTTAGGGGATGGTGTTTATGCTATTCATAATGGCTATGGAATATGGCTTCATGCTAATGACCACAGAATAGGATTTGCTACAAATAGAATATATCTAGAGCCTGGTGTTCTTAGTGGTCTAAATAGTTTTGCAGAACAAACAGCTCAGTTTGCAGAGAAAGAGGATGAAAGAAAGGAATCCGAGAATTTGGCCAACACTAACAATAAGCAAGAGGGATGATAAGCACAGGCATGAATGGTGTAGTCATTACGACACCTGCTTGAGAGAAGCAGCGAAAAAGCAATGGCCGTCATTCACTTGCTGGTATTGTCCCTTTAATCCCCTCTCCAAGGAGGAGGGGAGAAAGGAGAAGAAATTATGATCGCCACAGGTAAAGTAGCAGAGTACATAACAGAATTTGAGAAGTTTAAAGCTGAGCTGCAGGAGAAGTTTCCAGAAGCAAAGGCTAAACTAAAACCTCTAACAGAGAATGACCAGATTGAGTTATTTAAAATCACCTCTACCTTTGAACTTGATGAGGCTTTCAAAAACTACATAATAGGATGCTTTTATACTTTTGGAAAAGCAAGACTAAGAGGCAAAGAAGTTCTACTTGCCTTTCTTAAAATGTTTTCACTCCTCGACAGTGCGTTGGACAAGTAACTACATTGATTCATTTTTTGAATCAAAGGAGAAAAAGAAAGGAGAAAAGCCATGACAACCTACAGATGCGCAGCTTGTAGTGCTCTCTTAGAAGTGGAGAAGCTTCCTATGGGAAATACAATTGAAGTGGAACCTTGTGAGGCTTGTATGGAAGCAGCAGAGGAGGCGGCTCTTGATGGTGCTGATGCAAGAGAGTTTGAGGTAGACCCTGAAAGTGTGAAGAGCTTTCTGACTGAATCAGGAAAGGAGAAGAAAACATGAAAGATATAGAATTAAAGGAAGGAGGACCTCCAGATACCTTTGACAATACCCTTATTACTAACTACCTGAAATGCCCGAGGGCAGAGTATTGGTTCCTTCGTGGCCTCGACTATCGAAGAACTCCATCCTACTTTGTCTACGGACGTGCCTGGGGAGCAGTACTTAACTCTTGGCATTCTGCCTCCAACAGAGAGAAGCCTCTTGAAATAAGGAAAGTGACTGCGCTTCTTGCAGGGAAGAAAGTCTGGGACTCTGAAGTAGTAGAGATATTTGAAAATAGGCCTAATGACACTTGGGAAGGACTTATAGCTATGTTTGACTACTATGTAGAGTCCTATGGAGAAGAAGAACAGTGGCTCCAAGTGCTAGAGGGAGAGGAGGTTGGTTTCCGTTTCCCAGTTCCTCATACAGACATCTACTATGCTGGGAGTCTTGACTCCTATGTGGAGTGGTCTCCTTATGGAGTGATGGCCCGAGAGGACAAGGCCCCAGGAGGCTACATTACCCCATCCTATATGGCCCAGTGGAGTCACGTCTCTCAAGTAACTGGCTACATCTGGGCACTTCATCAAATTGTCGAGAAGCCCTTTGGTATCCTGATGAACATCTCTTCCAAGAGACCTCGCAAAGACAACATGCTCCGCTTCTCCAGGGAGCTGCAAACGAGAAGTGAATGGAGGATTGCAGAATTTATGAAGGAGACTGTGGGAATTGCTGACGACATCAGGAGGGAGTGGGACAGATGGAGTTGGCCAAAATGTGGAGAAAGAAATCCATACTCCTGTGCAGGTGGCCCAGGACTCTCCCCATGTCTCTACAAGCCCCTCTGTCTCCAGGAGATGGAGCCGTGGACTCTTGAGGAGACCTATAACATGAGTGAACAGTACACTTGGAGGAAGGAAAAATGGAGTCCTTGGACTCGGAAAGGAGAAGAGTAGGGATGGATGAAAAGAAGGCGAGAGAGCTTCTATCAGAAGCTGTAGAAGGAGACAACTGTCTCTATGATCTTAGCTGGTATCTTGAGTGGCTAGACGGAGAAGACTATGCTACCCTTGATGGCTGTTTTGAGGCAGAAGAACTCGAAGCTATTGCTTGGTGGATGAAAAATAAAGGAAGAAAGGAGAAGACCAATGAAAAACAAACTACTACCTAATAACGTAACCTTGGCAGGGCTTCGTAGACTTAGAAAAGCCCTTGGGAAGAAGGTGGGAGAAGGACTAGCTATCGATATTAGCCTTAACCTATGGCACTACGAGACTGGACGCATATCAGAGCGTATAGGAGTTTACTATGAAGGTACCGGAAGAGGAACTCAATACTTCCACTCCCTTAAAGAAGCACATGACTATGTAGAGAACATAGGAAAGGAGAAGTAATGGCAACTGTACATATAGTCTGTGTAGATTGTGGAGGTTCTCTAACAATATACTACGACGATAGTCGCCTTGAAGTTGTTTCCTGTGGCATTTGTGCCGCACGTGAAAAGAGACTTGCTTACCAGAAAGGGTGGGCAGATGGATTAAAAAACTACTTGAGGGAGGAAGAAAATGCCAACGCCACTGACAACGAATCCGCCTAAGCGGAATGTGCAAACAGCGCTAGCTACGAAAGTTGGAGAAATTGCAAACAAAGCACCTGGGACTAGGAAAAAGAGTATTCTCGAGAGTGCGACTCCTGCAACAGACATCACTCTTGAGAATTATAAAATCAAAGCGATGCTCGCTGGTCCAAGTGGGACAGGAAAGACTCAAAGTGCCTCCACCCTTCCAGGAAAGTTGCTTGTCATTGACTATGATGGAAGGAAGGAGACACTTGCTGGACTCCCTCACATAGAGACTCTCGACTGCTATGATGCTGATCCGAAGAGTCCTAAGGCGTGGATGAAAGCTGAGGATATTAGAAGGGAAATTTGGAGCCAAGTCAGGGCAAAGTCCTTCCCCTACGATGGAATTGTGGAGGATGGCCTAACGCAAATGCTCCGCTACTGTATGAACTGGAGTCTGCTTCTTGACCCCAAGAGGGGACTTGGTGGTGCCCCTGCTAAGCAGCATTATATGCCCCAGATGAAGAACGTGAGTGACCATGTTCTCTCTCTGAAGAGTCTCCCTGTCCACTACCTTCTTACCGCACACTTAGAAATAATAGAGGATGAAGAGATGGGTGGTCTCAAGTTCCTGCCAAAGGCTACAGGGAAAATGAGGACGGAAATTCCTGGCTGGTTCAATGAATGTTATTTCTGTCATCGTCACAATGACGACGAGGAAAAGCTCCGTTACTATCGGACAACGGCAGGAACTGGAAGATGGGACTTCCTTAAAAGTACACTGAATCAACTCGGGAGATGGTGGGAAGACCCTATAGAAATTGACTTCTCTAAGAAGGCTGTAGGCTTTGGAGACCTTCTGGAGAGAAGATTTCCAAAGAAGGAGTAGACTATGGAACTTGAACCCTGTCCATTTTGCGGAGAGAAGGAAGAGCTCGAAACTGTCGCCACAGACCTGTTCGATGAGTGGAGCGACAGTGCAATAAGATGCTCTAATTGTGGAGCTAAAGGGCCACCGTGTTCTACGTGGCCTAAGGCAGAAGAGTGTTGGAATAATAGAGTGAAGGAGTAGACTATGGACTTTGATGATCCACGAGAAGGATTTCAGAAAATCACATACAGTGACAAGGTTCCAGAAGGCGAGATATGGTTTCTGGATTCGAGTAAAATGAAGGTAAAGGAGATGAAGCCAATGGACAGAGTAAGAGTTCTACGAATCCTTGAGTATGAAGGTAACAGAGATTGGGTAGAAGTTACTCTTAAAGCAAGACAAGTGAAACGCGAGTTTCATGTGCCTGCTGGAGTAATCAGAGAAGCAATTGTCGGAGAATTTCCTACAATCATTGAGAAGAGAGGAGGTGAGCAAGTAAACCCGGAGGATTGATTCAATTTTTGAATCAATGTAGAAACCATAAACCCTTTAAAGAGAGAGGAGCAAAGAATCATGAACTTTGGAGAAGCTTTTGAACAAGTCAAAAAGGGAAAGGCTATGCGTCTTTTCCAGTGGTCGCCGGAAGTAAGAATCAAGGCACAATTTCCTGACAAGAACAGCAAAATGACTGCTCCGTACTTGTACGTAGAAAGTAGATTTGGTATGGTGCCTTGGAAAGAAACTATGATTGAGCTATTTTCTAAGGACTGGGAAGTAGTATAGGCCCGAAGGATTGATTCGATAATTGAATCAATGTAGAAGCTATTAATTCTTTAAAAAGAGAGGAGAAGAAGAAAATGCCAACATTTACATTTAGTAAACCTATTGAAGACGTAGAGGAGCCTATTCTGCTAGAGGAGGATTGGCAGAGAGCCAAAATTGCAGCCCCTCCTGCTATTGCCCCTAACAAAGCGAAGCAAGCTGATCCTGAGAGTGAAAAAGCTGGAGACAATCTCGAAATTGCTCTTTGTCTCCTAGAGGGAGAGGCAAATGGTCGCCGCTTTAAATTGTACTTGCCCTGGCCTTCTTTGGCAGATGAGGGCAAGTATGACGGCATAGGCATGAAAGTGAGCGACGCCAAGATGGAAAGGATTGCTGACTTCACAGTGAAATTTGGCGGAATCGTTGAAGGCACAGACGTTATGCTTGAAGAGAACATGGAAGGATATGTCTATGTGACTCGGGGACTCGACCAACAAGGCCAGAGGATGATTAATAGTGTAGACCCTTTTGCCGGTTTCAAGAGTGTTGAGGAACTTGAGACTGAAGGCGAGATTGCGATTGAATCTTATGCAGATTAACCAGTATTGGTTCAATTTTTGAATCAATGAAGTGTGGTGGATTTGGCAAGCATAGATCATCTGGGAAGGGTTAGCTTCCAGCTTACCTCTTCCACCACTTCCTTGCTGGCAGTAGCGGAATTGGTAGACGCGAGAGCAGTAATAGGAAAGCATTCGACTATTACCGAGTCTTGATTTCTAGGTGAGAATGTCGAAATATGTGGTAGGCCATGCGCCCCTGATTCTACCTAAGATTGGGGAAAACCTATCGTCCAGGTTCGAATCCTGGCTCAGTAATGAGTGGCGGAATCTGCTACTGCCAGTATTCAATTTAAGGGAGGGAGAAAGGAGCTTCTGATGTACCTTGCTAAAGAAGTAGGAAAAGTGTTAATTGAGTATTCTCTCGATGAACCCATCCCAGGCAGACATCCAAGGTGCGTTGTCTGCGGGACTCTCCTCCTTGCAAAGCATGAAATAATAGTCCTCAGGAGAGACAAAGTTACTGGCCAGGGAATTAGAGAAGGACTCTTCTTCTGTGGAGGATGTGCAGGAGAAGTAGCAAGAGCTATTAATAGACTACTTGGAGAATAAAGATGCCTACATTAAACTTAGAATTCGAAGTCTTTTGTTCTTGTGGAAATGGTCTTTGTAATAATTCTACAGAAGGAAGTAATGGGCATTCGCAATATATCACTGTAGAGCCTTGTGCTGAGTGTCTTGCATCAAACTATGAAGAAGGACACGAAAAAGGACATGAAGAAGGCTACCGACAGTGTGAAGAGGATAATGAATTATGAAGAATGAAATGAAAAACATTCACTTCCTTGTCCCACGCCCTCTCTATGAAGAATTCAAAACAGCTTTCCCTGAGGTAGGGCTTATGAAAATTCTCTTCACTCAGTTTATGCAAATGGCTATTGAGGGGGCAAGAGAGAAAGACGCTTTTGTAAAAAGTATCTACAAAGAATGCGTAGAGCAGGCAGAGGCAGAGAAAAGTGAATTTTGGAGAGAGGAGGATTACTGATGTATCTACCAGAAGAGTTTAAAAATTTCTGTAAGGATAATGGGATAGAGCTGCAGTATCCAGATGACTTTATGCCTTGGTATAAATGCTGGGCAAATGGATACAATACTTCACTTATATTGTTTGCTGTTTGGAAGAACGGAGAACAACTAACTGCGATGGGAAGGAATGCAGAAAACGAATTGCTGAGAGAGGAAGACTAATGGAAAACCTAACGAGAGTAATTGGCCCTGCGCCAAGTGAAATGTCCCTTGAAGAACCTGAGGAGGCCATAAAGAGAGAACACTCGAGAGTTGCGAGAGGGTTGGAGAGTGGAGCTAGACCCACAAAAGGAAAAGCTAAAGTGGCTTCTAGGACTACTAGGGCTAAGAGTCTTGAAGAGAAATTCGGAATGTCTCTTGAGGAGATGGAGAGGAAATTAGAATTACTCAGGAAACTTGAGGAGAAAGGAGCCCTATAGCTCCTTGGAGGGAGAAGATGAAAGTAGTTAAAGAGGTTTATGGAGCACCAACAGAAGAAATTGTTGTACCTACAGATAGAACTAGGAAGCTCTTTGACACAAAGAAACTACGAAACCTAGCTCTTTCTTTTCAAAAGAGAGGACAAAAACAGGGAGGAATTTGTCGCCGAGAGGGAGACAAAATTGTCCTTGTCGCAGGAGAAAGACGTTTGAGGGCTTGTGAAATGCTTGGAATTGACTATGAATTTACCATTGATGAGGTAGGAGAAGACAACACTTATGAAATAAAGAAAATAGAACTTGAGGAAAACATCTGCAGAGAGAATCTCACGTGGCTTGAAGAAGATAATGCAGTAGAAGAACTCCATCAACTTGAACAAAGCCAGCATGGAGTTGCAAAGGTAGGAGTAAGAGGCGGCCACTCAATAAAGGACACAGCAGAAATTGTCCAGGAGAGTGTTGGCTCGGTTTCAGAAGCCATAAAACTAAGTCTGTTTGCCAAAAGTAGTAAAGAAGTAAGAGACGCAAAGACAAGAACTGAGGCGAAGAAAATTGTTAAGAGGCTAGAGGAGAAACTCGATCGCTTTGAGAGACTAGAGACAGCATTTAAAGAGGAAACCACTGATGGAGAAGAAGAGATTGAGATAACTCCAGAAAGCCAGATGGTCTTCTTCTCTAAGAAGATTCATCAAGCCTCTATGGAAGAGAAGCTCCAGGACTTTGAGGATGGCTACTTTGATGTAGTCCTCTTTGACCCTCCCTGGCATGTTGGACTTGACTCTGTGAGGAAGAAAGGAGGTAACACTGATGATTTTGAGGACAGTGAAATACCACCTGAGCAATTTAGGAACGAATTGGAGAGCTGGTTGTTTCTTCTATACAAAAAAATGGCCAGGGACTCCCATCTCTACCTATTTTTTGGTATTGTTAGGCATGAAATTGTATATGAGATGCTTTCAAAAGCAGGCTTTTCTACAAATAAAATTCCCCTCATTTGGCACAAACAAGGTGCTCATGTTACAAGGAACCCTGACGTATGGCCAGGGCGTTCCTACGAGCCTATTGCTTTCGGTAGAAAAGGAAGCAAAAATTTGGTTCGCAAAGGAGCTCCAGATGTCATAACTACTCCTTGTCCTACCCCTTCTATGAAAAAGAATCACCCAAGTGCCAAGCATCCTGTGATTTACTTAGAACTCCTTCAAAGAAGCTGCCTCCCAGGAGATAAAGTCCTTGATCCTATGTGTGGGAGTGGCATGATGGCAGTAGCTGCTGAAGCTCTAGAACCTTCTCTCAAATTGAAGTGGGAGATGATAGAGAAAGATCCTGACTTCAGAAGACTGGCAATAGTGAATGTGGTTGATGGTTTCTCTAATATTGTCCAACGCAAAGAGCCTGAGGTTCCCCTTGAGACTCCGACACTTGACAAGCTGGAGGATGCTACAAAGGGAGGTTACAAAGAACTCGAGCCCGGGAGTACTGAGTGGAAGTTTTACTGGGAAAATCATCCAGAAGAGCAGGAAGAGATTCTTGCTTGGAGAAAGGAGACAGGAAAATGAGAAAAGTGACTGAAGAACGAATTGAAAGGCTTGAGAAGAATTCTGAGTACCACAGAAAGTTTATGTATGCAACACATAAAGAACTTGTTCTTCTCTTAGATCACCTTCAGCTAAGGATAAAAAATATAGAAGAGCATCAAGTAATAGAAGCAAAGGGAAATTTGTTCAACTCTTGGAGAAAGGAGACAGAAAAGTAATGGAAATTAGAGCTTATGTTTATTTAGAATCCCACACTAAAAAGTTCTGCTTCAAGTGTGCAGTGAAAGAGATAATTGCAAAAGGTCACATAGATCTTAACCTTGCTTTAGGGGCAGGACCCACTGGCGATGGAAACGATATGAGAAGCATTCCACGGTGTGACGTCTGCGGAAAGTGTATGAAAGACTTTTATGTAGCTTAAGGGAGGAGACAGAAAGATGATTTCTTACAAAGACTAGAAACAACTTTGGAGAAAAAGGAGACAGAGAATGGCAAAAAAACATCAAACTAAAGTAAGTAGTAAGAAGGGAAGAAAAAAGGCCGGAAGAAAATGGAGAAGACAAAGTAAGTTAGTTCTAAGAAAGAAGACAGGGAAATAACGGTCTCTAGAATTGATCTAATAGTATCTCAAATAGTAGAATTAAGTTTGGAAGAGAAATCCTTAGATGAAGTCAGGAATATCCATTCTATATCAGTAGACGTAAATCTTAAACTCGCTTGTCTTATGAGAGACTTGAGAGAACTAGAAAGGAGAAAGGAAAATGACATTTGCTCAATTCTTAGAGAAAGTAATAACTCAAACTTATGACGTCTTCTGTCCTTTGAAAATTGATTTGGGAGATGGATCACTATATAGGGAAGTTGGTAAAGTAACTGTTGACAAAGGTTTTATTATTCTTGAGTTAGAAAAGGAGAAAAAGTAATGATCTATATAGCTAGTCCTTATACTCACAAAAATAAGAAAGTAATGCAGAATCGCTACGAAGCTGTCTGTGCTTTTTGCGCCCAGGCGACACTTACAGAGAACTTTGTTTATTCTCCCATAGCACATTGGCATCCCATAGCAATAAAACATCTACTCCCTAGGAATGCTGAGTGGTGGAAAGAGTATAATGAACACTTTCTAGCTCTAGCCAGTGAATTTTGGGTTCTTAAGCTTGGTGGCTGGATGGAGTCAGAAGGCATTTTGAGGGAAGTAAAGTTTGCAAAAGCTAGAGGAATTAAAATATCTAAGTTTAAAGGAGGGAGCTACTGATGTCTGAATTTATAACACTACTCGGAGCAGAGGATGTAAGTAGAGCAGGATCTTCTATGAGAGCTGCAGCAAACACAATGCAAGGAGTAGCAGCACAAATAGAAGATTCACTGGATAGACATAGAAACTTTCTTGATGCTTGGATTTTTAGATTTGAGGAAGCGATAAAAAAACTAAAGGAGGAAACTACTAATGTATGAAATAGTAATTGATATAGAAACTACAGGCCTAGACAAGTTGGTAGACACTCCAATTCAAATAGCCTGGAGTGTTCTTGGAATAGGAAGAAAACCACTGGAAGACGGAAGTTTCTACGTCAATCCTGGCTTTCCTTTACACAAACCAGTAATTCGCCTAACTGGCATCACTGATGAAATTCTAATTGAAAGAGGCTACGGAGATGGTCCTGCCACAAGGAAGTACATGGACTTAATTTGGAGGTTTCAACCTTGTACTCTTGTAGGCCACAACCTTATTTCCTTTGACTATCCTATTCTTCATAATTGGATGGAACGCTTCCACAGTGGGAAATTCAAGCAGCCTCCAATAGTAAGTCTTGTAGACACTATGCATCTTGCCTCTGTCAAGTGGAAGACAGGAAAGTGGCTCAAGCTAGAGGAGTGTGCTAGGAGACTTGATATTCTCTTCAACAAGGAGCAGCTTCACAATGCCATAGAGGACGTTAAATTAACGAAAGCTGTGTATTTGGGACTTCTCGATTGATTCATTTTTTGAATTAATGCAGAAAGGAGAGTAGCTAATGGGAAGAACTACTTATGTAGGAAGATGTGTAGAGTGTAATTGTGCTCTCTACTACAGCGAGAGCGAGGAAAAACTGCTGGCCAAGGGAGGAGAACCTGGTTGTCTACATCACTATGACTGGCCAGAAGATAGAGAGGAGGAGAAAAAGGATGGTACTGACAAAAGTTAAGATAATAGTAAAAGGACCAGCTGGAAGTGGAAAGACAACAATTCTCAATATAATAAAAGAGGCTCTTTCTTATTATGACAACATTCAATACAAAAGGATAAAAGAGCACGGCTTAATAGTAACAACAGAGAGGGGTCCTTTCCCAAAGGAGGAGAAAAAAGATGGCAATCAGAAAGATTAAGAAAAAACTTCAAAGAGCCTATCAAGAAATAATAGTTCCTGAAGCCAGAAGGCAGTCAGGAGAAGATGTCATATCAATATCGTTCACGAGGAATGAACTGGAAGATTTAAATGACTTCCTAAATATGTTTCTACACGATCAACTAGAGGAGGAGAGGCATGGAGAGACTGACAACCAATATAGTGCCTTTTGAAGGTCCACCAAGCGCAGAGATGTGCTTTATAGGAGAAGCACCAGGAGGCGAAGAGGACTCTGCTCTACGCCCCTTTGTAGGGGCTGCGGGACAACTTCTAGACCGCTGTTTCAGAACAGTAGGTATTGCAAGAAGTGAAGTTCTCATAGGAAACATTTTTAGACAAAGACCTCCTAAAAACATCATTAACTACTACTTCCAAGACAAGAAAAACACTCGTCCAACTTGGGAGGGACAAGAACATATAGACTACCTTCGTAGTTGGCTTGAGGAAAAAAAGAAAGAAGGAGCTATCAATGTTCTTGTGGCCCTTGGAGGAGTTGCGATGACAATCCTCACGGGAAAGAAGCGCATCACTAAATGGAGAGGCTCTGTCCTTCCTTGTACACTCGTAGAAGGCTTCAAAGTCTACCCCTGCTTCCATCCTTCCTACGTTAATAGACTAATGAATGAACCTGAAGAGAGACTCCTTGGGGAGAAGAAGAGACAACAACAGAATGCTCTCCCACTTTTCCTCAGAGATCTTGAGAGAGTCATAGAGCAATCTTCTACTAAAGACTTCAAGAGGCCAGAGAGGGAGTTCAAAATAATCTCTACTGCAGCAGGGGCAATTCATCAACTTGATCTTCTTCTTGCCCAACCTCTTGTAGCAGTAGATATAGAGACTCTCTTCTCTGACGAAGGTCCTCTTCTTTGGTGTATAGGGTTCTCTCCTCAACCAGACTATGCCTTTGTAATTCCTTTCCTCCGGAACAGAAGGTTCTTTTGGAGTCTCCCAGAGGAAGCGAGAGTACTACAAAAAATCAGTGAGGTATTTCTCTCCTCGAAGGTGAAGAAAATCTTCCACAACTGCCTCTTTGACCTAAGTGTGCTTGGACGCTACTATGGTCTCCGCTGTGCCTCTGGGAGCGTCGAAGATTCTATGCTGTGTTATCATGCTTCTTATCCTTACTTAAAGAAAGCTCTTGAAACTTTGACAAGTATTTATACATGGGAGCCTTACTATAAGGACGATGGTAAAGTATGGGATGGTCGTCGTATAGGCGATGAAGCAGAATTCATCTACAACGGGCGAGACTGTTGTGTCACAAGAGAAATTTGGCCTCAAACAGAGAGGGATGCTAAGGAACTTGGCACTTGGAATGGATATAAGAGGACTATGAGTGTTATTCCTTCTCTTCTTGCTATGCAAATTAGGGGAGTTAAAATAAATGTAGAGAAGAAGGGAGAGTTGCAAAAGATTTTCGGAGAGAAGGTTGTTGAAGCTGAAAAGCTACTTACTGAATCTACTGGCCAAAGTTGGAATCTCAATTCTTCTCCCCAGATGATCCGCCTAGTCTATGGCTACCTTGGCCTCCCTATGCAGTACAATCACAAGACAAAGAAGCCTACTACTGACAAGGATGCTCTCAATAGACTGCGTAAAAAGCATCCTGAGAATAAGGTTCTCAAAGCAATTGTAGACCACAGAAAATTTGCAAAGTTGTCTTCTACCTATGCTAGCATGAAGGTAGAGAAAGATAATCGCATCAGGACTTCTTACTCCTTTATTTCCACTTATCGTCTCTCGTCCTCTGAAAGTATTTTTGGTGGAGGCGGTAATCTCCAGAACATTCCCGTAAGGACTGAGGAAGGTCGCCTCGTGAGTAGTCTCTTTATTCCTGACGAGGAGAAAGTACTCCTTGCTGGTGACCTTAGGACAGCCGAGAAAATGGTAATTGCTTGGGAGTCTAATGACACCAGGCTAATAGAAGCATTTCTCGCTGGTGAAGATACTCATTGGCTTGACTGCAAAATGATCTTCCAAATCCCAGAGAATGTAAATTACATTCCTGATGCTCTCTACAAGAGCAATCTTACTGGAGTTGAATATACCCTTGAATTCTACAGAAGAATAACTAAGGCTATTGTCTACGCTGCTTCCTATGGAATGGGACCAATAATGCTCCAGACAATTTTAATTCGTGAAGAAATTTACTTTAAACTCGACTTATGTAAAAGACTTCTTCACCAATACAAGACAAATAACCCTATGCTTGTGTCTTGGCAGAACAAAACAAAAGAGGAAATCAGAGCTACTAGGACACTTATCACTTGTGCTCCTTTCTTCAGGAAGAGAGTATTTCGTGGTCGCCTCAGTGACAACCTCTTTCGCAGTGCCTTAGCTTTCAGACCGCAATCTACTGTGGGAGAAATTTTGGAAGTAGGTATAGAGACTCTTCACGAAACTTCTAGTATCTTCGAACCTCTTCTAAATGTCCACGATGAAGTAGTTGGACAATGTCTACCTATTGACATTCCCTGTGCTATGGCTGAAGTAAAGAGTGCTCTAGAAATTCCTCTTCAGATAAACAATAGAGAGCTAGTTATTCCTTGTGACTTTAAGACTGGGAGTGATTGGGGAAGCCTTAAGGAGGTGAAGCTATGAGAATTTTTGAGTGGAAAGGAGAACCCGTAGAAAACATAAGAGAATTCTGTAGGGAACATAACTTTGATTTGGTAAAAATTCGTTATAAAGAAGAAACAACTACTATTAAAGGACAGAAAATTATCCTTTGGGATGTTGTAGAAGAATGGCCAGCTCCATTCTTAGATAATCTTCGACTAGTAAGTTCAGGCCCTACGCAAACTTCTGTGAAAGAACTAGAAAGAATACCTGTTTCTGAGATTGTCTGTAAAAACTCTTTTGATTCAAAAAACGAATCAATGTAGGAGGGAGGTGAGGTGAAACTTGGCAAAAGGAAGCTTACTAACTGGCTCACTGGACTACAGGAATATGTCGAAGACACTGAAGCGCCGAGAGATTTCTGGCTCTGGGGAGGATTATTTACCCTCTGCACTACACTCCAGAGACGCACTTGGCTCCCTTACGGCCTAGAGCCAATCTTCCCTAATATCTATGTACTCCTAGTAGCCCCACCTGGAAAGTGTCGCAAAGCTGGACCTCCAACTCTGGCAAAGAAAATGCTCATGAAGACAGGTATTCCTGTCTCTATTGACTCTTTCTCTAAGAGGGATTTTACAAAAGAGTTGGCAGAGCTTTATAAAACTGAACACTTTACTTATAATAATGAACTGAGACCACAAACTCCCATCGGTCTTATATCTAAAGAAATGTCAGGTCTCCTAGCTGTAGATCCAAAGGGAATGGTAGAGGTCTTGACAGAACTTTACGATTCTCAGGATGAATGGGAATATGGCACTAGTGGTAAAGGACACGATAAACTCTATGGAGTTTGTATTTCTTGCTTTATTGCTACTACTCCCAGTTGGCTCGCAGCTAATTTGCCTCAAGAAGCTATTGGTCAAGGCTTCACAAGTCGCTTCGCCATTATTACTGGCTACGATAAATACAAGAGAGTCCCTATACCAAGCATTCCTAGTGAACACCTCTACAGTGAACTTCTTCATGACTTGTCTATTGTGGCTATGCTGACGGGAGAATTCAAATGGACAAAGAACTCTAAGGAGTATTTCGAGAATTGGTACAGTACTCTCGACGACAAAGTGAATGCGACAAAAGACGAGAGACTCCACTCCTTCATAGAAAGAATGCACGTCACAGCACTTAAAGTTGCTATGGCTATACATGTTTCTTACTCTAATGAGCTTATTATAAAATTGAGTGATATCGAGGCATCAACAGAACTTCTTGAGACTGTCCTTAAGACTGCTGGAGACGCTTTAGGAGGACATGGGAGGTCTATAACCTCAGTAGATATAGAACTAATTATGAGACAAATTAGGCATAGGAGGAATGTAACTTTCCCTGAGTTGTTGTCTATAAACTATAGAAACACAAACAAACCAGAACTCTTAACTGTGCTTGACACTATCATAGCTATGGGGATGGTAGAAGAGAGAGTCTCAGCAGATGGAATTAAATCTTATAGATGGAAAGGAGAAGAGAAATGAGAAAATTTAGATATATTGAAGAAGGACACGGAAAGGACTCCTTATCATTCCACGAGGAGAAGGAACTCCTTTTGGACTTTGATATTTCTACAGTGCAGTATTATGTACTTGCTCCTCTTACAAAAGAGGAGTGGGAGAGAATACTAAAAGAGGAAGGAGAAGGAAAGTAAAAAAAGGGCAGGAGAAAGTTCCTGCCCTTCCAAAGTTTTACCTTTTTCGAAAACGCCATTTGAGATATGATAACAATAGCTTCATTGAACCGATAAAAAGTTTAAGACGTTCTCGCCAAGACATTAGTTACTCCTCATTGTAGCCAAACACGGCATCTAGTACTTTAAGAACTAGATCATCCCACTCTTGAGCAGGATCATCTATAGCATTCTTCAACAGATCTCGCAAGATCATCTTATAAGCCATTCTTGCGAACGCTAAGACAACTGCTAGTTTCATGGTTTCTCACCTCCTTTTTCTTAGATTTTTTCTTCTTTCTTCTTTTCTATTAGTAAATATTAAGTAGAGTGCTCCAATAAATGCTCCTGCGAATGCAACAGAAGCCACAACCGTAAAGAGCCATCCAAACCAGTTCATTGTCCTGGAATCCTCAGTACGCAGCCAGTAGGTGGACTAGGAGGTTTAAAGTTTACAACAGTAGTCACTTCATTTGAAGGACCACTTTCATTCTCTGCAGTATCATAAGCAGTAAGTACCCACCAGAATTCTCCATCTACATCCATAATAAGAGTAAACGTCTCGGTGCCTACTGGGATAATTCCTACAGCATTGTCCCGTCCATAGACGTATTGTCCTGGTGTAGTAGTCTGGTAAAGTCTGTAGCCTGCAAGATCACTCTCACTATTAGCGTCCCACTCAAATACCACTTGTCCTGCCAAGGAGTTTGTGACTCCTATAATAACTAAACCAAGTAGGATAGCTAAACCGATTATAAGTATTGTTCTTCTCATGGTCTTGTGCCTCCTTTTTCGTTGAGCTTGTCTAATTTCCTTATAACTTCTCCGAATTGAGTCTCCTGTGCTTCCTTTAAATCCTCTAGCTTGTCTCTGACATGACTGAATTCTGTTTGCATTACTCTCACGTTAATTTTGAGTTCCTGAACTCCGGTAGAGTTCTTTGCGGCTTCTGTACATTGTCTTGCCTGTTCTCCGCTGTAAGCGCTGTAGACAAGTAGGGAAATTGCTGTAAAAATGCCAACAATAACTCCTGACATTGTCCAAGAGACTTTACTATTAAGACATTTTTGTAGAGTCTCAAACTTCTTCCTTACGAATAATTTAAACTCGGGTTCTGGACAACTAATAGTATTCATTTCTTTTACTGTCTCCTCCTAGGAATTATAGTAAGTCTAGGAATATTTCCTTCTGAAGTCACTAACATAGTAATTTCTAACGCACATTGATATTTGTCTAGAATTCTTTTACTAGCTTCGTTCCATTCTTCTCGACAAGTCTGGATCTGCTTTTGGGTTTGCTCATTTAGCATTTGACGGAGTTCTTCTTCTGAAACAGGAGTCCTCTTCTTGATCTCGACTTCCTTTTTCTTTACAACCTTTTTCATTTTCTTCGTCATTTTCTCCTCCTTTATGCCCATGTAACATGCTCGACTCTTTCCCAAGTATTTGTAGCTACACAGATATAAATATAAGTTGCATCCCAACAAATATCTCCGGCATTTCCAGCCGCACCCGCCGAGGCTGGAGTTTTTGCTGTTCTTAATCGAATGATGTCTGAATTGATATCCAGCTTAGCGCCAGGGGCTACCCCGAGTCCGAGATTACCTGAAAGATAACTTTGAGTCTCGCCGGTCAGATAGATCCCCCACTTAGTCCCTATCGTTCCAGTATATGCACCATGAAAAAGATAGCCAGTTGTAATTGTCCCGGCTGTTTGTTCAATACTCTGTTTTGAGCCATAAGCTGTCCCCAATGTCTTGGCAGTAGCCAACATTTGAATCTGCCCGTACATAGCGTAGGCAAGAGTCACCGCACCTGTGTCCTGAACCCTGACCCTATTTCGTGATCCATAGGCAGCCGATACTGCGCCTTGGAGTACTCTTGTATTACCCCATATCGAGGCTATTTGGGTAGCTGTATCTACACTATCATGGGTCACAGCAGACTGGAAGCCATATGCAATAGTGGCATCCCCACGGTTGGTCACAAGAGATCTGAAACCTTTCAGCTCAAGAGCATGGCCGTCTCTATCAGTACTTGAGTCAATATCAACATATGAGCCGATGTACTCACGATCATCCGTAAGTGTCCCGGTTGGATTTAAGTCTATATAAGACGCAAAGAGAGTTTCGTCACCAGGAGCATTTACTATATGTAGCGGATAAGAAGGAACGGTATTTATCCCAAGCTTGTGGTTTCCAATATTCCAATCACCAGTAAGTGATCTTGCTCCTGTAATCAAAACTGCATAAGGATGATCAGCTATATCAGCGAGGCCTGATATTGAGCCGTGGTCTATAGCTCCTTCTAGAAAATGCTTAGTTCCATCAGCGATGTGAGTATCAACCTGAGCATGAGTATTAGTACCTATATTAGCAATGGCTGTGTGGTCTACATCTCCATCATTGATCATAGTAGCGTCAATATGACCAGCAGCATCTAATTTAACAGGCTTACCGGAATCCCCAGCACCAGCACTTGAATTTATGTGCTCTGCTTCTGTGAAGTATCTATCATCAAGTTGACCAGCATCTAGTTCCGTCTCGGTATAATAACGAGCGTCTCCCCTAGCATCCGTATGATATTGCAAATGATCGTCACCTACTAATCCTCCTATAGTGCCATGATCTATATCGGCATCATTGATCATAGTGGCATCTACGTGTCCGGCAGCATCTAAAATTACCGGTTTGTCTGCATCTCCTGCGCCGGCAGAAGCATTTAGAAATTCATTCTCTCTAAAGTATCTATTGTCTAATTGTCCTGCGTCCAGTTCTGTTTCAGTATAGTAGCGAGCATCACCCCTAGCATTATTGTGATAATGAGGATGATCATCATCTCCTAGTCCTAAAATAGAACCATGATCTATGACTGCTTCTTCAAGACTAGTATGTTTCCAAACAGCAGCTCCAACAGTCACATCTAGATTCAAGTAGGCTGCATCATTAGTCTCGTCTAGCCAAATGTCTCCAACGAGATAACCCTCATTCTGGTCATCATTTACTGTTGGAGCAGCTGCCTTTTCGAGAAATAATGTAGCTTCTACAGGTCTCCAAGTCATCCTGCTATCCTCACTAGTAGAGTAATCCAGCTACCTGCCACAATTCCTATGACAAGGGACAGTCCTATGAAAACCAGAGTCCACTTTAGACTGACTTCTCCTGGTTGAATAAAACTCATTCTTCTTCTCCATTGATTCAATTTTTGAATCATTCCAGTTATTAACAAAATCTACTTCTGGGTGAACCACAACGAAAGAACAGTGGCTCCTGTAGCAGTCGCCTTAAACTTAATGAGGTCTCCAGGCTTCAATCTAAGGGGGATAATGTCACTCCCATTAGTTCCAGGACCACTTCCACTTCCAACTCCAGTAGCCTTTACTCCGTTAGAAATCCACACCTCTCCGGAGATGGAAGTATATACTTCTATATCTATTGTCCCTACTCCTGAAATCATGTACTCAAAAGCATGGACAGAAGAAAAATCACGGAGAGTTTTATGAGGAGACCACTTTGCCTCGTCCTCTATGCTCTCCTCTTCAAACATGAGACTCCACATAGTAGACTCCTAAGCCATGCCAAGAGACAAGAAAACATTTGAGGCATTCTGGACGCCAACAATAACCTTAAACCTCAAATATTTCATAGGATAAAGCTTATAAGTAACAGCTTGATCCACAGGAACAACTCCACTTCCAATAGCCCCATTACCCAAAATCTTTGCTCCATCAGTCCAAGTCCCATTAGCATCACCATGAAGGGAATACTGGGTTCTAAGAGTAAGCGTTGATCCTACTGTCCCTGCATGAACATGGTAGAGGCCAAATTCCCAAGCAGGAAGACGGTAAGTCGTTAGGTCTACTGTATTACTATACTCTGTTCCTACATTAAGTGCTTTATTATATAAGTCTATTTGGTACATTTTCTCCTCCTCCTTAAGCCATTCCTAGAGACAAGAAGACATTGGTAGCATCTGCAGTAGCCACAACAATCTTAAACCTCAAGTATCTCTGGGCATAAAGTTTATTAATCGTAGCTTCGTCTACTGAAAGCATACCACTTCCAACTGCCCCAGTCGTCAGAAGCGTTGCTCCATCAACCCAAGTATGTTTATTATAAGAGTATTGGATTGTGAGAGTTAGAGTAGAAGCGGCTCCTGTATGGATATGATAGAGAGCGAAATGCCATGCAGGAAGCTCGTAGTCGTTTAAGTCTAACTCTGCACTATAGTCTGTCCCCTGAGCAAGTGCTTCATTGTACAAATCTACTTGATACATTTCTTCTTCCTCCGCCTAGTTAAGTTATTTACATTTCTACATTGATTCAATAATTGAATCACTGGTCCATTTTGACCCATCCATTTTAGCCCAGTGATTCAATTATTGAATCAATCTAGTATTCCTCCTCCCTCTCAGGATCATACCTCACGATAGCTTTTGCAAAACCCTCCCATCCTTCCTTCTGTGCTCCTCTGTAAAATTGTCCCATCTGTAGCCCTCCTGGAGTAAACATAAGTCCACTCTTCGCCAGTGCTTTCACACTCCTCTTAAACCTTTCAGGCTCCTGGTACTTAGCTGCATCAATCCCATCAGCAAGTACCTTCGCGCCATAGTAGACAGGAGCAAATGTAGGAGGAATCATAAATTCACTTACTCTCAGAGGGAAAGGACCTACATGAACCATCTTAGCAGCAGTCTTCTGTTGCCACAACTTAGAGGCTGTCTCCTCTACAATAGCTCCTGCAAGAAGCCAAGTCATTGTTCTCTTATTAACAATGGGAACAGCCCCTGGAGTCCTCAATGCCCATTTCTCTAGTGCCGCACCATAGTTCATCCACCAACTTTGGAAAATACCAGCCATCTTGCCGAGGCTTCCAGCACTCTGTCCATAAATTGGAGCTCCTAGAGTCCCATATAAATACTGAGTGTCTGCAATAACGTCATAGACCCAAACTTTCTTTGCCTCCTCTAGTCCTCCCAGAGTCCCTTTACGAAGATGCTCATTGATTTGTGCTCTGACCCACTCTTCTCGAGAACCTAGGTTAAGCTTCTTAGAGAACAGCTTCATCTCTTTTTTTCCGAGACTCTTAGAGAGAAATTTCTTTGAGAAGTAGTCCCACTTCTCAATAGCTGCTCCCCCAGTAACATATCTATTGTGCCTGTCACTGTTCTTAAACATCCACAGTGCCAAGTCCCTCATAGTCTGAGTTGAAGGAAGGTCAAACTTCTTTCCTCCTACAGTGAAGGAGCCACCGAAGCCAAGTACTCTCGGCCTGAGGTACAAGTCTGGGGCAAACTCTTGTATAGCACCTACAGACTTTATATAGTCTCTCGTGGGTTTCTTAAAAGCAGCTGCATAACCCTTTCCTAGCCAATAGAAATCCTTCAGTCCACCTAAGTCTGCAGGAACCATTAGAAGAGGCTGGAAGTAATTCCTCATAGCACTGAAGGGCTTAAATCCTAGACCTCCCATATACACTAGGTCATTAATAGTGTGAGCTAAGTTAGCGACACTCCTCTCGTCATAGACTCTTTTCGTAAGCACTCCAACTGTCCCTGTGAGCCACTGAGAAAGAGCAACATCAGCATGACTTGCTTCTCCCAACTGCCTAGCAATATAATGCTCACTGTAGTTCCTGAACTTCTCAGGTAGCGTCCTTGCGTGATCAATTACTTTCTCCAGAGGCTTATATACATACAACTCTTTTGCTTGCATATTAATTCTTGCCTCTGCAATTCTTGTCAAGTCAGTTATTCTTCCCTCCTCTGCAAATTCTCTTGTCCTCCCTTTAGTAAACATTGCCTTCCTACTTTTAGCGAGGTCTCTTGTCCTCTCCATAGACTGAGCAAATTGCTTGCTGTAGATTCTCGTAGCATACTTGTCAAGGTAGTTGACAAAACCTTTCTTACTTCCTTTCTCCATAGGAAGAAGTTCCTCTAGTCCTCCTACTAACTTCTCCCTAAGAGTTGCCTTTTCAGCCTTCGTGAGAGCATTAAGGGGCTTGTCTACAAACCAGTCCAAATTCCCCTTAAGACTTCCTCTTGTCTTCTCCAGCATAGCTTCAAGAATCTTAGCCTTGTCAGCGTAAGCTAAATTAGCTGACTGAGAAAGAGTGACATCGACAACATTGTCTATGCCTTTTTCTCCTTTCATCAAGAGAGCCAGTCCATCTCTTCCTCTCCCTGTGAGTCCTATTTCCTCAAACACTTGGGGGATTTTCTTCTTCATGTAGTCCCTATAGAGATCATCAGTGAAGTCAAACCAACTCTTTGCTATCTTCTGTACAGTTGTAGGAGCTTGGTCCATTATGCCCTGGAGTCCTGTTTGCTCTATTCCTCTCCCCACTGCATCATCAAGGCTCGTGACAAGTTCTCCTGCTTGTTCCCACTCTCTCTTGGAGAAGTTCTTCTTAAGCATAACTACTCCAGCCTCCCTCGGAGCAGTAAGACGTCCAAGTCCCCGAGAGGCTAAGAGAGCATGAAATCTGCTAGTCATTAATGTCCCATACTTATTAGCGTTGGTGAACATTTCTCCAATAGGCTCATGAATCTTAGAAAATGTCTGCCAGACTCTTTCTCCAAAGCCAAACACTTTCCTCGCAGGAAGGAAATGATAAAACATTCTATGTCCATAGCCTATGTCCATTCTTTGCATGAGTTTGGCTGGATTCTCCTCTAGGAGATCTCTAATTAAATGACCAAAAGTCCTTGTATCTACATCTCCAAACTTAAGAGCCTTTCCTATCTCTTCTCCAAATAATTTAACTGCTTGCATCTTAAAAACATTAGCTGGATCATACTTAAGTCCAAAAGTCTTTTTAACAAGCTTTATCCATTCTACTGTATAATGCTTCAACTCTTGAACATCGTGAGGCCTAGACCATCTCCCAAGTTGCTCTGCTACATCTTTCTGCAGATAGCCATCTTTCTTAAAGAGCTTCTTAAAATTACTACTTCCTTCTCCTTGCCAAAGAGCACCACTCTTCTCACTTTTCTCCCAAATCCAAGGTCTCCTGCGAAGTAGACTGGTAGCCTCCTCAGAATCAATTTCATATTTCTTCATCGCCCTTTCTGCAGCAGACAATCTCTCATACTTCTTCACAGTTGTAGAAGCAAAGTCAAGAAAAGGATCTTGTTCCATCAGCCTTCCTACCTTCTTCTGGAGAGCAAATTTCTTTGTCATTCTGAAGGGAAAAGTTCCCACCTTACTTACTCCCCTTGCAGTAATTTGAAGTCCCTTCCCTATAAGTCCTATAGGAAGTATTGTAAGAGCCTCTATGCCGAGTTCTACTGTCTGGCCAGTAGTTGTCTTCCTAGCCCATTCATCCCTCCCACTCGGAAAGATATATCTAGCATAGGGAAGAATTTCAGCAACAGTTCTCACTCCTGCATACACATTAGCACTGACAGCTCTAGTTGCCACAGGGTCATAGATAGCTTCAAAAAATCCTCCACCAGTTAGGTCTCTTCTGGGGCCAAAGAATTCTCCTGTAGCAAACTTGTACTCCCATCCTCTAAGAGGCACAGGTTTCAGTGGTCCTGAAGGAGGCTTGAAGTCGTAGCCTCTTACTCCCTTCTTCTCTGGAGAAGGATAGCCAGCAACTCCTTCTTTCTCTTCCACTTCATATCCCTTAGTCATTACTCACTCCACACTATGTTAAGTTGATCTCCAGGGACTCTCCCCAGTGTCTCTTTAATAGGAACTCCATTAGTATCATAGGCAACTCTATGAATGTCACTCCACCAAAATCTATTAGGCTTCCCATTTCTGTCAAAGAATTCTACAAGTCTATCTGCCTGGACAAGAGCTACATTCCCCTGCTTACCAGGAGTTGGAGTAGGAACAAAAAATGCTAAGCCAGGAACCCAGTCCAGAGTCTGCTGTATCCTATACCAAGCGTCTTTCTGTCTTTCTGGAGGAGGAACAAAAGGAATATACCTCTCCTCAGAAGGATACTTTCCAGCAATACTTTGTTGGAGTGCTTCTTGCAAGTCATTTCTCTCTTCTCCAGTGGCTTTAGTAATAGCATCTAGCTGAGTGTAATAATTAATAACTGCAGGAGATTTCACCTTAAGTTTACTTGGATGAATTCCACTATCTATAAGACTAATAGCATCAGTCAATGCCTTAGGAGCTCGCTTTCCCTTTTCTAAAGGTCCAGCAACATCATAGTCCAACTTCACATCTCCAGAGACAACTTCCTTAACTTGTCTCACTGTCACAGGTCTTCCACTGTCAACATACTCTCTAGGAACACTCAACGGTACTACTCCACTAGTCATCATATCAGCCGGTGTAGCCCATCCTTTCTCCACGGCATTAAGTATCTCAGCTTGGTCAGTTGCTCCCCAGTCAAAATACTTCACTCTCTTGTCCAGAGGATCTCTGTAGGCTGTGACCTTAGGATTATCTGTCTGATACTGTTTAGGAAGACTCTTCCAGTTAGCTTCACTAGCACTCTTCCCTTCCACAGCCATCTGCCTAAGTGTGTTCCACTCGTCAGAACTAATGTCATATTCTGCCCACATGTTTCTATATTCAGGGCTCCTTGGAGGGACATTAGTCCAAGTTCCATCTCCTTCTCTCACAATAGGCATCCTAGGTCTCGGATTAGTCTCTTCAAACCACATAGCCTTTTGGATTCTCGGATTAATGGGAGTATGACTCACCAGCATCTCAAACTTAGTCTTGTCAGTAGGACTCATTAGTCCCCAAAGACTTGTCATTTGTTCTCCCAGAATCTTCCTGGAGGCTGGGGAAGCAGTTTTATAAAGAGTTCCAAACATCTCTAGAGCACTTCCAACTTGCTCACTTCTCTGGCTTTCTAGGTATTTTTCTTTAGGACTCGGCCCAGCCAGTTCTCTCCGTGCCTTAGTAAGACCCAGCAAAGAACTTTCTAATCCAACTACCTTCTGTGCTCTCTCTAGAGCATCTTCCTCCTTCGGCTTTAGCCTCTCCATAAAAGATCGCATTTGCCAGAAGTCTGCCCAACTAGTTCTTGGCATAATATTTCTCCATTAATTCGATTTTTGAATCAATCTAGTCCCATGTTCCAGGGGAGCCAGTAGAGGGATAAGAGAATCCGGGACCAAGCCAACTGCTTCCACCACTCTCTTTCCTCTGTTGATCTCTCCATATCTTCTTGAGAAAGTCAAGTTTCTCATCTCGTCCTAGATAAAGAGGTTCTCTCCTTTGTCTTGAGGCTATTCTCCCCGTCTTTGCCTGGTACATCCCCAGGAGCAATTGTCCTATTCCTAGACGTCTCTGAAGAGCCACTTCACTTTTCCTCAGTCCCATCTCTTCTTCCCAGGACTCTTCTCTAAAACTCATTGTCTCTTCAAATTGCTTCTTTGACTCCTCCAGACTTGCATAGAACTGGTCCATTTCACTCAAGTAACTTGCCCTCTTAGTAGCCTCAGCCCTAAGTGCCTGGGAGTAAGCTCCTGGAGTCCCATAAGCACTCTCTGCAGGCAAGAACATTCCCATTTCTCCTATAGCCATTTCTCTACCTCCTCACCATTTTCTTGACAAGAATTTTTACAGGTTCTTTTGAGTATTTCTCATAGTCACACTCCTCGTTTCCACAAAAATAATGACTCCTATAGCCGTAAACATTTGCTTTTCCTTTAGGTGAATGAATAGTTCTTATCCTAAGAGGAGTTTTACATTTAGGACAATTACCAGCCAATTTTCTCATCTCCTTATCTCTCTTTGCTATCATCTTCTGAAAACCAATTTCATTCTCTTCTCTTCTCTTTAAAGCAAAAGCTATAAATTGTCTAACATCATTGATAGAAATATTCTCTCTTTCAAGAATATTAAAGAGTGTTACTAGGTTCTGTAACCCCCCAAAACCAAAGACACTTAATTTTGTTTCTATCTTCTCTCTCATTAGACACACTCCCACTCTTGATAAAATGCACTATATGCCATACATTGTCTGTTATCATTACATGTAACTCCCCCACCACAAGCTCCTGGTGATCCGCAGGGGGGAGGATTAGTACTAGGTGTAGTACACATGAAGTCTCCCCACCAAGGAGGACAGTCATCATCATCAGTACTGTACTCATATTGCCCTACCATAACCCACTGTCTATAACCAGCAACAATATTATCAAGAGGATCACAAGTCGCACAAACATTTCTGCTACAGGCTGCTGGACAAGGATAACAACCTTCCTTACTTACCCAATGACTATCTGCAGTACACCTCACATAGCCAGTTGCTGTACCATCACAAAAGTCAGTAACTGTAATTGTTGCTGGTCCACAAGCTGTTTCATCAGATTGGAGAGTATTGCTAACTCCTGCAGTTTCTTCATGAAGCATAGAGAATCCAGTTCCTGCTACACTCCAACTGTAAGGTCCTAATCCATCAGCTATTGAAACCCCAACACTACTACTTTGTCCTATCGTTAAGTCCCCGCTAGCCCAATTCACTGCTACTTCTGGAGGACAAATTTTACAACTTACACTTTCCTCACTACAACAAACATTTCCACAAGGATCAGTCATGCACACTCTAATAAGTGCTGCGCCATCGGCCTCTACTAATTCACTATCTATCCAGACATCTATTCCCCAGGCGCCTCCAGTTCTATGAGCAGTAAAGCCAGTTGTTGCCCCCTTCACTTCCCAAGTACACAAAGTACAATCTAAGTCTTGTCCGCACCAAATACTAGGATGACACCAAATAGGTTCATCACAATCAAGAGGTCCATAACAAACTATAGCACAACCAGGAAGTCCTGGTACTGGCCCCTCTATTGGAGGAAGAGGAGGCCAGGGAGAAATAGGAGGAAAAGGAGGCCAGTCAGGCCAAGGAAAGTCAAAGTGCATCTTCCTATATTCCTCGTCCACATAAGGCTTCTCGAACTTACTCTCCTTCCCTACTAGTTCTTTCAAGTATCTAACAGGAGCCTGATAGAATTGAGTCACAGACTTCTTTCCCATCAGATAAGGTCTTCTAGCTTTAGAGCTCAATTTCTCCCCTTGCCTCCAGCTGGTAGAGGAAACTCCACAATTCCATCTCAAGATCAGCACTATTTAGAGAAAACTCCAATTCAAAACAGACACAACCTTCTTGACTTGTATCAAGTCCATCAAACGCTAGACCGTGGTCATCAACTTCCATATCGATTGCAGCAGGAACAGCTAATGCTGTCCCAGTGTCAATCATATTCTTGAAGAAAGTTGTTGTAATGGCTGTAGGATTATCTTGCGCTTTTCCTTCCACCCACAACTTCCTAAAGGAAAAACGAAGCGTGGTAGCCTCAGGTTGTTTAACAGAAATAGCCCTCGTCTTTATCTTGTGAGAAATAGCTACATCAGTATAGTAAGGACTCGCTGCATTCTCAGCCTTGTCTGTAGTGTCATTCTCAAGTCTGTAGACTGTCCCAGCAGCATCTCCTCCATAAGTATAATATCTGTTGTCTGTCCCTCTGAGAGAAATTCCACAAACCAGATCTACATTCCTCTCCCAAGGAGGATACCATTCTGCTCTCACATAGTTGTAAACCAACTCACTTGTTGGAAGAAGAAGATGATATTCATTATTAAGTGGATCAACGAAAGCCTGCCTGTTGTTAATGGAGGCTGCAGCTATAGCAGTAGTATACTCAGTATTAAAGTAGTGATCCACAGGACCAGAAACCTTCTTAGGCTTCCTACCATCAAGTACGTAGACTCCATCAGTGTCTTGCCACAAGGCAATAGAGAGAGGCTCATCTGTCTTCATAGCAGGATATCCTGTCTCTACAACCACAGCACTCTTAGGACTTGCAAGACCAATAGTATCAGCTATCCGTAGAGTCCCAAAAGTCTGAGGAGAAAAACCCTCCAGAAGCCACACGGAATCTTCCTTCCACACTATTAACTCGTTATAAAAACGTAGAGCACAAGTAATCGGCTTCATATCTCCGAAAGCATCAGTATAACCACTGTCACTTCCAGAGAAACAATCTGGCCTCCCATTAGCACTGTAACGAAGTCTATTAGGATATTCAGGATCTCCCCAAGTAAAGAGTCTATTCTTAAACTCAATAACCCCATCTGCTGCAGCTAGAACTTCAGGAAACATCGCTGTAGCCATCATGAATACTCTAACATCTGTATCAGTAAGAGTTGTATCTATACTCACACGATACCAATAGCCAGGAATACTGTCCCAGTCAAACGTCCTCCTCTTCGCCGTCACAGCAGCAGCATTGAACCAAATAGTTCCTGTCTGGGCAAGAGAAGAATCTCCTGCCTCATCTAGAGTCTCGTCAATAATTCCAGTAGTCACTGCTGTCCAACTAGTTCCACTCCAAACATCTATCTGGTCAACCTTCGATGCCTCTTGTTGTGTATAGTCAACAACCATTGCAAAGCCTATTGCTGTCAGAGGCTCAGCACTTTTGACAAGAATAAAATCAGCAGTATTCATACTTCCAATCTGCATATATTGACTTGTTGATTCATTGAGCACTTTTCCTGTAGCATCTATATACTCTCCAGTACTTTGGTCAAAGAATCTAACAGCAGTTGGATATTCATAGACTCCATTCCACTTATTAGTCAAACTCTGAGCAGCAAAGACTACTTGGCACTTAGTAATCTGAACTCCAGCAGTTAATACACCACTGAAACTAAACTTATACCAGTAACCCATGATACCACCAATAACTCTCATAGTGTCAAGAGTTTGTACAGTCCAAGTTACCGTTCCAGTCTTTCCGTGAGTATCTCCTGCTGGATCATCTGTCCCGTCGTCCCAAGCAGCGTCACTAGTTCTACTATCCCAAGCACCCGCTTGCCAACTCTCTACAGTCAATACAGAAGCTTCCAAATTGACTGTAGTTCCCAAAGTCAACTTCACAGCACTAGCAATCTCAGGACTACATACATAGTAAACATCATGCACGTCAGCTCTCAGTACTGCCATTGTACCAGTTCTGTTGTCTATCACTTCCCTCGTATAATCTACATAGGTATCAGGAGTGCCAGTATCACCTATGTCAAAATGAGCAATAAAACCACTGCAGAAAGGAAGGTCTCCTCCCCACACAATAGGCCTTCCACTTCCATCAGCATAGAAGAAATGTTCTCCTACCATAGTAGAAAAGCCAGGAACAGTTTCTGAAAGACTACTCTTAATAGAAGTTCCAAAGGTAGTCCCAGAAGCTGGAGGATCATCAGTAGCGTCATACAAAACTCCACCATCACCTGTGCAGGCAAATTGGCCTAGAAAGTGATAATCCTCATTCCTCGGATGAGTATATTGATGAAGAGACAAGAAACCTGTTGTCGCAGCTGAGCATCCTGGAGCAGTAGTATTATGTACAGTACAGCCCTTTCTTGGCTTCCAGCCTCCACCTTCCCCAATCTTCCTAACGTTGAGACCGTCACTCACACTTCCTACTGGCAGTAAAGTAGCTGGAGTAATTCCATTGTAGTTCCCAGTAAAAGGCTCTTTGAACATTTTAATCATTCTAGAGACCCTCCTCCGTAATTTCTACTCTTCCATAGCCTTTAATCCTAGTTTCTAGCCATTCTACCAAGTCTCTCTTTGCCTCTCTCCTCTCATTTAGATAATATTGAAAAACCTTCTCATCAACATTACTCGAAGGTTTCGCCAGTGCAAGTACAGTAGCATCAAGAAGAATCAAAGGTTCACATTCTTCAGGAAGCATAGTAAGTGTTCCAAACTCAGTATCAGCACCATATGTTCCAGTTACAACACAAACTCTTGTGGCTCCATCATAATCAGTGATGACATCACCAGCTGTGTTTACTCCTGTTCCAACCTCTGCTTGAATACTTACTCCATTGTAGTAATCATCTATATGTATCACATTAGTAGTATCAGGAAAAGTAAGACCTGTCGCTTCTCCTGCACTTGCTTTCCCAGTCATCAAATCAGGAACTGTCTGGTCATACCACAGAGTTACTTGTGTAGAATAAGAAGCCTGATTAACTACAAGAGTATTCCTAAGAGGATAAACTTCAGGTGCTCCACTCCAGAAACCTGAGGCTCCTATTGTCCTCGAGACTCTCCTTGTCCTAACATTCTCTAGCCAAGCAAGAGGTTGTCCACTAGAAGTCTCCTCCAAGTAAACAGGCTTTGCACAGTCAGCAGGAAGAGTAATAACACTTGCAACTGGAGTCAAATTAGCACTCTTCATTAGCCAAGCTCCAGGATAGTTCCCTACAAGTAGAGCAATCTTCCTTTGAGAAACATTCATTCTGTGAATCAGATTAATGTCACTCCAGTGAGATGGACTAGCCTCTGCAATCTGGTCTCTGAGGAGCTGTAACATATTGTAAGCATTCATTTTAAATCCTCTATTAATTCAAAAATTGAATCAATCTAGTAACGAAGTTGCATTTCTTCCTCAGACACCTGTTCCCTTTGAGGAAAGTCCATCCCTTCAAGTTCCCTCAATGGTTCTCTAGGCATCCCCTGCTCAATAGCCGCAGCTTCTTGCTGAAGTGCTCCCCATGCCTCACTCAGGGACTGGAGTTCCTGCTTCTTTGCTTCTGTTTCATAACGTAGCATTCCCTCCACTCTCTTTATCCTCTTATATGTCTTGAGCATGTTTTGCATCTCTGGAGTTATTTTATATCTCTCTACCTTCTCTCCTCTTACATCAGCCATTTGCTATTGCCCTCCTTACTTTAAGTTCCCTGCTTGGTCCTTCCAGAAGAACACTTCCAATCATAAATCTCTTAGGAATAGACACCCTAAGTCCCCTAGTGTACCAAGCGGTTTCTACCCTTCTATCCTCAAGCCAATTTTCCAATTCCTTCGCCTTTGCTCTTTGGATATTATCGTCCATAGCATCAAAGTAGTCACAGAGTTCCTTCGTACTGAAGCGCTGTGTATCTCCAGCTTGGAGATTGAGGAGAATATCTGCTCCCACCTCCCTGAAGGACCTATCTCCAGTCTGCACAGTCATTACATGCACTGCCCTCTCGTGGGCAAGCTTCTTTACACTCTTCCCCTGCCCAGGAAAGCGCCAGACTTCCCACTTGGTTCCTCCCCACACTACATCCAGCTCAGGATCAAGTGCCCTCAGTTGTTTCTTAAAGCCAACATCAGCTACCATCACAGCATCATTTGTTTTCCGATAGTCTTTGAATTGCAATTTCATGAGGAACAACCTCCTCTTTAATTTCTGGCAGCACATCATGATAAGTAGTTGTAGGAATACTTCCCATACTCTGGGGATAGTTCTCAATATGCTTTGCTGCAGTCTTGTCCCCCATCCTGTGGGCGTAGTGAATCCAGAAAGCAATTACATGAGTCTGAATGACTGCAGACTGAGGAGGTTTCTCCTCCTCTACTACAATTGTTGTGTCAAGTAGCATCTCTTTAAATCTCGTTTGAGGAGTATATGTCCACAAGTGAGAAGGCCCAAAAGCATTCTCCATCTCTGTACAACCCCTCTTCAGAATGACTGGGGTCTCTAGAGAAAGAGCTCCTCTCACTCTTCTTTTCGCATTCTTATAGACCTCTCTTGCCCCTTTCAAATCCCCTAAAGGACAATACCAGAATCCTAAGTAGAGTCCCTTATAAGTCTCAGTCTCTCTTATCTCCATTCCGCACTTTCCAGGAATGTCCATCTTCTTCTGGAGTTCATTCAGCTCAAGAAGTTCATCCAAATTCCTAGGCCTACACACTACCTTCCAGCAGTGCATACAGTTCCTTGGAAGAATCTTAAATTTCATAAAGTAAATTTTGTGCCACTTTGTACACTCTCTTTCCTGCTCTAGAACATTAATACAATAGGGAGTATCGACGGCTAGGGGTTTATACTTGTAAACTATCTTATCCCCTTTCACCTCAGCAGCTCCACTAGCAACATCAGGAATCGCTGCTCCTGCAATATCTACCGCCTGCAATTCTTCAAATTTCATCATCTCTCTATCTCCTTCTTTTGTTTTTGGAGAGGAAGGAAGGAAAGAAGGAAACCTCCCTTCCTACTCCAAGGTGTACACCAAAGCATTGATTCAAAAATTGAATCAATGTAGCAACAGCCTATCTCCCCCTTTCTTCTACTTCCATACTAGGTTTAGTTTTGGGTTTAGATTCTACCTCCAAAGGATTCACAGGAACATATGGAGGTCTTCCTTTACAATCGGGACACTCATCATACTTTGTATCATCGTAGTCCCATGAGCATCTTTCACAAAATACCATCATAATAGAATCCTCCTAGGCAATTATGACATTACCTTCTCTCCAGTTCACACCACAAGACAATGTAGAATAGCCGCCACTGATACAATGGGCAGTATCCGCATAGCCACCGAAACTATTTCCGTCAATAAAATAGTCACCAAGAGTAGAGGTACCATTGTAAATTGCTACAGCACCGGCCTCCACAGCCCAAAATCTGTTATCGAGTATTTTGGAATTAGAAATTTCATCTGTGAGATACAGAAACTGCTGAGTGTTTCCAATCTGAGTAATGGTATTACCGGCAAACAAGTGTTTATATGCTTTTGTCATAAGAATAGCAGCCCTAGTAGCCTGATCACCAGCATTTCCACCTTTCCAAAACTCATTATTCATCACAGCAATAGAGTCAGCATTGAAACTAGCTGACCCACACGTCAGTATTCCACCTGTTTGTTCAGCAGCATAGAAATAGTTGTCATGAAGATAACAACCATAACAATTAGCTGCCTGAGCCACAGTAATAGCCCTATAGGTAGTACCGCCATAAGGTGTAATTCTGAAACCACTAACCTCAACACCATGTGCCTCGATAGTAATGCAGTGCGCTTCTACATTTCCGTACTGCCTAATCTCAGTTTGAGTAAAAGCCTTATTTGGGCCTATGAGAGCAGTAGTCAATTTTAAATGAGGCTGATCAATTGCAATAGCAGCCGTCTCTTTATACTGCCCAGGCCAAACAATAATCTCGTCATAATCCTGAGCTACGGCTAAGGCGTCAAGAACAGTATGAAACAACATTCCAGAATCAATGCTGTTATACAAATAATCAGCATTCTCTGCATCATCTTTACAAACATGAAACTTTCTTCGAGGAATTCCTCGAATTTCTTCTCGAAGTGTTGGATGTAAATTATGTGCTTTTATCATTTTTTCTCCTCATAGTTTACCCCTCCCCCTAGATAGCTAGAGGGAGGATACTATTTCTAAAAAGTTAATTCCGAATTCTCCTAAACAGTATAAGCCAAGTCACACAACACACCTTGGCTATTCCTTCTCCTACATCCCAACTCAGCATACCTGAAGAGGATTGCCTCATAAGCGTCAACTCCACTTATCCGAGACAATATAGACCCGTCCTTGTCCATCCAGTCATAGTCGCTCATACGATAGATCTGGAGATCCTTAGTGGTGAGGAAGTAAATCTCCCCATCAATAGCATCATTGTCCACAGTAAAAGGAATACCATTATAATCAATAGCCTTCCACCCACCGTCCAGAACCATCGTATTCACGAAGCGCCTATCTGCCCTGCACAGGTCTGTGTACTCCCTCCTAAGAGGCCGGGTAGTCAGAATTAAGTCAGGACCATAGTCCTTCCCGGCTGTCTCTTCCACCTTGTCGAACATAGTGTCCATCAGGTTAAGAGTAAGAGCCCTTTGGCCTTGGTACCTTCCACTCGCATGAATGTCCACCTGGGCCTGCCACCAAGCATAGCTCTCAGCCGTAAGTCCTTGGAGAGAATCAACATAGAGTCCATCACCGGCAGCTGGAGGAGCGTCAGTTGCATTAACGAGCGCTATCTCTTCCATATCCGTGTCAGTGACAATACCCCTCAGGCCCATCATCTCTAGCCTGTGAGCATTTCCGGCTGCTGTCCACAATGCAAGGGAAGCTGGCCTTACAAAGAAGTCACCTTCTGCTGGATCACCAGCATCAGTACCACATGTGACTATATCATAATCAGTACGACTCTTGTCCACAGCAGTAGCTGCAATATTAATCGTACCAACAGTATAAGTGGCATTGGTACCATCCATTCCACTAACTACGCAAAGTACCGCATCGCCTCTATCAGTCAGGTACTTCGCCCCAAAGGTAGTACCAAAACAATCTCCACCTGCACTGTTGCCCCTGTATTTCTTAGGACAATTAAGAGCAGTATTAAGATCTCCACTATGCCATCTGGCCACCATACCCCAGCCACATCCCCAGAGCATTCTATTAACTTCCATCTTCAAGTCTCTGGTAATACCCCTAATTTCAGAGTCCAGAGCCTTGGCATAGGCTCCTCGCTCGTCCCTTGTTGCTGCTATAGTAGGACCAGTTACATAGATCCTGCCGTAAATATACTTCATTGGGACTGTTGCAGTTATATATTTCTGGTAAGTTGCTGTTGGAAGACTTGCGCCATCTGCCCTGGCACCTGTACCACTACTTCTTCCGTAGTGACATTCTATCTTAGCGTCTTTACCACTGATATCTTCCTCATTCACATCGAGCAAATCACTCAAAATAGTTCCATGATTCAACTGTTCCTGAATGGCAGGAAGATAGAAGATCTTTAAGACCTCACTATAAGTACTTAATGTTGCATAAGCCATTCAATCCGCCTCCTAGCTTTGGGAGACAACACTTTCGATAAACTCGTTAGCAGCCTTTGATGGATCTACTATATCATCTCCTTTTTTGTCAAAAGAAAATGTCTTTCCTTTAAAAAAGGTTCCAGCCCCACCTTCAGCTCCTTGCTCCCTCAGCTTATTTTCGTCAAACTTCTCTAGGTTAACTCCAAACTCCTTTGCATGTTCTTCCCTCAGGGCACCAATAGCAACTGCCCTCTCTTTACTTGCAGCCTCTGCGTGCTCCCACAGGCTCTTGCTCCTGTCCTGCATAGCACTTCCAAAGACCTGAGAAACGTCACTAGGCTTCAGATTGGAAAACTTGCTCATGATTTTCTCTTCGAGACTAAGTCGAATCATATCTCCTTGCGTCTTGTCTACAGCAGTTACACGCTCTCCCAGCTTTTTCATGTCCTCCAATTGAGGCTCAAGAGCTTTAGCAACTATTGATGCTATTTTCTCTTCTCCCGTCAACTTACTTGTGCCTTCTGTAGACAAATTAAGAAGTTTAATCAACTCATTATCTCCTTCAGACTTCTCACCAGCAGGTTTCTCCTCTTTTTTCTTAACTATGTTTCCCTTCTCGTCAATCACTTTATCAGCAATTAACTGACTCATAACGCCAAATGCTCCTTCTGCCTGGCCCAGATAAGTCTCAATATCCACTCCGTACTTCTCTGCAGCAGCCAGTATTCCTGCAACCTCTTGCGTCTTCTGGGTTGCAGATGCTCCTTGTTTAATTAAATTCTGGACATCCTCCACCGAGTAGTCCTTCCCATCAACTTGGATTTTTCCAGCATCCTTGCTCCCATCATCGGAGTGGCCGCCTTCTTCAATCTTCTTTACTGTCATCTTCTTTCTCCTCTTTCTTTAATGTTTTTGTCTCTGGAGGAAGGACAATATACATAGCCTCAATTCCTCCTGCTCCTCTATAATAGTCAACGAACATACCTGCTGCCCAGTCAAAGTTAACATTCCTGAATTTTGCAAGATGCCTCTGGGCAACAGTAGGATACCTCATTTCTAGCTCTCTCTTTCCAACAAGATCAATTTCTTTCTGGAGAGCGTCCCAAGTCCTTTTTCCATCCTCCATATGCTTCACAAATCTATTCCACTTCACTGCCAACGGGTATTTCACTCTTTCTCCAAACTCCTGGTCCTTCTTTGTCACTATCTTTGATGCTTCTAATACCTCTTTTGATATTGGCATTTCTACTTCCTCCTTTCATTAAGATTTACAACTTTTTCCTGCATCTTCATTTTCTCTTCAAGAGCTTTCATATGAAAATTCTCGTGAGTCTGGAAAGTAGCATCTAGAACCAGTCCATTTTCTTGATCTCTCTCTTTCACTTTCTGATAAGTTCTTCCCTTCCTGAAGTTTTTATGCACTTGCAAGTGGACTGCGTCGTTGTCATAGTCATTAGACACCAACACTACTCCAGGCTGGGAGAGAAGAGTCCTATTCTCGATGTTAGCATTCTGCTCATCTAGATGAGTCTCTCCATAAATATCCTCAACAATAGCATCATCCAGCATCTTGAGAACCTTCCTCTGCACTTTAGGATCTTGTGGCATCCCGTAGAGACCTGCCTGGTATCTATCCATTACTCTCTTATTTCTAATAGTCCTAGAATCAGGCAGAGTACTTTCTTTCTTCACAAAGACATCAGTATTGTCCCTCAAGTCAGCACCCTTGAAACTTACTACTTCATAGTTATTTGCCTCTCCACCAATCTTTATCATCCTTTCTGTTGAATAGCCCTTCTGGACTCTGAGGAGAATTCTGTGGAGACAAGCTTCTAGTGACTCTTCAAAGACTGCATGAGTAGGAACGTTGCCCATGTCGTCACTCTCTAGAAGCAATTCTACCATCTCTGCACTTCTGATGTCACTCTTATTGGTCCCCTGTGTCACTTCATGTTGATGGTAGAGTTCCATAAGCCCTTGGGCTACTAACATTAGAGCTTTGTCATAAGTTGCAGGAAGTCCCTTCAAATCGAGAATCTCTGGTTTGTGTCCCATTACTGGTTTGTAGAGAAGCTTCTGTCCGTGAGTATCATCTGGCTCCACTTCCATCTGGCTACCTTTAGGTACTAGATACTTTCCCCTAGCCATAGCCTTATTAAATTGCACAATATCAGAGAGTGTCATATTATGAATCTTCTGGAGCCAGATAGCTGCCTCGCTTGTAGCCATTCCCCAGAAGACCCCAGGAATTTCTATATCTTTAAATTGCTCCATGTGGAAGTGATTAAAAGGATAGGCACTTTTTCCTAGCATCACCTTATTAGCTCCCGCAAGAAAAAGTCCCTCAGGGAATTGCTTATTAGGCTTGAGATACAGCTCCATTAGCGTAGCTCCTTCTACCTCGGTAGCGACACCTTCTGTAGGACTCCATAGTGTAGCTACAGCCTGAGCCCCAGGAGCTCTCTGCTCATTTGTTACTTCACTTCCTCTTTCATAATTAGCTGCTAAATATTCTAGACCCCTGTATTTCATCCTCATCATCCAAGGAAGCGCATGAAGGTCAACATCTCCTAGACCAGCAATAGGAAAGCCAACCTCAAGGGGACTCCAGACTCCACAAGTTGCGTCTCCCTCATACTCCAGAATTCCCTTTTCAGTATTAAGCTTTGTTGGTCCAAGTCTGGGGTCCCAGGCATCAGAGAGAAATCCATTCCCAGTAGCGTAAATCCAGCCACCTAGCTCTCTTACTTTCTTCTTCATCTTTCCATTACGCCAGAAGTGTTTGAGGAACTTAGTCCCTTTACGAGCTGCCTCAATGTCTTCCTGGTCATTAGAGGAAGGAACCACAGTCACGGTTGGATTATTCCTGATAAGGCGAGAAACTTGTTTCCTGTAGCGAGGGAGAAGCTTATTATCTACAATCCTCAGTTTTCCCTTCTTCAAGAGGACTTGTTGAAGCATCTCGGCAGTCTGGTTATAAAAGACATACTGGCGTCCTGCTAGAAACGAAAGAACAATCAGCCATCTTCTCTCAAAAGGCCTTCTAAGACTGACAGCTAGATCATACTTCTTCTTCAAAAAAGCCCATTCAGTGTCTCTCTCCTTCTCGCTTTTACTCCTAGACTTCTTTGTCCACTTCTTTACTGTAGTCTTGTCTGTCCTCAAGTGGTCTGGCATTCCCTTTCTCCCTAGATATTGTCTTTCATGAGTTGTCTGAGGTTCATATTAATCATCTCTTCCTCGACCTTCTCAGGTTGTCTTGCTTCAACAGTTATTTCTGGAAGTTCTCCCTCTGCCCTTAATTCATCCAGCAATTCAAGAGTGTCTCTCCTAGCCTTGTCCTGGGCAAAGTTCCTTATATACTTCAACTGTTCAGGATTTCTCATGCCAAAGTTATAAGCTATCATGGCAGCCTGCTTACCGGCAAGTCTCCCAGCTTCATAGATAACTCCTCCCATCAGCTTCTCTTCAACTTGCTCCCTGCTAGGAAGTTTCTTAACCCTCTTGAGGGAAGGCATAGGATTTATTCTCTTAATCCTCGGTCTCTTGCCGTAGTCAGGCATTTCATTTTTCCTCATTAATTCAAATATTGAATCAATCTAGGTTGTTGTCTCTGGAACCTCAAAAACTTCTCCTGCCATGTCAGGATCTTCCTCTGGCTTTATGTCCTCTCCTACAGTCTCGAGTCCTTCTTCTGCAGTATAGGTCTTATAAGACTCAAAGTCCCGAGCCATTAGTCTGTCAAGAAGCTCTTTCTTCTCCTCTCTCTCATCTTTCAACTGTCTTTCTATAACACTCACAATTTCGCCTCTGGCAATGATTCTCTTCAGAGCCTCTTCGACACTATCAAAGCGAGCATTTATAAGAGCCTCTAGCTCATCTACCTTCCTTTTAAGTCTCATTCTATTTCTCCTTCTTTTTCTTATGAACTTCTCCGCCTACTGTCCTTCCCCCTCTAGATCCCTTCTTTCCCCTGGGGAGAACACAGATCTTCATATAGCTTCCATCCCCAAGTTTCTTCGTCCTAATTTTCCCTCCTGCCTTCAGACACCTTTCAAAAGCTGCTGGCATCACCTAGTCTCCCTCATAATCTCCCGTAGGGTCCTTATGTTTCCTTCTCCCCATTCAGGATAAACAGTATAAGCAGGTTTCTTCCTTTCTCTCCCAAAGAGTCCTCTCCACCAACCACCCCAAGAGTCTGTCTGGTAGTAGTCTCTAATGTTTCCAAAAAAGCCCCGAGGTCCAAAGAGTCCTTCCTCCTCTTCCTCCTCCCTCCCAGGAGCCATTTCATACTCTTCTTCAAGAGGCCTAAGTCTCCTTTCCATCTCCTCAATAGTTGTTGGTGCTGTGAATCTAGGCATCTCTCCCTCCTAGTAAAATTGAAAAGGTCTTCCTCTACCAATCACTCCTGCTCCTGGTTGTCTTGAAGTAGGAGTCCCGAACATTGTAGGATAGAGAGAACCCTGTTGCTCCTCCCCCTCTTCCTCTCCCATGAAACTATCCCAGAGTCCTTCCCAGTCAAAGTCCTCGAGTTCCTCAACATCTTCCAGTTCTCCTCCTTCCATGAGTTGCTCGAAGAGTTCTTCCAATTCTCCCCCCTCACCACCAGGTCTCCTTCTAGTCATACCAACACTATAAGGACTTCTTTCTCCTTTGTATGATTCTACTCTTATAGCCATCCTCCTACCTCCTCCAAAAAGTCAGTATCATCCTTAAAGGCTTTCTTCTCTGCTATTGTTGCCAAACACATTTCTTCTCTTGTCGATATAGGCACTTTCTCAGGCTCTCTCATAGTCAACTCAATAACCTCTCTCATTCCAAGCATTTTTGCCTTCCTTGCCTTCTCCTCAAGCGGAGCAATTTCATCTACCTGTAGTGCTATGCCAAAGGCTATCACTCCGTCGTCGTGAGTTCCACTCTTGGCAATCGGCTTCCCCATCTTATTGTAGACAAAAGTCATTAACTCTCCCACTAGCCTTTGACTATTTAAATTCCCTGCCCTATTGAGAAGATACTCTCTCACTCCTGCTACTAACTCAGCCCTTGAACTTCTGTCTGTTCTCCATCCTTTCTTGAACGAGACACTTCCCTTTGTGACATCATAGCGTGGAGCCATAAAGAGATTGCCGACTCCCAAGTCGAATGCTTTGTCAAAAGTCGCAAGACCAGGTCCCGGACCAGCTTCAATCCCAGTCCAAGGCTCGATATCAACATCCTCATTGTCAGCATATAGCTTAGAAACAATGAAAATAACAAAAGCAAGTTGAATCTCGTCAAGCCTACTCCAGTAGACCGCAGAGACGTTTTTAGTGCTCCTGTCAAGCACGACAATAAATGCGTAGTCTCCTCCTTCGACTCCCTCAACCACATCAACACCAAGACAATAGCTATGGAGACTTTGATATTTTTCATAGACGACAATATAGCCCTCCCAGTCACTAGGACTTGTAATAGCCTCTGTAGTGAAGTCATACAAGTGAGGGACAAGAAACTTAACCGGCTCATCTGGTCTCTTGTGCCAAGCCTTAAGCATCTCCCAAGCTTTTCCTTCAAACACCGGTCTACCAGCTCCTAGATAGTCAATATCTAACTCCTGGGCAATTTCACTAGGAAGCCGTCTCTTGCACTGCGCTTCATACCAAGGACTTGTCAGTTTCTCTTCTGGTTCCCAACTAGCTCCTCTATCGCTTTTTTCGTGCTCGTTTGGAGTTGGCCAAAGACAACTGAGTCCTCTCGCTTTCCTTGGATGCAAGCTCCAGTGGAGCGTAGCCTTTCGAGTTCTCCCATCTGTAACCAGCCTATAAAATTGCCCTCCTGCACCAAAAGGAGTAGAAACTGCAATCCTGCAGGGTGAGGCATCACCGCCAGCTGTCCAGGCATATTCATCAGAACCTTCCCATTTGGCAAATTCGTCATAAAGAATTCCAAGATAACGCCCTTGTGTACTGAAGTTAGGGTTATTACTCTCTCCAGTGAAACTACTCTCGGTCACTGGATTCACAAGTTTCATGAAGGTGTCATGCCTTCTGGGATTAAAGCCTTTAGGTCTGAGCCACTTGGGGAGTCTATTAAGGAGGTAGCGGAGCTTAGCGAAGTGAGTACGTGGATCGCCTTTCTTGTCCACATAGTCCTCGATTCTCGATCCAAGTAGGAAATCTGCACCGCCACTAGGTTGGCACCAAAACCAGAACATGGTTCCCAGTACAATCCATGTGACTCCCATGTCTCTTGACTTTTCAAGGCACTTGTCCTCCCCTCTGTTTATTGCATCTTGTAGTGCAAGTATCTCCCTATCTTGATAATTGTAAGTACAAAATGGCTGATGATGATGAGGCCTTTGTCTTACGTCTAGGGTGTAGAAGAAAGCGTTAAAAGCAAAGAGAATATCCTCATAGAAGAGCCTTTTAAGCATCTCCCGGAATTCCAAGTTAACTCTTGCTTTCCTAAGAAGCTTAGTTCTCCACCTGAGGTTCTCTGCAGGGTCTTTAGGATATTTAATAGTTTCAATCAACTCTCAGCCTCCATCACCTCTTCATCCTCCTGGAGCAAATCTTCCACAGTCTCATACAACTCCACTTGCTCCATCTCCTGCACTTTCTTATGTACATGAGCATGAGCGTGGAGGTGCCTCTGGGGGTCAAGTCTCTTGCCGTGTCCACTCCTGTCGAGGACATCAAAAGCAGTCTTGGTCTTCAACTCTCGAGAAACTACGACTTCATCCTGAGAGTGGAGATTCTCATCAAGTATCTCAATAGCCCTAGAAGCCATTTTCTTCAACTCATTCCCTACAGTCACAACTTCTATCTCTGCCTGGGACTCAAGCCTTGCAAGCTCTGCTTCAAAGAGGGGAGAATGAAGAATTCTCGTAATTTGCCCTGGAGAGAAGCCAGTCACTGAAGCAACCTCTCCTGGCTGCATTCCTTCCAGAAACATTCTTGCCATACTTCTATGGTGAGGCCATAATTGAGATATTGTAGGTGTTAAGTTATTAGAGTGAGCGCCCATCCTCTTTCTCCTTCTCTATTCATTCAAAAAATGAATCAATGTAGTTATTTTGAAAACTTCCTTATAAGACTAGCAATCTTAGCTTCCATCTCCCCTAGCTCAGTAGTCTTAGTACCAAATGTAGCCCCTTTTGCAGGACCTTCTCCATAAAGAGTCCACTGGTGATAACCATAACCTGGGAGAGGTTCTGTGAAGGCATCATACTTCAGACCTTCCTTTGAAAATCTCTCCATCAATTTCTTCTCGGGGGTACTCCTCATTACAAGAACAGGAATTCTATCTATACCAAGAGCTTTGGCCGCAAGCATTCTATGTCTTCCTTCTTGTCCAAAGTATTCTCCCTTAGCTCTATATTCTAGAGCAGGCATAGGAAACTTAGTTCCTTTTCTCATAGCCTCAGCATATTTTCTAACAACCTCAGGATTAGCAATACTAGCAAAAGGACGACCAACATCTCGAGCGAAGCCTGTCTTTTTCTCGACTAACCCAAAATATTCTCTGGGAGACATAAACTCAATTCTCCTTTCTATTCCCTTAGCCTTCTTGTGATAAGCAGGTTTCTTTAGCACAGCATCCCAGAGAGGAATATCTGTAGTCTTCAGAGAGAAGGGGAATTTCCCTTTTCCAAGTCCTCTAGCAATCTTTGTCCCTGCACCAACTCCAGCAAGTCCCATTTCCAGCAAGGCTTCATTACTCAAGTCTAGTGGTTCCTTTAGGCCTCTAGTAGTATCAGCCACAACTTTCTTTACAATGTCTTGGAGAAAATCCCTATACCCATAAGAGGCTGCCTCCTCAGTAGCTGGAGTTCTTCTCATGACTCTGGCCATTCTCTTTTCTCCTTTGGTTCAAAAATTGAATCAATCTAGCAATTTTGGGTCAAACTCTACATGAAAAATGTCTCTCTCGTCACTATATCCCACAACATCGAAGTCCTTTCCACAGACTCTTTGAATTTCTCCCTTCTCTTGTCCTTGCCTCTTGAAATCAAAGGCGTCTCCCTCATAGTGACAACTTGCAGGATGATGATTTCCTTCTCTCAATGAAGTTATGAAGAAATCAAGTCCTTGCTTCTCGTAAAACTCTACTAATCTTCCCTTACACCTTCGAGCATCTCGACGTAAGTCTCCTAGAACTCCCTGTTTCAGCCAAATTGTCACGTTTCATTCTCCTTTATTTACCTAATTGCCCCTCCATCATACCATATCAGGGAGAAAAGGTCAATATTCAATGGCCCTCTAGGAGCCACATTCATCACAACGTGCTGGAGTAATTCAAAAATTGAATCAATATAGTTCTTCTTTTGTGGTGATGTCTAATATAATAAGTAAAAAAAGAGTATCTGTCATACAGGCGAAGTAGTCCTCGATTGAATCAAATGTTGAATCAATGTAGAGGGAAGTGATGTAGAGGGAAGTAATGTAGAAAGCAAGAGCCTCAAAAGTGGTGTGAGTATTCTCTGGGTCTTTCCACACCCCCGAAGTTAGTAAAACCCCCCAGAGGGTCATTTTAGCCCAGTCACGCTATCTCGTGGTCAATTTAGTCCACTCCAGTCGTCTCTGGTTTAATTTAGCCCAGTCCATCATGATCCAGTCGTTCTTGCCTCAGGGACAACCTTGTTGCCACAGTGGCCCTCCCCGCCAGTAACATTGTCAATGGTAGTGTCAACGTACCAGTCAACAATGGGGACAATGGTGTTCAACCATATATTTGTTTGATTGACACCCGGTATTATGTTGATGATTTTTATTTTGTTAGTTGTTTGTTTGTTAGTTAGGTGGTATGTAGTTTGTTTTTTTTTTTTTTTTTTTTTTTTTTTTTTTATAATAGTTTTTTTAAAAATTTTTTTATTTTTTAAATATATAATTTCAACAAAAAAAATAACAAATC
>Ga0114919_10000141_pt1 | contig 46629 bp, 53 predicted proteins | sample BlataG_FD_88682 | JGI IMG/M metagenome (GOLD analysis project Ga0114919, IMG submission 88682) | Deep subsurface microbial communities from Black Sea to uncover new lineages of life (NeLLi) - Black_00105 metaG | ecosystem: Environmental > Aquatic > Marine > Oceanic > Sediment | place: Atlantic... | reverse complement strand
AGTTGAGACGGATTATGCATTTTTTCAAAAATTCAACAACATTAACACTGCTGCCAACTATGTGGCATCAACATTCAACTACATCAACAACATTTATGTCGATGAGACTAACCTTGAGCTCGGTTTGGGTTTGGTCAGGCTATGGAATACAAATAGAGATCCTTACAATGACGAGCCTGATCTCGGAGTACTCTTGGATGAAGTCCGAGCCCTCTGGAATAGTAACAGCTTTCTGAAAGCTCAACCAAGAAACTTGGTCAGCTACTGGACTGGCATAAGCCCATTTGGTGGTGGCATTGCATGGACGGGATGCAATGATAGATATACCACTTGTTTTGCTAGCGTTCTGTGCGGAACATATGGGACACCATATGGACTTGGTGGGTCGAGCAACTATGGTTATGGAGTCAATGGTATTGTGTCTCCACCTGAGGACAATTATAACTGGCAAACCATTGCTCATGAGGTCAGAACTTTAGCTATTCCTGGTATAACATTCAAAATTTGAAAAAACCCCATCGTCTATAGCTGTCTTCTTACTAACAACAAGGAATTATTCACCGACTTCCCTTTTCTTCCTCTCCTTCCCCTCATTACAGCTCGGACACAACCTGGGGATGGTTCACTCTCACTCAATGGAAGACTCAGATGGAACTTGCAACCCAGTTGACTATTGTACTGTGAATTTTGATGCCTGCTGCAGGACAGCCGGTAACTGTCCTGCAGCAAGCTACCCCACTTGCCAGACCAATGTGGGTAATGCTGTATCCATCAGCAAACCAGGGACAATTATGTCGTATTGCCCCGATTGGAAGGTATCGCCTACCCTGGGAAGAAACTTTGGGACTGAAAATGTCCTATGTGGCAAGGAACCAGAAAGAATGCCAGACAGAATCTCTGGCTATGTCTCGCTGATTGCTGATAATTACGCTCAGTGCTTGACGGTCATCAGCCCCCAGCCTCCAAGTGCGCCCACTGCTCTCACAGCAGGCTCTATTGCCCAGACCAGCGCCACATTCTCCTGGACAGCCAGCACCACAGTTGGAAACCCGGCCTTGTCAGGGTATACAGTGAAGTGTGTGAGATATCTGAGTGGGTGTTACAGCTCGCCAATTTCGCAGATCACAGTGGGGAGTGGCACATTGTCGGCAAGGGTGTCGGGGTTGATTTCCAGCCGTCGATACACATGTTATGTGACTGCTAACTCTTCTGGGTACAGTCCAACCTGCTCAGCTAGTGGAGTGAATATCTTGACACAGAGCGGGTAAGTAAGGAAAGAAAATAAAAGTAAAACATCTGTTTTATCCATAAACGTGTACTAACACCCATTTCCCCTCTCTCTCCTCTCTCCCCCTTTCTCCAATCATACCCACTAACAGCCCTGTGAAAGCTGGAAACCCAACCAATTTCAGAGCCACAGCTGTTGCACGTACTGCAGCCAGATTTTCCTGGACTCCCGGCACCCCGGGCTCTCCAACTGAGACCTATACTTTGAAGTGCGTCAACAGAGGTCAGAGCTGCACTGCAAGAGCTGTCCGCCAGAGAACAGGCCTGGCAAGGTCAAATTCTTCTGAAGTCAGCTTGAATAGATTAAGTCGTAATACCAGGTACTCTTGTTATGTTTTGGCAGTGACTCCAGGGTACTCTGCCCCTAGTTGCTCAGGAAGGGTTAATATTAGAACAAGGTGATAATTACACTACTACTGCTACTCATTTTTTTTACCTCGAAGTACTAAAATAATACTGGGATAGATCCCATCAATATTACATGAGATAATTCATCATGAAGATGATAAAAAATGTCATACTTTTATTCTTTCTTCTTTTCCCTATTCTTCGGATATCAATCAGTAGGGTCAGAATTCAGTTGTGAATTTGTATCCATCAGAGAAGCAATCAAAAATATCAGAGAGAAACAATACAGAGATGTATCTCCACATCTTTTCTATAATAAATAGATCCACGTTTTGTAACATCATCATTATTTTTCCATAGTGTTACCAAATACTAGCTCCATTCCATTTTTAATGGGACAATATTGTTACCATTGCCACTACTACCAACATGAGACTGCCCTCCACCACCCATCAGCAACACCTCCATCAGCTGCATCACCATCCTCCGCCCTTCCTGCACACCAGCCTTCAACGTAGGCACATCAGTGCACACCGGAGAGAAATTAGTTGGCTTGGCATGAGGATACAGAGGGAACACATGAGCTCCAGCAAACCATGCATACTGGTTGTGCGCATCTTGTGATTCCAAGGCCTTGGCCAACATCACCTCTTCGCTGATCCCGTCTCCCATAGCCATACTGTCAAATTCAGCCTTCCAAGCTTCAGTCATGTAACTTGGAGACATTATAGCTCTCTTGACAACTGTAGCCATGGCAAGTTCCATGTGTGTGTCAAAGAAGCTCTTTTTTGTAGGTTTAGATCTGTTGCACAAGACGAGGACGTGCGTGCATCCGTCTGCGATGGCGGATCGGAATGGAACAGGCTCAAAGACGGCCGCGTCGACAAGGAGTTGGCCTCGGTGTTCGATTGGGCGGCCAGCTACCTCGGGGACGTTGGCTGATGCTTTAAGGCAGGTGATGAGGTCTTGTTTGTCAGTGAAGGCTTCTAATACTACAGACCGGAGTTTGTCTAGAGAAGAAGCGACGACTTTGAGGGGAATTGGCGAGTTGAGGACGGCATCCCAGTCCAAGGGGTGTTCCTTTTCCATTACGTGATCTATAAGAAAGCTGAGATCAAGTGCTGGAGAGGTGGAGTCCTTAGACCATATAGACAACCGTTTAAGATCTATGAATTTTTCATTGGCAATGTAGTCGTGGTAGATGTCTACGCCATCGCGTTGACCAGACAAGAAGTACGTTGCATTCAACGCACCAGCTGAGGCTCCATACACTGAATCAAAGCATTCCCTAAGTCCTAGATCAGCTAAAGCTTGCAGAGCACCTCCACTTACACACCCTCGCATGCCTCCACCTTCAACAACCAGCCCCAGCTTGAAGCTGTCAGAGCGAGCACCTGGCTTGCTGCCAGACAGAGCACGATCCTTTACTAATCCCAGAGTTTGATGATCTATGTGGGGCATTGCTATTGCTGCTTCTTTGCTATCACTAATATTGATTACTGTAGGTGGAGGTGGGAGTAGGGATATCGCCATACCAGCCATGCCATCTCCCTCATCAAGGGAGTCGCCCAGCATGCGGCGGTGCCGGGGCAGTCGGCTGGTGTTGGGGACAGGAGAGGAGACAGAGGCGGGCTCTGAGGTCTGAGGTGGTTTTTTCACATCGGTAGCCAGACTATGCACTTTCTTGACAGCAGAGCGCTTAGTAGTGAAGCTTGGGAAGCGATTCACGACGTGCACTTGACGTCTTGAGCCAGTTAATCGACAATTGCAACAGCTTTTGTTAAAAGTGGATTTCACACTTTGCTGTTGCGTAGGAGCTATATTCTCTATCATTATGTGCACAGAAACCAACTATATCGTTACTAATTAATCACTAAATTCTAGCTCTCTCCTCCAAATTTCTCTCAATAAAGCGAACTATGTCGAAAGCTATGTCGAAACTAACAGAGAGGGGTCTGCCCTCTCCTTTCAACCAAACCACCCTCTCTCAGGGAGACCCCCCACCCACCCACACACCCCACACACACCTCCTCTACCTACACTGTCCTCTCCACCAACCACTTCTTCAATGGTTTCACCAAATTAGGTGCTTTTGGAGGCCTAAACAGTGACAATGGAGATTCTATAGCTGCTACCAAGTGTTTTGTAGCTTGTTTCTCAAATGCTTCTTGCACCTCTCCCCCGCTCACCAGCTCATACATCTTCCTGTTCACCACCTCCAAGTAGGAGTAAGAAGAAGGTCTCTCTTCCTCTCTACCTTCACCATCTATATCCATTTCTGAGGTATTGGTTTTATTTATAATATGCACCCTTTTCAAGACTGCCATCTGAGCTAGATGTTGCAGCCCTGCTATTAAAACCACACCTCTTTCACTACCATTACTACTCTTGCTGATATCATCATCACCATTAACTACACTACTATTATCAATATTGTTGTACGCATCATTATTAATCAGATTTTCTATAACTTTTCACTTCAATAGCTGTTGTTGATTGTACAGAGCCTGATGAATAGCAACAGGACCTCTATGAATGATCACATCCATCTCTTCCTTATCATCATTGTCTCGTTGTTGTATTTCTGTCCCCTTCTCTCTCCCCTTACTTCTAGTAGATGTAAGTATGCATGCATCTCCATTACTATCTTGCATTATATCCACCTCTGCAGATGCTTGTTCATCTTGTGACATTGTGTACCCTTTAATTGGAAGGCTGAGATCTGCATAAAACATGGCAGTTCTTGTTCTTTGTTTTAATTTCCATCTACCTCTTAGTTCCTTCAATTGACCCAGGAAAACATCATCTTTGGCTTTTCTAGATGCTAATTGAGTGGCGCATTGCTGTAGTTTGGATGCAACGGTAGAGAGTTGATGACGCTTGGTGAGCATGCGGAGGGCAGCGGCATGAGAGGTGTCCTGATGAGATGGGGGAGGGGCTGTGATGTGCTCTACTAGTAGGTATTGCTGTTGTTGTACCATGGTGAGCATTTCCGAGAGGCCATCTATCTCTGATCTGGCTGCGATGATGTTTTTGAGGACGTGGCGGGGGTCTTTGGGGGGGATTTGTTTGTTGACAGTGGAGGCGTTGGAGGTGTCGCAATGGAGTTGTTCGACGGTCTGGAAGAGTTCCCATTGCTTTAGATCAGCTGATGGATTTTCTACGGTGCCATCTGCTGTTATTAGGCGTGGAGGAGGGTTTGATTTGGAGGATAAAGGAAGAACTAAAGACATATTGGTCTCAAGAATGCTGAACTGATCAAAGTAAACCAAATGTGCTCCACTTGTCTTCAGTGCCTTGCTATATATTTACAACATCTATATGAACTGTACCATATGGTTGTAGGGCTCGGTTTCCCACTGTATTGAAGCTCAACATGCATGCTCTCCCCACCATCATCTTTGCTGGTGATCAGGGGATAAACCATGTCGTCAATCTATTTATAGGCAGCCTTATAACGGCTCATTCAAAAACAAAACATTAGTTGGGTCAATTACAGGTACTGAGGCTATTCAAAAGTATTACATTTCACCACAGAGATAGAATTAAAGCAAGATGCATAACGTGCACATGCATATTGTTCCCTCACGTGTTCGTGTGGAACGTCTCTGCACAAATCATATCCCTAGCAAATTCAGCATCCCTACAGTAAATCACAAGGCACATTCTCGCAGTCTGTCTCTGATTCCACATTCCAGCTCTTCTTCTGGCTTGGACAGCCAAGGTCTCTTCTCCTCTAATAGTAGTTTACTCGGTCCATCAGCACCAAGCATGGGCCCATCTACCGGATCGCAAGCTGCTACGTCCCTCACTATCGACGATGTTCCCCTTGAGTCTGGGGTAAGTAGTCCCACTGTCATTGCCACATCCCTTTTGTCCCTCCCAACACACACTGTTGTTTTTATTTGTATCTAACAACAACTCCTCCCCCCCTTCACATCTTCTCCACTCACAGGCTGATGTAGATTATATCACACTTAGAGATCTACTCAAAGCAGGCAAATGGCGCGAGGCAGAAGATGAAACCCGTGCCAAGTTGATACAAGCAGCAGGCCCAGGAGCTCAAAAACGTAATTGGGTCTATTGGAGTGAAATTAAGAGCATTCCTGACGCAGATATGACCACTATGGACAAATTATGGCGTGCATCAAGTAATGGACGATTTGGATACACCGTACAACGTGAAATGTGGATCCAAAACAACAGACAGTGGACCAAATTCTTCAAAGCCATTGATTGGGTGCAAGGGGAGAACAACATCTACAGGAAATGGCCTCAAGAGTTTAAATACAAGAAGGATGCCCCTAAAGGCCATCTTCCTTTGACCAATTGTTTGAGAGGGACTCGTTTGTTTGAATCAGTAATGGAACACCCAGCCATTGCAGGTGCTAAGAAGGAGGGTGGTGCCGGAGATGCCTCCTCCCCGGACTGGTTGAAATCATCATGAAGGAGGGAGGGAGATGATAGGTAGCTGTAGTGTGTGGGGTGTATGTAGGTGGAAGAGGAATGGTAGTATTGTGTGTGTGTGTGTGTATGTGTGTGTGTGTGTTTCTTTCATGTCGTACTTAATTCTTTGAATGTCCCTTTTTTTAACAGAGAGAGGAGCAAATCTTTGGAGGAGGCGAGATTTTTTGATCGGTATCTCGGCCGACGGGGTCAACCAGCCCATGCTGTTGCAAATAAAAGTATGGATGGTCGCAAGGTGCCTGAGTAGTTTCACATTTTGTTTGGCTGACGAGGCCTTTAGATCTATATTTCATTCGGCGGTAACAAGGAAGTTGCGGAAGCAGCATTTCGATTAGGAATTTAGAAACGGTATAAGTTTAGATGGCAGCTTCAATTCCTCCGATTAGTGCTTCATTCCCAAGAGTAAGTTTCTATGCCTCAGGCAGCCGCTTGGTTTGGATTTATCACGCTTCTCGTGTGTTAATTCAGCAATCTAACCCTTACTTGTTTCCATTGTAGGGTCTTCGAGTTTTGGTTGTAGACGATGAACCAAGCAGGTCTAGTGTTCATCACCAGCTTCAGCAGCCTGATTTGGGATACGCAGGTACGTAACAAGACTCTGAATTCAGGCATCTCACTCCCTCTTGGGCCCTCGATTGAACAACTCACTATTCTCCCAACTTGCCCTTCAATTTTGCAGTCACTAGCTGCAATACTGCTTCTGAAGCACTCTCTTATTACCAAACAGGAATGACGGCCTTTGATGTTGTCCTTGCAGAGGTAAGATTACAACCTTAAAATGATGCCTGTTTTGGGGCTGGGTTGCTTTCAAAAACGCCATGTTACCGCTCAGACCCCACCACCAAGGACCTTGGATCGATAATCCTCCAACCATTAAACTGTTTCAATCCGGTTGGACGTATCCACCCTCCAGTTCTCTCTCCTTCATGGACAGCAGCCCCGACTGCACCAAGGCCTTCCCCCGCCCCTCCCCCGCCTCCATCTCTCTCTCACTCTTTTCTAACCCTCTCTCCTACCCCCACGCACTACAACACACATGCACTCGCAGTCATCAATTGTTGCCCCAGATGAGATCTCAGGCAGAGCATTCATCTCCTCCATGGACTTCACTCCCGTCATTCTGATGTCTGAGGGAGCCACCACCGATGATGTGATGAGAGCGGTTCAACTGGGAGCGGTAGATTATCTTGACAAACCACTGTCCACTCTCAAGTTGAAGAACATATGGCAACACTCGGTCCGTAAGATGATGATGCATCAGTCTACAGTCAATGTGAATGTCAATACTATCACTTGCTATGATGACTGCCATGAACGCTCTTCCGGGGCAGCCACTGCCGTCAACAGCAAGCGTCCTTCTTTCGACTCTCCTGGTACTCCATCCCATCATCACGATGCCACTGAAGCATTCAGTGCAGGTAGTATTCCTACTGCAGCTACTGCTACGGTTACAGATATCTCAGCAAGTGTTTGTGACGTGGACATTTCAATGACTGATGTGGAAAGTCAAGCTTTGGCAGCCTTCAACAGCACTGCTACTGCTGCTGCCAATGTTGAATCACATCAGTGGGGGTATCCTAACGTATTGCAACCAGGTGTTGTGTGGGGAACTCCAATCCTCGCTATGCCCCTTACCACCACTGGATACAATCATCACCACCACCATCAAGATCCTCTGTTGAGGAGATCAGAATCTGCGTCCACCTTGCTGGCGCCATCATCATCACCAGCCTCCCTTGCACCACAACAAGAAGCAGCAGTAGGTGGGATTGCATCTGCTACATATGACCAGCCACTCATTCCAAAAGGGTTTCTGTCCATTGATGCAGCTAAGAAGGCGGGAGGAGGCCCCCTTGGTCTGAAGCTGGATGTGACGGAGAGCTTGCTCACCAGGATCAACGGAGTGTTGACTTCATCATCATTTGGTCAGCAGCAGCTATACTGAAAGAAGCATGGTGTTGTTATGAGACGATGATGGTGGAATGGTCACTAGAAGAAGGAAAGAAAAGCAGTCGAGAAAGACAAGAGAGAAGAAAATTCCAACAATGACAACAAAGGATAATAAGAAGAAATAATAATAACAACAGTACAAGGTAGCAGCTTGCTGTACATGCATGCGTGCATGTGCCACTTTCATATATTAAACAAGGTATTGCACTTTTCTGGAGGCGCACACACCGCAGTACTTTTTTCGGGTTTCTTAATACTACTGGTCGCTGTTGCGCGCACGGTACATACAACTATCAACATCTGGTTGGTGGCTACTACACAACAACTGAACAATTCAAACTTATGAGTGAGAAGATTACCTTCATTTTTGGATGCACGCATTTTGGCAAATATCAAGAGTACTACGGGAAAAAAATGAATGGCGGGGGAGATATCAAGACAACAATGTGGACGCGAGATAACTGTCCAATTTTATATACACTGAGGTTTCATCAACTACGCATCGTCACAATGTACGATCTCTTTCGTAACAACTGCTGTTGGTTGTTTTTGTTTAAACAGCAACACCCTTTTTGGTTAACTTTAATTTTTCGCTTTTTCGCTTGCTCCTTACTATTGCTATTTACTGGGAACTTTTTCTCCCTCCATTCATCATGACACTGAACTGATGTTTTTCCATACACCACACACATGCGCACCAGAGAGAGAGAGAGAGAGAGATAAGCAGTGTGTTCTATATAAACCTAGCTACCTAGCTCTACAAGTTTTTTACTATATAGCGCCATACATGGTATTTTTGCAATCTGTCATATACAACAGCAGTTGTGTATATGGCATTTGTCTCCCCCTTTTTTCCCCAAGTTTCATGCATGTATTCCACGTTTCATAAAGAGCCAACCCCTGTCTATTTTACCCCCCCTCCCTCCCCCCTTTTTTTTGTTTATTTTCCAATCTTACATTACAGTAGTAGTCAAAGAGAGGGTTTTCATGTTTTGTCACTTTTTCTTGGAGGGCTGTCTGAGAGAGAGTAATGGAGGCTTTTAGAGAGGGTGGTGGTCGCAATCATTTTGTCTCGAGACCAATAACAACAATAAAAGTACCAGCCACTCGTTTAATGTGGGATGGTCTTGGGGGAAATTAAAATTTTGTGAGAGAGCTGCCACCACCCTCCCCTTGCCTTTTTTGATCTCACTGAGATAGATGACAGAACAACATGAGAGAAAAACGAAGAGTTCTTGGAAGTCTATATACAAGTAATGAAGGGCAAGCTATCTGACCGGGATAAATCAAAATCAAATCCATTTAACAAAAAAAACACCCGCGTATTGATGTATTACGTTCAAGAATATGAATATTTGGGTTTACAGGTGTGAACATGACGCAGTAGACTCAGGTCGTTGGTGTGTGGGGTTGAAAAAGAACTTGAGAGTACTACCATGGACTTCTCCACTACACACAACACACACCTTGGAATGAAATTATTAAACACCACCAACATAGAAAACCATTATCATAATTCATCCTTCTTCTCAGCCTCCTTCTTCTTAGCCTCCCCCTTCTCCTCCCTGGCCTTCTCAGCCTCCTCCTTGGCCAGATCATCCTTCATCTTCCTGATCATGTCATGAACCTCACTGTCAGGGTCAATATCCATCAGATCATCTTCATCCCTCATATTGGCTCCGTTACCATCTGCTGATGACGATGCAGCCTTTTCTGCTGCCTTTCTAGCCTTCTCTGCCTCCTCGACATCTTTTAAGCTGCCATCCAAATCTTTCAAACTCAATGGTTTCAAATCATCAATTCCCAGCTGCCCCTTGAGCAGATGTAAGATTGAATTCTTGAATTCAGGAGCCTCAGTCAGCATGTACCCACTGTCCAACAGGCAAGCACTTGTCAGCACTTTGACCATTTCAACGGCATCTGGATCTTCTGGGTTCTGATCCATCTTGTCTTTCAATTGCCTGACCACGGGGTGACGGGGGTTGATCTCCAGTGTACGAGCTCCTCTCTGCATGGAAGCTCTACTGGGGTCTGAGCTCCCAAGAGCCTGAGCCATGGCAATCTTCTCCATGGTGGCACTCCAGCCATACTTGGAAGACACTACAACACAAGGAGTGCTCGTCAGACGGGTGGATACTTTGACCACAGTGATACCTGCCCCTTTACCCAAAGAATCTTTCCACCATTTAGTGACATTCTTGTACTGAATCCTCACCAGCTTCTCTCTCTTCTTATCATCATCATCCTTTGTCTCATCAGTGGAATCATCCTTGCTGACATTGACAAACGACTTCTCCTCGTATTCATACACATTTGTCATCACGTACTCATCAAGTGGGTCAGTGAAGAAGATGATTTCAAACCCTTGCTCTGCCAGGTGGTCTACAAATGGTGAGCCAGCTAGCTCTTCCTTGTCAGTACCCACCAGATAGTAAATCTTCTTCTGGCCCTCCTTCATACGGGAGATGTAGGCGTCCAGATTAGTGAGTGTGTCGAATGATTTGTTGGTGTAGAAGCGGAGGAGGGGGAGGAGACGTCTGCGGTTGGTGTGGTCTTCAATGATGCCCATTTTGATTGGTTTTGAAAAGGATCCCCAGGCTGTCTTGTACTTTGCACCTTGTTTCTTCAACTCTTCCTCCTCCTTGGTCAATTCATCTTTCAATGCTTCATCATCATCATCATCATCATCCTTCTTCTTTTTGTTGACCTTACCAGCAGCTTCCAACTCAGCTTCCTTTTCAACCCATCCCATATTCACATCACTAAGTTTCTTCAGCATATCAAGGGCCTTACGAATAAGCTTCTTCTTAATCACCTTGAGCCCTTCATTCAACTGCAGCATCTCACGACTGACATTCAATGGCATAGAGTCACTGTCCACCAATCCTACCATGAAACTCAGCCATTTAGGCAGTAAATCTTCAAAAGAATCACTGATAAATACCCGCCTGACATATAGCTTCACACGAGGCTTGCTGGTGTAGTAGTTGCTGCTCATTTCAAATGGAGCATTGGGAGGAACGTACAGTACAGCTTTGAAATCGATGTCTCCTTCTGCTCTGAAGTGAGAATGGGCTAGTGGCTCCTCTTTCTCTGCTTTTGTCAGTGCTTGGTAAAACTTGGTGTAATCCTCGTCACTGACTTCACCGGGGGGTCGGAGCCAGAGAGCTTGGTTGTCATTCAAGATTTTCCATTCTTTCACCAGTTCAGTGACACTCTTGGTCTTGGGTTTCTTCTCTTCATTACCTTCATCATCTTCAGAGACTTCAATCTCATCACCTTCCTTCTTCTCCTCAGAGTCCTTCTGAGAATCCTTCTCATCTTTCTTCTCCTCAACATCATCATCTTCTTCTTCTTCAACAGGAATCTCAGTGGTGACATTCTTCTCAGTCAAGAGATGAATAGGAAAGTTGATAAACTCAGAGTACCTCTCCACCAGACCCTGAAGTTTACTTTCCTGAAGGTATTCCTGACAAGACTCCTTTAGATGGATGTTGATCTGGGTGCCCCTCCCCAGACGTCGTGATTCGACCTCCTTGTCTTCCGAGATAGCAAAAGTACCTGAAGCTTGACTTTCCCAGATCCATTGGGTAGTGTCGTTGTTGGACTTGGTGATGACTTCCACGTAATCTGCAACAAGGTAGACGGAATAGAAACCGACACCGAATTGACCAATGAGATTGAGATCACCGCCACGCTGGGCTTGTTCTAGGAAGGCGGCAGTGCCGGATCTGGCGATGGTACCTAGGTGGGAGATGAGGTCCTCCTTGGACATGCCAATGCCAGTATCCTTGATGGTAAGGATGTTGTTGTCGCGGTCGACGGAGATGCGGATTTCCAAATTGCTCTCATCCTTGAGAGCATCCTTGTCTGAGACGGAGAGAAAGCGAATCTTGTCGAGAGCATCAGCAGAGTTGGAAATGAGTTCACGAAGGAAGATGTCTTTGTTGGAGTAGAGGGAGTTGATGATGATGTCCATGAGACGGCTGACCTCTGCCTCGAACTTGTGGGTCTCGGCGCCGGGGCGGAAGGCCTTGATTCCAGAGGCATCGATGGTGGATCCAGCGACGAACCATGATCCTGTTGGGTGAGAGAGTTGGAGTGTCAGTCTACGAGTGCGATTGGATGAATAATGAGATGATATGGAGATATTTTAAGACTTTCAAAAATCAGTTTCTACCATCTTCTTACCGGAGATCACAGCCAAAAGTAGGAAAATGAGCCTTAGTGGTGACTGTACCATTTCTTCTATTCTTTGGTTGTAATGATGACGACGAGAATTGAGCAGAAGGGCGATAGAACAGAGTTCTTCTATCCTTTGCCCCCCACCCCCGACGTCTCCCCAAGCCACTACCGAAGGAGCGAAGAGGGCTTCAAGAGACACACCCCGCTCCTTCTTCCACCACATTGGCATGTGCATCCACGTTATTCATATGGATTCATGGGTATGGAGTATTAGGGTAGAGCTAAGATGGCACTCTAAGAAGGTGTTATATATAGAGAGAGAGGTGGGTGGAGCTAACACAAAGGAATGCCACCCCTAAAATTGTTGTCTCCAAGCTTCTAGAGAACGAGGAAACTCAGCCACCTTCGTAATGGGCGTTGAAATGGCAATGTGCAGCATAATATTCAATTCAATCATCATCTCAAAGACACGACTGACCAATTTCAGAGGACGAAGATCAAGTCTACCCCTGTGAAAAGAGAAAAGATCATCATTCAAACATACCCCGATCGGGTCTCATAGAACGCAATGACAAGGAAATTCTGGTCAATTCCAATACTCATTGTCTGTAAGTTTACCTCCGTGGCCTCTGACTGCATGCTTATCCGAAGATCCGCTTGACCATTTATTTCTAGAGGGTCTCCCTGCTCGACGGCTCGCCCCTCTCTCTCTCTCCCGTGGGAGGAGAGAGGAGGTGGAGAACAGCAATAGTAGTAGTAGTAATCTCCCTCCACTACCCACTATTCCTCACTTTACTAACTCATATCCCCCACCATACACACAAATACATACAGTCGCTGTGTTGTTTGCCTTGAATGGCATCTCCACCACAGCAGCAGAAGAAGCGGAGAAGCTCGGCACCATCATCGGTATCGATCTTGGTACCACCTACTCCTGTGTAGGTGTCTACAAAAACGGCAAGACTGAGATCATTGCAAATGACCAAGGTAACCGTATAACCCCTTCCTATGTCGCCTTTACCGACACTGAACGCCTCATCGGTGACGCAGCCAAGAACCAAGCCACAACCAACCCCAAGCGCACCGTCTACGACGTCAAGCGTTTGATCGGACGCAATTTCAACGACGCAGATGTCCAAAGAGATGCCAAGCTCTTCTCTTACGACATTGTTGACAAGAACGGTAAGCCTCATGTCTCTGCCAATGTTGGTGATGAGGTTAAAGTCTTTTCTCCAGAAGAGATTTCCGCAATGATCTTGACAAAAATGAAGGAAACAGCAGAGGCATATCTTGGTAAGCCTGTCAAGCACGCTGTGGTCACTGTTCCAGCCTATTTCAATGACGCTCAGCGTCAGGCAACCAAGGACGCAGGTACCATTGCAGGTTTGAATGTGGTGCGTATTATCAACGAGCCAACCGCTGCCGCCATTGCTTATGGCCTGAACAAGAAGGGCAAGGAGCAAAACATCTTGGTGTTTGATCTGGGTGGAGGTACCTTTGATGTTTCCATCCTGGCTATTGACAATGGTGTGTTTGAAGTGCTCTCTACCTCAGGTGACACCCACTTGGGTGGTGAAGATTTTGATCAACGAGTGATGGACTATTTCATCAAGCTCATCAAGCGCAAGTACAAAAAGGACGTCAGCGGAGACGCACGCGCTCTTCAAAAGCTCCGCCGTGAGGCCGAGCGCGCGAAGCGCGCTCTGTCTAGCCAGCATCAAGTCCGTGTGGAGATTGAAAGCTTGGTTGATGGCGTCGACTTGTCGGAACCACTCACCAGAGCTCGTTTCGAGGAACTCAACGCTGACCTCTTCAAAAAGACAATGGGTCCAGTCAAGAAATCCCTAGAAGACGCCAACCTCAAAAAAGAAGACATCCATGAGATTGTCCTGGTGGGTGGATCCACGCGTATCCCCAAAGTACAACAACTCATCAAGGAGTACTTTAATGGTAAAGAACCCAACAAGGGAGTCAACCCAGATGAAGCCGTTGCATACGGTGCCGCTGTCCAAGGAGGTATCCTGTCTGGTGAAGGCGGTGACGACGTCAAGGACATTCTGTTGTTGGACGTCTGCCCTCTGTCCATGGGTATTGAGACTGTAGGAGGAGTGATGACCAAATTGATTAACAGAAACACGGTCATTCCAACCAAGAAGAGTCAAGTCTTCTCCACCTACCAAGATCAACAAACCACAGTCAGCATTCAGGTGTATGAGGGTGAGAGAGCTATGACCAAGGACAACCACAAGCTGGGACAATTTGATCTGACTGGCATTCCACCCGCTCCCCGTGGTGTTCCCCAAATTGAAGTCTCCTTTGAGATTGATGCCAATGGTATTCTTAATGTGAGTGCTGTTGATAAGGGGTCTGGTAAGACTGAAAAGATCACTATTACCAATGACAAGGGCCGTCTGTCTCAAGATGACATTGACAGGATGGTGAAGGAAGCTGAAGACTTTGCGGATCAAGATAAGAAGGTCAAGGCAAAGATTGATGCTCGTAACAGTCTGGAAACATACTGTTACAACATGAAGCAGACTGTTGGAGATAAATTGAAGGATAAACTGGAGAGTGATGAGAAGGAGAAGATTGAAAAGGTAGTGAGTGAGGCATTGGAGTGGTTGGATGAGAACGGGGATGCTGACAAGGAAGATTACGAGGAGAAGCTGAAGGAGGTGCAGGATGTGTGTAATCCTATTGTGGCCAAGTTGTATGCTGAGAGTGGAGGGGAAGGTGGTGGTGGGGATGAAGATGATTTGGACGGACATGATGAGTTGTAGACAGATAGATAGGGAGTAGTGAAGAGGGAAGTGAAGGAGGAGTGTAGAGGGAGAGGGCGTTGCTTGTTTTCTCTTCTTCTGATATTTAGGACCACAGACTTTCATTTTCGATTTCATCTGGCAATATTTTAATGTACAGAGCTTAAGAGTTACAATAATAATGAGAGTATTGATCAGAGCATCGAGATCTGTATCGACTGATGCCGGGTGTTCATTACAAATCGCAACTAAAATCCCTCTTGTTGCACTAAACCGAAGGAACGCCCTCTTAATTGGCCCTGCCATCCTTATAGCCACTGCTCCACTCCAATCGAAAGCCATAGATCAAGGAGTAGTCATTAGAAAAGACTTGACTCCCGACCCACTTAGCTATGACAAAAACGACCCAAAACTCAGAGCTGGAGCTGCTCTACTTCAAAAAGCCCTCAACGCCCAAACTGTAGAGGAAGAAGAACGCCTCTGGACCCAACTCATACAAGAATACGAAAACACAGATGCACCCTGGACCAAAGACTTAGTAGGAAGAGCGTACGGCAACAGAGGCAACGCTCGCAGCAGGCAAGGCAAGCTCGACCAAGCTCTAATCGATTACACCACCGCCATCAACCTCTGCCCTTGGTCAGTCGATCCAGTTCTGAACAGAGGAGTTGCATATGAAAACATGGGAAGGTTTGAAGAATCGGTACAGGACTACAGATCTGTCTTAGCAGTACAACCAGACGACCCCAGTGCTTGGAACAATCTAGGCAATGTGTCAGGATGGGGATTAGGTAGGTGGAAAGAAGCAGCAGGCTACTTTGAAAAAGCAATCAAACTAGCTCCACAATTCTCCTTTGCAGCAGCCAACAGAGCACTGGCATTATACGAGGCAGGAGAGGTAGGTACTGCAGTGAGGGAGATGCAGAAGCTGCTAAGGCGGTACCCTGGGTTTGATGACATGAGGGCAGCTCTGGCGGCAGCGTATTGGCAAGCTGGGAAGACAGGGGAGGCAGAGATGGAGTGGACTAGGGTGGATGATACCAGATATAAGGATCAAAAGTGGTTGGAGACGGAGAGACATTGGCCTCCAACATTGAGAGCTGCGTTGGGTGCCTTGATTGAAATACGATAGTTAGTGATCACTATCATATGATGTCAAGTGGATGTTGAGAACTACATGTAACCAATTCCTGATACTGTGGTTTGCAAAGTGGTTGGCGATTATGACTGGCCAAATTTGAGGAAAACCCATTTTTTTTTGGCTTTTCTACTGGCAAAGGAGAGGAGAGGCAACCAAAATTTGGCTGGGAAACGGTGTCTTCTACTTTTCTCCCAGCCAAAGAAAATGCTGGACACACAATCACATATCGTCCAAAGTACTCGCCAGTTTTGGGACCAATAAAGCTTTCAGTTCATGATTTGAAGACCTATCTTATACGCCGCTGCGAGTACATCAAGGATGACAATCTACTGGAGTGGGTCTCAACAAGCAGCATTGCTGGCTATGTCGATGATTTTTTATTGGAGGTCTCCTGCCACATTCTATTGGGCCATTCCATGGGCACTATAGACACTGTGGATTGTGATCTGAAATGTTCTTTTCTTCTTATATTGCGACGGATCTTTTAAATCTATAACGTGCTTGTAAAGCATTTTGTATGTCTACAGAGCAGATCTGTACACTAATTGATTATATCCCTCCTCCACCGCCAGGTTTTGAGAGTTTTTTTGTAAAGGGAGAGAACTGAACAAGCCGCGACCAAGGGATGCTACTCCCAAAGGATTCTCAGTCAGATGAAACTGTTACTTCAGGTTTGCTACTCCATAGTTGATGATGTAGGTCAGGTCTACATGTGCAGCAGGTTGTGAGAGGATTTAGGATGCATTGATAGGGGAGAAGAGATAGTTTAGTGAGCAGCTGGGCGGGCGGTTGAAATTGAATGGTATGGAGCTCAAACGCAAAACACACTTCTTCTGGGAAGTCGCCTCCTCTTCTCCACCATCCGATGTCATATCTACATCCATGGTTTCCATACAGACGAGCGTTAACGGTCACACTCGATAATTTCAAATTCTTTAGTGTGATCCCTCCACTCACATTGCCAGTGTACTAGTATCTTTCTGCTTCTTACTACTTGGCAAGAATTCTTCTAAGCTAAGCGATTACAGTCGTTTACAGGGTTTGAATAGGCGTTTGGCTGAGCTGCTTCCTTCTCTTCTCTGTTTTGGCTGCCCCGGGGCAGTTGGGGCCCCATCTCTTGGCAAATCTCACGCGTGAGAGCTAGCCAAAAAATGAGGCTCTTTGACCGTCTTTGCCAAAACAAAACCATTTTTTCCTCAAATTTTGCCCTGCCATAACCGCCAACCACTTTGCAAACCACAGTATCATTCACAACATGGCGAGCCCTAACCTTCTAGCACTGTCGCTCTGGGTGGCAATCATAGCTATCATGCCCACCAGCTATTTAATTTTGGCCTGTTCTGACCACGCATTTTCAACCTTTCATAACGGCCAAGTGCACAGTTTGTTCGTCGCCGGGAGTGGACGCAAGTTGCTCAAGATCGGAGACAACTTCCCAGGCCTTTTTCTCGTTGGTAGTAATAAACGGGAGAGTGACCTAGAGGAATGGGATTACAATCAGAATGGCGCTGACTGGACCGAAACTTGCAGCACCGGCCTAGAGCAATCTCCAATCAACATCCAGATTTCCAGTGCTAAACCTGCCTCCAGTGGTGCACACATCAAATTCGGTACAGCTGAGGGATTGATTGTGTACAACACAGGCCATTCCATCCAAGCAGAGTGGAAGGTTCTCACAGAAAGCAACACCACAATTCCAACCAATGACATGTGGGGTGCAAAGGCTGAAGGTATCGACCGTGTAGCTATCGAGCCACTTCAGTTTCATATACATTCCACTTGCGAGCACATTGTCAATGGGGAAGGATGCCAAATTGAATTGCATTTAGTCAGCGTTGCCACCAACTCTACAGGAGTGCCTATCCCCAAACAATGTCAAAGTTCTCCCTGCTATGCTGTGTTTGGAGTCAAATACGACTTTAGCTCAGACCCTCTGGTTGGAAGTGAAGACTCTGGTATTGCATTATTGGCGGATAATGCCCCTTCTAAAGTTGGATCTGATGCTGCTACCTATGTTGAAACACCAGAAACGTTTGACCTTGACGCTCTGTTTCCTGATGATAAAACATACATCAACTACCAGGGCTCTTTGACGGCCCCTCCTTGCTCTGAAGGAGTCAACTGGCACATGTTCACTGCTCCACGGAGACAGATTTCAATTGCCCAATATGAGAATTTACAATCCAAGCTAGCCAGTGCACTGGTTACCCGTGCATGCCAGACCTTTGAAGATGAAAGAAGAACTGTCAACTTTGGGTGCCAAGTTCCGTATGGCTCTAGGAATAACAATCGTGGGATTAAGCCACTTAATGACAGAACCATCTATAAGGCAGAGGCAATTGTCATGGGAAATGAACCAGGTGTTGCATTAAATGCCACAGACTCTTCACCAGTCTCTCAAAGCCTTGCCCCCAGTAGTAGTAGTAGTAGTGGAAATGTGATGATGCATTATCTCCACCCAGTTGCTGTTGCTGCTATGGGAGGTGTAATGGCTGCCCTTGCTTTGATGACATAATCACCCCGTCTTGATAATGAAAGTCTTTCTCTCTGTAGAGCTCTAACTAATTTGTGCTAATACTAGTATCATGCAAAAACATCTTTAGTACTGTCAGCCCATGTGCAAGTGTTTTCCCTCTCTCTTCTTGCCATTTGGATCATTAAGTTTTCCCTTCTACTATGTGTTTTAACACCATTGTTTTTCAAATCAATCAACAGGATACGTTTCCAGATTTACAGATTTAAAAATAAATTAAAGAAAGGAAAAAAATAAAACCCACCTTTCTAACTCTAACAAGATCAGATCAGATCAGTTGTCTTCATCAATCATCATGGATACAAAAGAAAGTTATAAAAATAATACAACATTGAAAAGAAAAGCTTCAAGACATCATCATCACATGTTCATACTCGTTTTCTTGTTCATTTATTATTGATCATCAGAATCATTTATTGTTTGAATTGAAGATGTATTTCCTCATCAAGCCAATTTACTCTCTGCTCTCTTGTCCCCCCCGATATCTAGTACTACTAAGAACTCACATTAATACTTATGATGATGCATCAATGCAGATGGTGTGGCCAATGGATCTCCACCACCAGGCAACACAAGAGGTGACTCTGGGTTCATCATCATCATCAAATCATATCTCTCACCACCATTACCACTACCACTACCACTACCACTACCCATTATGGCAGTACTGGGACTCATCATACCATCAGCAGTGCCAGTACCGCATCTAGGGGTGGATGAAGTCAGTGCACCATCATCTCTGGGTGTGTGGAGCTCCATTGCAGTGAGGGCAGTGACTGGAGGAGAGATGAGATGAGAATTGTGAGGGAGGTGGTGTTGGGAGAAGGCGGAGGAGGAGGGTGGAGGAGGAAGAGGGAGGTGTTGATGAGAGGAGTGATGGGGGGTGTCTGCACGAGCACCTATAGGAGTGTGCTGATCATCATATTGATAATGATTATTATCACCATTATCAGCAGTAGGAGGTGGTTGAGTCTTAATGATAAGACCACCACCACCACCGTTACCATTACCACCCCTCTCCTCCAGTCTCTCCTCCCCCATCATCATCATTTTCTGACTACTCTCTGCCATGACAGCCAACAACGCCTCTGTATCAGCATTCTTCAAATGAGACACCCCATTCAACAACTCGGGACAAAAGCTCCCTAGTCCCAACGATCTCAACAGCCCTTCATCATCGTGTACCATTGGCTGCCACCTATCACAATGCAGAAGTGCAGAAGTGCCATCTACCGATGGTCGGTACTCCACCTCTGCTTCAGCAGGTAGTCTGACGAGTAAAAAGGGAAGTTCCAAGCAGAGAGGAGCATCCATACCCATTTCTGTCAGTTTTTCCAATGCACTGATAGGGGCATCTCTGTTGCGTAGGATGATGTTGGAGATGCAGTAGGCTTGACCGCAACTATCTAGGAGATCTTTTTGTTTTTGTTCGACTCTTTCAGCCAGAGCCAGTCTTTCTGCTTTGAGTTCTTCTAACTTTTGAGATGGAGATAACGGTACTGGCTGCTGTGGCTGGTGGTGGTGGTGGTGATGGTGTTTGGGGATTGCTGCTGCTGATGCCAACGATTGCAATGCAGCTGACGATGATGAAGATGGAGGTGGAGGAGGAGGCATAGATGCCAAGGATGCAAGAGAGGCCAAGGAACCAGAAGCAGACTGAGTGATATCATTATTATGGCGTTCGGCAAAGCATGGCAACCCTACCCACCTTATCTCCTTTTTTTCCTTTTCTATTGCCTTGATGGCATGTAGTACATTCAATGCATCATAGACCCTTCTTCTGATATTCTTCTCCTCAGTAGTAGTACTTCTATTATTATTCTGTTGAGTATTGCCACTTTTCTTCTTGCCATTCCCACCACCATCTTCTGATGCTTGTCTGAGGAGGAGATCTTGTACCAGTGCGTCTGCTACTTCACTATATGTAGTGATACCTCTAGAAGCTACTGCCTCACTGACTTTCAATGAGAAGGCCTTGAGACCTTTGGTTGTAGCATTGTTATTCACCAGAGTATCAGTATTAGTAGTGAAATTAGTGTTGGTAGTAGGAATAGGAGCATGGGGTGTGGTAGCATGCCGTTGTTGTTGTTGACGATGGCGAGAAGCCAATGGACTTGCGAGGACAGTAGCAGCAGTAGCTTCTGCACTATCTATCTGAGCACTGGCCAACATAGAAGCTAATGTTGACTGAGAGTGTACGAGAACATTCTCAGCAGCATGAGCGGCGTGGAGACATGCTATTACTGAGCTGTCTGCGTGTTGTAATTGTGAAGAGTCTACTCCCAGTTGATGGAGGAGAGATAAGGATGTTTGGGTGGTGGTGGGGTCTGGAGTGGGGAATGTTGTGGCTGCTGCTGCTGGTGGTGGTGGTACTGATGATGATGAAGGATCTTGGTATCCATGTGTGGAATCTATAAATGTATAGTGAGCATTGGTGAAGTTTGGAAGAGGTTGGAATGTCTGTGTGTGTGGAGAGGAGGGGAGGGGAGGGGAGAAGAGGAGGGGCAGTGAGAATGGGGGGAAATGAGGATAAGGTGGTCTGAATTGCGGTGATCGTGGGATGCAGCAGTACTCACGTTGGCTATAGACCCTCCTGTGATTGCATCATTAAAGGTTGCAGGAGGGTGCGCTGTCATTTTTATCAAGGACTCAACCCCAGTTTGAGATCAACACCAGAACACCCAGACACATCAAAAAGCAATAGATTTGGGGAAACCCACAAGTGTAAGGATATCAGCAAGCCTTTGAATGGTGTGCACACGGTCTTGTGTTGGAGTTGTTCAAGCTGGCACTACTATTGATCGATGGAGATTCACAGAGTCCAGAGCAAAATTAAGGTCATCAGGCTCGTTTATATCAATAAATTAAAACACCCTTATACCCTGAGAACACTGCAATTCAAATTCTACCCGTCAACCTACACTTGATCAGATCCAAAATATCTCCACCCAGGCGGCCGATGCAGCTGTGTTTTTGACCAAAAAACCGTCACTCACACACAATGTGCTCTCTTCCCCTCTCTCTCTCTCTCTCTCCTTTTAACAATGCTTTTCTTCTAGTGCTAATACATTGATCATCATCTCGTTTTTATTACACTCAATATTACAATATTAAATCAAAATCAATTCCTCTCCAACTCCTTCCAATCATCTTCTAATTCATTCCAACACCTGGGCTCCACTCCCCACACCTTGTACACAACATCCTCCATAATTCTAAAAACACCACTGTTATCTAATAGAGGATTCCACCACCCACTGACGATACAATAATTACCCTCAAATGGAGGCTTATGATGAGCACCATGTTGCTTCAAACTAATAAGCATCCCTGCATCTTGTAATTGTACGACGACACCAGGCAACTTGCTCTTCTTCATATGTGACCAGGCATGGAACTGTTGACTCATACAGGCTAGGAATAGGAAGGTAGATGACCATATGGACCATACTGCTGGTGTGAAGTAGGAGGACGCTAGCAGGAGAGCTGCTGGAGCTGCTGCTGGTCGGAAGACTTTATGAACATTGTTGCTGAATTCTCTCTCTGTGATGGTCCAGGGGCGTTGATGATGTCCTTGGAAGGCAGCTATTTGACTGCCAAAGAATGGAGTTTTGCCGTTGCCATAGTTGTCCACTCCCCAGTGGTAGACACCCGTGCCTAGGTCGGAGAGGAGGTAGGCTAGGAAGATGGCAGAGCCGGAAGAGAGGAGGTCGGTGGGGCAATTCAAATCAATGTGGGAGATGCCGTTAGAGAGGGTTGTTGCTAGTAAGACAGTGGTTCCTGCTACCCAGACACGTTGTTCCCAGGTACTGCGGAGTTCGTCTTCACTTTCAAGAACAACTCTGCCGGAAGTGGTGGTACTAGCCTTGGTAGTTGTGGTGGTGATAGAAGCTGAGGGCGTTGGAGCGTTGACGGTGAGGTCTACCTGTTCTTCTTTGACGGGAGCAGCCGTAGCTTTGACGGCAATAACTGAACGCTGGTGGGACCTTCTATGTTTCGTCAAGCTGAATTGGGGGGCAGAGCCGGCAAATAATGACAGAGAGTGCATTTTTAATATTTTTTATTATGGACCACAAAATTGACAATTCTTTTTATTTTATAGTGCTGAGGTGGAATGTGCTATTGCGCGTCGACAATAGAGGTCACAAGGCCACAATTAAATGTAAATGGATGAAAGGGAATGCCGACAGTCCGCAAGAATGAAGCTTTAAAGCCTAACGTGTCCTTAACTTTTTGAACTTTTTCCTCCACCCCTCTCTAATTGAAATGGTGCCTTCATATGAAGCGCATTGGGCTTGAGATTGTGTGCACATCAATCTAATACACTGAAAATAACACTTTCTGCAAGTAGAGCTCAAACTTCTCTCGTTATTTTCCATTGAAGACAGATTGATTGATTTCGTATCTCAATCCTTCAAATACATGGTCTTTTTCCCCATAAAACCACGCTCTACACGCCCATTTACACAATTTAACGACAGATTCACCTCCTCTGGACCCCAATCACGCACCAATGCCTCCAAAATATACAAAGCAGCTGTTCCCCTTGTCGGTTGGGAACCCCTCCTCCCTCTCCTTCAAACCACCTCCTTCCTACAACAATCCATAGCCCTCCATCAAATGGTCATCATCACTGATTCCAACAATAAGATACTAGTCTACGACTTCCTCCCCTTGAATCCCACCAACTCCACCATTGTAGCCACCTTATTGACTGGAGGAAGTGTGTCTGCTGAGACAAGGATATGCCCTCTCTCTCAACTCCCTCCCCTCCTCCCACCATCTTCTTCGAATATTGATAAGCAAAGGTATTCTTTATCATCATTGGCAATTAAGTTGGAGGATATTACAGGAAAGGAGGGAAAGATGGTGGTAGACGATCCACATGCAGTGGCAGAGGCCTTCTCACAAACCTGGCAGAGAGATGCACCGTGTCTGACATTATTTAGTAATGATTGTACAACATTTGCTGACAGACTGATAGATGCCGTCATTATATAACACCAAATAATGATGTAACATTCACAATTCAATCTCTCTTCTTTCCTCCTCCTCCTCCTCCTCCTCCTCCTCCTCCTCCAACCTTCTTCTTCCTCTGCCTCAACAACATCGAATACAACTGCCACCACAACACCGGATACACTACGAGCAACAACTTCAAAAACACTCCATAATCAAATGAAACGTTCCACACATTAGGCAGCACCATACGTCTCAGTTTCTTCTCCTTAATTACAGGCAATGCTAACCATATCGCTCCCATCTCTCCCACTACTCCTATAGGATACAGGGGAATGAAGGCGGTGTATCTCAACCACGTCAGCCACTGAGGAGGACCTGTATTGCTATTATTAGTAGAGCTGCTCATGATGACACTACATGCATACCAAGGATACCTAATGATTTCAGATATTGCCCATGCAAGAAACATGGCACACACTGCAGGTGTGGATTGGACCAGAGGAATGATGGAGACGACGCCAAACAAGACATTAGAGCGGCCTGCCCATTGCATGAGAGCAGCTATTGGGGAGCCTCCTACAAGGCCTAGTGCAGCATGGAGAATTTCAAGAGATGATAGGAATTGGAATGTATCTAGGGGTGGGGAGGGGGGACGTACCGACGACGGTGTGAGAGTCACGGTAAACGATTGCTACGGTGCCTCCGCTCGTATAGAGAGACGACAGCATTAGATATAGAGCATATGCCCATCCCAATGCCTGAGCTACGTTGTAGAGGAACAGGTACCTCTTTTTAGCAACGCTCATCTCTTTGATTTGATCAATTAAACCTGGCGTTGATTGTTTCCCTATTACTGTTCTGTTGTATGTCAGAAGACTAGCTTATTGTAATTGTTAAACTAAATTGTAAAGTAACGACACTACTGTATTCATTCCTTGCCTTTTTTAAAGCTCATCGTGAGCAACATCCTCCTCGTCATCATCATCCGCAAACTCAAGTTCCTCATCATAAGACAAGCCATCCTCCTCCTCAGTAAACTCAACCTCCTCCTCCTCTTCTTCGTCATGTACCTCTTCCTCCTCAGGTACCTCTTCCTCCTCCTTGGCTGGAAGAGTAAACTCAACCTTGGCCTTCTCCTGAATAAACTTGGTCAAGCCCGCCAGGGTTCTCTCACCTTCATGAGAGATGGAGGCACCATCCTTGGTAGCGGGGAAGAAGAGGATGGTGGGGTAACCCTGAACAGTCACATCTGGATGCTCATTCTCAGTACCATCCATCTTAGCAATGACAACACTGTCAACCTCTGCAAATCTCTTGGCCAACTTCTCATAGATGGGAGCCAATGACTTGCAATGTCCACACCATGGTGCATAGACCTCCAGCAGGACATCCTTCTTGGCATCCTTGACAATCTTGTCAAAGTTGTTGCCAGTGACAATTGTAACACCACCTTCAGTTGGATCAGATGGGTCAGCAGCACTCTTAAAGAACTTCTTGGCCTTGCCTTCAACCAGGAGCTTACCAAAGTCGATAATGGCAGCGGCAGTTGTCTTGGTACCTTCGAAGATGTACTTCTTTCCATCGCTGGCGTGGAAGCCTACAATTTGGGGTTCCTTCTTCTTCAGGTCGATTCCAAAGAAGTCCAGGACTGGTTTACTCTTTTTGGTGTTGTCAGTTGCACCAGTCACGATGATAGCCTTGCCTCTCAGTTTGGAAGAGACCTCCAACAGATCTTTGAACAGAGCAGAACCTGGCTTGAAGGAGGCCTCGGGGGCGGCTACGATCATGTGGTAAGGGATGCCACTACCAAATATCAATTGAGCAACATCTTGAGAAAACTCAATGAATGGTGGGAGTTTCTCTGCCTTGATGAATTCCTTGAGCTTCTCTTCGGTGGAGCTCTTACCCTTGAATGTATCATGGCCATCAGCAACAATGGCAGTGAATTCGAAACCTTCATGGGAGCGACCAACAGCAAATCCTGGGGCCTTTTTGATGCCCAACACAGCGGCCACGTCCTTGTTGGTGGTCTTGAAGAAAGCAGCATCGCTGGATTCCAGTGCAGCAGCTTGGAATGCTTCATGATCAGCGCCATCAAAATTGTCGAAGAAACCGAGGACCAAGACGGGGTTGTCCTTCTTGGCTGCCTCTAGGGCATCCTTGGTGGAAATCTCAACACTGGGGGGGCCAGTCTTCTTCTTGACGTAACGTATGATGTCGTCAGCAGTTCTGCCTCCTTCATAATCTTGCTCCTTGCCGTTGACAAACCATTTGAGGGTGGGGAACCCTTGAACTTTGAACTTGTCGGCAATCTCCTTCTCCTCGGTGGCATCAACCTTGGCGATGATGACTTCTGGATCGGAGGCCTTCAAGGCGGTGGCAGCCTTGGCGTACTCTGGTTTCAGAGTTTTGCAGTGGCCACACCATGGTGTATAGAACTCTACCAGTGCGAACTTGGCCTTGTCAATTATGCTTGAGAAGTTCTTATCGCCCAAAACGACAACATCCTTCTCATCAACCCCATCGTCTTCTCCATCATCGGCTCTAACAACAGCGAATGGGTCTGCCAAGAGTACAACCCCCAATAGGAGAGCTAAAAAGAACCTTTTAGACATCTAGATCTTAGATGTTGTCTCTAATCAAATATCTGAGAGATCACGGCTACTGGTTATGTTATCAAACAGATACCTTCTGATGGTTCAATTTTGAGTTCAATTAGCATTCGTGCAGCATACGCAACGCATTTATACGCGGTTACCTGAGTGTATTCTTCTGGAGGCTCTCCAATCGAAGAGCGAACTTTGGAAGTTCTCCGAAGAGAGAGGGTTGGTGCAAAGTTGAGTAGCATCAAGCCGTCTATTTAAACGCTGCTCGATCTGGCAGCTCTTACTATTGCTTCATTTCATTTAAAACTATATGTTCTCCAGAAAACAAGGCGTTATCAATCGGGAAAAGCTTTAAAACGAAAGCTTTTTACAGAATTGCAAAGCGTGAAAAAAACCTGACTTTTCTCAAAGAGCGTAGACACCGTGTGCATTGAAGGTGTTGGGAGAAAAGCACATTTGACGGTGGTTATAATGTTCCACCCTTCGTTTTCCAGCACCTGTCAGCAGAGAAGATTATTTCTGGCACCTGTTTCTGCAAAGTCCAATGGTCCAGTAGATACCCCTTCTTCAGCAAATAACCGCGCCAGATTCCTCTCCTGGAGACGTTCAGACAGCAGCAGAAAGGCACCATCTTCAGATTCCAGGTTTACAACGCTTGCCTTGAGGCTGGGCTTCCGTCGCACCAACATCCCGACAACGACCACTCACCTACAGACCGCTACTCCCGCCTCCCCCTTGGCTGCACCAGAGGCTGATATCCAATTAGAAGAAGAGTCCATATTAAGTACTAGTAGTAGTTTATATACAATAACATCACCAGCAGATGAGGATGCTTTGGCTTTTGGGGACGGAATGGGTTACAACATGCCAATCCAACCACAATCATCCCCACCGGCAGACTCTGCTCCCCTGGGCACACCACAGGTATCAGGTAGGAGAAGGCTATTTAGAAGAGGATTTAAAACAGATAAAGAAGACAAATTAAGGCCAGTACCAGTACCAACAAACCATGAAGCTCTGGGATTACTAAAGGATCGTGCTCTGTCTGGCAGCAAGCCAGGTGCTCGCTCTGATAGCTTCAAGCTGGGGCTGGTTGTTGAGGGTGGAGGCATGCGAGGGTGTGTTAGTGGAGGTGCTCTGCAAGCTTTAGCCGATCTAGGACTTAGGGAATGCTTTGATTCAGTTTATGGAGCCTCAGCTGGTGCATTGAATGCAACATACTTCTTGTCTGGTCAACGTGATGGCGTAGACATTTACCACGACTACATTGCCAATGAAAAATTCATAGATATCAAGAGATTGTGGAAAAGTGGAGATGACATGACAGACCCTGCTCTTAACCTCAACTACTTGATAGACCACGTAATGGAAAAGGAACACCCCTTGGACTGGGATGCCGTCCTCAACTCACCAATCCCCCTCAAAGTCGTCGCTTCTTCTCTAGACACCCTCCTCCCTGTCCTACTGGAAAACTACCAAGATAAAGAAGATCTGGCGACATCTCTCCGTGCATCAGCCAATGTCCCCGAGGTAGCTGGCCGCCCAATTGAACATAGAGGTCAACTACTCGTTGATGCCGCCGTCTTTGAGCCCGTTCCATTCCGATCCGCCATTGCAGATGGATGCACCCACGTCCTCGTCTTGTGCACGCGCCCTCTGGCTCAACAAAGCAGACTCAGATCAGCTCTTAAAGATGCTGTGCATGCTGCCATTAAGAAAGCAGTCCTCTCCCCAGACTATATGTTGGAAGCTTGGAAGGCTGAAGTAGAGCATTTAGTTAAAGATGGATGCTCTCAGGATGAGATGCTTGCCAAGGCACTGTTGGATCATGAAAATGCTCCTAGACTACCTTGGTTTGCAGGAGCACACGTCTACCCAGTCTACCCAAGAAGAGCAGCATCCAGCTTCTCTCCTCTTTGTACAGATGTGCCTACGTTGAAGGTAGGCGTTGCAGAGGGAAGGAGGATGGTGATGGAGATTGCCAAGGCAGCGCTAGGTGATGCTATTATTATGGACGGAGAAGAAGATGGGGAATTGTTGATGGAAATGAATATGAGTACTGAACTTAATAATAATGATAAGAAGAAGAAGAAAGGAAGGAAGAATGTGGCAGCAGGAAGTAACATTATGCCTCTGCCCAGGAGAGAGAGGCCTAGGAAAGTGGGGGAAGAGAGCAGTGGGATTGGAGAGAGAGAGGAGCAGGCTTCTCGTGCTGCACCTTCATCCTTGGCTGCAAACCCTTGATAAGTGAGTAAATGAGGACATTGAGCTTGAGTCTTTTTGCAGCAGAAGCAGCAATGACAAAGGATTGTATATATCTATATATAGTATCGTTTACCCCTTCTCCTCTCAGACCGCATTACTACTACTTTAGTTAGTTGTTGAGGAAACTATTTCATTTTCTTTTGCTGGGACGGTGTGTGTGCGCCCGCGCGCTGTGTCTCGTGTGTGGAGAGAAAGAGAGTCTTCCCCTCCTGTTATTATATACGAGACAAGACTACTGCTCCCCCTACAATATGTGTACTTTTGTATGTAGTGAAATTGTATGTGGATAAAATATATTGTCATAACATAACATGAAAACCCAACTTTTGGAATTTAATTTCTGTAAGAATCAATCAATTACTTAATAATTAAAAACTTGTACAAGAACAGTAGTCTTAGGTAAATACAAAAATATCAATTAATCAATCAGTCCAAAGCCATAGATGGTCTCGTAGTCGCTGTCCATCTGCTCCTAGAAATTCATCGACCTTCCCCTTGCTGGATGAATACACCGCTATGGTAGGTGTGTAATTAATACCTCTAATTGCCTTGTCCATGTTATCTACTTGAGCAATGGCAAACTGATGCTGTGGATGTGATTTGGAGAGGGATATGAAGGCAGGGAAGAGCTTGTGACAGATGTGGCAAAGGGAGGAGGAGAAGTTGACTATGGTTTTGGTTTGGGTAGTGGTGGTGGCTTTGTGTTTGTTGGATTGAATGAAGTGGAAGAATTGGTCGTCTGTTTTGAGACCTGTTAGGTTTTTGGTTATTTTTACTGGAGGAGGTTTTGATATTTGTCTAGGTCTCTGTGGAGGGAAATGAAGGGAGGAGGTGAGGTTTTGGGGTTCTGGCAGCAGAGGCAGGCGGTTGTCGAATGGAGATGAATATTCAAATTGTATCGAGGAATCGAGCAAACCCTGTCGCATCTAAACAGCTTTTGATTGTTTGGAAAGTCGATTAGCTGCCACAGTACTTATCAATAGTGGGAAACAATTGAAAATCGCCAGGACTTACATCCACTAATCCATCAGCTCGACGGAATTTCTGCTTAGGGGGCTCTAGATCGAAATCATCCATTACATGTATGTCGTTCACTGTCATTTAGAACAAATAAATTGTTGATAATGCAGTTTGGAATGGCTGGAGAGGTGCTCATCAAAGTTCTGATCAGAAACCATTAAAAGCAGCATCTTATCCATATATTAACCACAGTTCAAAATTGCATTTCTTCTATAGATTGTTATGATCACAATGGCTTCATCCCAGATAGCACATTCTCGTATAGCTCGTCATCAGACGAGTGGTCGTAGCCATATCAAGATGTCTGCCACTTTCAGAGCCGTTTCTTACCCCTCAAAGCTCCAACTCACATCCTCATCCGTCATCGCATCCATCGCTCCACTCAATACCACCAATGCGCGCCTCCACTCCACTTTTGCCGCCACCGCTCGCACGTCTGTCCTCTCCGTCCGCAGCGAACGCAGCTACATCATGATCAAGCCCGACGGTGTCCAGAGAGGCCTTGTCGGCGGCATCATCTCTCGCTTTGAAAACAAAGGCTTCAAATTAGTCGGTCTCAAGATGTTCCAGTGCACCAAGGCCATTGCCGAGGAGCATTATAAGGATCTCTCTTCCAAGCCATTCTTCCGTGACCTCGTTGATTACATCATCTCAGGACCAGTCATTTGTATGACATGGGAAGGCAATGGCGTGGTCAAGTCTGCACGCAAGTTGATCGGTGCTACTAATCCATTGGAATCTGAGCCAGGTACTATCCGTGGTGATCTTGCTATTCAAACTGGCCGTAATGTGGTGCATGGTAGTGACAGTCCAGAGAATGGAGAGAGGGAGATTGGGTTGTGGTTTAAGAGCGAGGAAATCCTTGCTTGGAATAGTGTGATGATGCCTTGGTTGACCGAGTAAAGAGAAGAAATTGAGAATGTATGTAATAAAACAGATATAAAGTTACTCATTTTACTCTAAGAGTAACATCACACAAAGGTTGTCATCATCAATTCATTCATCTCTCTTCCTTCTTCCAACTACCCACCACACCCAATATCGGAACACCCAGCACAAGAAGAAGCACACACTGACACCAGTTGCTGAATAATAAATAACAAGCTACTGCCAGAAAAACCCCTGATACAACTATATTTCCATCAACATCACCAGTTCTACTGCTATTGCTGTTACTATTCACTTGATGACTCAATAGAAAGGTGAGTGATCCTAGAAATAAGCCTGGCCCAGCTATATACAGGGATACCGGTGCAAATTTGAAGCTTCCAAAGGGTATATACATGTTGGTACTGTGGTGGAATCTTTCATGCATGTTACTGCTAGTCCTGACCACCATCTCCAAATATTCCAAGATATGTTGACTGTTATGACTAATAGCAGTACCATCAGTAGTACCATCAGTACCATCAACAAATACAACAGTACCTGCATCTATAGTCTGATCAATAAAAGCACTATGACCACCATTACTGCTACCAACTACACTCTTGTACATAAACCTCAACATAGATTGCAACAATATACTATAGCTAGTGGCAACTGATGAGGATGATTGGTGCTTCCTGCCTCCAATGCCATTTGTTGTGATGGGTAGGTGACGGTGGTACTGAGTAGCTATTGTTGTGAGTACCCTCACCAGATCATAATTAGGTAGTCTTCCATTTGAACCTAGTACCCTTACATCAATAGTAGAGTGTCCTCCCTCTCCTCCACTACATGATTCAATAACAATAGCTTGTTGCAGTTGACCTGCTCTAGGCATATCTGGATACATTAATGGATTGTTATAGGCATCAAGCCAAGTAGTAGCAGCAGTGATAGAGTCTTTGCATTGTGATGCGAATACAATAGCTACATCTTTAGATAACCAAGGTAGTGTGGGGAGGTGGGTTAGAAGTGATAAGCCTGCTGATGATGCTGCCATTGGGGTAGTAGGGTCTAGTATGAAGAGGAAGACAATGCCTTCACTACCGTCACCTTTACTAGCTCTTATTACATTATGAGCTAATTGACATGATGAGGATGAGTTGGATGATGGAGGTAGTTGATAGAGGAGAGGTGATGATTGTGGGAGGAATTGGGAGAGAAAATGTGCTAATGATAATGGTGATAATTGGTTATTATTTATGTAGTTCTTGTATTTTCTGCTGATAATTGGTGCTGGGGTAGGGGAGAAGGAGGTGGAAGGGAGATATTTGGTGCCTGGTCTGAGAGAGACACCAGCGAGGCCAATGAGGAGTGCACGCTCGTCGGTGTAGCCATCCTTGGCAAGAAATGGTAGAGATAGGAGAAAACCGATGCCTAATGTGAAGCAGAGGATGGAGAGGGATCTAGATCGTCTTGATGCTATGCTTATGAGACGTTTAGCGAGGTCTATTGCAAGAGGCATGATCACTTGTTTTGAGATCAGTTCTGTGCACTAAGTTGATATAATTGTGGACTAAATGGCAATATTCATGCGTAAATCACGTCCCTGAGGGTGTCTTAGTTTCTATTTTTGAAAACAAAGTGTATATGTCGGGAAATCGAGTTGTTTTCAGATGCTCGTCTTTTTGGGACGTTCGAGCCGACGGCCATGAAGCCACTAAAAGGAGCCGGACTTCATACATTGCTTAATTTATGCACACGTAACACAAACAGTATTCTATTGTACTTGGTTATGAAGAAGCAATGACCCTTCACGACGAGATAGAAATAGAAGATTTTGACTGGAACCAATCTCTCCAAGCTTTCACCTACCAGTGCCCTTGTGGCGACCTATTCCAAATAACATTAGACGAACTCGCAGCAGGTATGTACACAATGCATGCATTCTATCACAAAGGAGAGTCCCATGACCATTTTCCAAATCCCCCGACACCCGACCAACTCACGTTCCCCCCTTCGAAAACTATACATACAACAACCAGGGGAAGAAATTGCCAAGTGCCCCTCTTGCTCTCTCTACGTTAAAGTTATATACGATCTAGAAGACTTTATTGGTGCTGCAGAAGGTATCCAAATAGCTCAAGAAGCATACTCAACGTAATAATATGAGATTCTCTAGTCTAGGAGCTGCCCTCATCTTCACCATCATCTTCCTCCACTACACCAAGACCCCCCTCATCATCACTCACTATAATGGTGATAAGGGGCTATCAGTTATACATCGTCGTATCTATGCATCGCATGATAACATGATGATTGTGTCTTGGAACACTCTCCATCCCTACCCTCCCACCTCAACATCATGTGTCCAAGTCTCTATACAAGAGAAGGATAGTACTGGGAGTAAAGGAAGAAGGAGTCATGCTGCTGCTCCTCCTTACAATAGACCAATGCTCATCCTCCACCAACAACCAACAACAACATCACCATCATCATCAGTGTATAAAGGTGGTACTGTAGCATTTATAGAACCATCTACTAATAAAACCACAATGTATCATCATCAAGTGAAGATTCCCCCCGTACCACTATCATCATCATATGATTATAAATATAGATGTGGTATGTGTCCCCAAGATACTAATGATGGAGATTCGCCCCTATCACCATCGTCATGGGTAACATTCAAGCCACTGTTCTTCACTCCTTCACCCGAAAATAAAGATCTCAATTTGATCATATATGGTGACATGGGTGTATCCAAATCCAAGACATGGTCCTCCATCAAACAAGAACTCTCACTTAATACCAAGAATACTGATTATGATGCAGTGATACATGTTGGTGATCTGGGCTATGATCTACATGAACTCAATGGAAGAAGAGCTCATCAGTTTTCAGAGTTGATAGAGCCAGTAGCTGCTTCTATGGCATATATGACCACACCTGGGAATCATGAAGCTGCTTATAATTTCACTCATTATACTGGGTTATTTGATGATAGGTTGTACTACAGTATTGACCTTGGTACTGGTCGTAGTAGTAGTGGTAGAGGTGGTGGTGGTACTACTACTGCATCAAATCAATCATCATTGTTGCATGCAGTCTTCTTCAATAGCGAGCTCTTCTTCTGGCCAGACTACTACTCCCAACCCCATATAGATGCAGCACTCAATTGGTTGGAGAAGGATTTGTCCAGCTCAGCCAGTAGGGGTGCTACTTGGAGAATATTCATCACACATAGACCAATGTATTGCTATGCATTGCCTTGTGATTGGGAGTATGAGGCAATGAGGGGGGGTATTGCCTCTGATTGTGGACCTAGTGGCAATCCCAGAGCATGTAGACCTGTACACAATAGAAAAGGGGAGGAGGGAAATTCATCAACAGTATCATCATCTCACTCGATTAAGCTAGAGAGCTTGCTACAAAAGTACAAGGTGAATATTGTCATTGCTGGGCATCAACATAGCTACTACAGAACAGTGCCTGTATTCAACCACACCATTATGACTGGCTCATCATCATCATCATCATCATCATCATCATCATCATCGTCATTTGTACCGCCTATACATGTAGTGACAGGAGCAGGTGGTAATAAAGAAATGCAAGACAAAGTACCACCAGCTGCTGCAGGACCGTGTCCAGATGATGATGCGCCATATTGTGCTTGGCAGTCTGGTACTGTGCATCATGATGGGGAGGGGAGTGACTTTACATATAGCAAAGTTAAAATGAGTGGTGATGAGCTGTGGTGGGAGCAGATCAGTACCATCCGTGGTGATAGTGATGTTGTCATTGATAAGTGGCTGTTGAAGAGATGATTTGATATCTTACATTATATGATGGATTATTGAGACGGGGGTAGATCCAGAGGTACATTTTTGATAGGTGGTAGGTAAACTGGGTAAAAGAGCCCTGCAGTGACTGACTTTGTGTTGGAAACATCAATAAAATAAATAAATACTTATGTATATATTTCCCCCTATTTCCTGCGTATGCATATGTGTAACAAGCACTTCTAGCCACATAATATCTCCATAGCTCCATTCTCATCGCCTCCAGCCTTCTGCAAAGCAGCAGCCGCAGCAGCCGCACTGAATCCCATCTCCACCATCCTCTTCACCTTGTCATCCTGACTCACCGCCTGCGTTGCACTGGCAAACGTCTCTGTCCAATATTTAGCAGTGCGCTCAAACTCCTCAGGATTAGTCATCAGTTGCCTGGCTACCACTGCATCTTGTGGATCATCTGGCTGAGGAGATGCGAGCAGTGCTTGGAGACTGAGGAGAGCCGTTTTTAACGTCAGAGCGGGGCTCCATTGATCTTTTAATATATCTAGACAGATGGCTCCGTTGGCGCTGCTTATGTTGGGGTGCCATACTTTGGTGATGAATCTCATCTTGGGTGGATTGAAGGGGTATTGTGCATCTAATTCAATATCTACATAGAATACACCTCCTGTGTAGGGGGTGTCTGTAGGGCCCTGGATGCATCCTAGGAGAAGTTGAATGGAGCTGTCTTTTAGTTGGATGGTGACGCCTGATGTCTTGTCTCTTTCTATGTCTTTGATTTCTTTCTGTTAAGGGAAAAGGGAAGTAATGTGTAGGAGAGGGAGGGGTGAGTGAGTTTGCAGGAGTAGACGTGACATGGGTTTAGCCAGATAACGAGGGGGGCGGGGGAGGGAAATGTGCCGAGATGGGTTCTTACCTGGACTCGACCTAAATCCAATGGCATGGTGATTCCGTTGAAGATAGACTATAAGGTGTTCTATTGGAATAAACAATGGATGGGTGCGTATATGTAGGTGTCAGATTCTCAGATAGGGGTTTGTCAAATGTCCTTGATAGAGACGATCGAACTTGAAATGAGCCTGCAACAGACAGACAACCCGTTGCGGCAGTGCGTAATTTATGACAACAATGTGTCTATGCTGTGCAATACATGAATGAAATAGTTGGATGTGCTTGAAATATGGACATTTGGTGGCTTCGTCCATCCCTCCCCGTTTTTCGACTTCGAGCGGATGCTGCTTCTGGGCTTCCTATGTTGATGAATGGATTCCAATTCCCTTGATCACCCATATCAACCAGGTTTACAGACTATACAAGATTCGTTTGTCTGGAAATAAGGTGCATTTTCTACCCATACAAGGCGATTTCTAGTCAAAAAAGATTGCAATCTCTTCAAGTCTTTTCTTACCAGCAAAACCTCGTCATTATGCCATTCACCATCGTTACTGCATCACAACCTTCTCTAACTCGCCAGATCAGGCCCCAGAAATCCTCTCAGCCACCATCACTCTCCCCAAACACATATGTGGTTGACATGAACATGGACAGACGAATGACAGCAGCAGCAGCGGCAGTACTTCCCACCGCCATCCTCACAGCTACCCTCCTCATCACCTGCCCCACCCTCCCAGCCCAAGCTTGGTGGGACGGTGAATCCTCCGCAGTAGGCAGCTGTCCATTAGGTGAAGCAGGTTCAGAATGCAGAGTCAAAACACTCGCCAAGGACAAGACCCTCCTCTCCTCTTACAACTCCCTGGCCGGCACCGACGCTGGCAAAATAGCTGCTCCAGCTCCAGCAGGCAGCAGTGCAGGCAGCAGTAACAGTGGCACTGGCTCCCTTAACCCCAAATATGTTTCAGATACACGTTCTATATCAGACAAATTGAGGACATTATTTATGGTAGATCCCTCTGATCCCCAGAGAATAGCACTGGTGAAGGAGATGAAGGTGGAGGGACCAAAATGGGTGAGCAAATATGCTAGAGGAGGGAGTGTGTCTACTCCGTCAGGAAGAAAGATGTATGTGGTGGTTGATGCAGTACAGGGGTGGGTGACATCTAATGGATTGGCTCCTCTCCCTGCTAATAAGGCTGGGAAGTTGTTGATCAACTTGGATGAGGTTGCTGCACTGATTAATGAAGGGAAATAAGAGCAATTAGGTGATTTTATTTTACACACACACACACATAGAGAGAGAGAGAGAGAGAGAGAGAGAGAGAGAGAGATTTAGGTACTTATATATCAAGATGTAATAATGACTAGAGGTCTCAAGAGTGACAGAGGGATAGGAACACTTTCCACTAGCTCATCTTTGAGGGAGTTGAATTTAGTGGAGTCAAAGATTGATGGCGGGGGAGCAAGAGGAGGATATGATGTTGCCTCCTCGTTGTTCTCAGTGATCGTGGGGTGGTTGACTTCCATAGTTGAGCGAGCTGGCATGATTCTGAGTGCTTTCTTGCATGCTATGGCTCCATTTCTCATAGCATCAAAGATATTAGGTGCTGGGAACTGCAACAAGAAAAGGGGGCTTGGGTTTGTTTAGCACAAAAAGTTTCTTCTCTTTCTGTTTCCTCCTTGGAGGAAGACTCAATTTTGCGAGACAAAAAGCTCACCTTCTTCATCCTGCTTTCCATGGTATCACTGAGCTGTATCTGCGGTTGAAATCGAAATAAGAACCGTTCTGACAAGATGGGAAAGAGTAGTGGGAGGGGAGAGCATGGGCGTCGCTCTTCACTTCTCTTCGTTCCATCAACCACCTCCTCTCTAAAATCTCAACACATACATACTGGCCGCTGTAGGCATTGAGAAATTCAGTCCGAAAATATAAATTGCACGGTGAGAACAAGTGATTTAAATAGCAACGTTCTGAGGTTGATAACAAGCGATTAGAAAGGGAATTTCACAGTTGATCACGCAGCGTATCAAGTAGTTGGCTCACTAATAGGACAGGTCTATCTGATCAACTAATAGGAAACACATCAGCTCAATATGGTAAGTAATAACAACATTAAAGAAGGAGTTTTACAGACAACAGACTAACAAAAACCGCTCTTGATCTTTTCCAATTATTTGCAGCTGACGAAATTTGAGACCAAGAGCAACAGGGTGAAGGGTCTTTCCTTCCACCCCAAGCGCCCATGGGTCTTAGCATCTCTGCACAGCGGTGTCATCCAACTTTGGGACTACCGCATGGGAACTCTGATCGACCGCTTTGATGAACACGACGGCCCCGTTCGTGGCGTCCACTTCCACCCTTCCCAACCCCTCTTCGTTTCCGGTGGCGATGACTACAAGATCAAGGTCTGGAACTATAAGCAACGCAGATGCTTATTCACTTTACTAGGCCACTTGGACTACATCCGTACCGTTCAATTCCATCATGAAAACCCCTGGATCGTTTCCGCCTCTGATGATCAGACCATCAGAATCTGGAACTGGCAGTCACGCACCTGTATTGCAGTCCTCACTGGCCACAACCACTATGTCATGTGCGCCCAATTCCACCCCAAGGAAGACTTGGTAGTCACAGCTTCCCTTGATCAGACTATCAGAGTGTGGGACATTAGCGGCTTGAGAAAGAAGAATGTCACTCCTGGTGCTGGAGGAGGAGATGACCCTCTCCGTATGAACCAGATGAATGCCGATCTCTTTGGCGGTGGGGATGCTATTGTCAAGTATGTCCTGGAAGGTCATGATCGTGGAGTCAACTGGGCATCTTTCCACCCTTCTCTCCCCCTCATTGTATCTGGAGCTGATGACAGACAGGTCAAGCTATGGCGTATGAATGATACCAAGGCTTGGGAGGTGGATACATTGAGAGGTCATGTCAACAATGTCTCCTGTGTCCTCTTCCACCCAAAGCAAGACTTGATTGTCAGTGACAGTGAAGATAAGAGTCTTCGCGTTTGGGATATGAGCAAACGTGTTGGTGTACAGACATTTAGAAGAGAACATGACCGTTTCTGGATCCTATGTGCCCATCCATCCATCAACCTCCTTGCAGCTGGACACGACTCTGGAATGATTGTGTTCAAACTAGAGAGAGAAAGACCTGCCTACACAGTCAACAATGGAGTGTTGTATTACATCAAAGACAGACAGCTTCGTTCCTATGAATTTGCCACACAGAGAGACAACCCTCTGGCAGCTCTCCGTCGCAATCCCTCTGCTCTGTACAACCAAGGCCCAAGATCTCTGGCCTACAATCCAGCTGAGAATGCGTTCCTGGTACAGACTGACGTAGATGGAGGCAGCTTTGAACTGTATGCCCTCCCTCGTGAAGCAGGTAACAGAGAAGCGGCTCCAGAGGCCAAGAGAGGCATGAGCGCCAGCAGTGTGTTCATCGCTCGCAACAGATTTGCCGCTCTAGACAAGTCATCCAACACCATTGTCATCAGAGACTTGCGTAATGACGTCACCAAGAAGATCCCCTCCCCGCTACCTGGTACTGACGCCATCTTCTATGCAGGTACGGGCATGTTACTCTGCAGATCTGACGACAGAGTTGCTCTCCTGGATGTTCAACAGAGAACTGTCATTGCTGAGCTGGCAACTCCCCCCATCAAGTACGTTGTCTGGAATGGTGACATGAGCAGAGTAGCACTATTATCCAAACATGCTATTGTTGTTGCTGATAAGAAGCTGGGAGACTCTGCCACTGTTCATGAGACCATCAGAGTGAAGAGTGCAGCATGGGATGACCATGGCGTACTGCTCTACACGACTCTCAACCATCTCAAGTATTGCCTTCCTAATGGAGATCATGGACTGGTACGCACCCTGGACACTCCAGTCTACTTGACACGTGTGTCTGGCAACACTGCCCAGTGCCTGGATCGTGAAGCCAGACCCCGTCAGCTGCAGATTGATGCATCTGAGTACATGTTCAAGTTGGCATTGTCACAAAGGAAGTACGATGTAGTGCTCTCTATGATTCGAAATGGTCAGCTGTATGGAGAGAGTATCATTGCGTATCTGCAAGAAAAGGGGTATCCCGAGGTTGCTCTTCACTTTGTGAGAGATGACCGTATCAGATTTGAGCTGGCTATTGAATGTGGTAACATTGAAGTGGCCCTCCAAAGTGCTCAGGAATTGAATGACAAGGATACTTGGGGAAGATTGGGTGTGGAGGCTTTGCGCCAGGGCAATCACCAGATTGTCGAGTTTGCATATCAAAAGACAAAGAATTACGAGAGATTGTCCTTTTTATACCTCATCACTGGCAATCATGAAAAGCTGGCCAAGATGCTCAAGATTGCAGAGATGAGGAATGATGTCATGTCTTGCTTCCATAATGCTCTCTATCTGGGTGATGTGGAGGAGAGACTAAAGATACTCAGGGAAAGTGGGCAGCTGTCTTTGGCATACCTGACTGCTGTTTCCAATGATATGACTGAAGAAGCAGCTGCTTTGAGAGAGGAATTGACAGCTGGCGGCGAAGAAAATGGCAGTGGCGGAATTGGTGTACCATCACCAGTACCAGGAGCAGGAGAGGGACTAGCTCCACCAACTCCTTTATTGCCAGCAGATAACTGGCCATTGCTGACCATCAGTAAAGGATTCTTTGAGACCCTGGCTACCAAGGATGCAGAGAGATCATCCCGTGTTGCAGCTGCTACTGCAGCTGCTATTGATGAGGTTGACTTGTCTGGAGCAGGAGCTGGGTGGGGAGATGATGAAGACGAGCTTGGCATTGGAGGAGGAGAGGGAGAAGGAGGATGGGGTGATGAGGATATGGATGTTGGAGGAGCAGGAGGATCTGATGAAGATGGAGGGTGGGAAATGGAAGATCTGGACATTCCTGCTGACATAGCACTTGAAGTAGCAGCAGCCACCACTGGAGAAGGAGGCGGGAGTGAAATGTTTGTAGCTCCAACTGAAGGAACCTCTGCAGTCAATCGCTGGCAAAGCAAGTGCCAATTGGCTGCTGAACAGGCTGCTGCTGGTGCATTTGATACTGCCATGTGTCTATTGAGTCGTCAAGCTGGTATTGTCTTATTTGAGCCCCTGAAGCCATATTTCCTAGAAGTGTTCCAAGGAGCACAGGCAGCTCTACCAATGTTACCAGGCCTCCCATCTGCATCCCTGGCCTTGGATAGATCATGGGATCCAGAGGCAGCTAGTGGAGAGGAAGCCACTGCACCTGCCTTGCCATACACAATGACTCAGTTGGAAGAGCAACTGATGAAGGCGTACAAACTGGTGACGGAGGGTAAATTTGCAGATGCATTGAAAACCTTCAATGCCATGCTACATATCATTCCCCTGCTGGTTGTGACCAACAGAAAGGAAGCCGATGAAGTCAAGGAACTTCTGTACATTGCTCGTGATTACAATATTGCCATGAGACTGGAACTGGCAAGGAGAGAAGTGTTGAAAGATGATGTCAAGAGAGCTGCTGAGCTGGCAGCCTATTTCACTCACTGCAGTCTCCAAAGAATCCATCTCATCCTCAGTTTGAGATCTGCAATGACCTCCTTCTTCAAACTAAAGAATTTTAACACATGCGCTACATTCTGCCGTAGATTGCTAGAACTCCAGCCAGATGAAAAGACTACGACACAAGCTCGTCAAGTCTTGGCTGCATGTGAAAAGAACCCCACTGACACTGAGCAGTTGAACTACGATCCTCGCAATCCATTTGACATCTGCTCACTGACTATGACTCCTATATACAGAGGTAATAAGTTTGTAGAGGACCCTTATACTAAAGCTAGGTTCCAGCCAGAGTGTGCAGGGAAGGTCAGTCCAGTAGGAGAGATATCAGAGATTGGAAAGGAAGCTTCAGGACTGGTGTCGTATCCTGGGGGACAGAATCAGAGGTGATACTAGGATAGAATAGATTTGTCGTTTGGAGTTTTTTTTTTGATGAAAGCGTGTTTAATATATTTTTATATAGTACTCCTTGATTTGCATTCATGCAATATTCTGAAAAATATTCTCCACAACGACCATCTTCTGATCAGTTTTCTTCTCCTTCAGCATTTCCTTGCAAAGATGCTCTATCATCTCCAGACCAGAGGAATATGGGTCACCCAGCATATTATGCTCATGACCTGGCTCTATATAAAGAGTCGAAACTCTCTTGAGTCTGGAAAGTAAGTCTACTAAAATGTCGGCAGCATTCTGCTCTAGCCATGACACCCCATCGCTGCATTCAAATACAGAGTCGCTTATCTCTCCATTATCAAAGCAGAGGGTGAGCTCCCTTAAATAACTCCATTGATCTGGCCTTGTTTCTTTGATAATTTAAGTAAATTCCTCTATTTGATTCTCAGTCCACCCGCTGTTGACCGAAAAGACCAGCTTCTCTAGCATTGGCGTTTTGAGTGTCTTGAATACTGAAGGGTTGGTACAGATGGCTCATCCATACCATCATCATCATCATGAACTGTAATGAAAAGTAAAGTTGAAACGCTTTAGTTGAGCCCATTGCATCTGATAGTGGTGGATGGGGGATATCCTCCTTGTCGTGTTGAGGAGGGCTTCCTTTCTGAGTTCCTCCAGGTCAAAATCCAGCGTGAGAGAGCGGAGACTGGCCACTGCACCAACGTTTAGGAAGCCAGGATTTGATATTAAATACTATAAGAGCGTTTTAGAGGCTGAAATATAGGACTTTACAGGAGTCTAGAGAGTTTTGTTTAAAACCTCTGAATATATCTGGGTTCTGGCCAGAAGGAGAGCTGTGCTTGTTATGAATGATTAATGAATGGCATAAATTGCCCTACAGAATGATTCCAGCTTTTGAGAGATGGATTATTTAGAACAAAGTCTTTCTGGCCTGTGAGCTAATCACACACACACCTTCGTTCATTCTTCTTGGAGGGAATGATGAGCAGGAGGACTAGCAGTCACTGCTTCACCCCGCAGTGATCATACATACTGCGGCCTTGAGATTCATTAGTGTTTCACAACGTGCATTACATGCATTCATACAAGATGGTAAAAGTACATATTGCTTACTTCTTCTTATTACTATTATTATTGCCAGGTGAAGGAGAGGAAATAAAAGCAGACTTTCTCCCCTCAAACCCAGCTCTCATCAACTTCTTCTCCCTCCTTGCCTTCTTCTTCTCTACCTTAGCATTTGACCTGGCATCCAAGTTATCCTTTCTCTTCTGTTGCTTGGCAGCTTGAGTCTCATTCTGTATGCTCACTCTGTCCTTCCATGCTGCTGCCTTCTTTGCCTTCAACTTTGTATCCTTTTTAATACTTCTTCTCAGTAACTTGGGATCGTCTTTGACCTTGTCTCCTTTAGCCCTTGATAAAGCTGTTCCCCATGCTTCCTTTTCTAATTTGGCCCTTCCTTCCACTGTTTGGACCAACTCTCCAGCTTGAGCTTGTCTGGCTTCCGCTGTTGCCAGCAAGGCTTCTTTCGTAGCTTTATGTTTACCCTTCTTTCTATCATTATCTAAGCCAAAGTCTATCCTAGAGAATCTCATCTTATCTATGCCATCATTAGATGATTTGGACTTTTTATTGCTGTTGTTGTTGGGGTGTGATTTAGCAGCAGGAGAGGAGTCTGGGTGCTTTCGTTTGTTGTTATTGTTGTTGTTGGCTTGATGGGCTGCTTTACGCCCATTATCGAGAGCTTTCTCTCTCCATTGTTTAGCTTCCTTCTTTGCTGATTCTTGTTCCTCTGCTTTCCTAGCATGTCTTAGATCTTCTAATTTCTTTTGAAGTCGCTGCTTGAGCTCTTCTCTGGACGCCGGCTTGCCTCCACTGCCGAGATTCAAGGGGTGAGTGGCGGCGGTGGGAAGAGATGCACCGTTGCCTTCTTCAGTTGCGGTTGCAGCTTCCTGTTGTAGTTCCAAAGTAGTCTTTGCCTTGTCTGGGTCTAGTTTGCTTCGCTTTGAGGCCTTGTATTGCTGCTTAAACGTTGCTTTTGCTGCAGCCCGCTCATTTTGCTTGAGGAATTTAAGGTTTAAACGATCGTTATCTGTATCAAGGTAATATTTAGCTGGTACTAGCTCTACTAGACGATCGAAAAAGTTGGAATGTGATGCTATATCTGTCATATTGGGTGCAATTTTGAAATGGAACGCATGCACTTTGACGGGGTGGTGCGAGTTTGCCCACAATTTTCAACCCAAAGTGTTTATGGGTGTATAATTTCAAGGTAATAAATGTAATTTAGACGTGCATCCAAGTTATCCAGGCAAGAAATAGGAAGAGGAGGCATGTACATGTCTATTCAAAAAGCTTAAAAAGTAGCTTGCAGCATCAGAATGCTTCATTCTTTCACAATATTACTTGATCGCATGCATAATTGACATTTCCACCAGTAACATACACGATTTCTTCTTGCAACGGTGCTCGACGTTTGAGATGGCATCTCTCCTTCGATTAGTTGGCCTTACAAGGCATAGCAGAATAGCTAGACTCGTCAGCTTATCAAACTTCCATCCAAACCGCACAGCCTCACATTTGACCCTTCCTCAATGTGGTAGACATACACAATTCTTGCCTTGTGCTGGACGTCGTAACATCTTCTTGACCAAGCAGCCTGCTCCCAACGACGACGAGGGTGCAGACACTCTCGCAAGGCTCTATGGCACCAATAGATTTAATACCGACGAGGATGAATTCGACCTAAATGATGAAGGTACAACTATTGGTGGTGATGATATTCCAGAACTTTCAGCACCACCACAAGATACTGATGATGTCCAAGACGACATTGAAAATGAAGTCCAAATGGTCCAAATGTCCAATCTCCCTCCACCACGCAACCTTCGTATCAAATCAGCAGAGTTCATCAAGAGCAGTGTCACAGTAGAATCATGTCCAAAAGCAGGATATCTAGAGATAGCAGTCATAGGTAGATCCAACGTAGGTAAATCCTCTCTCATCAACCTTATCACTGGGCGGTCATCACTGGCAATGGTCTCCAAGACACCTGGTAAAACACGTTGTATTAATCATTTCTTAATTAATAATGCATGGTACTTGGTAGATCTACCTGGATATGGGTACGCTAGAGCATCTAAAGAAAAGGTAGTTAGTTGGAATGCATTCACTAGGGAATATTTCTTAGAAAGGGAGACACTGGCAATGGTGTTGTTGTTAATAGATGCATCGATACCGCCATTGGATCTGGATTTGGCTTGTGCACAGTGGTTTGTAGATAGTGAGGTGCCATTTACCTTGGTATTTACGAAGGTGGATAAGAAGAAAAAGAAGGTGACTGGAGTGGTAGATAATGTGGCAGCGTTTGAAGAGGCATTGGCGGAGAGAATTGGGGGGGGTATGTTGCCACCATCTATAATGACAAGTTCAAGGAGTGGGGCTGGAAAGGCGCCATTGCTGAGGTATTTAGCACAGATAAGGGAAGTAGTGAAGAAGAGGGATCGTGGGGATTTATAACAAAGCAATGTAGATCAACCAGGAACACTTAATATTGTACAATCCGAGTTCCCTAATGTAAGACGAGGATGGTCGCCGGGTGGAATGTCCTGGAGAGAAGTGTTGAATAGCTCGTTACTCAGGTCATAGATCCACAATATTAAACGAATAAAGGACCTAAGCCTGAAAATTATGGAGCTTACAATAGTAACAGACGATGACCAAGTGGTAACGATCGATTTCGAGTCATCTTCTAACGCTGTCAACGATTATGTGACTCTCACGGGGATGATCCTGGCCAAAACTTCTATACCTAGTCAAGAACAGATCCTAGTCTACAATGGCACCCCTCTACAACCAGGGTATGTTGAAATTATCTGATCTGATCGACGCTCGAGTCCGTCCCACGACCACCCCTCTCTCTCCAACCTTCAATCTCAATCTGTTCCACCCTGAAAAATGCAGTAAACCCCTGATCCAATTACAACCCAACGATCTTATCATGGTGTCCAGAGCCCATGCTGTACTGCCACCAAACCAATCAAGACCAGGAGGACCCTCCCCCACCTCAATGGTCCCACTGCCACCACAATCTGCCGCCAACAACCCCACCGCTGTCAACCCAGATGGCTCAGCAGTCAACCCCCAAGCGTTCATGGACATGATCTCCGCAGTACCAGGCACCATGTCCCAGCTGCCACCCACCCTCACTGAAGCAATCAAATCCAAAGACATCTCTAAATTTCAGCAAGCGCTGAAAGACCTCCACCAAGCGAAGAGAAGGGCCGAAGAAGAAGAAATGCATTTCATCAAATTAGCTGCAGAGGACCCCTTCAATCCTGAAGTTCAACGTAGATTAGAGCAATCCATCCAAGAACGTAACATCCAACAAAATATGGAGACTGCAATGGAATATCATCCAGAGATGTTTGGTTCTGTTCACATGTTGTACGTCAACATGGAGGTGAATGGTGTCGCAGTCAAGGCTTTTGTAGACAGTGGAGCTCAGATGACCATTATGAGCAAGAAGTGTGCCGAATATTGTGGAGTACTGAGGTTGATGGACACTAGATGGCAGGAAATGGCAGTAGGAGTAGGCACTACAAGGATTGTAGGGAGAATTCATCTAGCTCCATTAAGAGCAGGGGGGGTACATTTCCCTTCTTCTATTACTGTCCTCGATGATGATAAGATGCCATTCTTGTTGGGGTTGGATAATCTCAAGGCACATCAGACGTGTATAGATTTGAAAGAGAATGTGTTGAGATTTGGGTCTCGGGGGATTGTATTGCCTTTCTTGGCTGAACATGAGATTCCCAAGGCAGAGAGATTTGATCCTCAGCAGGTAGGGGAGGGAGGTAGTGGTGATGGTAATGGGGGGGCTGGTAATCGGCCAAGTACTATTACTAATGAATCTCCCCAACAACAACAACAGCAGCAGCAGCAGCAGCAACCACCAAGACATGAAGGTTCTGTTGTTCCAGAAGGATGGGAGGAGAAGGTAGCAAGATTGATGGGTCTTGGTTTTGATAGAGAGCAGTGCTTGAATGCATTGAAAGCTACTGGTGGTAATGAAGATGCAGCTGGATCTTTGTTGTTTGGATAGAGAGATACAGTAGGTAGAGAGAGAAGGGGAGAGGAGAGGTAAATGATGAGAGGGAAGGTGGATTTGCACGGGGAAGAAGGGGGGAAGAAGCTGCTGATGGGGAGAACCTCCCACTCCCTTCCTTTCTTCTCATTTCCCCTGTTTCTTGGACTTGCTATTTAGAGCCCACACTCCTTCCGTGTTGGACACGTCATATGTAAAAGATAATTACGGTTATACAAGCAAGCATATACATAATGAAGGCAATATCAGGCATGTTCTCCAAGGGAGCTCCTGGTGGTGCTGGCACCAGTCTTAAATTGCTGCCTGGACAAGCTATGCCTCACTGCACTCTTCCTACCACTGAAGGAGGAAGGATTGAAATTGGTAAGTAGTGGTTGTTATTGGTGGTAGTAGTAATGGTAGTGTGGAGGTAGAGGTGGAGGTGGATAGTACTAAATTAAATTAATATAACTCCTCTCCTCTCCCCCCTCTCTCACTCCTCTCTTT
>Ga0114919_10000140_pt1 | contig 46634 bp, 36 predicted proteins | sample BlataG_FD_88682 | JGI IMG/M metagenome (GOLD analysis project Ga0114919, IMG submission 88682) | Deep subsurface microbial communities from Black Sea to uncover new lineages of life (NeLLi) - Black_00105 metaG | ecosystem: Environmental > Aquatic > Marine > Oceanic > Sediment | place: Atlantic... | reverse complement strand
TCCTGCAGCTTCGTTTTCCCCGCTCCTGCTCCTTCTTGTCCTGCTCCTTGCCCTCGCCACCACCACCATCACGCACGCCTTCCTCCTCCCCTTCCTCTCCCCCCCCCCCCCCCCCCCCCCCTCCCGCCCCCCCCCCCCCCCCCCCCCCCCCCCCCCCCCCCCAAACCATCTTATCCCTCCTCCTCCTCCTCCTCCTGAGCTACATTCCTTTTCGTGTGCTACCAAGAATTATCTTACATGGTTGGAAGGAGGACTACACACGGAAATTTACTTACATAACATCCAGCTTGAGATCCATAATTATATGCCAAAACCAAGACGCGTAGTAGACTGGGGAAAATGATCCAAAAAAGGAACTATTTCCTCCTTCTCTCCCCTTGCAAGAGAGAGTTGAGGACCACACCGACACAAATTTAGAAAAAGCAGGTCAGCACATCTGCACATATAATTCTTAGTAAACCCAGTCTATATATGGAAATGCAGTTATTAAGCAGCAAGATCTAATTATGAAAAAGTATCCCACAAAAAGTCTGGGTCAGAATGTTGATTTATTTTTAACTATTTCTAGACAGCAAGTGGGACACGACATCGGCAACATTTGAAGTACATTTTCTCCATCTTTTCAAGTCTATGACAAATTAACTAACTTTATTATAGAAAGACTAAAATAATAATCTTCCGTTACCTTCATTTCATTTCTAATTCTATTTTGAGTTTGACCATAAAAGAGTTGTTTCCAGGCTGAATAAAACTACTGAAAACCTGGACTGACTGGGGTTTAATTTAAACATGCTTGTCAGAAGCAGCAGCAGCAGCATCAGCATCAGCAGCAGCATCTTCTGGGTTTTCCTCCTTCAAAGTATCTATCATAGTCTGAGATCCACTTCTCACGATGTTGATGGTATCCATATCAGTCTCAAAGAACAAGTGGAAAGCGGAAGCCACCAAAGCACCAGTGATTGGGCCGACCACATACACCCAAAACTTTCCACTATCAAAGTCTCCAGACACGATAGCTGGGCCAAGAGAACGAGCTGGGTTGATGGAGCAGCCGTCAACTGGGAGGAGGACTGCGTGCGCACTGTAGACAGCCAAGCCAATAGCAAGGGGAGCCATGCTCTTGATGGGGGAGTATTGATTGACAGCGGTGAAGAGCACAACCATCAACAAAACAAAAGTCATCACAGCTTCACCAATGAAGGCATTTCCAACACCAACGCCTTTAGCAATGTTGTTAGCGCCCAAGTTGGAGGTTACCTCGTCAGGGACCATTCCCTTGATGAAGGCAGCTGCCAAGATGGCACCAACAATCTGGGCGCAAATGTTGGCAATCGCCTGAATTGGTCCTTGGTTTCCGGTGACAAAAAGAGCAATGCTAACTGCTGGGTTGAGAGCTCCACCACTGATGTGGGCAACGGAGAAAATGCAGGCAGCAATGCCGAGACCGAAAGCAAGAGCAGTCGTAACACCCCAAGATCCAGTGACCTGAATGATACTGAGGATTCTCTCAGCGGGGTCATTAGTGGTAATGTAAGGATTGGAGAAGCCGGTGCCAAAAGTAACAGCAGTACCGCAACCGATGAAAACAAAAGCAGTCATAGCCTGGTGAGATGGAAGAAGGAGGTGGAGGGAGAATGGTTGAGAAAGAAGTCGTCCGGCTGCTGTTCGGTTGGACGAGTTGGACTTTCTCCCAGCTTTGCTTGGCGGCTAAATGGTATACAGCCGGCATATTTGCCATTGATAAAATAAATAAAATATCTTACCATGAATTCTGCGACAACAGCCTTCACGCTGACGGTCATATCATCATATTTCTTCATCTTGCCAGATCAATTGACTTTGGGTGGGTTTGAAAAGTAATCAGAATCGAAGTAAACAAGAGCTTATTGCTACTTGAAAGTCTTTGTATGAATGGATTGGTTAACTTTTAACCTTAATTGCTGCAGTTGGTATTTCAACGCAACTCATATGGAGGATGATTGAGGTTATATTAGTAGCAGTACAAATGAGCCATGTGGGTTTCACTTCTTTCCAACCATTGTCCAACAACAATGTTTCATCAACATCGGATATCATTCAAAAACACAATCTATTTTTTCTTACAAACATGCTTCAATAAGGCTAGGCCCATCCTTCTTCTTCAACGCCACCTTCAATTGCTCCTCAAACTCCTCGGCGGTTTTAGCCCTACTGGCCACCACTCCCATTCCCTCCGCCAACCCCACCCAGTCAATCCTGGGCTGACCCAGCTCAGTCAATGCTCTTGCTGCCTTACCACTCGCAGGAGTAATTCTCTGCTTTGCCATCTCTACTTTCAGAATGGCATACGTATGGTTGGCACATATGATGGTGATAACGTTCAGCCCCTCTCTGGCTTGAGTCCACAGAGCTTGGAGGGAGTACATGGCACTTCCATCTGCCTGGAGGTTGATGACCTGGCGATCAGGACATGCGACTGCTGCTCCTACAGCTAGCGGAGGTCCACAACCTATTGCTCCACCAGTAAGACACATGTGGCTGAAAGGAGGGCAACCTCGAGAACTCTCCCAATAGGCATTGCCAGAGGTCAAAGACTCGTCAACGACGATGGCGCCTTCAGGCTGGAGAGCTGCCACTATCTGACACATAGAGGTGGGGTTGAGTCGACCAGTTCTTAGAGAAGGAGGGGGGGTAGAAGGAGAGATGAAGGTTCCTCTACAGTTTTTAAATGGAACAATGGCATCCCCCCCGACAGCAGAGCACAGCGCTCTCAGCGCTGCTGGTACATCCACCTCAGTAGAATCAATCTCCCAAATGGAATCTTCACCCTGTTTGGTAATAATTTCACTTGGACCTCCCTCATATCCAAAATTAGCCACTGGACGTCTCACGTCAACCAGGACCAGCAGCTCATACTGAGCAAGAGCTGCCACAGCATCTTGAGGAAAGTAGGGCAGACGTGAAATATCAGGCAGTCCTCTCCCTCTATCCAGCCTGGCAAACGCATTCTCAGAGTAAATATTAGCACCAGTTGCAGCAGCAATCTTTCCAATGTATTCTAATGCTTTGTTCTCTGATAGTCCGCCTCTTCCTCCAATGTAGATGGCCTTCTTCCCTCGGCATTGTTTCATTGCTGCTCCACAATCTTGGATGAATTGTACTGCTCCCTCTGGTAACGATAATAAAGGAGAAGATGGTGGTGATGATGATGATTTACCATGAATACCACAATTATTAGTAGTAGTATTAAGAACTGAAGATGGATGGATCTCCCAAGACATATCATGAGGTACAATGAGAGTAGCAATTCTAGACCCTCCCACCACTCTAGGTCGGTGAGTGGCTGTGACTGCCTCTCTCATGACATCAGTGAGATTGTCTTTATGACTGGCAGATACAACTGTCTTGGATACGGTAGATGCCAAGGAGGGGATGTCCATGTTGAGGAGGGGGTCTTTATCTTTATGCCAAGTAGCCATGTCACCTGTGCATATAGGGGATGGAGGAGGAGAGTAAGAGAGGAAGAGAGGAGGAGAGGAAGATGGTGAATAATAACAATAAGTAGGGAAGGGAGGGGTGGGTATATAAACGTTGGATGTCTGTATCTATAGAATATGATATTATGTAAGTTAGATAGTAGATGTACCTATAAGGTTGACAATAGGAGTGGAAGCACGATGGGCATTGTGAAGGTTGGAGAGTCCATTGGCTAACCCTGGTCCAAGATGGAGGAGGGTGAGAGCGGGAGAGCCTGCCATGCGGCCATAGCCATCCGCTGCACCTGTACATACAGTTTCATGAAGACCAAGGATGGCTCTGACTCCTGAGACTTTGTCTAGAGCTGAGACGAAGTGCATTTCAGAGGTTCCTGAGAGAGAGTAGAAAGGAAAGGAAAGGTGTGTGAGGGCGAGGGGGTGGGGGGGGAATGAAGGATGAAGGGAAAGAAGGGCGTGGTTGGTATCTTACCCGGATTAGCAAAGCAGACCTTGATGCCGTTATCAACAGCACATTTTAGAAGAAGCTCTGCTCCAGTGGCGCTTACTGGAGAAGAGGAAGGCTGTTGAGCCATTGGTCAAGTCAGAGATGGAATGAAGTGTGGCCTTGGAACTCTGAAGAAGAGGCAGTATAGATGCGATATGATGGTATTAATTGATCTGCTATTTAGTTATGGGTGGTTGAAATTGTCCAGCGTATTTGCCTCGAGGGCACTCCTCTTTCAAACAACTACCTGCTGGCAAAGAGAGAGGAGATCGGAGCTCGAGATGGAGAGAGGAGAGATGTTGGGGAGACTGCTGTGGCCAAAAGACCGTGTTTAAAATAAGGAGCACCGTAATCACCACCCAAGCATAAACTGATCGTTTCTACTAAATTTCACATCAATCAACATCTAACTGAAGGTCATACCTGGTCTTTAACGCGTTAAGTTCGGGTAATTAAGCATTTTAACTTTAAAGTTTGGAGAACTTTCGTTGCTTAAAGCAGTAAAAGCGTGCTGTAGCCATGCATGCAAGTGAGAAGAGGGCGTGGTCACCAGAGGTAAGATAGTAGAATGCCCGCTAGTTGGTCTAAACTCGAGTTGAATTGAAATTAATTATTTATCAACTTTCCCAACGCAGGAGGATGCCATACTGCGTCGCTTGGTAGATGAGTATGGCGCTCAGAACTGGACATTGATTTCGAATGGTATTCCCGGACGGAATGGAAAGAGTTGTCGTCTTCGCTGGATCAACCAATTGGACCCCAAGTTGAAAAAGCTGCCTTTCAACGCTTGGGAAGACGCCGTTATCATTTCAGGAAGGCTTATTCTAGTCAATCAATGGGCCAAGATTGCTAAATTCCTCCCCGGCCGTACAGACAATGCTATCAAAAACAGATGGAATTCCACCCTCAAACACAAACGCATGGACGACTTGCGAGCCAAAAACCACTACATTGCCTTATTCGACCATATCAAAGGCGAAATTGAGTTTGCCAACGCCATCATGACCCTCCGTCCAGACGAGGAAGACGATCCTGAAGACTACACCCTCGACGTGGCTCAACAGGGCCCATCCCAACGCCGCACTACCATGGGAGGCAGTGGCCGTGGCCCTCGGTCCTCTACTCAACGCCGCCGTCGTAGCAGAGCCATCTGTGACAGCGACTATGACTCAGACCTCGACATTGACGCTGCTCTGATGGGAGCAGCAGAAGGCGCAGACTCCCCCACCAAGCCTCCTCGTTCCCAGCTCCAAGGCAACAAGGCCACCACCAACAACAATAAACGTGAAGCAGCAGCGGCAGCAGATACTGAAGATATATTAGCATCCCTACCTCCAGCTAAAAGATCCAAGCTGATGGAAGCCATCAGTGATTTCAACAGCCTTCCTGAAGCCACACAAGCGTGTCTGAGGAGCGCTGCATTGCTGGCAGGTCCATCCTACATCAAGAAGAAGACTGTGCCAACTCAACACATAGAAGGTCAGCGACCTAGCTATTGTATTCAAGTAGATGCTACAGGTGGTAATGGAAGTATGGCAATGATCTACTCTGCTACTGCTTCTGCTGTTAGAGAGACTGAAGACGTCTTACCACAACAGCAGCAGCAGCAGCAATTACCATTTGTAAAGGAGGAAGAACAACAACAGCAGCAGCAGCAGCAGCAGCAATTAGAAGTAGTAGTGAAGGAACACGACCACCACCACCACCACCAGCAGCAGCAGCAGCAAGGAGAGTTGGTCACCTCTACTTCCTTCACATTCGCTACACCAGCTCCATTACATGGTATGCCCCTCCCTCAACCACACCATCCAGGAGCAACAGCAGCAGCACATCAACCTCACTCTGTTGCAGCTGGCATGATGCCAGCTTCACTCATGGGTGGAGATGCGTCTAGGCTAACTCCATTGATGGCACTTCCTAATGATCTCCGAGGAATGTTTGGGGAAGATGATGGGGGACTGTTTAGTGGGATATTGCCCAGTAACTTTCATGCCAACAACAGGACAATGAATTGAGGATGGAGGAAGAGGACGTGTGGGGAAAGGGCGGTGACTGATGATGAGAGCCTGGATGGTGATTTGTGATCATTTGTAGTAAGTACTCTTAGTAAAAACTCGTTTTCTTTTATTGTAGACTAGTGTTGACATGTTTAATATTGATGAATAAAGGGAATAACACTCAACTGGCAAGTGAACATAGTTAATGGCTCACAGGGCCAGAGCGATCGCCGACGATGACATTCATCATCTGAATAGATTGCTTCTTCGACTAAATCAAATTGCATGCGGATCAAGCAACTTTAAATCACAATAATTTCCAAATTCTCTCTCGTACATCTATAGTTTTGAATTATATCGTAGCAATGGCGTCTTTGCCACTGCACGTGTGTGCATCTTTTGGATCAGTTGGCGAGGATACTAAAACGCGTCATAAACGCACTCTAGCACCCAAACAAACAATAGAACGACGTTTACACGCAGTATGCTTTGCATTAAACAAGAATAATACTCCACCAATAGCAACTCCCAACGCTATTCTTCCTCCATCTCCACCGCTCAACGGCAAGGCCCCTCGTAAACACTACAATGCCATTGCCCTCGCCTTCCTCGGCGATTCCATCTGGGAAACGTACGTCCGCAGACACTTCTTCTACCCTCCAACTCGAATTTCTACCTACTACTCCTCTGTCAAGACCAATGTCAGAGCAGAGACTCAACAGCAGTACTACCACCACCTCGTCGACCATGCCACCTTGTTGACTGAGGAGGAGAGAGACGTGTTGAGGTGGGGAACCAACGCTACAGGTACCATGCCAAAGAGAACCACCACTGGGGCTTTATCTAAGGAAGCATATAGGGAAGCTACAGCGTTAGAATGTTTAGTAGGGTATTTATATCTTACTCAACCAACACGGTTATATGAAATTATGTCTTTCCTCGGCCTGACTGGTGTAGAAGAAGAAGAAGGTATAGTGGGAGGAGAGGAAGTGACGGAATGATTGATTGACTGATTGACTGACTAACTGACTGGAAATATAATACTATGTTTTGGAAAGTGTGAATCCTGAAAAATGTAAAGAATGATGGGTGTGTATGTATGTTCAGAAGCAGCAGAATGGGCTGTGGTATATGAATTGAGAAAGAAGTTGGTGAGGTGAAATGGGTAGTTCATCAAGTGGAATTGAGTGCAGCAATTTAAACGATTGTGAACTAGATTTGTATAGATGAAGGTATAATTTTATGATCAATAGTTGATATGTACAAGCTGATTTGAATCTGTGGCTTTGGTCTTTGATATTGATTTGAAGGCTCAAGTTAGGTAGGCATACCATCGCTCGACCATCGACGTCGTGTCAGTTCTCGTCGTCGTTTCCTGAGATGACTGCAGTGATAAACTGTCCTCTACAAATTATGGCGTTGTTCAGTTTCTTATTCCATCGACCAGTGTTCAATGATGTGCGCTTCCAGCAAGGTTAATATAGAGTTGCTGTCAATCATAGAGTGGTGTGTTACAGGTTCTCCATTTCTAGGAGTGTCGACAGCCATGTGGCCCTCTTCTCTAAGACACCCCTCTTGTCTTTGACACAAAAGGCCAAGATCAGCTACATTACTTCATATACCGCTGTCATTGACAACAAATCACCTACCTTGTTTGATCTTTAATAATAATCGTCTATCATGCTGAGGATGTAACATCGCTCGTTTTGTCGAAAGCGTTTTCAAAAAGCATGTTTTGAAGGCTGAGCAGGAGTAACCTGACCATCCTGTATATTTGGGGTATTTTAAATGCGTTACATAGTTGTTTCTATATATACCATCGCATAAATTCGCCAGAATCGAGGAATAAAAGGAAAAAAGGGGGAAGTATTTGTTTCTCTCCTAGAATCCGGGAAATCATACACTTGCTAATTTGCCCTCTCTTTTGCTATTTTCTACAAGCCATCCTAGTTGCTACACGTTTTTCACCACCCATTCAGTCAGTCGGAGAACTCACCATCCGGCTTACAGCATTCAAAAGCGCCATTGCAGCTCTCGCCAATCCTGCCTCATCACTCACCGACTCAAACCAGCGACCTCGCAGCCCTTCTAGAATCAGAGCTCTCAGGCACCCCAGGCCCGTTTATTCGTATTCTTATCCGTATTAACTGACAATGGAGGGTGAAAGAGGACCTCTGTCCTCACTACAAGGATTTGATGGGTATACAAGATCTGAGAACTTTGATTCGATGTGAGTAACCGCGCTCAAGTTTACTTTCCTTTCACAATGTGATCGTCACTCCAACTTGTTTTCCCACTCTCCACACACACAGGGCTGTTTGGCAGGATGAGGTGACGCGGTTAAAGCACAAGAAACCTACATTCTGGATTATTTTAGCGTGTATATCTTTATTATTACTCTCAATGGCATTCCTATCTGGTAGATCCACCATCCAACCTTGCTCCAACAATGGTGTTGACCACCAAGGAGACGACAGTGCCACCGATACCACTGCTCCTGAAGGCAGACTCAAACTGGCCACATTTGCTGCTCTTCACGACTATAGAGCCCACCCCAGGTACCTTTCAACCTCAACTGCCATGGTAGCTGCCGACCATGGCCGCTGCTCCGACATCGGTCTCTACATTCTAGAGACACTACAAGGCAACGCTGTTGACGCTGCCATTGCCACTGTCTTGTGTCAGGGCATTTTCAATCCCATGGCTTCAGGACTAGGAGGAGGACATTTCATGCTGATCAGAAAATCTTCTTCTTCTTCCTCTTCTTCAGAGGCAGAGATGATCGATGCAAGAGAAATGGCGCCCTCTCTTGCCAATGAAACTATGTTTGTAGGGAGGCCTGAAGCTTCACTCCGGGGAGGGCTGGCAGTGGCGGTACCGCTTGAATTAAAAGGACTGCAATTGGCACATGATAGACATGGAAGGCTGCAGTGGAAGCAGTTGATAGAGCCTATTATTCCATTAGCTAGAGAGGGATTCCCTGCTCACCCGTATTTGATAGCTTCATTGGAAGGTGTGTTGGAGGGAAAGGGGGCAGATATGGAACTGTTGAAACAGACATTCCTCATCAAGGATAAAAATAATAAAAATAATACAGGTCTTGGTAGTGGCAGTAGAAAGGGAGTAGGTGTAGGAAGGAACATAGGATGGAGACTTCCAAATGTGAATGAAACATGCTGTGCACGACCAGCTCTGGCCACCCTGTTGGAACAAGTAGCCCAACATGGTGCTGATGTGCTATATCAAGGAGAGTATAGTCACAAACTGGTGGCAGACATACAGAAAGCTGGTGGTATTATTACTGTAGAAGATATAAAGAATTCGCAAGCAGTGGTAAGACAGGCACTGAGAACGAGAGCATTTGGAGTTGATTTCATTGGAGCTGCTCCGCCGAGCTCCTCTGTAGCGGTGTTGTTGGGGCTGAAAATTCTACAAGGTTTTGAGCTTCCTCTAGCTGGAGCTGCTTCCTTGGGGTACCATAGAGTAGTAGAGGCAATGAAACATGCGTTTGCATTAAGAATGAACTTGGGAGATCCAGGCACCCCTCCCTCAACGCCGGAATTTCTAGATTTTTTAGATGATTTGACCAAGGATGTGGTCTCTCCGACATCAAACTACCCCGATCAACTTCGTAACATGATCTCAGATGAAGGGGTCCTTGATAACTTAGAATCCTACGGTGGAGACAAGTGGAATGCTAAGAGGGGAGGTATGTCTCCTACAGACCACGGTACCAGTCATATTTGTGTAGTGGATAGAGAAAGAATGGCAGTATCAGTAACAACAACCATCAACACAGGTTTTGGTAGTAAAATAATATCTCCTTCGACTGGTCTGCTACTGAACAATCAAATGGATGATTTCTCTACCCCAAATCAAACAAATGTCTACGGCATTGCTCCTTCTCCTGCTAATTTCATCAGACCAGGGAAGAGGCCACTGAGCAGCATGAGCCCGTTGATTGCAGAGGTAGGAGGGCAGCTGAGAGCAGTACTGGGCGCATCAGGGGGTCCTCGAATAGTGAGCGCAGTCTTATTGACTGCAACAAGGATACTGGCAAGAGGAGAAGATCCCTATATGGCTGCTGCTGCTCCAAGGTTACATCATCAATTGTACCCCCCCACTGTTTATGCAGAAAACTGGAATGTGAGTGGGGTTAGTTTTCAATATCCAGAAGATTTGTTGGGAAAATTAAGAGGGAAGGGGCATGATGTGGCTTCTACCGATTGGGGGGCTGTGGTGCAGGCTATTGTTGTGGATGATTATATGGATGGAGGGGCCAAGTTGCATGGGGTTTCTGATCCTAGAAAAGATGGTGCTCCCGCTGGCTATTAATTGAGTTGGAGATATAGTGGAAAGCAGTACTGCGCAAAGTGTGTGTAGATGTGCAGTTAAATCGGTAGTAAGAACTATATATTTACTACAACAGAAGGGGGCCATGGATGTCCCTAGACACCTTAAAAAAAGAATAACATTTTGTAATGTATAAAACCACCTATATCACTTCTTCCACGGCTGCCTCGCAACAACACTTTATACTAGTTCCTACATCCTGATCCCCAGTAATAGCTCTTATAATATTCCCTGGCCTAGTCAAGTTGAAGACCACAATAGGGATATCATTCTCCTTGCACAGCGTAATTGCCGTCTCGTCCATCACACTCAAACCCTGATCAATAACCTGCTTAAATGTCAAATTTTTGTGTAGTATTGCATCTGGATTCTTCATTGGGTCCTTATCATATACACCATCTACCTTGGTAGCTTTGAAGAAAGCATCTGCACCTATTTCGGCTGCGCGTAGTGCCGCTGCAGTGTCAGTTGTGAAAAAAGGGTTTCCTGTTCCAGCTCCAAATATTACCACCCTTCCTCTTTCTAGATGCCTAATGGCTCTTCTTCTAATGTAAGGCTCTGCTATTTCTTGCATTTCAATGGCTGTCTGTACCCTAGTTGCAATACCACGGGCTTCTAATGCGCTTTGGAGGCAAATGGCATTCATGACGGTGGCCAGCATGCCGACATAGTCTGCAGTGGCACGTTCCATGCCGTCCCATCTGTCTACTCCTCTAAAGAAGTTGCCCCCCCCTACTACTACTGCAATTTGTACACCTTCAGAGGCTGCTGCTGCTACTTCATTGGCTATGGTTTGAAGGACCATGGGGTCTATGCCGTAGCCGAGAGATCCTTCTAATGCCTCCCCACTGACCTTGAGCATTACACGTCTGGTTTGTTTTTTGTTTAGGAAGGCGAGAGGTTAGTGATGGACATTTAAGTGGCACGTGCATAAGCGTGAAATCAGAAAGCATGTGGAAGTTCATTCTTATAACTATGCTGTTTAGGCACTTTTAGAGACGTCAGCTATTACTCACTTGTATTTGAGGCCCTTGTCGTCGAAAGACAGGGCGGCAGCGGAAGGAGACTTTGCTTGAGCTGCACACTGAGTGAGGCTAATAGTGGATCTATTGACATTGTGACATGTCTGGAATGTGTGCAGCGAGGTCTTTGCATGTAGCATGCAGCCAACAGAGCGTTGTTGCATCGCTGGAATGCAGTTTTGTTGGAAGTGCAATGAGGTCTGCATGGTGCTATATCTATACATCACTATGTTAGTACATGTAGATTCCAAGAATTAACCTTAAAATAGCTTAGGATCGTTCGGAAACATCAGAATTTGAGGGCCAAATTTCTTTCACCTTGGGTCGCGCGCCGACTTGAAAACACAGAAATAGGAGATGCATTCGGCTCAGTTGGCATTGATCAATGTTTCCTCCGGTTCTTATCGACTGTAGAAACAGAAACATTATTTTGTAAGCAAAAAGTAGAGCTCGCTTACTTTAAAGCTAAAACATCCTTTGTTTTCGATTGTTTTGAGGTGAAAGTCATTTATATTAAGTGAATATAGGTACAAGCTAGTATATAGATCACAAATTTTAAATTCTCACTGTCACAACTTGAAACAACAGCACAATGGGTGGTAAAAAGGAGAATGATCAAGAATCCAAATTGCCCCTTACTGGTTATCAGCTCGCTGCTTCTATAGATGAAGATGAAGAGCCTGACGAGCGTGAAACTGCTATCTCAAGGTACGTCTAAAACCCTGTACGCTTTCTCCCCCCCAAATCTCCCACCGACAATCACACTCACCACCTCCTTCCCTCCCAACTATTACAGGAAACTTGCTTCCTACACTGCACCCAAAGCCCTCTTAGATGATCTTCCAATAGATGAAGATGGAGCTCCAGAAGGCCCTACCTTCAAATCTAGACGCATCATTGACAGAGAAAGTGACTATTCCAAGAGACGTTTCAACAGAGCTCTGTCTCCTGAACGCACCGACCCATTTGCCAAGACATCATCATCAGAAGGAGCAGGCCGTGGATATGCAGAGGTCATGAAGGAAGTTCAATTAGCACAAGAAAGGGAAAACACAATGAGAAATATCGCTCAGAAGGCTAGAGCAGAGGAAGAAGGACAAGGACAACAACAGCAACAGCAAGGAGGTCCATCAGCAACCACTCAGCAACAACAACAACAGCTACGGGCAGTTGAGAAACCAAGGGTGAAACGCAGTCGATGGGATGCCACGGCTTCCACCACCACTGTCCCTACAGTCTCAGAATGGGAAGCCGCTGAACCTTCATCTGCAACTACAACTACTACAACTGGAGGTGTCAGTAGATGGGACGCTACCCCAGATGTAAGAGGAGGAGCTGGTGCCGGTGGTGGTGCTACAGGTAAACGCAGCAGATGGGATGCCACTCCAGCACACATGGGTGTAGGGGCCACTCCTCTCTATGGAGGGGCCACCCCAGCAGGCGCATACGGCATGGAGACCCCTCTATATGGTTCTGCAGCAGCACTAGGTGGTGGTACTAGTTTATTGCAGCCAGGATTAGAAATTACGCCAGAAATGTACCAAGCAATGAAGATAGACAAGGAAATAGCAGAGAGAAACCGCCCTTTCTCTGATGAAGAACTAGACTCCATTCTCCCCGGGGAAAAAGAGGGCTATAAAATTGTCGCTCCCCCAGCTAGCTATCAACCAATAAGAACACCAGCACGTAAACTGATGGCCACCCCGTCCCTAGGGGCAACACCAATGTATCAAATTCCAGAAGAAGATAGGACCCAGGCATTTGATGTCCCAATAAGCATAGGAGAAGGACTGCCAGAACTGAAACCAGAAGATCAGCAGTACTTTTCCGCACTGCTTAAAAAAGTAGATGAAACAGAGCTTAGTGTGGAGGAGCTGAAAGAGAGGAGAATCATGAAATTGTTGTTGAAAGTGAAAAATGGCACACCTCCACAGAGAAAGAGCTCCCTGAGACAACTGGCGGATAAAGCTAGAGATTTTGGAGCTGGGCCTCTGTTTAATCAGATTCTCCCTCTCTTGATGTCTCCCACACTGGAGGATCAGGAAAGGCATCTGTTGGTGAAGGTTATAGATAGAATTCTGTTCAGATTGGATGATCTCGTCAGGCCACATGTTCACAAGATATTGGTGGTTATAGAGCCGTTATTGATTGATGAAGATTATTATGCACGTGTAGAAGGCAGAGAGATTATTGCCAACCTGGCAAAAGCAGCAGGATTGGCGACTATGATTGCTGCCATGCGCCCAGATATTGATAATGTAGATGAATATGTCAGAAATACGACAGCAAGAGCGTTTAGCGTAGTTGCCAGTGCGCTGGGCATTCCTTCGCTGCTTCCTTTTCTGAAAGCAGTGTGTTTGAGTAAAAAGTCATGGCAAGCCAGGCATACCGGTATTAAAATAGTGCAGCAGATTGCTATATTAATGGGGTGTGCAGTGCTGCCTCACTTGAAGGCATTGGTGGATATAATCAAACATGGACTGCAGGATGATAATCAAAAGGTAAAGACCATCACTGCCCTTGCAGTGTCTGCTCTTGCAGAAGCTGCTGCCCCTTATGGCATTGAGTCCTTTGATGATGTGCTGGAGCCACTGTGGAAGGGTATCCGACTGCAGAGAGGTAAGGTTCTAGCTGCATTTCTAAAGGCAATTGGCTACATTATTCCTCTCATGGATGCCATGTATGCGAATTATTATACCAGAGAAGTGATGGTCATATTGATCAGGGAATTCGCCACTCCAGATGAAGAGATGAAGAAGATCGTCCTCAAGGTAGTAAAACAATGCGTGGCCACTGAAGGAGTGGAGCCAGATTACATCAGACAAGAAATTCTACCAGAGTTTTTCAAGCATTTCTGGGTGAGAAAAATGGCTCTAGATAGAAGGAACTACAAAGCTCTGGTTGAGACTACAGTTGAGATTGCCAATAAAGTAGGGTGTGCTGAGATTGTAGGGAGAGTGGTTGAAGATTTGAAAGATGAAAGTGAACCATACAGACGCATGGTGATGGAGACAATAGACAAGACAGTGAGCGCCTTGGGAGCTGCAGATATAGATGCCAGATTGGAAGAACTGCTGGTAGATGGCATATTGTATGCATATCAAGAACAAGGAGCAGTTGATGAGGCAGCAGTGTCCCCTGTGATCCTGAATGGCTTTGGTACAGTTATCAATGCTCTGGGTATCAGAGCAAAGCCGTACCTGCCGCAGATATCAAGTACAATCAAATGGAGGTTGAATAACAAGAGTGCAGGAGTAAGGCAACAAGCAGCAGACCTAATCTCCAAGATTGCTGCAGTGATGCAGCAGTGCGATGAAGAGAATCTATTGGCTCACCTGGGGATTGTGTTGTTTGAAAACCTTGGTGAAGAGTATCCCGAAGTGTTGGGCAGTCTCCTAGGAGCACTGAAGGCTATCGTTGCTGTTATCGGCATGCACAAGATGACGCCCCCTATTAGAGATCTCCTCCCCAGGCTCACTCCTATATTGAAGAATCGACATGAAAAGGTGCAGGAGAATTGCATAGATTTAGTGGGGAGAATAGCTGATAGAGCTCCAGAGCAGGTACCCCCTAGAGAATGGATGAGGATCTGCTTTGAGCTGCTGGACATGCTGCGCGCATTCAAAATGGCCATCAGACGAGCAGCTGTCAATACATTTGGGTATATAGCCAAAGCCATTGGCCCTCAAGATGTGCTGGTTACCTTGCTAAACAATCTCAAAGTACAAGAAAGACAGAGTCGTGTGTGTACTACTGTGGCTATTGCTATTGTTGCCGAGTCGTGTGCTCCATTTACCGTCTTACCTGCACTGATGAACGAGTATAGAGTACCAGAAATGAATGTTCAAAACGGTGTCTTAAAAGCATTATCATTCTTATTCGAATACATAGGAGAGATGGGTAAAGATTACGTCTATGCAGTGGCTCCTCTCTTGCAAGATGCCCTTATGGACAGAGATTTGGTGCACCGACAGACAGCTGCCTTTGCGGTACAACACATCTCCCTTGGAGTAGCAGGTCTCGGTTGTGAAGATGCCATCACCCACTTACTCAACTACTTATGGCCCAATATATTCGAAACCAGCCCACACCTTCAACAAGCAGTGACTGGCGCTATTGAGGGCTGCAGAGTGGCACTCGGAGCGGGAACCATGTTGAATTATCTACTCCAGGGGTTGTTTCATCCTGCAAGGAGAGTGAGGGAGGCGTATTGGAGGATGTACAACGGTACTTACATGGGAGCCCAGGATGCTTTGGTCGCTTTTTATCCCAGGTTGAAGGATGAAGGGGTGAATAGCTACCATAGACATGAGCTAGATGTGTTTATCTAGTTCAGTTTTCTTGAAGGAGAAATAGATATAAAAGGATAAGCTTTGTTGTTGTGTTTGATTTTCAAAAGTAAGTTACTGGTACTATTCCATGTTAACATACATACATACATACAGAAGCAAAAAAGAGAGACAGAGAGGGGAAGAAACCACACACACAGTTTATTTTTTTTTCCATCCGACACATCCCTTTCTTCCACTCCTCCTAATTGAACAGCATATACTTGGGAGTAGCAGAAAACTTTCCATAACTCTTAATAACCTTCTCCACCGCCTCCAAAAAGTCCTTTTCAGTCACTGTCTTCCTCCTAGCTCTAATAGCAAACATACCAGCCTCAGTACACACCGACCTGATATCAGCTCCAGTAGCATTAGGACACAATCTAGCCAGCAACTCAAACCTGATATCTCTCTCTACATTCATCGTTCTTGTGTGAATCTTGAATATTTGAGTCCTTGATTCCAGGTCAGGCAGCCCAAACTCAACTTTTCTATCCAACCTACCAGGACGCAACAATGCAGGATCCAGGGTGTCTGGTCTGTTGGTAGCCATCAGCACTTTAATGTTACCACGAGCATCAAATCCATCCAGTTGATTGACAATCTCAAGCATTGTTCTCTGCACCTCGTTATCTCCTCCCCCGTCTTCTCCACGAGCCCCACCAATGGCATCGACTTCATCAAAGAAGATAATGCAAGCTTTTTTGGATCTAGCCATTTGGAATAATTCTCTGACCATACGAGCACCTTCACCCACATACTTTTGTACCAGCTCACTGCCAATCACTCTGATGAAGCATGCATCAGTTCGGTTGGCCACCGCTCTTGCCAGGAGAGTCTTACCTGTACCTGGGGGCCCATACAGTAACACTCCCTTGGGGGGATCAATGCCCAGGGCAACAAACTTTTCTGGGTGCAACATGGGCAGTTCTACGACTTCTCTCATCTTTTCAATCTGTTCCTTGGAGCCTCCAATGTCGGAGTAGGTGACATCTGGTTTTTCTTCAACTGTCATCATGGTGACTGAGGGGTCAATCTTTGGAGGGAGAGGAATTTGAATCTGATATTTTTGGCGATCGACACTGTATAGAGAAAGAGAGGGAGAGGTGGTTGTAGTTAGTCGGGAGAGGGGAGAGGGAGGAGGAAGAGACAAGGGGAGACATAGAAAGACATCCATAATACAATTGCATTATGCAACTTACCCTACGCGCATGCCTTCTTCAATATCAGTAGGAGCAACTTTTTCACCTAGGCCTACCACAAACTTGGCAATTTGCTTGATGTTGATCAGATACTTGGCGTCGTCGGTGCCAGGGTTGACAATCTTGGTACAGCGAGCAACCTGGAGAGGGAATGTGTGAAGGAGATATGAAGTGTTTGTAAGGTGAGGTGAGTGTATACGTGACACGTGTTTGAGACGTATAAAAGGGTGAGAGGCACTACTTACCTGTAGAGGGTGTTCTTCCTGCATCATTTGCTTGTCACTGACCAAGTCCCAGCGAGATGGGTGAGCCAGGCCTGTATCGGACTCCTTGATGCCAGAGACCTCATTGACTCTCTTGGCTATTTCCTTAACGTCGGTTTCCAGCTTCTTAATCTTCTTAGAATAGGGCCCAGCACCATAAGTTTGCATGATCCGGACGTCTTCTTCTGAGAGAGTCTTAATAGGCTTCTCATCCTTATCAGGGTCCTCCATAACCATGTTGTCGTTTATTTATCTACTATTCTACTATCAGAGACGTTGAGAGTGTGGCCTGATTACTTTTCTTTCAATAATGTGATCTATGCAGTTGTCTGGCCGTTCCAGAGTTAAAGCCGACTGGAATGACGTTAGGATGATTGAGTTTTCGCAAACTTTAGCAGAATATGCTTCTATTTCTCCATGCATCGCCGTTCAATAGAATTTGGCTACCAACGACGCCCTCTCCTCTCTGCTCCACCCCTCTCCTACTCTCTTTGTATCACCATCAACACCACCCATCATCATCTTCTTCTTCCAAGTCAGCTAATCTGCATTACATATATTAACAAAGACAGTGTTAAAAGTTTACAAGGATATCCAAACAACCATCGACTCCTTACTTCTTTTCTCCATCCTTATTACTCGGTTGCGACTGTGTCTGTTGCATTTGTTGTTGTTGCAACATCTGTTGCTGTTGCTGTTGCAGCATAGCCAACTGATTCATTGTCAATCCCTGTGGCAGGGCAAACATTGGCATCATTCCCATATTTGGATATCCAGGCATCATCATTGTCGGGTGACCACCTTGCTGATACATTGCTGCTGCTGCAGCTGCCATTGGATGCATCAGCTGCTGCTGATGCTGATGCTGCAGTAATTGTTGCTGGTGTTGTTGCTGTTGCAAACCAGACCCAATACCACCTCTTCCACCACCAGCTCCTCCTGTTCCTTGTTGCTGTTGTTTTTGTTGCAATATCTCCCTCTCCATATTAATCCTCGTCGCCACGCCCTTCAAAGCCTCCATACTACTCTCAGGCAGGCGAGAATAATAAGGATACTTTATATACGCCTTCATACAACAGGTAGGACATTGGAAATCCTCCGGAACTTCATCCTCTCTCAGTCCCACACACCCAGGGTGATACCAATCATTGCAATAGTCACATCCAACCATCGGTTTGAGAGCATCATATGGCTGTTGACACAGACAAAAGAGTTTGGACTGCTCTTTTAGTTTCTCAACGTCCTTGTCTACATTAATAGGAAGGTAGGTAGCTTTTCTCACCAGGGCATTGGCCTTGGTGGCCAGGGAGGAGAAGAGAACTTCATCCTCTTTGGCTTGGGAGAGACTGCCTAGGAGTTTGGTGGCTTTTTGTCGCCATGTTCTAGTCAGCAGTACCGCTGCTTTGAGTTGTGATCCTACTGCGTCGCTGTCAATCTTGACTTCCATTCGGGGACCTTCAGCGAGCAGCTTTTCTGCCATTTCTATACTCAGCTTTGAGGACGTTGATGATGGTATGGTGGTATCTTTTGTAGTATCCTTTGTAGTAGTAGTAGTAGTAGTAGTAGTAGTAGTAGTAGTAGTAGTAGTAGTAGTAGTAGTAGTAGTACTGCTATTAGGTTTAAGTACAGTCAGCACTCGGCGTCTCCATCTATCAGATCTGAGCAACTTGATAATCTTGACTGCGTAATCCGTCGCATCCAACTCAATAGCCAGAGAACTCTTGCACAGCTGATTGAGCATTCCATCAGATAGCGGGGGGGTAGATTCCTTGCCAGCTTCCACTTTAAGGCAAGAAGATGCATGCACTTCAATGGCTCTCAGTGTCGCAGTACCCCACCTGTCAAATTTAACCAGTGCTTTTTGGAGAGGAGCTTGTTCCGGGATGAAGACTGGCATGTTGATTGCTTTATCAAGGAGTGCTTGCAATTCTTCTCTGGTGGGACGCTTGGTCTTTTTCAATCGGTTAATAGCTGCTTCCAATGGCTCCAAGCTGCCTCGCACTGCAGAACATGTAGGACATGCATACTTTTTCAAAGTTTTAGCTGCCGCTTGAGTGAGACCGACGCACTTCATGTGGTACCAGTCTCCACATGTGTCGCAGGCAATCATAATGGTGTCAACATTGTATGGCTGTTGACAGAGGCAATACAGCTCATGCTCATCTTCCTCTGCTCCTCCTTGTAGTGATGGGACCTGCTGACTACCACCACCACCACCACTATCATTGCTGCCTTTTGTGGCCACCATCCGTTTCTCCACTTCCAATCTCCTCTCAAACTGTCCCACAGCACATTCAATAGAGGCAGTCATGCATTCCAATGCTCTGTCTAGTCTAAGTCCACTATTTCTCTTAGCAATGCATCTTCTGCACTTCTCTTGCCATTCTATAGCGGCATCAACAGTTGTGTCAATGTGGTACCTCAGCTCTGATGTGATGGGGGTACTCTTGGCGCTGTTTTCAAATTGCTGGAAGACAGCCAATGGTGGGCGGCCATCTTCCCCCTCCTCCTCCTCCTCCTCCTCACGACCTCCTCCATCATTACCATCTTCCTCCTCCTCCTTCTTCTTCTTCTCTCTCCTCTCCTTTTCAAATTCTTCCAATCTCTCCTTCACCCCTCTCTCCCACTCCCCATGAGCAGCCAACAACATAGCCAACCGTCTACTCAAGTCACTCTGCACTTTCATCGCCTCTCCCGCTGCCAGCAATGCCACCAAGTCAGTCGCCGTGATCGTGGCTTGGATGTAGTAGTACTTGTTGTTGGGAAGGGGTGTTTGGAGAATTGATTTAGCTTTTGCTTCCCATTCTCTTCCCAGTGCTACTCTATGTTGAAGATCTTTCAGTAGTGATTCGTCATTCAGGGGGAGGATGTCACCTTGGTCTAGCAGCTTGACCAGGCGGTCAACAGTAGGCCACTCTTCCGAGCCAAATGTTTCTTCTTCTTCTTCTTCCACTTCCTCTCTATCTTCTTCTTGTTGTTGAGATTTGATCTTGAGCAAATGATCAAAGACGGGGCTGAGTTTCAGTCGGGTGGCAACGCTTGCTGATGATGCTTCAGTAGAGGGGGGCAGGAGAGTTGAAGCTGAGAGTGGCTTTGCACTAGGAGATCTGCTCTGCTTGTCATCTTCTTCATTCTCTTCTTCCTCCTCAGTCTTGACTTCATCTTTTGGAGCAGCAACAGGAGGAGGAGGAGGAGGAAGAGGAGGGCTGGATCCACCCTTCTCCTTCTCCTTATCATCACCATTATTTTCCTCCCCACCACCAGCAGTATCAGTATCAGCAACTGCCTTCTTGCCAGCCAAAGCACCCCCTTTCTTTTCTTCCACCTCCACCTCCATATTCACCTCACCATTAAGATCCCCATTATTATCATCAGGTAGAGGCGGAAGTTTCTTCAGCAAGGCCCTGACAGTCCTAGCCCATTCCAACCCTTCCACATTGGCCTCCAAAACCTCCAACTGCTCCATAGCCACTCCTGTAGTCCTACCAGCCTGAATCAACTCTGTCAGTATTGGCATTTGATCATCAGTCACATAATCTTGCTCATACAGTATGGGATGTGCCTTTTCAAGCCAGGTCCTAGCTGCAGCTCGGAGTATTCGCAGGAGAGGTGCTGCTGGGTGGCGGATGACCAGGCTGAGATCGTACTCATCAAGGAGGGATTCAATTACCTCCAACTTGGCTGGACCGCCACCACCTGCTGGGCTCTTAATAATATAGGCCACTGTACCAGTAGCAGTACCAGTACCAGTACCAGTAGTAGCAGAAGGGTTAGTTGTAGTACCAGTACAATGAGTACCGGTAGGCTTGGTTGCCGTCTTTCTTAATACACTAGCAGCAGCTGCACCACTCAATTGCTTGATCTTTGTTTTAGAACTGGTCTTCTTTCCTTTCTTGGATTTCGAAGAGGAAGGCTCACCAGCAACAGATGCCAGCGATCTCAGAGCACCAAGAGCTTCATCCACCTCCTCATTTGCATTATTGTTATCACCTTCCTCGTTATCACTATCAACATCGTCATCATCAGTGCTCATTAACGTATTACCCAGCCCACCACTAACACCACCACCAAAACCACCATTACCTCCTTCTTCTGTTTTTAATGCATCTCTAATCTCAGCGGGCAGACAATCAGTGGCCCTAGCCACCCATATCATTGCAGCAGCCAGCATGGTAGTCAAACTTGTATGTAGTTCCGTCTTCACGCCCACATCATTCCCTCTATTCACAAAGCTCTCCAACTCTGCCAGAGTAAGACGTTGGTCTTCATCATCCTTGGGAATGGTTTCTAATCTGGCCATGAATTCTGTAGCCTCTGCATCCCATTCTTCTGCAGCAATGACCTTCTTTGCTAGGTTGACTGCTAATTGGGAGTCCTCAGCGCCCATTTCAGATGCAGAAGCGAGGATTTCTTTGACACCCTGGAGAGTGTGTTTAGATGTGAGGGCTTTTCTGGCATTTTCTTCCCATTCCCTCTTTCTGATGCTTACTCGAAGCTCTTCTACATCTGGCACAGCGACAGGGAGCCTGAGACCAATGTGGAGCAAATCTCTTAGTCGCTTAAGAGGAGCTTTAGACTTAAGCAAGCTATCCTTCTCTCGTAGCCAGCTGTCTGCATTATCTATGAGTGCCCTGATTTCTTCTGCTTCTGGTAGAATTGCAGGGAGGGCGTCTGCTTCAGTTGCTAATGTTCTGACGTCTTCCAGTGCAGGTTGGGTCATTACGTTCAAAGCGTTGCGTGCTTTCATCCTCCAAGTCTCTAATCTATCTAGAGCAGATGATAACTTAGCAAACTCAGGCATTATCACTTTGACTTCTTCTGCTTCTTCTCGTAGTGATAACAAATCAGCAAGTGTGTAGGAGCCTGCATCCTCAATAGGGAAGGCAGTACCCCCACTACTATTACTGCCACCACCACCGGTACCACCACCAACGACTGTTCCATTTCCATCAATGACGACAGCTCGTTGCTTACTATGTCTACGTGCAACTCCACTTTCCCTTCCACTAGGAAGAGCAATTCTAATTGCATCTGCTATCTTCCTTGCAGCTATCAACCTCTCTTTGAGGATCTTTGCCTCTGGAAGCGACACTGGGATTCGCGTCGATTCACTGACACATGACACCAGCAGCCTAAGCTCGATGGCTTCTTCACAAGCCAACAGTGATGCGGCGCGAGCCAGCCAATCCTTTGCTGCTTTCAGGCTTTCTGAGAGCTTTGAAAGGCCGGGTGGGTTGGAGAATGGCTGGGGATCCATGTTGACTAGGTATTGTAAATGAGACAGGATCGGTTTACCCCGCAATGCTGCTGCTACTTCTGATACATACTTGTCGGCTGCTTTGATTTGCTGAGCAACCTTTACTACTTCTTCAAAGTTTTCTTGTGGTTGGTCTAGTCCTGCAAGTCCACCCCACACGTACTCTTCAGCTTCTTGGGACAGTTTAGACAAGTCGGCACCTATGGCAGCTTCCTCCTCATCATTATCCGCATCACCACGGTTGCCTCTTTTCCTTCCCAATAGAGCTTTGCTTGCTTGGAGCCACAGCTGACTCTTATCTACCAGCTCTACTAATGTTTTACCATAAGCCTTGATATCTGCATCTGATAGATCTTCCACTGTGTTTGTGTATGGTACTACAGGAGATACTGGTGGTACTGCTATTTTATTTGCAGTACCATTGTTGTTTCTAATGAGAGATAGAGCCATAGGGCTGCTGCCATCATCATCGCGTTTCCTCTTCCTCTTCATTGCTGAAGCAGTGAGTTTGGTGATGGGAGAAGAATGTTGAGATTGGCCGGGAGTTGCCCCTGACGCAATCTCAGTCATAAAGCCAGCTAAAGCTTCAAGGGTTGAGTCGTTAGCAGCAGCTGCAGTGGCTCTTGTTGCAAGCTGCTGGTGGGTGTGTGCTGGCAGTGGTGCATCTGTGTGTATATCTAAACCATCTGCTGCTTCTTTCATTTTATTATTACTTGCTGGGGATGTGACTGCAATTGTTATTGCTGCTGCTTCTTTCATCTCTACATCAGTGTTGGTATCTTTACCTCCTTCCCCAACATCTTCCAACCTAATCCTCCTAGCAGCACTACTACCACTGCCACCAGTGGTCGCCTTTTTAAACGTAGCCGCCATTGCTTTCGCAGTCTCTGATGCAGCTTTTGCTACTTCTTTCTGCAACTTTCCTTCTGCTGCATGTATCTTGCTTCTATCTTCAGATGAGAGTCTACCTTCTATCTCGGTTGCTAGATCTTGTAGCTCTTTCAAAGTATGTGGAAATACCAGGCATTTATCAGCCATGGAACATTCACACATATTATTAGCATGATACAGACAGGCAGTAGATTTTCTATTACTACCAGTAGTAGTAGTGCCACATTTAGTGCATTCTAGATATGATAGATATGGATGCATGTGGCAAATGGAACATTCTGCCATTGCAAAAACATCGCTCTCTTCATCAAATGATGGTAGCTTTCTAGATTTTCGAAGACCAGCTTGCCATAGCTTGGCTCTCAGGATTGCCTCCTCCTTCACGAGCCTCCTCAACTCTCTAGCCAAATGGTAATGAAGCAGTGGCGATGATGACGATGGTGGTGATGCCGCAGTAGAAGTAATTGCATCCTTGGCTGCTCTGAGAAGTAATATTTCTTGAGATACCACACAAGGACGGTGATAAAGGCGGTACCTAGCACCGCTAGCTGCAGCAAATCTGAGCCAATCAGCTGGCGCAAAATTCACAGCCTCTCCACAGCTGGTTCCAGTTGAAAACCCAGCATGGTACGCATTGGGAAAGGTGACAATAAAGGTTCCCTCTTCTTGGGTAGCTGCATATACAGGCACACCTGCTTGTTGAAGCACAGCAGGGCTCAGCATGCTCAGCAGTTGGAATGGGAGATCAGGCCTGACCGCCATGTGGCCCGGCAGCGCTGCTTCAAACACCGCTTCAAAACACCCAGCAGCATGTCCAGGAACTCCATACCATCTCTTTGCTGCTCCCCAGTGATTATAGCTCATAGAGTACAGCATGTGATTGTCTATCTGCCATGAAAATGATGAAAAAAGCATTCCTACGTCTAATACAGGGTGGTTCATCCCAGCTACAGGGCAGGGACCTCCCACCAGTTGCTGACTCAGCAGGCTCCCCGGTACGTTTGGCAATACATTTAAATTCCAGGGACTATTGGTATACTCAGCAAGACTGGATCTCTGTTCTATATCTAGTGATGATGATGATGATGATAATGATGGGGTGGTTTTCAGATCAGTGGGAAAGCCTGATCCTACTTGAGCTGTGTCTAAATGATCCCCATATAGCACCTCTGCTGCGTCCTCTCTGGCTTCCACCAGCCGCCAAAATTCAACCTCTTTGTCAGCCACGGTAGCGTCTGCAGCTGCTTTTTCTGTGCCAAACCATGCAGTTTCGAAATCTGAGGCAGTTTGTTGGAATTCTTCAAGAGTGTAGTCATCACTGGCTTGGAAGGTGTAGGAGTCAAATTCGGAAGACATGCAGTCGGGGCAGACCCACTCTCCTTGGGGGATGGCAGAGAGGGGAGGGGAGAGGCAAAACATGTGCCAGCCCTTGTCGCAGCGGTCGCAGAGGATGATTTTCTCTTCTTGGTGGCCTCCTTTGCAGTGTTCGCAGACCATGGAGTTGATGTTGCTCGGGACTTTGATGGATCCATAATCGGCCTGCAATATTATGAAAAGGGAGAGAGGAGAGAGGGGAATGGAGTGGTGAGATGAATTGTTCCGGAAAAGATCATTCTGTCGCCATCCGAAGTAATAAATTAAGCTCATATATATACCCCTACATAAATTCAAGTTGATGCATGTACGTTTATGGGGTCGACTAGGAATTCGCAGACAACTAAAATCAACAGATGGCTGTGAAATTCCTAAAACGTCGGAAAAATAAGCTAGATTCACCTAGAATCATCTCCAAATTTGAATCAGAGAGGTGTTATATGTACAGAAACGTACCTGCCGAGCATTCGTTTTTATCTTTTTCTTTGGTGGAGGCGTCATACCCAGCATGGCACCTAGAATTTCTGCAGCTTCATCTTCGCCGATGATATCATCACCTTCGGACTCTGCATTGTACTCTGGACCATAGTTAGAGGTTCCTGGTGGAAATATAGGAGGAAAAATGGTCAGTTTAGGGATTTTAGAAGCATTGAGGAGAGATGCCCAATCTCCCGGTAGAAGGTCTTCAAGCGACTTATTTTTGTCATACGAGCACTTCCGAGGAACCCAATGTTGTATTTAAACAAGAAATATACTCACCTATTAGTCCATCAGCTACTTTTGGAGCTCCTGCATCTCCACCCTTGAGATGAATTTCATAAGGTAACAAGTAGTTTTGGTACAAGATTCGGACTCCAAAGCCTGAGTTGGTGCTTCTATCAGAGATCTGTAGTACTTAAAAGGGTGGATGTTAGTATCAGGTGAGAGCCAGCTGATCATGAGACAATCGTTGTCGTTTGCTTACCTCTAAAGTTTCTGCTATTGAGCGCCATGACTTTGCATTTGTCACGCTGTTATAGCCACCCAGATTATGAACGAGGACGTAAAGCTTATGTAGGTCGACGTCTCGCCCACAAACAGTAGGGGTTCTACTCAACCTCGATTTTGCTGCAAAGGAGGCCTGGAAAGCGTTGAAGCTTTCCCAAAATGCCTTTGCTGCGGTGCCTGTGTCCTTCTGCTGTAGCTGATGAACAGACTGCAGCCTCGTTTTGAACTTGAAGGTGCTTCTATCAATTGCAAAAGGGGGTCGCCAATTCTCGGGAGGGATGATTTTCGCTATGCCGCAGCGTGGCTCGGCTTTTGGCCTTACTACGTCGTTTATATATTTTAGTGGGTCTTGCCACTCCTCCAATATAGGCCTGAAAGTCGGAGCTTCTGGAAGAGAAGAAATACCAAGCCCAAAGAAAACATCGGAGGATGCGCTCATTCTTGCGATAATACAGGGAATACGAACCAAGATAGCCCTTAGAGATTGATTTTATAAAATTATTTGACGAATTACTGTTGGTAAACTAGGCTGCAGACTCATCCCATATGTTCCCTCACAGCTTTGAGAGTCTGGCTGTCACTCCGGCGAGCTTGTTGCTCTCCACGCAAATGAAGGAGGAGACGAGTCATACATTGCCATTTCTAAGTATATTTCTTAATTCAGGGTTGAAAACGTGGTATTTAAACCTAGCTTGTAGCTCCCTAGGCTCCCCTATTAGCCTAGAGTTTCAAATTTCCGTTTGATCACAAACGAATGAGATTAACGTTCCTGTCCACTGTGGGAAGACAATTCATAAGACAATCGTTTGTGCATAACCAACAGCACTCATCCGTAATATATCAACAATTCTCCTCCACAACACGTAGCTTTGACCACCAACGAAACAGCATGTCTTCTGACGCTCAACTTGCTATGCTACTGGGAGAGGGCGACTCTTACGACGGTGTCATTCTCGACCCATCTCAGCTCCCTGATTCCCCTGAACAATTCAAATCAAACCTTGAATACAGCATTGAAACTTGGAAGGTCTCCAAGAGAAGAGGCATTTGGCTGAAAATCCCTACCCCGAAGGCCAATCTCATCCCCATAGCTGCCTCTCATGGCTTTGAATTCCACTCGGCTGAACCAGGCTGGGTCCTACTTACACGGTGGCTCCCTCAAACAGAAAACAAACTCCCACCAGGAGCTAGTCACCAGGTAGGTGTTGGCGCCTTTGTTCTCAACGAACACCGACAAATTCTGATGGTCCAAGAGAAGACAGGCCCAGCTGGCGGAGGCAGACAGATATGGAAGCTCCCGACTGGTCTTGTCCAAACAGGAGAAGACATCACAGAAGCAGCACAGAGAGAGGTAATGGAAGAAACTGGCATCGAAGCCACTTTCCAAAGCTTACTACTTATGAGACAAAGCCACGCATGGACTTCTGCAGGCAAATCAGACATGTTTTTCGTCCTCGCTCTCCACCCATCCCCCGGCCAAGCCGACAGTATCAAGATACAAGAAGATGAGATTGCTGCTGCCAAGTGGATGGACCTAGAAGAATTTAAGAACAATTCATTCATGTTATCTAGGCCTATGCTGAAACAAATCATGGATGTGTGTAATAGATATGTGGAGAATGGTGGAAGAGGGGGGCTGGTTGGGAGAAGGTTGGCTAGTGGGAGGAGGAGCGGGAGGGATGACCTGCTGTTTTGGGGAGAAGAAGAGAGAGGAGTAGGGGGAGGGAAGGAGGATGACATGTGGATTGGTTTTGATGGTAAGAAGAGTGATCAGAGTAAGTACTAAAATAGACATGTAATTATATTTAAAAGAAGAAAAGAGGGAAGTATTTTCCCATTATCATAGATCTGCATGTATACATATACAACATTCCGAGAGTAGTGGAAAGGACTCATTTCTTCTTCTTATACTTATGGTGTACTATCGTCACCATCTAGATGTAAGAGAGAGATTGCCTTATTATTACAATAAATATACACTAGTGTGAATCATGGTCCTGCAAGGTACTACGCATTTCATTAATAATCTTCATAATCTCCTCACACTTAATCTTCTCCAGCCCCGTCTCCCATCTCTTCTCTTTACTATTACTATCAGGGTGATACATCCTCACTGCCATTCTATATGCATCTTTCAACAACTTGACTGCCCCCCCTCCTACCCCTCCTCCTCTTGCTCCTCCTCCTGCTGCTACAGAGAAGGCTAGGTCTGATGAAGGGACGTTGACCTTGAAGGCTTTTAATACTGCAGCAAATGGCTGCCTGGATCCATAGGCGACTGCGGTGAGAGCTTTATGCTGGGCAGTGGCTCGGTAGTAGGACCGCCAGTCGGATTCGGGGGCGTCCTTGGGTGGTGGGTTGGGTAGTGTGGCTGAGGGTAGAGGCATAGCTGATGATGATGTCCACCCTCTGCCGCCAACACCTGCATTACTACTACCACCACCACCGCCACCACCACCGCCACCACCACCGCCACCACCACCGCCACCACCACCGCCACCACCGGCAGTGGTGGTATTGCTAGTGTACTGCCGTTCAAATTCCTGCCGTCCAGCTGGGGTCTTCAAGTCTTGCTGTGGATAATGAGTCCTCCCATCATGAGCAGTGGAATAATGATGTGCTTTCTTCATTTCAGGAGCAGAAGGCATATTCTTCTCTCTCCATGCCATCGCAGCTGCTTCCCAGGCACTCTTCACAGTTTCTTGAGATGGGCCAGTTTGAGCCCATTCATTTAGTATTTCTTTTGTCTGTTTGTCTACTGCCTTTTGACGAGACCATTTGGAGAAGGGATTTTTCGCTCTTGATTTCCTCTTGCTACCATTGCTTTGTAAATAAGAACTGCCATCGTTGCCATCGTCATCACCGCTACTTGCCTCCATATCAGAGCCGGAGTAAGACATAGAACGCCTCCTTCTTCTCGGCCGCCCTGCCCTTCCATCCTTCGCCTTATCATCGTCATCATCACCTTTAGCGTCTTCAGCTTGTGGTGATTTTGAAAGTATAAACTTCTTAAGTGAAGCTAATGCTTTGGGTGGTGGTTTTGATGGTTTTAATAAAGGAGAGGGTGATGCTTTTGGTTTGGTGATGGTAGTAGGTGCTTGATGGTTTGTATCATCAGTTCTTAATCTACTCCCTTCCTTCACCTCCTCTTCTTCCTCCTCCTCCCTTTTTTTGTGTTCAAGGGAAAATGCATCAGACATCTTCACAGCATCATCATCGCCATTGCCATGTACTGCATCTTCACTATCACTGGAGCTGCTACTAGATGACGGACTGCTACCACTGTTACCATCATCTGTTGAGGTGGATGTTTCATTGTTCTTGTTGTTGAGTGGTTGATCAGGTGAATCTGGATTATTTAATACTGCCTTGCCACCATCACTAGCAATCAAAGGCGTATTGGCAGTAGACAGTGTCTTTTGTCGTTTTGATAAAAATGTGTCATCATCTTCGTTTGATGCTGTTGGGTTTGGTTGGTCGGGAGGAGGAGGAGGAGGATGCGTATCAGTGTTCTTAGTAGGTGCAACATCATCTTCTTTTCTTCTCTTCTTGTGGTTTTCTGCAATGCTTGTGGGATCATGTTGAGATGGCTGGTCAGATTCTCTTAATAAGCTCTGTATTTTGAGCTTGAGAGCGAGAAAGCGAGGGAGGGCGTCTCGGGAGTCCGCAATGACGGTCTGCAAAAGATTTGAGAAAGGTGGAGAGTGTTAGATATGGATTCGTTGTAGCATTGTTGGTGTATAAGTTGGATCTATTCATACATACCTTGAGCTCGTCACAAGCACGAGTCGCTTCTTCGAGAATCTCTGATGTCATTTAATCCTTCGAATAAATCAAGACAACCGCCGGTCCAAGCTGTTCCGCCGTAATGGCATGGTATATATATTCTTATTAGGATCAAACGAGGTGACCGTGCAAAATATTTACACAAACAATAAATGACTTTGTTCCCTGAAAACATCTCCCGACTTTGTAGCAATGAATGTGCTCCGCTCTCAGAGTCTGTTCCCTTTCCCATTATTTCCCGTTTCAGTTCCGGCCACCCTGCTTCCTTTTATTTAAATAGGTGCACATGAAGGGTCCTTGAGCAACATGCTGCAACCATTCCCAGATAAAGGCATCCAATTGGTTGTATCTACACCAGGCCTTTCAATACCGCTTCGGGCGTTGCCGCCCGAAGACGAGGCCTTGAGGGGTGATTACCCATCCAGAACATTACGCAAATTCAAACACTTTTAATATCAATGGGACAAAGAATTTTTAACGTCATCATCAAATCTTCCATTTTAAAGCTATATATTTGAATTTGTTCTAAAAAATGGCAAATAATGATCTAAGCAAAAGGACGTGTGTTTGGGTAATTGTTCTAGGAGATCTAGGTCGTAGCCCACGCATGCAATACCATGCACTATCTTTGTGCAATACGGTAAGAATCAGAACACCAAGTACCCGAAACAACCCGCTTTCCCACCAATTGATCCAATCTCTGGCCGCCCACTCCTACTCCACTCCCAGGCCAATGTTGATGTTCACTTAATAGGGTACCCAGGAGCTGACCTCATCCCATACCTTCAACATAAAGTTTCTGAAGGATCTCTACACATTCATCGCATCCCAATCATATCCCTCACCTCCAACAACAACACTACCACTGGTCGCCTTTGTGCCTCTCTCCCCCGGCTCATTGCCCTCCCCATCAAGGCCATCCTCCAACTACTTATTCTCCTCTGGATGGTCCTCTTCTCCCTACTACCACCATCCCCTAACATTATTCTCCTCCAATTACCACCGTCCATACCTTCTATGATTGTATCTTGGCTGGCAGCTAAAAAGCATGGCGCTAGACTCATCTACGATTGGCATAACTATGCATATACATTGATGGCACTACAAAGCAGTAGACAGAATGTATTGGTTAGAATAGCAGAGTGGCACGAAAGGAGGTGGGCTACTGCATGTGATGGTGCTTTGTGCGTTTCAAAGGCGATGCAACAAGACTTGGCTCGTAATTGGGGCGTTCAAGCGACTGTTTTTTATGACAGGCCTCCTCCCTTTTTCAAAAAGGCTACAGTCAAAGAAAAACATGATTTGATGATCAAATTGGCTCCTGTGTTTATAAAATCGATGCATCCTAACGATTTTCTAGCAAAGCTTGTCAAGCATAATGATGTTCAAAATAGCTCAAAGAAACAGGGAGCGGCAGCAACAGCAGCGACGACTACCATCTGCACGACCAAAGAAGAGAATGTATCCTCTTCAGAACCTAAAATAAAGCTACGTGATGATAGACCAGCTATCTTTGTCAGTAGTACTAGTTGGACACCAGATGAAGATTTTGGAATTTTACTAAAAGCAGCAGTTATTTACGATACTCTAGTCAAGACCAATAACCAAAGACAACAACAACAGAATGCGCCCCCCAGCCTGCCAAATCTTGTTATTCTCGTGACTGGTAAAGGTCCTCAGAAAGCATCTTATGAGCAGCAAATGGCCAGTACCGACCTATATCATGTAGCATTTCGCACCTTATGGCTAGAGCCAGCAGATTATCCAATATTGCTGGGCTCTGCCGACCTAGGGGTGAGTCTTCACAGCTCATCCTCAGGAGTAGATCTTCCCATGAAGATTGTAGATATGCTGGGATGCAGTCTACCAGTATGCGCCTTGTCTTATAGTTGTATAAGTGAGCTGGTGGCTGATGGAAAGAATGGGTTGCTGTTTGGAGGGGCGGAGGAGCTGGCAACACAGTGGGTGGAGCTAATGAGAGGAGGGGGAGAAGGAGGGGGGTGGCCGGGGAGTGTTCCTTTGTTGGAGAGGTTGAGGAAGGGGGCAGAGGTTGGGGGGAGTGTGAAGTGGAAGGAGTCGTGGGAGAGGATAGCAAGGAATGTGATATTGAATAATAATAATAATAATAATAATAATAACAATAATAATAGTAGGAGTGAGAAGTGGGGTGGAGAGAGAAGGAGGAGCAAGAAGGTGCACCATGTGGCGGCGGCCTGACGTCTAAAAATGAATGTGCTAGAGCTATGCTGTTGAATTCTTACGCAAATTGAAAAGCATTGAGTACAACTGTTCTGATAAAGAGTATACAAGTGATGTATTAAGAAAGTTTCGGCGCCATATCTCTGCAAATGAATGCCAAATAAATAATCTTGAAGATTGAAAAAATCATAAAACTCGATAGAAACATTAGATTCAGCATATTATAGCATGTCAATAAAGGTCTCAGCATCTGATGGGCTTAAGGTAATGACAAATTCAGACGAGTTAGACACTTGTGAAAATCATTTCCATGCATTTGCTGCTCTCAAAAGGTTGATTTCTCCCACCTCCACTCTCATTTCTCCCCCTTTCTCAATGCCTTGCTCAGGTCTACACCATATCTGGTGGTAAAAACATCCCAGCATGGCTATCAGATAAGAAGAAACGTTCCCTCAGAAAGGACGAGGAGTACCAACGTCGGGTGGAACTCCTTCAAGACTTTGAGTTTCCCGCCGCCTGTCAACGCATCAAAATCTCTCCAGACGGCCAATACATCTTTGCCAGTGGCTATCACCCCCCTAGAGTACGCTGCTATGAGGTATCTCAACTCTCAATGAAGTTTGAACGCCATTTAGACTCAGAAATAGTCGATTTTCAAATCCTCTCTGACGACTTTTCAAAAGCCGTCTTCCTCTGTGCCGACCGTACAGTCAACTTCCACGCCAGGTATGGCGCGCATGCCAAGCTCAGGGTGCCTAGAGTAGGCAGGGACTTAGCATACTGTCCGTTCTCAACAGAGGTACTAGTAGCTGCATCTGCTCCAGAGATTTATAGAATCAATTTAGAAGAGGGAAGATTCATGTCACCCATCCCCACCCAATCAACAGCAGTAAATGCATGTGGCATATCCCCGGCTCATGGTCTGCTGGGATGTGCAGGAGAAGATGGATTATTGGAATGCTTTGATCCTCGACAAAGAAGCGCTGTCGGTTGTTTGGATGCAGCTGCCATCGCTTGCAATGCTTCTGGCAGTAACCACGCTTTGAACGGCTCCCTGACAACGATTAGATTCAGCCCTAATGGCATGCAATGCGCTGTGGGAACATCTGGAGGTCTGGTTGCCATCTTTGATCTCCGTTCTCAACGTCCATTAACTGTCAAAGACCACATGTATGACTCTCCAATAGTAGATCTCAAGTTTCAAATAGCTCCTCTGGGACTATTCTCCAGCAGCCAGGTCGTTGTATCATCAGACAAACATGCTGTTCGTATCTGGGAGGCAGACAACGGCAACGGATTGGCCACCATAGAGCCACCAGAGGCTGGTTCCATCAATGATGTATGTGTATGGCCTGATACAGGCCTCATCATGGTGGGTGCTGACACTCCCAAGATTCATGCATATTTTGTACCCACTCTCGGCCCAGCTCCCACCTGGTGCTCCTTCTTGGAGTCGTTGACCGAGGAGCTGGAAGAAAACACCACTCCCAGTGTGTATGACGATTATAGATTTATCACTAAACCAGAGCTGGAGAAGCTAGGGTTGACTCATTTGCTGGGTACTCAGCTTCTCAAGGCATACATGCATGGCTACTTTGTGGATAATAGATTGTATAAAAAGGCAATGTCTATTGCTGAGCCATTTGCGTATGATGCGTATAGACAGAAACGTATTGCTGAGAAGATGGAGGAGGAAAGAAAGAGCAGGATTGGTGTTGTTAAGAAGTTGCCTAAAGTTAATGCTGATACTGCTGCTAGGTTGTTGTCAGATAAGGAAACTATGGCAGAGGCAGCTGGTGGTGAACTGGATGGAGCAGCAAAGAAGAAGCTGAAGAAGAAGGGCAATTTGCCTAATCTGCTTGAAGATAATAGGTTTGCTGATATGTTTGAAAACCCAGACTTTACAGTAGATGAAGCCTCACTTGAATACAAGTTGCTTCACCCCAATGTTGATCCTTCCCATAATCGTGGTGGAAGTAAAAAGAGAAATTTAGTACAAGAGCACTTCCAGCCTATAGATGATGATGATGATGATGATGATGATGATGATGATAATAATGGTGATGAGTATTCTGACGATGACGATGCAGAGGAAATGGCAGCAAGAAAGCGCCGAGCTGATAGAGAAACCAGCAAAAGACTGTCTAAAGAACACCGACAACCAATGCAGCCTAGGATGTTTGCAGCAAGAGATGACGGGGCAGCAACAGCGTATATGCAACACAAGTCGTTGGTGGCAGAGAGGGAAATGCCACTAGGAATGAGAGTAGCTGCTGGTGGTGGTGGTGGAGGTGTTGGTGATAAGGTGAGGGCAAAGATGGGGGGTGCTCAGGAGTTGAGGTTTGTGCCCACTAGAGCACCTGATGGAGTGAGACGAGGTGGAGGGAGAGGGAGAGGAGGTGGACGAGGTGGAGCTGGTGGTGGAAGGGGAGAAGGAAGAGGAGGTAGTGGAGGAGGGAGAGGGAGAGGGAGAGGCGGAGGGGGAAGAGGACGGGGAAGAGGGAGACGGTAGCACTTCTTTTAGCTAGGAAAAGAGTTGCTTGACCTTACCTTACTTGTCAAGTCTGATTGTCATTATTACCACTTAAAACAATACCGTGTTACAAAAACAAAAAAATGCTCAAACAAAGGTTAATCTGCACTAGTGGTTTTTAACCCATCAATCAATCAAACAAACAAAACAAACAAATGCTTTGCATCATTCATAATAATAAGAATCACATCACTCACGCTAGTACCTCGGCGGCTACAATCACCCACTGCCCTCCTTCCTGCTGCTTCTCCATCTGATATTTCACAGAATAATCACTCACAAATGTCTGTGGAGATGTACCATCGCCCTTGTTGACTGTAACTCTCTCCACCAACGATGCCACAACCACGGCCTCTCCACCATTACCGGTAGGAGCTATGCTGGTCAGCTTGATGCCGCCATCCAAACTGTGAGAGTATGACCATCCTCTGGTCTTCACGCTGGCAGCTCTGTCCATCCATTGTTTTAGAATATCTTCTTTGAGGACTGTAGCAAGGTTGGAACTGTCGTGGCTGGAGCCAAGTGCTTGGGCTTTGATTTTTTGCCATCTTTGGAGCAATGCTGTGGCTTCTTTACTGGTTGGCATCACCATTGCATGATTGCCATCAGTCATTGCTGCTGCTGCTACAGTAGTAGTACCAGTGCCCATCATTCCATCATTTTTGTTCAGCACAGTCCTGACACCAAAGAAGCTAATACCGGCAAAGATAGCAGCTGCAGCAACTAATCTATCCCACCTGACATGTTTAGCTTCAAACGCTCTCAGCATGGCTTCTTCTCCGACCAATGTGTTGATCTCGCTGGGCAACACTGGTCTCGTCAGAAAGTCAGCACTGGCATCATCATCGCCGTCGTCGTCAATATAGAGGATGTCCTTATTAGATTTTAGAGATTCACGAGCTGATAAAAGGAAGGGGTTGACCTCATCATCTTCATTAGTAGTAGTACCTTGTTTCTTGTTCTCCTCAACTGGCCTTGGTGCTACTCTTTTTGGTAATAATGTAGATGGTGGTGGTGGTGGTAGTGGTGGTGGTGATGGACATACTGCCATTGGCTTTGGTTCAAGAATCTTCTCTTGTGCTCCCACAGAAGCTATTGCTGATGGTGCAGGTGGTGGTGATGCAGCGTCAGTTTCTTGTGCCTTCTTAACACCACCACCAACTATCTCCACTTCTCCCTCCTCTGCTGCTGCTTTTCTCTCAACAACACCGACACTTCTTGGTTTTGCAGAGAAGAGCATTCCAGTCGCCTTTTTATACCCAGCCACTGGAAGCTGGACAATGCCTCTCAACGCTCCTACCACCGCAGTCGCCAGGGTAGAGGTATTGCCTCCTTGTCCAGCCAGCTGCCTCTTGACTGATGCATTATCAAACCAGCCATCCAGGGTAAACCCTAAATCAGCTGCTGCCCCACCTGTATCACCACCCTCCTTACCACTATATGATGATGAGGATGAAGACGATCTGTAGCTGGTGAGAACCACATCCTGGATCCATCTCTGAGCCAACACACAGATACCAGGCAACAGATCTTCTCTATCTGGAGAGTTACTCCTGATAAAGGACACCACTTGACGACCACATGCTGGCTGCATATGTGCATGCACTCCAAGAACTTCTTCTGCCTGAGGCACATCACCTCTGAGGAGGTGAGTGACAGCTTTAGCAATGGAACGTCTGCTGAGCTCTTCAGCCGTACGGCGGTCTTTTTGGAATTCTGGGATTGGATCGGGGAGAGGTGCGTTGTCGGCTGCAATGAGGAGGGTCTCTGCTTCAGCCAGGCGAGAGAGCTGCTTGGTGAAGATGGCATCTGCAATGAGAGCAAGGGCAACAGCGTAGAGCTGGGGAGAGGTGGAGGCGTATGAAGGACCACATGATTGGTAGAGCTCAATGGCCTCCATTGCAGTAAGGCAGCTGGTGAGGCTTTGGAGCACCTGTTGTTGCTGTTGTTGAGCGGACGACGATGCAATTTGAGTTCGAGGGAGGACAGCTTTGGCAAGAGCCAGTCCCCGAGCTCTTTGATCTGCAGCTTCAAGTGGTAACGCCAGCAACTCTACTGCCAATTGTGGCTGCAATTCAGCCAAAGCATCAGAAATACGCTGTTGCAAGGTCATTGCCCCAGTTGCTGCTCCATTATTATTTTTATTAAGGCAATACTTCCTCAGTAAATCTCTTGCAACTTCCAGCATCCCAGTAGCCCTCTGAATACCACCAGCAGCTTCCAAACAAGCAGAAGCAGCATCACAATGAGCCAGGGCAGTAGCAAGTGCCACGTCTCTGGCAAGTGGAGACTTGCGGTGCACCGACAGCCATTGCTCTCCAGCAGCAATTGCCGTTTTCCAGTCCTGAGCCTCTTGCAACAACATGATCACTCCTGGAACGTATTCAGCAGGCACATCTTCTAATACCTCTCCAAGGCGCAGGCGAGCATCGTAGTCCATCCTGGCAGAGGGATCCAGGAGGGTGTCCAGTGCGCCTTTGAGAATGGCAGCCCTGGCAGAGAGGGCCTTCTTGGTGTAACCTGCCTCCTCTGGGACTTCTTTCAGACGACGTTCGTAAGCTCTGGTCAAGCTGTCTTTGCTGCCTACTGAGCTGACGCTGAGGATTCTGTAGAAATCTAGAGGTAATGGGGCTGTTTTGGCAGTGCGAGTGATAAAGTTGGCTATGGCCTGTAGGGTGGTTGGGGAAAGAAGGTAGATGGGTGAGTGAGCGGGAAAGAAATGCAGATGTGGTTGGAGTGGGGTGACATGGGTGATAAACATACCTGTGCATTAGACCTTGTTATTCTGGCGCCCAAGTTGGTCTTTTTTCTCAAGTTTGAGCGAGGAATCGACTTCCCATTCATCTGGGTATCCAACAGAGCTCCGATCGAAGTTCTATTGGGGCCAAGCAACATATTGGCGGGCATATATCAAGTTAATTTAGGGCAACTGCGCCAATACAACAATAAGTATGCATGAATTGAAGCAATTTGAGGTTGATTTATTTCCGCAAAATTCAAATTCCTGGCAAACGGCTGGAGGTTTCAAAGGGAGGGTAATATTTCTTCTCAGATAATTGCGTTGCATAATTAATGCATAACATCGTAGATAGGATCTTAGAAGTATGGTCTAAGCTCCCAAGGGATAGGGTGGTCGTCATTGACGGGGGGGGCGATTCAATCCGATCCTGGACGGTTGGGGAGCTTTTTAACTTGACAGACGCAATTTATTACTCCATTAATTTATCACCTACTCCACCAGGAATCATTGGCATTTACCTATCAAATTCGTCCATATACATCGCTTCTGTTCTCGCTGTTCTCCTGCATCGCTCCGCCTTCCTCCCACTCTCCTCCTCCTGGCCAGCAGCTCATCTCGAAGCCATCGTCGCTCAAGCCCATCCCACCCTCATTATCCATGCTTCGTCTGCTACTGCATCTACATTCGGAGCCATAGCACCCATACCCAACCCATTATCCCACATCCCAAACCTGGACATATCACCCCTCATCATCACATCACTCCTTCCCTCACCCAACCACCACCACACCACCCCTCCCTTCACCACCCCTCCCACCACCCCTCCCACCCCTCTTCTCCCATATTGCTATGTCATGTACACATCAGGCAGTACAGGCCAGCCTCTAGGAGTCCTAGGCACAGAACTGGGTATAATCAACAGATGTCAATTCCAACAAGACAATTATTATCATAACAATGATGATTCAACATTACAGTTGAGAGATACAGATGTCATAGCATTCAGTACCCCTATCACCTTTGTAGACAGCATCGTACAATTCATGGCACCACTCATTAGTGGTAAAGGTACTATCCTAGCCGTACAACCTACCCTGGTGATGACAGATCCTGGAGTATTCATTACAATGATTGAAAAGTATAAAATTACCCACCTCACTGCTGTCCCCACTGTATGGTCTTCATTACTACCAAGAGCAAATGATGATGATGATGATGTGAAGTTGAGGTACTTAAGGGTTGCAGTGAGCAGTGGAGAACCATTGACACAGCAACTAAAAACAGCACTTCTCACCACCCTCCTCCCGCCACCACCATCATGTACATTGTACAATATTTATGGGTGTACTGAGGCAGCAGCTGACTGTACTATATACAATTGTACAACAACAGATGTACAGGGCTGCACTAGAGATAATGGCGATGATAGTACTCCTTATGTTTGTGTTGGAAGGCCTATAAAAGGATTTGACATTCATATCATTCCCTATCTTGAAGAAGATGAAGGTGAAGAAGAAGAAGACAATGATGGACCTATGAAAGTTACTTCAGTGGAGCATCAAGTGCTACAACCTGGGCAGGAAGGAAGAATAGTCATCAGAGAAACAAAACCAGGGATACTTGCACTGGGGTACCTCTCTCTGAATGCAACTACAACTACACCTCCACCTCATCTTCCATATGTTCAACTGAAGGATCGGTTTATCACAAACAACGATAACACTGAAAGGAGAATGTTCATCACTGATGACAAAGGTTGGTTGGATAAAGATGGCAACCTCTACATTGCTGGGAGAGCTCATGACCTTGAAAAATATAAAATAGGAGGAGAAAAGGTGAATGAATTGCACATAGAGCAGGTGCTGATGAAACATCCCGATGTATGCGATGCTGTGGTTATCAATGCTACACAAGACAGTCAGTTGGTGGCATTTGTTGAATTAAAAAAGACGACCACTGCTACTACTACAGAGCTAGAAAAGTTACTATTGAGGCATTGTCAGTACCATCTTTCATGGTCATCTTGTCCAGTGAGATTTGTTACATTGAAGCCAGGAACCAGATGGCCTAGATCTGAAGCTGGTAAACTACAGAGATCCATGGTTTACCAGTGGTGGAAAGAAGAGGAGGAAGAAGCTGGTGGTGGTAAACTACAAGATCGCAGCAGCAGCAGCAGTAGCAGTAGTAGCAGTAGTATGAAGATTGTTAAAGAGTCTACCGTGCATCAAGCTATTGTCAAAGCACTGGATACTAATAAAGCAAGACAGTTAGTAAAGATGGAGCCGAATGATAATATATTTCAAGTAGGGGGAGCTTCATCTGCAACGACAGTTAAGATAGCAGCATTGCTAGGTGGGATAAATCCCATTCTTGTTTTCAAGTATCCATCTGTTAGATCTTTGACTCGAGCACTGCAACAACAAGAGAAGGAGAAGAAGAGGACTGGGAATCAGAGTAGGCATCGTCATCTTTATAACAATAATGATGACTGTGATAATTGTAGTATCAAGGGAAAGAAACAAAGACAAGGAGATGCTGCTCTTGCTCGTACTAATGGCAGCCTCAAGTTGAGGTGGAAAGTCAAGCTATCACAATGCATAGACGCACCTTGCCTCTTTCTTCCTTGCAACCAAACATCATATAGTAGTAAAGTCGTTGCATGTTCACATGGAGGGGATGCTTCCTGCCATGATATCCATAGTGGTACTATGCTATGGAATGTTCACTTGCCAGGAAGAGCTGATCTTGGTATGGCAGCATTTACCCTACCCACTGACAGTAGTTTTGATGATAAAAGCAGAACAATCATTGCAGTGGCGGTACAGTCACCAGATATGATTGTGTTACTCAATGCAGATGATGGCAGGACACTGCTGACTCAGCATCTTCCTCATCCTCCTAGTGCTCAGCCTATTTCTACATCAACTGGATATGCGAGTAAAATATGGGTTCCCACACATGGTGGTGGTGGGCTTTTATGTCTGTACAACATACAAATGATGACTAATAGTAATAGTATAATTTGTGATATGAAAACGTATCAGTTGCCTGCTCCTTGCTCTGCAAAACTCACTGTATTACCAAATTCTGACGAGACGAGAGATTCCTTAACTATTATCGCTGCATGTCTGGATGGAAGCCTCCGTGCTCTTCATTTATCACCGTCATCATCAACATTGCAAGAACAAGAAGACAAGCAAGTAGAAGTGTTGTGGAAGGCGGATGCTCCGTTATTTGCCCCTCCACAGCTGACACTGATAAACCAATCTTCCCTCACTCCTGAAGTAGTAGTACTGACAGCGACAGTCAATGGACGAGTGACTGCCATCAAATCTGATCTGGTTGGAAAGAGGAATGAAAGTACTATTATTTTGTGGTCCACTCTTCTTCCTCCTCCAGCATCGATCTTCGCTGCCATGCAGCTTTGGAAGGCAGGCAATATTGCATTCATTGGCACTCAAGGAGGATTTGTCTACTGCTTGGACTTGACTGGTGGTAACATTAAGAGTAGCATAAACCTTGGCAGCCATGATGACAGCAATACCAGCAGCAGCAGTGTGACTGGTATACATCTCCTCCCCAACATGGATAATAATAAGGAGAGATGTTATTGTTGTTGTACATGTTCCCATGGCACCATATACATTCTCAAAGTGAACAACTATGGCCAGACATTGAACGTCGACGATCAATACCGACTGGGAGGCGAGGTATTTTCTCCTCCCCAGATTGTACATTCCACTACTGCTAGTTTGCTAGTAGGAAATGGATGTAGAGATGACCATTTATACATTCTAGACTATACTTAATGAATGTAAATAATAATAATAATAATAATAATAATAATAATAATAATAATAATAATAATAATAATAATAATAATAATAATAATAATAATAATAATAATAATAATAATAATAATAATGTTTTTTTTACATGGAGGGCAAAACTGAAAATACACTAATAATCACATACCACCGACTGCTGTGGCACATAATCCATTTTTTATTCTTCTGAGACTATAACATGAGGTGCATCCTCTCTACCACCAGAAGCAACATTTCCATTTCCATTTCTATCGGTGTGATTGTATCTACCAGGAACAATATCATCTGAATGAGGAAGAGACAGATCATCCTCCCCTTCCTGTCCTCCAACCTCTTCTCCTCCTACCACCACATCACAAACTGCTGAAACATCTGGATTGAGGTAAGGTTGTAGCGGAGCCATCTTCTCCCTCAATTTCTCTACAGTATCCTGCAGTTGATACAGAATCCCCTTTGCCTCCTTCTCCATCTTAATCAGCGTCATCATCCTCGCTGGATCATTAGCCAGAGCGGGTCGAGCTTTTTGCAGCTTCTGCAGTGCTTGTTCAGCTACTTGCAGCTTCTGCTCTGCATCCATTAGCTGCTTCTTGTATTTAATAGCAGTGACATATTTCCCTCCTTTCCTTCCTACTCCCCCAGAACCACTCCTCCCATGTCCTTTACCCACACCCGTAGTACCACGAGCCATCTTTGTTTCCAGTCTCTGGTCTTGTGGCAGCCGTCCTCTGCTCATGTAGGCAAAACATTTCTTCATCACTGTCTGCTTATAGGTAGGGTGCTCATGCCACCCTTTGTCGGCCATTGTAAGAGCACCAGACCTGGTTCGGAAGGTATTCCTGGCCATGCCAAAAAACACCAAACGTGCTGCTTCATAACTGGCCACCTTCCTTTCATCTGGGTCAGGACTTTGTGCCAATCGTGCCAGTAGAATATCAACTTGTTCCTCCAGTACGTCTTTGTGCGCCTTGTGAAATTCTCTCAGGCTGGTGCTGATGCGTTCCCTGACGTCTTCTCGGATTGGCCTGCGTGGGTAATTCTTGTGAGCGAGGGCCACCCTTTTTTTTACCTCTGGGCGTTGCATTGCCTCTCTGGTTTTCCTGGAAATAAGGGCACGTAACTCTGGAGACAACTTTTTCCCTTTGTTCCAGGGCGCTTTACCTCTGTTGGCAGTGCTGATTAACATGCGACGGCGATATTCGCTTTCTGACACCTCTGGTGGTGCCGGTGGATTGTTGGTTGGTGTGGAGTTCCCCTCTTGTCCTTGGTCCTTGATATCATTAGTTAAAGATGAGTTGTTGCCGCTGGTTTGAGAATTACTGGTAGTAGTAGTAGTAGTAGTAGTATTAGTAGTAGTAGTATCCCAGTTATCGTTGATCGTGATATTGACGTTGGCAGTGTCAGCTTCTCTCTTTTCCTGGTCGGTGGGGAAGGCAATGGCAGAGCAGCGGAAGGGAGAGCGGGGAAGAATGGTGTGGCACCGATGCCTATGTAGTAGGGGGGCTGATGGACTGTATAATGTGCCCTTGCACGTATTTTGTCGCTGCAGCCTGTTGCTATGGACAAATGGCTGCATTTATTTGAGGATTTTAGAACTATTAAGATGGTGAGGTGTGACTATTCTTTACGAGCAGCGGTTCTGTATATTGCTATACGTTATACAATATATGAGATCTGCAACAGCTTTGCTGCACTCTACGTTGTGAACAGTCTTCAAAAACTATGCATGTGATTCTGAACTCCTACTTTCGATTTGAATCTGGAGCCTTTAAGAGTCCAAACCGAGATTAGGGCACCAATTACTATCAATTGTGATTAATGCATGCCCTGAATTTCTCAGTTGTCTTTCATCTTTCCAAGGCCCAGTGAACCATGGGCCGCCGCCACCTCAAACGTTAACGAGGGAGAATAGAGACGATGGCACAAAGAAAAAAATGGGGACTGCACGAATTAAATGTGGGCAACTTTATGATGGTTAATTAGTGCAAAACTTGTGGCAGGAAATGGTAGGAGAGAACTAAAAATGTGGTGGATGGTGTCCACATCAACTTGGAGCTCAGTAGGCTCCCCTCTCTTCCTCTCGCTGCGCCAGAACACAGTCCTCCCAATCTCGTGAGATTTATAGCAAGGCGGGACGAGACCTGAAGCTTCAAATTGTCGTTGACTACACAATAAAGAATCCATTAATCTCAACATTTGCTGACCTTACGCGCAAAATCCAAGGGAACCGTCTCCGTCTAAGTTCGATCAAAGAAAAATATGAGCAACAACGCCAAACGCGTCCTATTAGTCTCGGTGGAGAATTCAGACGTAAGTATACCTATACTTGACATGAAAGTCTAAGGTTCTGCTACTTATATTGCCATCTTTTGACATCCCCGGCATCTCTACCGCTCACTTCTCTCCCCCTTCTCTTCCCACAGATCTCCGAGAAAGTCTTGGACTACTGTCTCACCCACTTCTACAAGGATGGTGATGAAATCCATTTGATGCATGTAATCCCAGTACCTGCCCCAGAAGTCCTCACTGGCCTGGCCATGGACTCTATTTTCACCATTGAGCCAGATCCGGCCGTGGACGTCAAGCACATTGCTGATGCAAAGGACTTCATGCGCAACCGCTTTGCCACCACCCTGGCATCCAAAGGAGTCCCATACAAGGTGGAAATTGTCCATTTTATGACTGATAACGACTCTATTGGAGAGGCAATTTGCAAGAGAGCTGATGCTTTGAATGCATCAGCTGTGTTCTTGGCAAAACATAATAGAGGAACCATCTCCGAATGGTTTTTGGGTAGTGTCACCAAGTATTGCACCACCCACTGCAAAGCACCAATGGTTATCCTTCATGAATAGAAAGAGAAAAAAGAGTGTGGAAACGAATCCAACAAAAAGAAAATACCAGCATTGATGCATGTTAAAAGACAGAGACTTGATGTTGCAACCTTTCCCTTTCTAAATTTCTTCCTCATACATACACTCCTCCTAGTTATCAGTGTAACTTATTAAAATAAACAACACTCCACTTTCATTACACTAACACTTGCTATTATTCGCAGACAACACTAGAAAACATACCAACATTCTTCCTTTCACACGTTTTGGCCGCCCTCAACTCTATATCAAATACCTCATATTGCTTTGCTGAAAAGAAAGTAGATGGACCCACTGGTGGTCCCAACTCGGGAGGAACAATAATTCTCCTCTTACCCCCAGGTTTCATTCCCTTGATACCAAGCTCAAATCCAGGAATGAGTCCTTGAATACCCAGCCTGGTCTGAGCTGGAGCCCCCTTTTTATAAGAACTGTCAATGGTGGAGGCGCTTTCGTTAAAGGCGGTGTAGTCAAACGTGACCTGCTGGCCATCCTGAGGGAATTGGCCACTGCCTTCAATGAAGTCCTTGTATATGAGACCCTCTGGGGAGGTGGAGTAGTTATCTGCTATAATGATGACATTGTAGCCCTCCTTGATGAATTCGGGGAATAGAAGAGGGGCGTTGTTTTGTCTCTGACTGCGGCGGTTGTATTCTAAGATTTGTTTCTGAGCCTGGGTGAGTTGATCTAGTTCGTCTATAGATATGAGAGTCATGGAGCCTTGGCCGTCAATGACGTTTTCGGCTGCAGAAGCAGGGAGGGAAGGCTGGGTTGTGGTGGCGGCGAGGAGGGTTGCAGCGGCAGCAGAGAGCAGGAGTGATCGTCGGCTAGAAGATGATTGCTGCGGTTCTGTTTGCGAGCATTGTGGGACATTAGATTTTCTGTAGGTGTGGTGGGTGTTTAAGCGTGAGTGCAAGTGGCATATGAATAGGTAGAAGCCTAAATACATACCTGGTAGACTTTGAAGATGGATTTCTTCGCAAAGCGTCTATATATCGTGGAGTGTGGGCGATGATTGACGACATCTTGTTATTGATGTCTCGTTAGACTGCTAATTATATTAGAATTGCATTGAGGAGAGGAGATTTCTCCAAGCTTTGATCAGATGAACTGGCCGACCATCCAGTGGTTGTCATCAACAAAACTCAAGTTGTGAGTTGCTGTACCAAATCTATACATAGCCGGCTGTATCCAAATGACCTACATCCACCATCCTTGTGATGATTTTGCTTTTGATAAACATCCATAATATGCCAGTCCTAGACTATGTTTGGCCTTCTCACAACATCAAGATGATGGGCGTTTGTGGGCGATAGACGGTCAGGGATACACAAAGTCTTCGCCCTTTCCTCATCTCGACCCAAACGTTCATTGTAAATAAATAAGATCCATTGATAACAACATACCTAATTGAAATAATTAAGCAACGTTCAAGTTTGCAAAAAAACAGGCCCAGCATCGTCTCCATGCATGTGATGCAGAGATTCACGTTGACAGAACTAGAGCCTGCAAAGGCCAGGCACGGACGACATACAGCGCCTATAAGATGTGCAGCACAGCAGCCACAAACTGGCGGTTATAGAAAGAACCTCCCCATAGCTCCACCGGCCCGAGCTCCGCCACCTCCACCGCCTCCTCCTCCAGACAGCGAAGAGGAACCACGAAATGAGCTCGACACTGTAGACAGAAGAGGCCTGTTGGCCATGCTAGGCCTAGGTACAGCCTTCTATTGGGCCATACTCCAAAGAAATGTCCCTATCGTAGCTGTAGATAGAAAGAAGAACGTAGCATTACTAAGAACCAAGGCTGGCAACATTGTAGGTGCAACTCTAGACAAGAGCGGTCGCATCTTCATGTTTGACAAGGTAGGCAACATCTACTATGACACTGGAGACAGCAGGATGGGTATATACATAGTAGACATTGACGGCAACATGCTCAATGAGTTCCAAGACGCTAGAGGTAATATTCAAAGAGTACCAGTAGGAAATATTAGAGAGATCCAAACCATCAAGGTGGATGAAATCGCAGGTGTTGACCTTGCTGATATGGTCCAGCAATTTAAAGAACTAAGGAGCGGGGAGATAACTGGGTTTAATAAAATGCCAGACCCTGATAACTTGAAATGGACTGATTTAATGCCCCCTAATGCGCCAGCTGGACGGAATAGGGAAGGGAGGTTTGGTCCTCCTCCTGTGCTTGAGGAGGGGGAGATTGTCCTGAGTCCGAAGAAGAAAGGTTGGTTTGGTGGAGGAGGAGACAGGGGGAATAAAAAGAGATTTAATCCTCTGGAAGAAGCTTTGAAATTGAGGAGAGATGATTGATTGATTCATTGATTCATTGAGTTTTGAATGGTGTATTCAACCTGCGTTGTCTGTGTTTTCTTTTTTCTTAACGTTTAAAAGAAGAGGCATTGCTTTACCCAAATAGAAGAGAGATAGTGCTACAATTTTATTACTTCTCGTATTTAAATCTCTATCATCAAGTACTATCAACTGAAGAACCATCTATAAGATTCTTAGATGTTGTCTTGCTCAGTTAATCTTTACGATAATCCAGACCTCCCCCTTGCTGACCAGGGCTAGGACTGGGAGTGGGACTGCTATTTCTTATACCAAAGGGGCTCACCGTTTGCATAGGAGCATTTCTAACAAAATCACTCCACCTAGAAGGCATGAGCTCAGCTAGTACAACTGGTTCACTTTGTCTAGTCAATGCTATCTGCAGATGCATTATGTATACGGAGGGAAGGGAGAGCAATGATGATGGTGAATGAGGTGGAGTGGGGGAGGGGGGAGAAATATATTATCTTGGGAAGCTTTATCATCATCTCAAGAACTTGGCCCAGCGATTAGGTAGCAATTGGGCTAGTTCCACTGGACCTGCCCCCCTGTGTAATGCCACCTGCATATACACGATTGGGGAAGGGGAGGCCATGAGATGATAATTGATAGAGAAAAAAGAGAGGGGGGGGGGGGGGGATTCTAAAAAAAATTCACCCACCTTTGGTTAAACTATTTCAAAACAAACCCCCCCACATCATTT
>Ga0114919_10000139_pt1 | contig 46697 bp, 67 predicted proteins | sample BlataG_FD_88682 | JGI IMG/M metagenome (GOLD analysis project Ga0114919, IMG submission 88682) | Deep subsurface microbial communities from Black Sea to uncover new lineages of life (NeLLi) - Black_00105 metaG | ecosystem: Environmental > Aquatic > Marine > Oceanic > Sediment | place: Atlantic... | reverse complement strand
TGAATAGAAACTAGGAGGAATCGTGAGTTTCAGAAGTCTATTGTATTCGTTAGCTAGAGGCATGGGGGATGTCAATGCGGTCAAGAAGGGGAAGGTTGGTCGGCGTGTAGCCAGAAGGGGAGCAGGGAAACTGACTGGCCGGGGATTGGGGAAGCTATTCAAATGAAGAAGTATCAGATAATTTATGCTGACCCACCTTGGAAATATAACGATAAGAGGCAACGTCCTGAATCTGACCGACCTGCTAGGTACGGGGGTATTACCTATCCTGTAATGGATACACAGGCCATCAGTAATTTGGGTATATCTCTACGCTCATATCTAGCAGAAGATTGCATGCTATTTATGTGGGCAACATTCCCTAATATCGCAGAAGCATTACGAGTAATTAGGGATTGGGGTTTTGAATATAAGACACTAGGCTTTAGTTGGATAAAGACAAACAAGGAAAATGGCAAACCATTTTTCGGAATCGGATACTATACTAAATCAAATTGTGAGGTTTGCTTGCTTGGCGTTAGAGGTAAGCCATTCAAAGTGAGCAATAAAGTGTCAAGCGTTTTGATTAGTCCTATAAACGGACACTCTAGGAAGCCAGATGAAGCTAGGCAAAGAATAGTAGAACTATGTGGTGATGTTCCTCGTATTGAACTCTTTGCCCGCCAAAAAACTGAGGGTTGGGACGTTTGGGGTAACGAAATCGAGAGTGATATAGAACTGTGATAATCTCGCGGACACCACTGCGCATATCATTCCTCGGTGGCGGTACCGACTTCCCCGACTTCTACAATAAGCACAATGGGGCGGTCATAAGCATGGCCATCGACAAGTACATCTATGCTATTGTGAAGCCCCGGTTCGATGATAAGATTGTACTTCACTATACTAAGACGGAAACAGTTGATAATCCTGAAGAGATCCAACACGAGATAATCAAGATTGCCATGATGATTACCGGATTAGAAAAGGGCATCGAGGTAACCACCCTGGGAGATATCCCCGCAGAAGGAACTGGGCTCGGGTCCTCCAGCACCTTGACAGTCGGCCTTCTCCATGCGTTCTATGGATATCAGGGAATTGAAGTGGATGCCGAGAAGCTGGCCCATGAAGCCTGCAATATCGAGATAGACATCATGGGTAAAGGAATCGGGAAGCAAGATCAGTACATCGCTGCTTATGGTGGGATGAGGGCGTTCACTTTCCAGAAGGACCGGATAGATGCCTTTCATTTCAAGAGGCGGATTCGCAAGCAAATCGCAGCCCGGTCCTTATTATTCTATACCGGGATAACACGCCAAGCCAGTGAAATCCTTGATGAGCAGAAGGAGAAGATTCCCGACAATAATGAAGTCCTTCAGAAGATGTTGAAGCTGACCTTGATGGGCAAGACCTATCTCGACAATGAGAAATATAACCAATTCGGGAGTCTCATCAAAGACAACTGGGAAATGAAGAAGACCCTGTCCAGCAATATCACCACTCCCGAGATAACGGACATAATTGCCGATGCCGTCAATGCTGGCGCCGCTGGTTACAAGATATGTGGTGCTGGTGGTGGTGGCTTCCTGCTTGTTTACTGTGATGAGGACAAGCGAGAAGCTATCCGGAAGCAAATGTCCAAGTATCAGGAACTGTCGATTAAGTGCGAGGAACAGGGGAGCAGGATTATCTATCAGGAGGCAAAATGAAGAAACTTAGAGCCCTTCGGGGCGCATGTGTGATGTTTTGGGCTTGGGTAGTAGGAACAATTCTTTTTACTATAATCGGTCTAGTCACTTATTGATATAGAACCATGAAGCAAATTCGGTGTCCCAAGTGTGGAAAGGTTGTCGGTGAATGGGAAGGAGACCATATCAACATAAAGAGGATTGGCCTTCTTGTTTACGGAGCCGGCTCTATGCCGAGGAAGTGCCCGAACCCTAGATGCGGTATAGTATTTGATATGATTCAGGCTCTTAACGGAGGTGGGGTTGACAAACCATAAGAAAGTGTGTTTATAATAGTCAATTCGGCCTAGCGCCTTGATTCTCCAAGAGCGGCCCAGCGCCCGAGAGCTTTATCTCAGGCGCTATTTTTATGTAGGGAGGTCTATCATGCCACCAGATATAGTTAAAGCAAGAGGTGAATCCAATATAGTCTGGCTATTTGCTCGGCTTGTCGAAGACGGGGTGGTATCAGAAGAAAAACTAATCACATTATTGGCTGATGTATTCGGTAGTCTCCAAGTTAGTCTCTTCGATGAGGATGGTAATGCTGTAGTATCCCCGGCCTCTGACACTTTCGACATGGATGGGCAAGACCCCACATTTGCAAATGTCGCGGTTGCCAGTGCGGCAGTATTGGCACAAAATGCAAATCGTAGAGCAGCCGTTTTTGTCAATGATTCCGATACAAATATATATCTGGCATTGATTAGACCAGCAGTACCTAACAGGGGAATCAGACTCAATGCCGGGGGGGGGACTCTGGTATTAAGTAGGTGGGGGCCATTATTCACTACTGGACCTATCAACGCAGTTCATGGCGGTGTCGGGAATAAAGTCCTCACCATACAGGAGATGATCTAATGGTTAGTGGACCGATATTTAATCCCAGGGAAGTAGTTTCAACGCCAGTAGATGGCGATATTGAAAAAGCTATATCCTCTGATTGGGCTTTTGACCATGTGGAAGATATCGATGCTCATATGTGTGACTTTTTGCAGAAACTTCGCACGGGGCAATACACCTTTATGCCATATGATCCGACTGCCTCTAATGCAGCATTTACTATAGTGGTAGATACTCTCTATGCTCACCAATTCTTTCTCCCTAGAGATATGACCTTTGACAGGATTGCTATCCGCATTAGCACGGCAGTAGGGGGTTCAAGTGTGAGGCTCGGTATATACGAGGATGGTGTGAATCTTTATCCTGGTGCCCTGTTGTTAGATGCGGGAGTAGTTTCATCGGCGACTACTGGCCTGAAAGAGATAACGATCAACCAAGCTGTTCCAAAGGGTCTCTATTGGTTGGTAGCTGTTTCCGATGCTGGTCCTGCTGCTTGGAAGTATACTTCAGTATCTGCTTCTCCCACAGGAATAACTCTTGATGCCACTCCTTCAGTAAATAGAGGGTGGAGGGTAGCTCAAGCTTTCGGGGCATTGCCAGACCCCTTTACTGGAGGGGGAACACTCTTAACTGGAAATACAGTTCAGCCCGCGGTTAGATTGCGTCCGTTAAGTATGGACTAGAGGAGGTCAAATAATGCCAGGAACTGAAGTCATTGAAGTTTTCAAAGCAGGAACAGATATTCCCGTTCTTGATCATATCGAAACGATTGAAGTATCAGATGAGCAACTGGCCGAGGCAGATGAGGTAAAAGCTATGGAAAGGGCGGAAGAACTCATTGATAACATCTCCAATCTGAACGAAGCGAAGGCTTTCCTCCAGCGATTAGTTAAGAGACTTATCGATAAAGGAGTCTTGTCTTAATATGGCAATATTATGCTAACTCCACAGGCGGCTATCCATAGGACGGTTGAGAATCTACCAGGCCAAGAGCAAGCACCATTTGGTGACTTCGTTGTATGGTTAGCTTCCATAGCTGATGACCTTGCACTATGGGGTGGTGCATATTCCAACTTCCAAACTCGTGATAAGCAACTCCGTAACTTCTGGATGCAGGAGCCAGGTCTTGCTTCTGCACTCTACACGATAACCATCCGTGATGCCGCTTTTTCTTGGACAATAAAGGGGGATGCTCCCAACACAGTCAAGGCTACCCAGAACATGCTCCACAATGCGGACCTCGGAAAGGGTTGGTTGGACTTCATCCAGAAGTGGCGTCTTGACTTTCTCACGCAAGATAATGGTGCGTTCTTTGAGGTCATTCGCCAAGCAGATTCTCCTGATAGCCCAGTTATCGGAATTAATCATCTTGATGCAGGAAGGTGTAGGCGCACCGGTGTTATCGATTGGCCGGTGATTTACACTGACCGTCTAGGTGGCCAACATAAATTAACACCATATCAAATTGTATTCACATCTGACTTCCCAAGTCCGATAGTCACGGCCAATGGAGTGGGATTCTGTGCCGTCAGCAGAGTGTTGAGGCAAGCGCAGTTCATGAGGGATATCGGGATCAGAGATCGGGAGCGCTCAAGTGGAATAGACCCGAAGTCAATGCATATGATTTCCGGTGTTCAAAGAGCCGAAGTAGAGAACACCCTTCAGCTCCACAAAGATGAACAAATCCAGCAGGGGCATCTGAGATATAGTAAACCCGTTATCTTTACAGCTATTGACCCCACCAAACCGATTAGCGTAGAAACCCTTGACCTTGCTCCTCGGCCAGAACAGTGGGATTTCGATGTGCAGATGAGATGGTACATATCATTACTCGCCATGGCGATGGGCGTTGACTATCAGGACCTTGCGCCCCTACCTGCACGGGGTATTGGCGGAAGCCAGCAGTCCCTTATTCTTCACGAAAAGTCGAAGGGTAAAGGGCCAGAACTCTTTATGAAGACAATTGAACATATCTTCAATTTCCATGGCATTATCCCGAAGAATGTGACATTTGAATATAATGAAAAGGACCCTGCGGCGGAGAAGGAATCGGCAGAACTATTCAAGACCTATTCTGAGGCAGGAGAAAAGTACGTCAATTCGGGGGTTCTATCTGACCAAGCGGTGCGCAATATCATGCTGGATGAGGGCTTGATTAGTCAAGAGATATATGAGCTTGAAAGCCAAGGCAGGGAAGATGCCACTGATGAGGTAGTGGCGGATTCAGACCAAAGACGCATTCAGCAACCAGGTGGTCAATCTCCTGACATTAACAAACCCGAAGGCGACAAAGCCGAGAAGCAGGAAGACAATCTATCTAATTTTGCAGAGGATGAGCGGTTGGTCTGGGAGGAGGACATGTTTGATGATATCAGTAGAGGCCTGAGGAAGTTATTCCGTGACCTCAAGAAAGCGGTACTCCCTAGAAAAGCTTTGAACGTGGGCGAGAAAGCCGATCCTCAGACCTTGGTGACTAGCGATAAGTTCCTTCGTGAATTCCGATTGGTTATGACGGCAGCTATGGCGCCCAACGCAAGGGAGATATATCTTGGAGCCGGATTATTCAATCAGAGCATTGGGCTTGCGGTGAATATGGATGCCATGAATCTCAGTGTCTTTGAGTTCACGAGAAATTATACGACTATATGGCTGGCCGAATTAGAAGCAACAACGCGGGAGGGATTGAGGCAGGCCATCTTAACTTGGCAAGAGAGTGGACTTGGCAAGCAGGGGCTACCGGACCTGGTTAAGTCCATTGAACCATTATTCGGCGAACCGAGAGCTCGCCGAATAGCAGCCACCGAAACCACCCGAGTATTCGACTTAGGCAATAAGGCAGCCCATGCCTCTGCTGGCATCGAATTCGAGATATGGCAGACAGCCAACGATGATAGAGTAAGGCCAGAACATCAAGAATTAGCTGGCCAGGTGTTTCAGCTTGAGGACGGTCCGAGGCCCAGCGATTTTATTAACTGTAGATGCGCTCGGGTCCCGATATCCAGCGAGGAAGCAGAGAGGATATTGGCAGGCGAACGGAGATTTACGTAATGGCAAAGAAGGGAATCAGATTGATACCGATAATGCCTGCCCAATTATTCAGTGCCGATACAACTAAGGCATTTGCCGCCATGAATAATGCTGTGAGGGATACTGTGGCTGATGGGCAGAGATTCATCAGCGATTATCCATCCAAGCCCGGCAGGAGCAGATACCGCCGAACCGGTACTCTTCGCAGGTCATGGACATTTAACATGAAGTCGGGTGGCAGGCGAATAGAAGGTGCTGTGAATTCCAATAGTCGAATAGCACCCTATAACAGGGATGTTCAAGGAGAGAATCAGCGTCCTGTGTTTGATAAGATAGGCTGGCGAACTGTGGTTGATCTTGCCAAAGTGATGGCGGACGATTTGCCTGGGAAAGTGCAGAGAGCATTAGGGAGGGCATTTGGATGATTTTAGCGCGGAGAGGACAAATGGAAAGTCGCCAGTCTCATGCGCTGGAGGAGCGAGTTCGATTCTCGCCTCCGCAACCAATCATGGAGGTGTGTAATGCCTTTTGAAGGACCGAATGACCCGAAGTTACCCAGCAACGTTCAGAAATTACCAGAGAGCCAACGAAAGAAGTGGGTCTCGACATGGAATAATGTCAATGCGAATTGTAAAGACCCGGGAACTGGAGGCGGTGGCGGCACCGATGAGAATTGTGAGAAGATAGCTTTTCGTATAGCCAATGGAACAATAAAAAAGGAGGTGGGAGAAGTGGAAAACAAATCAATAGCAGTGGTAGAGGATAGTTGCATTCATGGTCAACCCAAGGACAAGTGTCTAGCTTGCATAACGGGAGCAACAAGTTTTGAGCAGTTAGACGCCGTCCAGGAGACACAAGAGAAGATGGATGCTATGCAGGAATTGACCACTCTTACTGAGGGGCTGATGATGAATGTTATGCGGAATGAGGAGATAGCTGTGGAGGCAAAGCCCAGTGCCATCCAGAAAATAATGGCTGGTCTCATGAAGCGGATGAGGCAGATTAAGTCCTTCGCTAAGGGCGAAGAGGTTAGCGAAGATGCAGATAAACAAGTGACCAAGACCGAGGAAGGGACAAACTTCCGAGCCTCTGATTATGCTGTTGTTCCCGATCCTGAGAAGCCATCAGCTTGGAAGCTGAGGTTGGCTGAAGGGCGCAGTGGCAATTTCACAGTGGCTCAGGTAGCCCGGGCAATCACTGCCATGCAACCTGGCGGTTTCCGTGGTCAGCGAGTCCAGTTAGTTGGTGACCAGAAGGGGCAGGCGGTCAGTAGGATTGGAGCAGCAATCAACAAAACAGGGGGCACAGATGATCAGAAGGATAATCTACGCCGGCGCCTTGCCAAGGTGAAGGCATTGAAGGACAGCCCCTTGTTTATGATTACCAAGGATGCTGAGGGTAAAATGCGATGGCTTGGTATTCCTTCAAACAAGTGGAGAGACCGTGACAACCCACCTCAGATAATTGAAGAGGCGGCTCACAAGGAGTTTATTGAGTGGCTAGATGCCACGAAAGAGTATCCGACACTCCTTTCGTGGCACACCCCAGGCACAAGGCTTGGGGTTGCCGATTTTGCTGATTATACCAAAGGTTTCCTTATTATGGGAGGCCCGATAGATGAGGATAAATATGCCGAGGCCGAAGTTCTGGCTGAGAAGTGCCAGGAAGAAGATATCGGCATGTCCCATGGTTTCGTCTACAGTTACAGCGATAAGGAGCAAGAGGTTATCGGTAAGTACCGCACCTGGGAAGTGTCGCACCTTCCACTTGCCCAAGCCGCTAACGTGTGGACTGCAATAGATATCTTAAAGAAGGAGGTCAAACAGATGTTCGACCCAGAAAAGAGAAAATACCTTGTAGGTCTTCATGGTGAAGAGGTTGTTGCTGGTATAGAGAGCAGGGCCGCCGACTTGGAGAAAGACTTGGTCAGTGCCGGTGTCGAGTTCAAGGATGTTGGGCTAGGCGCGGAAGGTGGAGACGCTGAAGCTGTTGTCCAGGAGGCCCTGAAGGGGCTTGTTGAAAGCGATGGCTTCAAGGCAATGATAGAGGCCATCAAGACCTTGACGGAAAGCATGAAGGAACTGAAGGAGACGACCATACCGGCTATCTCGCAGCGGATGGATGCAGTCGAGACCGCATCGAAAGAAACGGCTCAGAAGACGAAGAAGACTGCCGATGACATAATAGCGGAGGCGTTTACTTCGAAGAGCGGTGCCTTCCAAGCGTCTAGGGATGCTCAGGATCTCACCGAGGAGGAACAGGAGGAAGCGAAAAAGACCACACCCAGCGCTCCTTTGGACCCAGTTATGTCCAGCGGCTTCTTCGGTGCTAATTCACTAGCCGCGGAGTAGTCGTGGCAACAAATAAAATTAAGGAGAAATGCAAATGAACTATGCAGGCGTTTCAACAAAAGAAAGGCTTGGGCAGGCTATAATGGATGCCTTAAAGGAAGAGGACTTGCAGAGAGGATTCAAGCATGATGCCAGTGGAACCCCAAATGCTCAGTATTTCCATGGCACAGGCGGAATCCTGACTATGCCCGGACTCGACCCGAAGGTATTCTCAACTATTGTCGGGATAGAGCCAGGGATGCTTGGCATACTACCCAAGAACCCCTCTGTCTTCGACAACCCATACTATGAGACACTCACCGGCGTACAGGCCGATACCGGAAGCGAACCCTCGACTATATGCGCTGACTGTGTTCAGCCGGGGTTACTCAAGGGTTGCACCTTGGAATCGCCCTTCGGTCGCATATGCCGTGAAACCCGAGAAATCCAATTGGAGAGAATAGGGCAGCGGGTGAACCGCTCCGACCCGATGGATCTCCAGTTGATGAACTTGTTGGGAATTGATAGCATGGCTCCCGAAGGCGTGCCTCCCAACAGGAGTCTCAATCTTGAACTCACCAAACTCCTGCTAGAGTATGGAACTTCAGTATCCCGAGCCATCGCCCAGATGGTGTGGAACGGAAACGTGGCCAATGCAGTAGGTACCGGCTTCGTACCGTTCAACGGCTTCGACTTGTTAATCACCACTGGCTATGCCGATTCGATCACCCAGACCAGCTGCCCATCTCTGGATTCTGACCTGAAGGACTTCAACTACCAGCTAATCACCACGACCAATCCGGCTGATATCGTTGGGGTCATCTCGGCTATGTACCACTTCGTAAAGAGACTGGCCGAGACGACAGGGATGATGCCGGTGGAGTGGGTGCTGGCTATGAGGCCGAGTCTCTTCCATGAACTCAGTCAGCTCTGGCCATGTCGCTATAGCACTTTCGGGTGCAATGTGACCACCGCTGCAACTCAGCAGACGCAGATTAACGGCACAGAGATGGTGAGGGAGAGGGACAGGCTACGCCAGTTGGGAGTGCTCCCGATAGAGGGAGTCGAAATCCCGGTAATCACCGATGTTGGTATAGTTGAGGAGACCAATGGCGACAACGCCAATATCCCCGCCGGCCAGATGGCCTCTGACATCTATCTGATTCCGCTAAGGGCTGCCGGGGCTCCGGTAACCTTCATGGAATTCTTCCAGTTCAATAATCCCCAGATGAACCCGACACTGGACTGGTTCCATACCGGCGGACAAGGTGGTGGTGTCTGGACAACCGATAACGGTATGTGGTTCTGGTCAAATGCCCGCACCGCTTCCTGCTTGAAGGCGAGGGGAACCATCAGGCCACGGCTAATCCTCCGGACCCCGCAGTTAGCTGGACGTATCCAGAATGTCCGGTATAACCCGCTGCAACATGAGAGGACACCGTTCCCTGGTGATGACACATACTTCGTAGACGGTGGTGACACCAGTGAATCTAGCTGGCCGCTATAGTCTGAGCTGATTAAAGGCTGAAAGATTAAGCAGACCAGTGGGGGAGGGGATTTTAAGGGTTCCTCCTTTCTCCCCTCCCCCCGTTAAAGGAGAGATTGGCATGAGAAATCTATTCATCACCGGCGGGGCGGGTTACCTCGGTAGAGCGTTGCTTCGGACATTGGCAAAAGGAGAGCCGGATGTTCGTTGTACTATTTTCAGTCGGGACCATGGCAAGCATTCTCGATGCCAAAAGGAATTTCCCGACCATCGGTATGTGATAGGTGATATCCGGGACTATGATTCTGTTGAACTGGCCATGGCAGGTCATGATACCGTTGTCCATGCTGCGGCCTTCAAGTATGTTCCCCAAGGCGAGACCAATGCTATGGAATGCCACGCTATCAATACTCTCGGGTCCATCAATGTGGCTAGAGCTGCTATGAGGATGGGAGTTGAAAGAGTCGTAGGGATATCAACAGACAAAGCCTGTCAGCCGATTAATATGTATGGTATGACCAAGCTCATGATGGAGCGGTTTTTCCAAGAGGCCGATGCCAAGGGGGAGACACAGTTTAATCTAGTCCGATATGGGAATGTGGTATCGAGTACCGGTAGCGCCATCCCTATCTTCCGCAGGCAGGCCCGCGAGAATAAACGAGTGCTTATCACCAACCCTGAGATGAGTAGGTTTTGGCTGACAGTAGACCAAGGGGTGGGTCTTATTCTTATAGCTTTAGAGGAAACAGAAGGTGGCACGATACTCATTCCTCGGTTGCCATCGCTGAATATGATGGATGTGGCAAAGGCGGCGGCATCCATTGAGTTTGATGGTAATATTGGTGATGTGGAATTTGAGACGGTTGGGGTGCGGTTCGGTGAGAAGATGCACGAGGATTTAATGGGAACTGTCGAAGCTCCGTATGCTGAGGAATACGGCTTTATTGATGATATCACCATAATGAGATTACATCCATTAACGACACACGTTCAGTTAAACTATGATGAACGATACAATTCAGAAGTCCCTGATAGGTATCTACGCAGAGAAGATGCTATCAAGATGATGCAGGAGGCTCCAGAGTGAAAATCTTAGTCACTGGCGCAACCGGTATGCTCGGGAAGGAGATAGTCAACAAGGGTCGAGGGGTTGGCATATCTATGGTCGCCAAGTCCCATGAGGAATTGGATATCACAGATATGGGAACCGTTGAGAGCGTACTAAGCGGGGAAAAACCTGACATCTTGATAAACTGTGCTGGTATAGTCCGGGGTAGAAGCGATAATAATTCAAAGACTTTCTATGCAGTCAATGGCGAGGGGCCAGCCAAATTAGCTGCACTGTGCGACCATCACGGAATAAAGATGGTTCAGTCATCCACCGATTGTGTCTTCAATGGTGATAAACCTCATGTGGAATCCGACAAGCCGAATGCTTTAGACATCTATGGCAAATCTAAAATTCAAGGTGAAATAGACCGGCCTCCTCACCTGACCACAAGATGTTCATTCATTGGATTCGGGAAGCGTGGGCTGCTTTCTTGGTTGACATCTCAAGAAGGAGAAGTCTATGGCTACGTGAACTCATTGTGGAATGGTCTGACTGTATCCTATGCAGCTCAAAATATAATCGATTTTGCTATCAAAGATGTCACTGGAATCGTTCATCTATTTGGCAAAGACACAACAAAATATGATATCCTCATGGCAGCAAATGAGGCTTTCAAGCTGGGGTTAAATATCATTCCAATCAATAAACCAGTGGAAGACCACCGCTTGAGGACAGAGAAGCGATATCACATTGTCGTGCCAACTATAGAAGTTCAGATAGATGAATTGAGGGGAAGATTTAAGGGAATTGTGGGCACAATGATAAACGGCGAGGCATTTTGATGGATAAGGTTATGATAATAGCTCCCCATCCGGATGATGAAGTCTATGGTTGCTGTAGCTATCTAGATACGACTGATAGAGAACTTGTGATTGTCTATGTTACGTCTTTGCATCCTCTCTTCCCGGACGGCGAGAATCTTACGGAGCAGAAGAAACTTGCCGAGGCCATCAACTTCAAACCAGTGTTCATGAATCCCCACCATGGCCAAACAAATGTCCTGGACAGATTGGGGCAGTCTGGACTGATTGATGAATTCGAGAAGGGTATCAACGAATACCAACCAGATATTGTCTTGGTTCCTTGCCCATCTTACAATCAAGACCACCGAGCCGTCTATGATGCGGCATTGACTGCCATGCGTCCACATGACAGGAACTATTTTGTCAAACGTATTCTACTCTATGAGGAGCCAGAAACCTTTGGGACACTCCGCAAGCCTGATGCCTTCCGTCCTAATTACTACCGACCCTTGGATATCGACAAGAAGATCAAGATTATGAACATATACCAGACGCAGATGCGTGGCCACCGCACACCCAATCATGTCAAGGCTATAGCTACTGTGAGGGGGATGCAGTCAGGCATGGAATATGCCGAAGCATTTGAGGTGGCCAGATGGATAGAATGAGGATGATCGGTTGCGGGTACCGGGGTTGGGCTCTTACCATCATGGAGAAGGTTAAGAAATGGCCTGGGATTGATCTCATGGTGTTAAAGAGCAAGGAAGACGTATCCTTGGAACCATTCACTCAGCATGACCCTGTGTTGGTTCTCTTCTATGGTTGGAGTTGGAAAGTACCGGAGGAGATAACACAGAAATATCTGTGTCTCGGGCTTCATCCTTCCAGGTTACCGCAGTATCGGGGCGGTAGTCCACTCCAGAATCAGATAATGAACGGCGAAATAGAAAGTGCTGTATCGATATTCAAAATGACCAAGGAAGTGGATGGTGGAGACCTATGTGCTCAAGTTCCCTTCTCCTTAGAAGGCAATATGTGGGAAATACTTGATTCTGTGGTGGAGATAGCCAGTTTCGAGACACTGCGGATAGTCAGGGAGGTTCAGAATCAGACGTTGAAGTTCTGGCCTCAGGAGGGGGAAGCCACGAAATTCAAACGGCGAAGTCCGGATGAAAGTGAAATCAGCCAAGATGAATTAAACTACGCCACAGCTCGGTACCTCTACAACAAAATCAGAGGACTTCAGAGCCCCTATCCTAATGCCTACATAAAATGTGGTGATGGTAAACGATTATATCTGACAGGAGCGAGATGTGAGTGACTTGCCAAGAGTGAATATCGTGGCCACAACCTATTATCCAACAAGTCAAAAGGGGATTGATCGATTGGCTTCTCTTAAGCATTGTATTGAATCATGGGCTGAGAACCTGAAATATAGGGGGAACCTTGGTCTGCATATAGCTGACGATGGCACAAGGCTTCCCGATTTTCTAGAGGAACTCGGATTAATTTGGCAACGCCGACGGCCTCCAATGCCAAGGCTGACTAATAGTTGGCAGAATCGCAAGGGTGTTGGGGCATCCCTCAATCAGGGGTTTGCAAATGTCTTTATTGATTCCCCATTTGCGATGTACATCATGGATGATTGGTTTTTAGAACAGGAGATAGACTTGAATCCATGGGTGGCATTGCTTCTCCGTGATGAGTCAATTGGAATGGTCAGGATTGGGCCACCACATCCAGGACTGACTGGAAAGATTGTCAACTATCCTGAGGGCTGGGGGCTGCTCCTCGATAAGCATGACTTTGCCTTTGGGATGAGACCGGCCCTATATCACGAGAGGTTTTTTGAAGCATATGGTTACTTCAGTGAAGGCGATAGCGCTGTGGAGTGTGAACGGAAATACAATGTTCATATGTGTGATAGCCCAGGTCCCGATATTGTCTATGCAGTGATACAACCTTGGCACCACATGAGGATTTTAGACCTCGGGGAGGTTGAACCTTGCGAATAGAATCCCAGAATATACGGATTCACCCAGATACCAAGATAGCCAACGATGCTGAAATTGTGGCCTCTGATTTTGTCTCTATCGGTCAGTATGCCATGATATTACCAGGCTTCAAAGCTAGGTGCCGTTCCCTCTATATTGGTCGTCATTGCTATATCGGAGAGGGAGTTCAAATCGGTGGTGGTGGTTGCAATGGTCTCAATTCTAATGTCGAAATAGGAGAGAGGTCATTGATAGCCGAGGGTTCATTCATCAACTGTGCCGAGTCTGTAACCATAGGAGAGCATGTTGCCTTCGGTTATGGGACTCAGGTATGGACTCATGGTGTTTGGCAACCTGTTGTGGATGGATACCCGAAGCAGAAGCAGGAACCCGTGGTTATAGGAAATGAGGTCTGGTTACCATCTCGGTGCCAAGTTATGCCAGGTGTTACAATCGGTGATTATACAGTTGTGGGCATGGGTTCTCTTGTAAATAAAAGTCTTCCAAAGGGATGTGTTGCCGTGGGGAAACCAGCCAAAGTGATCAAGGAGAATGTATATCCGGCATCAATAAGCGATGATGATTTATTAGAGGAATTGAATCGATTATGCAATCAGTACATGGAGATTGCAGAAGACAAGGGTTTCAACCCCGATGTCTCAGTGGCTAAGGATTGCATAATCACGTTTAGATATGAGGGTGAGAAGGTTTTATTCTCCCCTCGGGAGAGGAAGTTTCGCCCCTTTGACAATATCAGTAAATACGCTGAGGACTTCCGCGACTTCCTGAGGCGTAATGGGTTCGGATTCTATGGAGGCGGATTCTTTGAGTCGATAGAGCCGAGGAGGTTTACTTTTGAATCCCTATAAATGGCTTTGGAGTAAGATAGGCGGGCGTCCGTGGACTTTTATTTGGAGGGACATATACCATCTTGCCCCAATAGTCATTCAGATACTTTGGTTCTTTATTGGCGTAAGTATCTTTATCTGGCTAGGCTGGACAGGTGTACTAATCTTCTGGTGCATCTATCTGTTTGGCTATCTTGAAGGGCATTTTCATTGGGGCAGGCGGTGGATTGAAGGTCAAAAAGGAGGTTGAATGATTACGATAGTCGTTCCAGTCGGACCTGACCTCGTACATAAGAGATACTTCCAGGAGCTTCTTGAGAGCATCAAGGAACAGACTGTACTACCAAGCGAAGTTCTTCTGGTCGATGATATGGCTAATCTGGAGAAAACGAAGTTAAACTATGGTGACTTGCCGATAACCATTCACAAGAACCCATGGTTGTCAGGTTGTGCTCATAGCAACAACTTTGGGGTCGCATTGGCAAAGAATGAATTGGTTATGTTCATTGGTTCTGATGATAAATTCTTTCCGAATGCTGTGGAGGATTGCCTGAGGGCATGGGAGAAGTACCGCGATCCCTTGGGATACTACTGGTGCGATGTCGAATATAATGATGGGGAGCAGCAAGCGGCAGCCTGTGGCGGCGCCATGGTAACCAAGACATTGTGGCAACGCTGCGGTGGATTTCCGATTGAGGCATCTGTCGGTGCCTGCGATAGTATTCTGATATCGATTATGCTTGTTCATTCCGATGCCGGTCATCTAATCCACGTTGAATCGGAGCGACCTCCCTATTGGACTCGGCGGCATCAAGAGAGTATCACTGCGAAGAGTGGTCCTATGCAGGGACCGATATTCACTGTACGAACCTATTTGACGGGTGCTTGGAAGAGACCGACTTGGACGGAGAAAACAAATAGAATCAAGGTGCAGGTATGATGAAGCTCATTCACAGGTTACGAGGGCTCAGAGGCTATCGGACAGACGCGGGCATATTGATATGCGCACACCGCGAGGATGGCAATGAGCGTTTCAAGGAAGTCAACCGAGCCATCCATAATGCTGCTGAGAAATTGAGGATAATGGAAGGTTCTGGATTTTCCCCATCCTTATTGGGAGAAAAGAGGGAATCCATACTTATGGAAGACCTTGGGGAATCCGATGGTGTCTGGGGTTTCGATGCCGATGATTGGAAGGACTTCAATCGTGAACTGGTGAAGTGTCTGATTAAATTGAGACAAATGAATCTGAGGCATAGCGATTTGAACGGCAACAATATCATCATCAAGAATAAAAAGCCCTACTTTATTGATTGGTGGGAGACACATTTTATCGATGAGAAGCCCCCAGGTAAGAGTCATCTGACTGACGCCTACTGGCTATTTACAGATATTCAAAGGTGGGTAGCTAATCCTGGCCTATCCGACCCTAACAGGCTTTGTCGAAGATGGGGGCCGATCCATGGTAATCTAATTGGTTCATTCGAGTGCAGTCTACCCATGAGAGGAAAAACACTCTTAGATGCCGGCTGTTTTCAGGGTGACTTCTGTGCTTGGGCTGCTGCCGAGATGATGAAGATCACTGGAATAGATACCGGTGGATTTCGTAGTGGTGAGAATTCTATTGATATCGCAAGGACTATCTGGGACGGCATATCAAATATTAGATTCGTTCAGGCAGATGTGATGAATTGGCCTAGTTTTAATTATGATGTTATCCTGTTTATGGATACGTTCTCTCACCTTGTCAAACATCTGGGAAGGGAAGAGCCAACCAGACTATTAAATAGAATGGTCAATGAGGCTGGTTGTGTATTCTTCGAGACTCAGATGTGGGGTGATAGGACAGGTCTCGAATGGCTCAAGACACAGGAGGATGTGTTCGCCTTAGTTCCTGGAGCAACGTTTAAGGAGATAGTCACGGCACCGGAACATGGAGTTCCGAGAACATTATGGAGGATTGACAAATGACCCAGGAATTAATATCTCTAAGAGTACCGGATAGCATTCAGGAGTTTCCTTTGACGAAGGAAAGTATGGTGTTCATCGTGGGAGGATGGGCTGGAGCCCATGCCAAATACTATGTCGATAAGTATAATTGTCATGTCCACATCTTTGAACCCCAGTACGATATGGCAGTACGATTGGTCGAGATGTTTGCGGCTAAAAAGAAGGTGCAGGTTCACAGTTTTGGCCTCGGGATAGAATCGGGTGAATTCCCGCTCTCTCGTGTGGGGACTGATAGATGCAGTTTTGTCCATCGGTTAGCTGGGAAAGACGGGGATGAAAGCACTTTCGAGGAACCACATGGTAGTGGTCGGCTCATGGAAGTGGAGGAGTTCCTGAAGATGGCCAAGATTGACAAGGTGGACTTGTGCCTCATCAATTGTGAAGGTTATGAATTCAAGCTCTTGCCTCATCTTGTCCAGAATGAACTCATCCAGAAATTCGTTTATCTTATGGTTCAATTCCACCTTCACCATGAGGGGTCAGAATTGATGATTCCAATCAGGGACATGCTTTCCAAGACCCATGATGTAAGAGACGATTATGAGCCAGCATGGATTGTTTGGGACTTGAGGGATGAGGGTCCACCACTAGTACAACCGCCAAAACCAAAAAGGAAACCGAGGGCTAAGAAGGTATGACCCATTATCCTCTAGTAATAGCACTGATAATAACCTATGAACGCACGGATGTTGCCAAGCAAGCTATCCGAGGCATCAAGGAGAGGATTCAATATCCGAATCTTGGTTTCCATATCGCTGATGATGGCAGCAATGGGGACCACATCCAGAAACTCACGGAAGAGATAGGCCCCGATTACGAAGTATCGACCTCCAACACCGGTGGCCATAGTGTTGGCAAGAGCATGAACGAGGGGATAGCCAGATGCCTTGAAAGAGCAGATATGTGGCTTCATTGGGAAGATGACTGGGTGCCAAACATGGATATTGAACTCTTTCCATGTGTCCGGCTTCTTCAGGAAAATGAACAGGTTGGAATGGTCAGACTGGGGAGACTATCGGAAGGTCTCCATGGTCGCGTTATAGTTGGTGGCGATAGACTATGGTGGCTGCTTGACAAGAGCAAAGACCAGTGGGCATGGACTGGTCACGCAGCCTTGAGGCACAGGAGATTTCATGAGGCTTATGGAATCTACAGAGAAGGTTACACGCCAGGTATTACCGAATTGGGCTACCAAGATTCATTTAATGCCAATGGTGGCCCTGACATAGTGTGGCCTGCTTGGTTAAGGTATGATATCTGTGACCATATTGGAGATGGCTACTCCTATAGGGAAGCGATAGAGAACCGACGCCTCACCAGGGAACAAGCGGCTAAAGAATTCGATGACAAAATGAACAACCAAAAGGTGCCAGCATGAAGTTAATGATTATCCCAATATATGATAAACCAGACAAGGGTGATGGCGGTATCAGGAGAGTTGTGGAGGCTCAGGTCAAATACCTGCCTGCCTACGGCTTTGAGATAGTAGACAGGATAGGGATTGCTGATATTGTTGCTACTCATGCCGCTGAGATACCTGATATTCCAGTCGGTATGCCATGGGTTGTCCACTGTCACGGTCTATATTGGGCTGAGTATGAATGGCCTGGGTGGGGAGCTCGCGTAAATAACGCCGTCGCTGAAGCGATAAGACGATGCGACTCTACCACGGCCCCGAGTGAATGGGTGGCTTATGCAATCAAGAGGGGTACATGGATAACACCCGCTGTTCTTAATCATGGGATAGACCCAGGTATTTGGGAACCTGCGGAAAACCATGGATATGTACTCTGGAATAAAGCTAGAATTGACCCTATAGCCAACCCGACTCCAGTAAATGAATTGGCTCTCCGATCACCTGATGTTCAGTTCATTTCCACATTTGGCAGGATGGCCTCTAACGTTCATGTGACTGGCAAGAAGACATTTGAAGAAGCAATGAACTATATTCGTCATGCCGGGGTTTATCTAGCAACGACACGGGAGACCTTTGGCATAGGTACATTGGAAGCGATGGCCTGCGGCGTTCCTGTATTGGGTTGGAGGTGGGGAGGGCAGGCTGAGGTGATTGAACATGAAAAGACTGGCTGGCTGTCTCCGGTAGGCGATTATGAGCACCTGAGGGAAGGTCTAGTTTGGTGTCTCCAGCATCGAGAGCAGGTTGGGGAAACGGGGAGGCAACTCGTTCTGGAGAGGTTTACGTGGGATAAGGTTATGGCGTCCTATGCCAAATTATATCAGACTGTCTATGACAGGCAGCAGGGCTTGAAGCGTGCGCCGAAGGTTAGCATAATCTCACCCTGCTATAACCTGGGACATCTACTTCCAGATATGGTTAAGAGTGTTCAGAAGCAGACGCTAAAGAACTGGGAACTCATAATCGTTGATGATTGCTCTGGAGATGATTCGTACGCCAGAGCCAAATTGATAGCCGACCTTGATGACAGGATAAAGGTTATAAGGACAGAATCGAATCTGAAGTTACCGGGGGCTTTGAATTATGGATTCCAACATGCTCGAGGACGCTATGTGATGAATCTTGATCCCGACAATATGCTACCACCCAACACGCTGAAGATATTGTCGGATGCGCTTGATAATGACAGGGCAATCCATATAGCATATGGCAGGATAAAGTTCGTGCTAGAGGACGGCGTGACTCCTGACCCGGTAACCGGCACCGACGACGGCATATCAAGGTGGCCTCCAGAATTTAACTGCTTGTCTCAATTCCAGCATAAGAACCAGATACCGAGTACATGCTTATGCCGTAGGGAGGTCTTTGAGAGAACCGGTGGCTATCGTGACAGGGCAAAGGTTTCGGAGGATGCCGAGTTCTGGACTAGAGCAGTGTCTTATGGATTCTTGCCTAAGAAAGTAACTGAATCGGTGACTTATATTTATAGATACCGACCTGACAGTAAGAGCCGAGGCGAAACCGAACCAGATTGGACATCATGGTTTCCGTGGGCCCGGGATGCGAGACTCGTTCCTTGGGGTGTTGCTGCCAAACCTCCTCCGCAGAGGGGTAAGGCATGGCCAGTGCCATCCTGTGAGCCGGCAAAGGTAAGCGTTGTGATTCCTGTTGGACCTGGGCACCATAAATTGGTTATTGATGCCTTGGATTCCATTGAGGGGCAAACCTTCCGCGATTGGCGCTGCATTGTCGTGAACGATACAGGAAAGGAATTGATGGTTCCTCATCCCTGGGTTAAGATGATCAATACGAAAGGTGAGGAAGGACCAGCGGCAGCTCGCAACTATGGAATATCTGAATCTCAGACGGCTGCATTTGTTTGTCTTGATGCCGATGATATCTTAGAACCCGACTGCCTCAAAGACATGTGGTCTGTCTGGTCTGAAGAAGGCGGCGTTGTTTATTCGCAGTGGTGGGATGAGAAGGCAGATGGTGATACTAAGATTTGGAACCCACCAGATTGGGACCCATCTTTGTTGGTAAGCAAGGGCTGTATCCATGCCAGTTGTGCGATGTATGCGAAGGCGGCATGGGAAAAGGTTGGAGGGTTTGATGTCAATATGAAATCCTGGGAGGACTGGGACTTCCAGATAGCATATGCGATGAAGGGCATTTGTGCTGTGAAGATAGCAAAACCGCTTTTCACATACAGAAAAACAACCGGATTGCGCCGCGAGAAGGATATGGCCAGCAAGGAAGAGAGCAAAGAGGTCATGCGAATCAAATGGCCTGATGTATTTGATAACGGCACAGCCGGGAAGGAGAGGCTTATAATGGGATGTTCAGGATGTGGTAGTAGAAGACGGGCGAATCCAGCTCCACCGCCTCCTCAAGCGGCGATTGAAAGGTCGCGGGATGAGATGACTCTTATTGAGTACATCGGAGGCGGTGGCAAATCACAGTGGGTTGGCAAAGGGACTGGTGTTAAATATATCTTTGGAAACACGCCATCTCACAGAAGGAAGTTCATTTACAACACTGATCTTGATGGGTTTCTGGCAATGGGGAAGAACTTCATAATATCAAACACCGGGCCGATAGAGAATGACAGCTCTAAGCCAGTTATGGAAGCGGTCATGGGGAGATAAATGGTTGACTTGTGGGAACTATTAATCATGGTTCTAGCCACTTGGAGGTTGGCTAGTATGTTCGTGTCCGAGGATGGTCCCTTTGATATATTCAAAAGGATACGGGGATTGTTCGGCGTGAAGCATCATGATGATGGGACGGTAGCTCAGATACCGGATAACACGCTGGCAAAACTATTCACCTGTATCTGGTGCATGAGTGTCTGGATGGCAGGAGCAGTTTATGGACTCTGGATCGTGGCTCCGGTAATCGTCTGGATACTCGCCTTGTCAACAGGTGGTATAATAATAGAAAGGGTAAGAGGTTGATATGGGACTACCAGTTCAGAATATGGGTTCTAGTGTTGGTGGACCTCTTGGTGTAAGTCTTGATACCGAGGGGCGAACCAATGTGGAATTCTATGTCTGGAGTGCTGGGGCTGCAACATATGTCTTGTGGGGTAGCAATGACGAATATGCCTGGCGAGAATTGGATGACGAATTGATGGTCTCTGAGTCAGGGGGACGCAATCATATCGGCTTGAATAATGCCTATCGGTGGGTTCACCTTGGCGTGAATAATCTGTTTGATAACTTCATTGAAATCGTAGCTTCATAGGAGGTGATGATGACAAGGCACAGGAATCTACCAAGAACTCTACTTCCCATCGATAGGTGGGCTGAGATAATAGGCCTTGATCCAAGGCACTTCCGCCAAGTTACGACCTCCGAGACACCACAGAGGACTTGTTCTAAAGTCTGGAAACAGTATTCCTGGCAAGAAGCTGACCAGGTAGGAAGATATGATGTGGCGGATGCCATCCAGCAAGCGGAGAGGACAATAGCCCAATATCTTGGTTATAAGTTATTACCGACTTGGGAATCAGCAGAGAGAACCAGAACGCCAAAGCCGGGTAATCCTGAACTGTTGCGATTCTCTAGCTATGACCCAAGAGGGTATCACCTTGCGGTGAGAGCAAAATGGGGACACTTTGTAGAGGCTGGTGAACAAGCAAAGACAATAGAACCAAATGGTAGTGCTGTGGCAGTCACTTACAGCTCCGAGGATGGTGATACATTCTGGGAGACGGCAACAATATCTTTTGCCACCACAGTTACCGACCCTGAGGAATTGGCTGTCTTTTACCCTGGGGAAGGGGGTGCCGATGAATGGGAAGTGAGACCTCTAAACGCCGTCACGATATCTGCTGGAATAGCCACGATAACGATGTGGAAACACCAACTCGTTCTTCCAAACTTGATAGAGGCTCTTGACCCAGAGGCGGTAGTGGCGGCTAACGGTGCCGTTCAAACTCATTTCCTGACCACAGTTGATGTCTATCGAAGGTATAATAACCCGGCTACTCAGGTAACGCTTATCTGGGACCCGAATTTGTTTAACTGTGGATGTAGCGGCACAAACACCACCTGTTGCCCTGTCTGTGGGCAGGGTAGCCAAACAGGTTGCCTCATGCCCAAGAATTATGAGGCAGGGTGGTTGATGTACCGAGCAGCGAGTTATGATGACACCGATGAGGAGTGGACTGCCGAGAACTTACAATGTAGCAGAAACCCCGATCAACTTTTAATGTATTATCGTGCTGGTCTGAGGGATATGTCTCGGGATAGACCGATGCTTCAGATGGACCCGCAATGGGAGAGGGCAGTTGCCTTTTACACGTTAGCTCTTCTCGACAGGGATATCTGCGATTGTGCTCCCATTAAAGGAGTATCGGACCTCTGGCGGGAGGATATGGCTCGCCAGACATCACAGGGTTCGAATTTTCAGTTATCGGATAATGTTCTCAATAATCCGTTGGGCACATCACGGGCAGCTCAATTGGTTTGGAACATGATCAAAGAGCCAGATAGGAGACTGGCTTCGCCAGTAAGATACTAATGCTGGTTAGAATAGAATACAAAGATGAGGAGGGGAGAAAATACCTCGTTGAATTGCCGGAGGATTACCAAGACATGCCAGAGAGTGGTGTGATTATCGGTCCCCCGGTGCTTGATGAACTTGGACTGCCTATCGAATTGGAGGTTTTTTTGAATAACCAATTATTCGATAGGAAACTCTTTTCACTGGCTGATGTGCGGCGAAGGCCAGCGGAAATAGAAGCAGCACTCAAAGCAATATTCCGCGTTGATGTGCTGAAAATCAAAAATATTTATAGGGAGGCAAAACAATGAGTCCTATATATCCGAATACCGCTGAAACCCGGGTCTGGTCCATCAAATGGAGAGCAGGTCCGGCAAATGCACCTATTTATCAGGGTTGTTGGAAGGCGGGCTCCATCACTCGACCAAAGGGTGAACCGACAATCGTGACCTGTCCCGACCCCAATCAATTCGGTGCCTTCAAAGTCGTAGACAAAATACCTGGTGAATTGGGATTGCCCGAAGTGACGGTCACCGCTCGCTATGTGCAGGATGCATCTGACCTTCTGGAGTTCTTGAGTAAGGGTTGCGATGTCGATTTGCAGATGCATGTGGGGCGCTGTAAGAACCCTCAGGATTACCTTGAAGGATGGGAGAAGATTCTTGTGCTTGAGGCGGCACAGCCTGGTGACTATGGTGTAGCCGACTTTGGTGCTCTTGAACAGGGTGACCAGAACCCCATTATGGAGGAGATGCCATTCCGGGGAGAGGAACTGTACGAGATCCTCCCGATGGTCTACGAGGAGCAGGCAGAGACGGAGGCCGAACTAGAAGTCATAGCCATCATAATCTGTGACGCAATCTCTTGCGGATTGTGTAACATTCCATCGGATGGATGTGATAAGGTTTTCGCTTTGACGGCGTCCATAGGAGCATCCCCTGGAGCTGCCGCCGAGGTCATCTTCACAAGTGATGGTGGCACAATCTGGGGAGATACCCTGATTACTACGCTCCCAGGCGGTAGAGACCCGACTGACTTGGCCTGTGTGGGAATCAATCTTGTCATTATATCGAATGATAATGATGCCCTGCACTATGCTCCTACCGCCGATATCCTTGAGGGAACTGAGACGTGGACGAGAATGGCGATTGGATTTGAAGCCCTGGGCTCCCCGAATGCAATCATCTCTTTGAGCCCGAGGCATACCTGGATAGTTGGTGATAACGGCTTTGTCTACTTCACGGCAGACCCTACCGCCAATGTCACGGTTCAAACATCTGGCACCGTTGTCACTGAAGACCTTCGGGCCATCCATGGCTATGACATCAACAACCTCGTGGCCGTGGGCGACAACAACGAACTAATAGTCACCCGGAACGGAGGCGATGTGTGGGCAACCCCACCCAACGGCCCCAATGCCGGCATCGACCTCACGGCGGTCTGGATGCGAGGACCAGATGAGTGGTTCGTTGGTTGCGCTGATGGGACGCTATGGTACACGCTGGATGCTGGCCTTAACTGGACACAAAAGGTTCTCCCAGGGCAGGCGACAATCACCCAAATCGAGGATATCAAATTCAGTACCCCGACGGTTGGTTATATTGCCGCCTATGCCAGTGGCACACCAGTTGGCCGGATTCTCAGAACCATCAATGGTGGTTATGAGTGGTACGTCTCGCCTGAAGGTAACCTGACACTCCCAGTCCAGGACAGGATTAACGAGATTGCAATCTGCGATGCAGACCCGAACATCATATATGCAGGTGGCCTCGCGGATGATGCAAGCGATGGTATCATACTCAAAGGTGCCGCGTAGAGTAAAAAAGTAGGAGGAATCTTTTATGCATGAGGTGAAAGACGGTAAAATCCAGTTGAGTACGGGAGTCGTATTTAAGGTGGTCGATGTGTCTCCATTCGCCTTTAACAGAGTCAAGGCGATGATGGAACTAGAGCGACCCAGTGTGCCTGTAGTCTACATTGAGAGCAAGGAGAGGGAGGAACCCAACCCCAATGATCCTGATTATGTTGCAGCTACAGAGAACTTTGACCTCAAACTAACTGAAAAGCTGACGGATATGATTATATTATTGGGATCGGAACTTGACACGGTGCCCGAGGATTTTCCCAACGCGCAAGATGAAAGGTGGACGGCAAAACTAGAGAAACTCGGTATTAACAATATCCCTAGTGCGTCAGAAGACCAGGATGGCAGATATCTGGCATGGGTGAAACTCTGTGCGATGCGGACATTCGAGGATTATTCCTCTCTCCTTGTCGCTTGTTCTCGAAGTGCGGGTGTTACCGAGGAGGATGTGGCCGAAGCGGCAAGCTCCTTTCGAGGTACAAAGAAACGGTGAGCCCATAGAAATACATGGAGTTAGGCATGGAGTTGACCCGAACATAACATTCGGAAGGCTCCTGCCTAACCTGGTTCCTCTGTTTGAGGAGATGGAGGCGAGCAAATATGCTTGCAATAATTGGAGAGATTGGAAGGCATTACCATACAAAGAGAAAGCAATGCATGTGGCTCACCACCGTCTGAGCAAGTTGGTTAGATTGCATACCGATGATGCTGTGAACGATAGGATAGATAGGGAAACTAAAAAGGCGGTACGAAAGAGGAAATAGATGGCTCTAAAAGAAGTAGGAGTCAAATTAGTAGTAGAAGGTGGTGGTAAATTCAAGGCTACCATGAAAGGTGCTGACCAATCAATGGAGAGCTTTGGCGACCGTATTCAGAAAGTGGCTCCTAACTTGAGGGCATTGGGGGCTGGCATGACTGTGTTTGGTGGCATTATCTCTGGTGTGCTAGGTCTTGCGGTAAAGCAGGCGTCCGATGCTGAGGAAATGATGTCCAAGTTCCGAGTCGTGTTCCGGGATCAAGCTCCTGAAGTGGAGATGTGGGCTGAGACATTGAGCAGAGCTGTCAATCGGTCAAGATTTGAGATTATGGAAATGGCCGCGGCTCTACAGGATACCTTTGTCCCAATGGGATTCGCAAGGGATCAGGCTGCCAGTTTAAGTAAGGATTTAACGGCATTGGCGATCGATGTGGCATCTTTCAACAATAAATTAGATGCTGATGTCCTTCGGGATTTCCAATCTGCCCTTGTGGGTAATACAGAGACAGTGCGGAAATATGGCATTGTTATCACGGCAGCTGCGATAGAACAAGATATTCTGGATAGAGGATTGGTAGAAACTAAATCCGATATCACTGAGGCTATGAAGGTTCAGGCTAGGTACAATATGATAGTGGCTGGGTCTGCTGATGCCATAGGTGATGCTGAACGAACATCTGGTAGCTTTGCCAATACGATGAAGGGATTGAAAGCCAATATCCAGGAAACGGCTGTTACAATAGGACAGGCTCTCCTACCAATTCTGTCCAATATAATTGGTAGGATTACAGCGATTGTGAAGCAGGTTAGCGATTGGATGTCGCGGAATAAAGCCTTATCTAGAATTATCGTTATTGCAACAGCCGCCGTTGGTGGTCTCATGCTTGTACTTGGCCCCTTGTTGATAGCATTGCCAAGTTTAATCACGGGATTTACAATACTTCGCACATTTTTACTGGCAAAATTGATTCCGACCATAGTAGCAACAACCGTGGCTCTCTGGGCTAAGGTGGCGGCCTTATTTGCCATTCTTGCTGCTGCCGGTCCTGTTGGTTGGGCTATTCTAGCTGCGGGGATAGCCTTAATTGGTACGACAGCGGTGCTTGTCGCCCATCAAATCCAGAATGCGTTAAAAGGGGTGACAAGCCAACAACAAGAATTTAATGAACAGGTCAATGATGGGAGGATTTTGTTTGGTATTCTGGCAGAGGAAGCGGAAAGAGGAAGTGCGGTGCAAGCGCACGCAGCCAGAAAGGCTCAAGAAGCTCAAGAAGCTCAAGCACAAGCCCTTTTAGAAGCGCAGAAAATATTAAATGATGCACTGAGGGAGGAACTACGGATAAGAAAATTACTCCAGCCGGCAGTTGAGTTGGTTAGAGGCGGGATTTTGACTCCCGAAGCCTTTTTCCAATTGGAAAAACAAGCTAGAGCAATTCGAGCAACCGCAATCCAAGGAGGTGCCATACCGGGATTTGCTCAGGGTGGTGTTTCCCCTGGAGGAACGGCTCTCGTTGGAGAGCGTGGGCCAGAATTAGTGTCGCTTCCCCCTGGGGCTATCGTTAGACCTATAACCAATAGCACCACTTTTAATGTCGATGCAACATATACTAATCCACAGGAGCCGGCCAGCATAGCCCTTGATCTTGAAGCGCTAACTATGTTGGCACAGAAATAATATGTTAATGGCAGTGACGAAGGAATTTACGAGCTACATCTCACCCGATGGGGAGGAATACGAATTCCATGTTCCTTCAGGTTATGGGCGATGGCTTCTCAGTCAATCGGGTTGGGGTACACCTCCGATTGATTATATTACACAGAGAGGACCATTCCAACATGGTGAAACTGTCCGCGACTATTTTCTGAGACCCCGGACGGTTCAGTTGCTTATACGCCAGATGTTTTGCAATCGCGATGATTGGTGGTCTGGACGGGCTTTCCTCCTCGATGCTATCCGCCCGAATAGGCAGACTACTCCAACTGCGAGTGAGCCTGGTCAACTTAGACGCATCGAATCGGATGGGACTGTTCGTGATCTAAATGTTTATATAACGCAGGGGCCAAGATTCGAGGCGCGGTCTCTTAATGCTTGGGATGAGTGGGCATTCCAAGAGGTCTTGAGATTTACTGCATACGACCCGGTTGTATTTGACCCGACTAGAGTAGATACTGAGTTGACTCTAGGTTCTCTAGGGGAATTAGTCTTTCCTATAACATTCCCGATTGTCTTTGGGGCATCTATTCTCAATAATACGGTGAACATTACATATCCTGGTACATGGGAGACGTACCCTGTTATTATAGTGACAGGTCCACTCAACGATTTCACGATTACCAATGATACGACTGGTGAAGTGATTGAATTAGATTACGATATTGTCGCGGGCAATATCATTACGATTGATCTTAATTATGGAGTTAAAACAGTAGTTGATGCTAGTGGCGTCAATCGTATTGGAAGCATCAAAACAGATAGTGACTTGGCTACATGGCATATTGCTCCAGACCCGGAGGCACCCGGTGGTATTAATAGTATTACTGTCACAGGATGGAATGCTCAACCTGGGAGAACATCTGTGGAATTAAGAGTATTTACCCGCTATTTTGGTATATGAGGTGATAAAATGACAGAAACAAGTAGACCTTGGGCAGGCGAAGTTCTTGGTGATGCTGGGCCATACACCGATGATAATTGGTCTGATGTCTGGGAACTCTTTTTGGGTGCCTTAGCGGATGCGGATACTGGGATTCTATCTAATGTGACCAATGAATTATTTATGACAGCAGTCGCAGGATTCTCACCGGTTATAGTTTCTCCTGGTGTGGCACTCGTTAATGGCACTTTTTATATGAATGATGGCAATGTAACCGTTGCGTTGCCAAATCCAGCTGGAGCTACTCGTATTGACCGGATTGTTGCAAGAAAATCGTGGGCTGCTCAGACAGTGAGAATCACAAGGATTGCCGGTGTTGAAGGGGCTGGTGTTCCTCCAGCATTGGTTCAGGTTGATGGCACGACTTGGGATATACCACTCTTTCAGGCAAGCATAGCCTTTCCTGGTAATGCAGTCACTCTTACTGATGAACGGGAGCGTTTGAAGACTTGGCTTCCATCAATGACAACCGCATCGCGTGATGCAATGACTCCGATTAATGGTATGAGAATATACAATGCAACATTAAGCCTGTTCCAAGTTTATCAAGGCGGTGCTTGGGTATCATTTGCGGTGACTGATTTCCAACGAATTATAGCCTCAGGAAACTGGACTAAGCCAACTGGTGTAACCCATGTTATGGTTGTATGTATCGGAGCAGGAGCTGGTGGAGCAGGTGGTGAAGGGCAGGCCGCTGGGAACCGTAGAATTGGTGGCGGTGGCGGTGGCGGTGGTGCCTATGCATGGAAAATCTTTGCAGCTTCTAGTCTAGCAGCTGTTGAGGTTGTGACAATCGGTGCTGGTGGAGCAGGTGGTGCTGGAGGAGTAGGAGCTGATGGAGCTGATGGCACTATTGGTGGCAATACATTATTTGGAACTGCCTTGACTGCTTTCGGGGGCGGGATTGGAGAACGTGGTGGTGCTGCGCTAGGCAGAGGTGGTGGTGGCGGTGGTACAGGAAGTGCAGGTTCTGGACGCTTTGGTGGTAATCCTCGCTATGCTGCGGCATCGGCAGGTGATTCCTTGGCTGGTCATGGTGCAGAAGGGGGAGACAGTTCCGCAAATGGAGAGGATGGATCTAACGCAGAATATGGTGGTGGTGGTGGTGGTTCCTCGTCACAAACCCCTATTAACGGTACCGATGGCGGTAGTTCTCTATATGGTGCGGCTGGTGGTGGTTCTGGCGGAGGCGTTAACGGTGTCAATGCTGAAAGAACAGGGGGCGCAGGGGGTGACACAGGTGTCTATACTGCTGGAGGTGGTGGTGCTGCTGGTGCTGGGAATGGCGGGGCAGGAGGCGCTGGTGCGGCTGGAACTGAGGAGAAGGGTGGCCAAGGTGGTGGTGGCGGTGGAGGTCAGGATGGTGGTGTTGGTGGAGTAGGCGGTGCTGGAGGCGCCCCTAGTGGTGGCGGCGGCGGCGGTGGGGGTGGAACTAATACCGGAGGTGCTGGTGGCGCTGGAGCTCGTGGAGAGTGCAGAGTTTGGAGTTGGTAATATGGAAACGAAGCTATTGGAATGGCAGTTGACACCTTGGACTGTGAATGGCAGTTCGTGGAAAATGCAACCTGTTATTCTCATTGAAGGACGAATACCTTTCTTTTGTGATCATCCTGATGATTACATCGAGAAACTCCAGGAGATGCACGAGGACCCAACGATTGCGCGAGGCCCTTTTTTTGCTTCAATAGGCCAATTCAAGGATGCTCTTGAACAGGTCTGGCTAACAGGAGGTAACAATGAGAAAGGCATTAGTCAATAAAGCTGGATTGATAGTCAATGTCATTGAGATTGAGGAGGAAACTGATTGGAAACCGCCCAAAGGATGGAAATTGCTTTCAGAAGAGCAGAGCGCAACTGCCAATCCTGGGGACAGTTGGGATGGTAAAAATATCATTCCAAAAGAGTCGCCTGAATCCGCTCTCGTAGTACGTGATATCCCTGTGGAACTTGATGATATAAAAGAGCGCGTCAATGACTTAGAGACACGGATTGGCAAACTGGAGGTCTAATGGCTCCACGATATCAGATAAGATTGAAGTCTGTGGCTGGCGTGCAGACAGCCATATTAACCGATTGGTATAGGTTGGATTTCCATCGTAGAGTCAATGGCGTAGATAGCTATTCCCTTCAGATTGATGGTGACCTTTCTGTTGTGGACCTCTTTGTTCTGGATGGCCAGATTGAAGTCTGGCGGTCTGACTTAGCCGCCTCACCAGCAATTCTTCTCTATCTTGAATTTGAAGGCTTTCACCGAACAGAAGTCAGACGTACTACAGATGAAGGCCGATCATTGTATTCCAGTATAGGGTTAGGATATGATGACCTGCTTGCCCGGAGGACGATTCTTTATTACGCTGGCAGTGCCCAAACGGAGAAATCGGCTGTTGGTGAGACCGCTATGAAGGAATTTGTCGATGAGAATGCTGGCCCCGGTGCGACATCCCCTCCAAGGCTTCTAACATCGGGTGTTATGACAGGTCTTGTGATTCAGGCAGATGTCGCTGGCGGTGGAGTATGGACTGGTGCCCGCGCTTACAGGAATCTGTTGGATGTTCTGGTTGAAGTGGCAAGGGATTCTGATGTGGATTTTAGCATAGTGGGTACTGGAGCAGCCACTTTTGAGTTTCAAGCCAAAGCCGCGCCATGGGGTGAAGATAGGACGACCACAGGGCTTGATCCAGCAACTGGTTTGAATGGTGCTGGCAACGCACCTGTTGTCTTTTCCCTATCGCTGGGGAATATGGGGAACCCTTTGTATTCAAAGGATCGGCGTCAAGAAGTTAATGCGGCAATTGTGCTTGGTCAGGGGCAACAGACTGACCGCACAGTCATCCAGCAGATAGATGCCGCTGCTATTGGCGAATCCACCTGGAACAGGGTGGAGGGAACGAACCAGGGTAATAGTGAAGACACGGTAGCTGGGCTACAGTCGATTGGCGATGAGGTTCTTGCTGCCCTTCAGGCCAAAGAGGTCTTCGTGTTTGATGCTCTTCAGATTCCTGGACTCCTGTATGGCAGGGATTATTTCCTTGGTGACTTAGTGACAGCTCGGTACAAGGACATTGAGCAGAACAAAAAGATCGTTGGGGTTCTAGGTATTGTGGAGAATGGATTGGAAACGATAAAATTGGAGCTTTCTGATGTCCCTCTCACCTGAGGATGTGTGGCCGATAATAGAGACGCTGACTCGGCGGATAAGGGCTCTTGAGACAGCAGAGCGAGCTGAGACAGCTGGTGGAGTAATGGCCTCAACGGTGGCAGCACTGCCAGCGTTGGCTGGTGTAGTTGCTGAGGCAGGCAGAATGTATTTTGCAACAGATGGCAGAAAGACAGGAGAAGGAGTGGGAGTCGGTACTGGTGTCCAGGTCTATGCCGATGGCACCAATGCCACCTGGCGCCGAGTGGATGATGGGACAGCCGTTGCCGCATAGGATTTTTAGATGGCAGAAGATAACCGAAGCGATAGACAGATACTTCTTGAACTTGAGGGGCAGCACAAAGCCCTCGTTCTTCAAGTTAATGAAATATCGAAGGCTCAGGAAAGGATATTTACCAGTGTTTTCGGGATTCGAGGTACTGAAAATGGTGGATTTATTCGGTCCCTTAATGTGGCCCGCAACGATATTCGGGCGAACCATGAAAGAATAGAAGGTCTCGAAACGAATTATGCTCGTTTGGATGAACGTCAAAAACCATCACGGAAGAAGCAAGCTGGATTCCTTGGAACAGTTATCACAGCCATGGGTGGCATTCTCTATGGTCTCGGTTCTAGGCTTGGCTGGTGGTAGATACCAAAAAATAGTTTAGCCTGTCAGGATATTGATTCTGTGTTATCTGGTGGGCTATTGCAAAGCCACCTCCTGATTCATTTCTCTAATCCCCAAAATACTCATCTAATATGCTCGAATATCTCTGTTTGCCTATTGACAAAGCGTTTGCATTAGACTATAATATAGGTAGGATTAAGGAGGGGCTGAGATGGAACTAGCAGAGATTATGGCACAGGGAACAATGAAGGCACTAGCACTCCTCGCCAGCGATAAGGGCATTGAAGTAACAGACTCAATACTGGCTAAAGCCCGGCAGATAGTCCACAACGAGTGGGACGAAATGATGGAAACAGCTAAGAATGCACTGGATGCCAGAATGGGCGAAAGCACCTACAGGCATGTATTGAATGTCTACTGCAATAGCTGGGCGGTGAAAGCAATAAAGCAGTAGGAAAGGAGGAACCCGAAACCGGGCTACGGCCTTTGAGGTTTGGGGGGGGCAACGGTTCATCGTGAAGTCAAGACTGGTAACGGAGTCACCCAGAGTGAGCAGCCCAAACTCAGGCTATGATTCTCACCGAATGTCAAGACTGCTCCCCCCAGACCTGAGAGAAAGGAGAGAAATGAAAGAAGGCGATAAACTACTGGATGAACTCAGAAACCTAGCTCGGAGATGTAGGGATACCGGCTTATTTTGTGCCTGTGTCTTCTATGAGCCACCCTGGTGGTACTGGGTCGATTACCTGAGGGCAGAAAGGAATTGAAGGAGTTAAGGAGGAGGATATGTTAAACAATAAATTCCTCATTATAACTTTCATAGTTGGCATTATATCCTCAGCATTTGCTCAGAATTGGGGGGCTTTAGCTTGGATTTGTGTTGCTGGTTTCTGGTGCTCCTATGCCTTGAGATTGGAAATGAAAACAAAAGGGAAATGAAAACAGTAGTGGTCTTATCAGGCAAAGCCAAGCATGTCTTTCGATATCTTGCCCTATTTGCGAAGCACAGGGGTAACGTCACAATAAAGGAGTTGTTAAAATGAATTGCCCGATAAAGCTAGATAAGATACACTGCCAGAACTGTTTCTTCCACTGGGGTGGTAAGTGTAAGTACAATGAAATAGTGGAAGGAAGACACTGACCCGGAAACAGGAAATATTCTTTGCCAATATAGGAGGCACCCATGGTACTCCAAAGATTTTATGATGCAGTTCATAAGAATAATGCCGAGAAGGAACGGCTCATCAAGGCAATCATAGAGGAATACCGGGACTGCCCTGATGAATTAGATATCGACAAGGTAGTCAAGCAAGTAATGGAGATGGCCCAGGAGGATCCATGCAAAACCGAATAAGAGAAGGCGGGTTCATCTTCACCGAAACCAAGGCTCGCAAAGAGTTCTCCTGCGCAGCCTGCCCAATTCCTATCAGACGTGGGGAGCATTATTGGAAGGTCGAGATGGGTGGTGGTGGTGTGTGCTGGGCAATAAACCCAGACCGGATACATCTTAGTCGAATAGAGATTGATAGATATCTGGAGGGCAAGAATGGAAATCAATGTGAAAACAATCAAGACTGAACTCGATGAACTAGCTGGCGGTGAGACAGTGAAGATCAAACTCGATAAAAGAATGGAATCCACCAGCGCCATAAGAATCTCGGATGGTGAATATCAGGTCCGATTAAATCCCCTGAAGATTCGTAGCCAGCAGACGCTTGATAAGCACTTGGCCTACTGCCGGGCTGCAATAGGGGGATTTTGATGTTGGAGTTCTTTTTGGCTTTAGTGATAGTTATCCTCTTGACTTTGTGCATTTTATATATCCTGTGGGACAGTTTAGACCATAAGGGGCCTCGAGATGGCAAAGATACCCGATAGGGATAGACCGGAGTTGAAGCGCCGCCTGCTCGTGTCTCTAGGCAAAGGAAGAGGACAGGCATTGCCATGTCGTATTATTGCCCGCCAGTGTGGATACGATGCAGATGGTGATGACCGAAAGACACGGATTATGATACGTGACCTCATAGCCGAGGGCTATCCGATAGCTTCTACCACCGGTATTAGACCTGGTTTCTTCCTCGCCGAGACGCCCCAAGAAGTCAAGGATTATGCTCAGAATCTTCGCAAGAGGCTCATTGAGGATGCCATTAGAAGGCGAGATTTTCTTCGGGCATCCAGGAAGATATTACAACCTGAACAATTGAAGATGGGGGTATAGGATGAAAGAAACGATTGTGCAGATGAGGCAGCGGCTTTGTGCCAACTGCAAAAGGCTACCTAAGCATATTTGGCAGTCACCTGTGGGCGAAGATGAGAAAGGCAATATCATATTTAAGAAACATAATTCCAAGTGTCCATTTATACCGCGTACTGAAGAGGGTAAGGATTGCCCTTATTTTAACCCTGGATAAGGCTATATTAGCACCAGTTTTACTATTGACATACTGTTTGCATTATGATAAAATATTGAGGCTAGGAAGATGAATGAAACAGAAATAGCACAGGCGGTTTTAATCAATGTCTCTGATGAATTCGGGCTAGATATAGCCACCCTACGGTGCAAGACTAGAGAGAAGAGGAAGGTCAATGCCCGGCAAGCGGTGATGTATCTTCTCTGGAAAAGGACGGATATGACCTATTCGGAGATCGGAGAGGTCATTGGCTGTACGGCACCGGCGACCGTAGGCCACGGTCACCAGGCTATAGCCGTAAAGATGTCTCGAAATCACAGGCTTAAGAATATGATTGATAATATAGAAAGGAGGATTCAATGACAACAGGAACATGCAAGCATGGAGAGTTTAAGCTCATCGAGGGATGCCCTGAATGTGTCGGTGAGAGGATGATGCAGGAACAGGGAGCCTGTCAAGAAGAAACCGATCCTGCGACCATCACCATGGGTGCAGAACACTTGGCAGACCATGCTCTGGGCCCAGTGGAAGAAGTGACCACCGCGGTGATAGACATTGCCCCGGGCAAAGACCAGAAGGTACTGGCTCTTCTTCAGGAAGTGATGACTGCCAAGGAATATGCTGACAAAAGGATTATCTCATCCCATGAAGATGATCAGGCGGCTACCAATGATCTGGTAATGATGGGGAATCTCAATAAGACTGTCGAGGAAAAACGCAAGGGATATGTCACACCCCTGAATGGATACGTGAAGGTGGTGAATGATGCATTCAAGTTACTCACTGAACCTTTAGCTCAAGCCATCAAGACAACCAAGGACAAGGCTACAGCTTACCGATTAGAGCAGCAACGTATCCAGCGAGAACAAGAGGAGATTAACCGCAAGAGGAGGGAGGCTGCGGAAGCCGAGATGAAGCTCAAGGGAGAACTGACTGAGTCAGTCAATGAAGTCGAGGTAGTGGAAGCTCCCAAGTTGACTAGAACAGACTTGGGGACCAGTGGCATGATGGATGTGTGGAAGTATGAGGTGGTTGATTTCGCAGCTCTCCCCGATGAATACAAGGTTGCGGATACGGCGATGCTTACTAAAATTGCCAAGAGTCACCACGATAAGAAACAGATACCTGGTGTTCGATTTTTCAATGACCCCACTATTCAAACAAGGAGAAGATGAATATGGCCAACACAGAAAGGAAGACAATCAAGTTGTCTCCGGGTACGATTAGTACCTGGAGGGATGTTGGGGAGAAGGGAGCAAAAGTCTGTAATTTCAAGGGTAAGGATGGTGTAGTTTATGAGGTGTGGAGTGAAGACTTACTGGAGTTCATCAAGGACTGCGGTGTAAAGGACACCGAGTTTGCGGCTGATGTCGCTTACTCCGAGAAGGAAAGCGGTGATGCTGTCTACAAGCACTGGAAGATAGTGCAGTGCTATAGAGCAGACGGCAGCCCGGTTAAGCAACAGAAAAGCAGCTACCGCGGCGGTGGCAATGACGACTCGCCTGAGAAGCGCAAGAGCATTGAGGACCAGACCAGGGCATACGTTATTGCCGACCTCTACAAAGCTGACAAGGCAGAGCAGGACTTGATTGATAAGCTGAACACTTGGCTCCGGAAGCTGGGGCAAGTAGCCCCGCCCCCTGAGGCAAAGCCTGGTAAGGCGGAGTTTCCTAAGGCAGCAGCTACTGAGAGTAAGGGCCCTGTAGCAAAAGCAGAAGCAGGACTAGACAACATCCCCAAGCATATTGGTGAGATGTTAAGTATTTGTCTTGACCACGGCATAGCTCGTCCCGAGGTACTCGGGTACCTAGAGGTTGCTGAGTTAGATGTGAAGAACATCAAGGTCGCTGAGGTCTGGCCGAGAGTGTATAAGGACCTGATTTTGCCGAAGAAGTAGGCAACGCAACAATGAAGTGACGAGTAATATAGGGTCAGGGACTTGACAAAGGGTTTGCCATCCATTAAACTATTTGCAGGCTTGGGAAGGGGGTAAGAATATGACAAGCACCAGCGTCAAAAGAAAAGCAACCAATTGGCGAATCTACGCTAACCTGGAGCCTGAACTGGAGAAGGACAGATTAGAGTGGGGCTTCAGGAGCATTCCGGCATTCCTGGATAACCTGTTTTGTCGATACTTCAACGGCGAAACGATCAAGAGGAATAAGCGGTTCCAAGAACCTGCGAGCCCGAAGAAGCAAACCAACTATAGAATCCGTTCCGATGTTCTTGAAAAGATTGAAAAGGACCGGTTGGTAACCAACATGGATAGCAAGCCGGAGTGGGTCAATTATTTCCTCATCCGATATTGCCGCGGTGAGACAATCAAGAGAGGGCAGTGATGAGCAAATTGCTTTATGATGAGAGTCCACTTGTTGTTAATCCAACACTGGCTCAGACGATCGGTCTCAATGAGGCAATCGTTCTCCAACAGATACATTACTGGCTCGTGATCAATGAAAAGGCAGAGCACAATTACCGCGATGGCTTTTACTGGACATATAACAGCTACCCGCAGTGGCAAGAACAGTTCCCATTCTGGTCAAAGAATACCGTCATCCGAACTATAAATCGGCTAGAAGCCAAGGGTCTCATAATCACCTCTAATTTTAACAAGATGCCACAAGACAAGACAAAGTGGTATCGTATTGATTACGATGCTATACCCAAATTGAGTAGCCCATCTACCCAAGTTGACAGCCTCATGCCAGAATGGGTAGACCATAAGCCCGATTTGGTTAGACCATTACCAGAGACTACTTCAGAGACTAACCCAGAAATTACTACAGAAAGCAATAGTTATCTTCTTAATCTTTATGACCAGTTAATCGGAAATAGAACATTCATGATCACCGTTGAACTTGACCAATTGCTAGAACGACATGCCGAATCACAAATTGCAGATGCTATCAAACTTGCTGACAAAAAGGGCCAAAGGAACTTAGCTTACGTCCGGGGCATTTTGAATAATTGGTCAAAGGGATCAAAGGTGAAGGTTCGTTAGTGGATAATCCGATACCAACAAAACCATGCAATATCTGTGGAAGTAACGATTGGTGGTGGAGAGCGCCATCAGGATTAGGTGGACCCGGTAATTGGGTATGTGGCTGCTGTCACCCTCGGCCGAAGTAGGTGAGCGAATGGAGATGATTAGTGTAAAAGTCCTGGATACAGTATACAGGGAATTCATTCGGAAGCGGGCAATTGCCTCCGCGGGGGGCTGTGAAAGGTGCCTGGCTCCCAAGTATGATATTGAAAAGGAAGATGGCCAGGTATTTCCTGCGTGGAAGCAATTACAGACAAGCCATCTTATTCCCCGGGGGAATTACCATGTCCGGTGGGATGAAGATAATGCAGCTGGTCTTTGTGGCGGGTGCCACCGAGCCATAGATAAACACTTCAAGGCAAAAGATGAGTTTGTTAAGAATAGATTGGGTTCTAGGTTTGACTTACTTCAAGCCAGGGAACGCATCACTGGTAAGGTAGATAGGAATGCTGTGTGGGTTTATCTTAGAGAGAAAATAAAGGTGATGGAAGCATGAACAGGACTAGTTGTGTCGTACTGAATTTTATTAAAGGGTTCTTGGAAGCTAATGGTTATCCGCCCTCAGTTAGAGATATATCGAACGGTTGTAGTTTAAGTTCAAGTTCAGTCGCTCAATACCATTTACATATTCTGGAACGTGAAGGGAAAATCTCCCGTAAAGCTAAAATTTCCAGGGGTATTGTATTAGTATGAACCGCCATTTGAGAGAGAAAATTGAGGTAAGGATGGATAAGGCATATTATCAAGACAACCACACCAAGCTGTTCAATAAGGACTGCCGGTCTATGGAGGAGCTGGGGGACGAGTCCATCCAAGTTGTCTGTTGCTCGCCCCCTTACTGGGGCTTGCGGCGTTACTCAGGGGAGCAGGAGTTGGTTTGGGGTTCTGATAACCATTGTGAGCATGAGTGGGGAGAAGTAGAAATGGTTACTACAAAAGGCGGTGGCAACAGAGGAGTTCCTGAAGAATGGCAACGACCATCCAGGGCACAAGCTGGTCAAGACTCGCACAGCCAATTCTGCTCTCTCTGTGGAGCATGGAAAGGCTCATTCGGCTTAGAGCCTACTCCTGAGATGTATATAGAGCATACCATTGAGATACTGAGGGAGATAAGAAAGGTATTGAGGAAGGATGGCGTGGTGTTTCTGAATCTTGGTGACTCATATTATGGTGGGGGCTTCGGTACTTCTCCCGGGGGAAACGAAGACTTTGCTGAACGCTATCCTAAGCAGGCAAGCAACAAGGGTAGTGCCGACCACGAAGATAGAAAACTACTAGGAAGTCTCAAGAAAGGACACTCAGTATTAAAAGCAAAGGATTTATGCCTCATTCCCTTTAGAGTAGCTATCGCAGCGCAGGAAGACGGATGGTGGGTGAGGTCAGTTATCATCTGGTCAAAGCCCAACCCGATGCCCGAGTCAGTAACCGATAGACCTACAGAGAGTCATGAGTATATCTTAATGCTGACAAAGTCGGGCGCTACTCAATACTGGACACACCGAGACCACGAAGGCACAAGAAAGCAACCAGAGCCTGACTATAGATGGATAAACCAGAAAACAAAAGAGGAAGTGTCTGTTAAGCCCGAAGGCTGGACACCTAAAAATAAGATGGGTTGGGGTAGAATAAACCTATGGCAAGGACACGACTACTACTGGGATGCGGAGGCGGTGAGAGAGCCTATCAACCCGAATAATACAGGTAAAGTAGCTGTTAGACCATCAGGTGACTCACGAACTAGAGATAAGGAACACTGGGGAGTGCCACACGAAAGAGAAATGGTCATCAGGGAGTACGAAGAAATAAAAGGTCGTAACATCCGTTCAGTATGGGAGTTTCCTACTCAGCCGTTTAGTGGTTTTGGCGAGCTTGACCATTTTGCAGTCTTCCCGGAGAAGCTACCAGAGATATGTATTAAGGCTGCTACTCCAGAGGTGGGATGCTGTAGTAAGTGCGGTGCTCCCTATGAACGCATCACACAAGAAACAGAGGAATACAGCCAGGCTAGAAAACATGGCGGTTCGAATAAGGCAAAGGATATTTTACTAGAGGGTAATAGAAAGGATGCTCCTGCCTTAACTCGCCAAACAGAAACTCTAGGCTGGCAACCCACCTGTGAATGTAATGCTGATAAAGTTCCATCGTTAGTTCTTGACCCATTTGGAGGAGCGGGAACTGTCGGCTGGGTGGCAAAGAAACTTAACCGCCGTGCAATTTTGTATGAGCTATCAGAGGAGTATTGCCAATTAAGTGTAGAGAGAATGAGGCAGCAGGTTTTATTATGAACCGCTTATCATAAATCTAAGATGAGGAGAAGGAAATAATCTAACTTGAGGGTGGGGTGAAAGCCTCTGGCAAAGAGAGGGTAGCCCTAGCCTTGAGGGGGTAGTGGGGTGGAAGTGATGAAGCAAGTAGGTGTCAATTGTATATTGACTAACCGCTTGTGGAGCCAAGCCCCACTACTCAAGGGGATAAGGGGGAAAATGATGCCCAGTTTATATGACTTGAAACCACAAGAGAAAGTATTTGCCTTATTAGAAGGCTCTGAAATGCAGAGCTTAGTACCAGAGAGGAATCGCGTTTGGTGGACTCTGCATTTCTATAGTTCCGAAAAAAGCCGTCTTGTTGCTGCCAAGAAAAGGAAGAGGCTCTCCCCAAATGCTATGTTTATGACATGGGAGTTTACCTTAGAAGATATTATCAAGCAAGGCAAATGGTTATTGGTTGAGCAATCCAACAAGATATTACTATCAGATAAGCTGAATATACTTAGGCAACTGACTAAGGGTAACTGAGAACAAAAGAGGTGGAGGATAGCTGGACTGCCCCACTACTCAAGGGAATAAAGGAGGAGAATTGAACGCTATATGTGAGAGGACAGATTGCAAGTATAGTGGAATAAACAACTCTCTACAAAATTTGAGGATTTGCAAGAGGCAAACTATCAAGATAAGCAAGCGAGGGTTTTGCCAGTCAAAGGAGAAGAAATGACTGAGCCAACAAAAGAACAGGTTAAGTGGTTTTGGGGGAAATGTCTGAACACAAGGGTGGAAATGAGAAAAGGCTTTTGGGATGAATGTGGTGATTTTATTGAGATGCAGGATAATCCCTATAGTCCACCCCACAAAACGAAAAGCCTGTGCTACCTCAAGGAAGATAGGGATTTTACTTACGATGAGAGGGCTACATACGAAGAAGAACTGGCTAGTGGTAAAATCAAGGGATTTCCTGACAGGGCACAGTGGTGGGAAGAAGTACCTGCAATTGACCTCAACAACCTCTTCAAGTATGCTGATGCACAATTGGACGAGGTTGGAGAACACTATATCATTCTACAGAAAAATTGGACTGACTCCTCTATTAAACATGCCACTATAGGCTTCACAAATATTAGCAAGTTCCCACATGAATTTGAGGGAGAAGATAAAAGCTACGCCTTAGCTCTCCTCTGGGCAATCCTCAAGATATTTAAGGAGAAGAGATGATGGGTAAGGAAGTAAGAAGACAAGCTGGTGATTTAATAAGTGACTGTGTAAATAGGGGAAGTTTTACCGATGAGGACATGGAGAAAATCCACCAACTCTACCAGAAGGAGTTTGAGAGGCTCATTGAGGAGATAAAAATAACTATTCTGCAAGAGCTACATCATAATCTTAGCTTTTTCTCTTGGTGGCAAGCTCTGAAAGAAAGATGGCTGAAGGAGGAGAAATGATTGAGCCAACAAAAGAACAGGCAGAGTGGCTTTGGGAGAAGTGTGGATTGCACCACTACCCTAATTGTGAGTGTATAAGGGGTAAGGATATTTGTTGGGGGGAAAGTGAGGAAACCTATGGGGAAAATGGTCATTGGCATTTTGTTTTGCCCCCTACAGACCTCAACAACCTCTTCAAGTATGAACCTCTTACTGCCATGGGCTATGTCATTAAGACTCACACCTACAAGAGAGAAGCTGCTGGCATTATGGCACAATGCTCTTGGGTAATCATTGAAAAGGACAGAGAGGTCATTGTCACTTGGACTGCTAAGGAACTGAAAGATGCTTTATTCTGGGCAATCTGTAAGATATTAAAGGAGGAGAAATGAACCAAGACATAGAGTCATTAAGACTGACCAAAGAGGAGCGGGATGAAATTTTCGATGCGTTGCCATCTACAGCAACAGCCGGGGATGAAAGGAAAGCTCTATGCGATGCCCAAATCAAGAAAGTCCTCGATAAAGGCTATGTCAAACTAGCTGATAATCAGGAGTTGCCTTGGAAATGCCAGCACTGCCCAACTGGAACAAATACTTTAGCTAGACGTGACTCAAAAGGTTATGTTTGGAAGAAGGTGAAAGATGAAAAGGATTAAAACACCTCCAGAGATAGAGGTTGGTTATAAAGGATTGCGGGAGTTTATCCGGGAGCAGTTTGGTGATGCTACACTTGATGGATATGAAAACAGCCTTAAAGATGCCCAACTCAAAGCAGCCCGAAAGGAAGTCAGGGAGTTTGTGGAGTGGGTAAAACCCCGCTTGCTCTTCACCAATGAAACGGAAGAGGACATTTATAAAGCCAAAGTAAAGGAGTTGCTGGATGAATAAGACACCACGTCTAAGCCCAACAGGAATTGAATATGGAGATTATGCTTGGAACTTCGCTAGTGGATGCGGAAACAATATTGACGGGAAGTGCAAGGCAGGAAACTTCAACTGCTGGGCTTATTCCATAGTGCAAAGATTCCCTGACCACTATCCGAATGGTTTCAACCCAACAGTCTATCCTGAAGCCTTGCTCTCACCATTATATCTAAAGAAACCAAGCCGAATACTATGTGCCTTTATGGGCGACTTATTCTGGGATTGCCCAGAGTTCAACCCTTATACTCAAAATATACGAGTGAATTATCCGTTTGGCGGGGTAACAACTGATAGCCTCAAAGGTCACCTTTATCGGGTAATAAGGGCACGACCTGAGCACACATTCCTTTTTCTTACTAAGCAACCGCAGAACCTACCTCAGTGGAGTCCGTTTCCTTCTAATGTTTGGCTTGGTGTCTCAGCTTGTAATGCCAGTGATGCAATAGAAGCGAACAAGTACATCGCTAAAATACAAGCTAAGGTCAAATACCTGTCGATTGAACCGATGCAGTATTGGCGTCTGTCGGCTGAAACGATACAGGGCATTATTAGCTATTATCATTGGGTCATTCTAGGCGCACAGACACGACCGTATCGACCTCCAGCAATTCAAGACATTCGGAAGATAGTTGAAGCCTGTGATAAGGCTGACGTGAAGGTGTTCCTGAAGAAAAACTTGTGGGAATGCCTATACACTGAGACTTGGGATGATGATGTATTTTGGTCTAATAATAAAGCCACATTAAGGCAGGAGATACCATGACCGCTCAGAAGTATCAGATAGAAAGGAGAAGGGGATGAGAAAGATAGATGATGTTGTTTTAGCAATCTTAAGTAGAGTTTCTATTGATGGGAATATCGTTACATTGAATTGTGGGCAGTTAAATAGGAAACAATATCTTGAAGTTAATGGGGTTTTAGAAGCAATGGGGGGCAAGTGGAATAGGAAAGCTAAGGGGCATATATTCCCAGATAACCCTAGTGCCAAATTAGAAGCTGTGCTTTTAACTGGAGAATATAATAAATCTGCTGATTATGGTTACTTCACCACGCCACTGGATTTAGCTGATAGGATGATTTCTTACGCTGAATTGACATCTGATATGGTGGTGTTAGAACCTTCAGCAGGGCAAGGTGCGATAGCTGAAAGGATAGCCAGAATCATTGGCTATGGTAATGTCCATTGTTTTGAGTTATTGCCTGACAATTGCGAAGCTTTAATGAAGCGTGGATTTATGAAAACTGAATGTTGCGATTTTCTTTCAGTAGAACCACAGCCATTATATGACCGTGTAATTATGAATCCGCCATTTACTAAACAACAAGATATAGAGCACGTAACTCACGCCTTGAAGTGTATTAAGCCTAGTGGGGGATTAGTTAGTATTATGGCTTCTGGCATTACTTTCAGGCAGAATAGGAAAACAACAGAATTTTTGGATTTGATAAGTGGTAGCAGGATAATCCCTAATCCCCCTGAATCATTCAAGTTATCAGGAACTTTAGTGAATACAGTGACTATTATCATTGGGGCAATGAAGTAGAGAGTGATATATGACTGCTCAAGTGGGGAGCCAAGCCCGACCACCAAAACTCTGTCAAAGTCCTCCTTTGCAGATTGTGTCTAAAGCATCACCTTTCAATTTGGTCATTATGGGTCTGTGCGATAATCCACTTGGGCGGTCAATAAGGAGTTTGATGTGACTGAAATAAAAGCACCAATGAAGTGGACGAGTTATCCTAGACCAAGAATATTTCTAGCTGGCAGCATTGAAATGGGAAAAGCCCAGAATTGGCAAGAACGTGTTGCAAAGTCATTGGTAAATTGTACGATACTAAATCCAAGGCGTGATGATTGGGATACCTCATGGACTCAGTCCATTGATAATCCTCAGTTTAGAGAACAGGTTGAGTGGGAATTACTAGCCCAAGAAGATGCTGACCTTGTCCTAATGAACTTCGACCCTGATACTAAATCGCCTATTACTCTTTTGGAACTGGGTTTATTCAAAGATAAGCCAATGATAGTCTGCTGCCCTACTGGGTACTGGCGTAAAGGTAATGTGGACATTGTTTGCCGTAGGTATAATATCAAAACTGTTAAAACAACTGACCACCTGATAGATATGGCTGTAGAGTATCTTAGAAATATGCCACATAAGGAACTAACCGCATGGGATGTGGTGGGCTAATAAATCCACTTGGGCGGTCAAATAAAGGGAGAGGATATGAGGATAAATAGAGTTCAATTTGTGTGGTGGTGGCAAACCCCTTGCTTAAAATGCTGGGCTTATCCTAGAGATTATAAAAGCTGTGCAGTGTGCAAGGGGAAGCCCATCTTCTGGGCACTGTATTTAGGCATTGTTGAGATTAGACTCTTCCCAATAAAGAGGAGATTGATTTCAAGCAGGAATACGATAAACTCAGGATAAAGGAGAGGCTGAGGCAGCAGGTTTTGTTATAACTTGACAAGTGCAAACGCTTCATCTACTATATACATAAGGTGAGCGTTATGGAGAAGATAAAGGTGCTGGCTGAGGTCAAGGTAAAAGAAGAAGCAACCCCGGAAGAGCTTTGTGCATTGAAAAAACTCTTGGAGAAGGCCGGTCTTATTGTTGAGGCTGATGGTAGAGAGTTGTTGATTTCGGTAGAGGACAGGGATGACTAGACGGTCAAAAAGTGATCCCCAGAGGATATCTGCCAGGGAGAGGCAAAGAGAGGCTCTTGAATTAAGGAAGCAAGGACTTCCCTTTGAGGCTATTGCTCAGAAGGTGGGATATCGGAGCCGTCAAGCAGCAGCCTATGGGGTAGAAGCTGCCCTGCGTAGAATAACACAGCGTCCAGCCCAAGAACTAAAGAAACTTGACATAGAAAGACTTGACATGCTATTTCTTTTCCTTATGAAAAGAATCAGGCGAGGTGACCCAAAAGCTATCATTGCAGCCCTCCGGATTATGGAGCGCCGAGCCAAACTCCTCGGACTAGATATGCCTACAGAGGAACATATCACAGGCAAGATACAACTTGAACCACTACCCGATTTATCTGGAAAAAGTGATGCCGAATTAAATGCCGCCTTGGCCGAAGTGGAGAGGATACTTGGTGTCAACCCTGAACCAATTGCATGAATATAGGGATACCATCCTTGATGAGAAGGGACGCAGGGACATAGTTTCCTGGGCTGAGAATAACTTCTTTGCCGAAGCCACAGTTGATAACCCCGAAATAGACAGAATCCACCTTCGCCCGCATCAGAAAGCCGTTCTTCGATATGCATTCCAAAGAGATGCAGGCAAGTTCCGTTTTAAGACCGTAATCTACAGTACCACAAAGAAAGGCGGTAAGACGGCTGTCGGTGGATTGGTAGGAAGATGGGCCGCTGAGTCTTGGGAAGACAATGGCGATGTCTACTTTGTAGGGAATGATGCAGACCAAGCAAAAGAAAAGGGCTATGCCGCCCTCAAGACCAGCATAGAACTTCACCCTGATTTCCGCCGAGACAAGCAAGAGCTACCAGGCAAGTGGCTCCTCAGAGATACCCGGGCCAGATATATCCCCAATGGTTCAAAGGTTCATGCTGTTGCTCTAGATTATAAAGGAGAGGCAGGTTCTAATCCAGTGATGACAGTCTGGACCGAGCTCTGGGGCTTCACTGACAAAGCAGCCAAGCGGTTCTGGGCTGAGATGGCGCCGGCGCCGACCAGGCCGAATTCTATCAGATTCATTGAGACGTATGCTGGGTTCGTGGGTGAGTCGGAGTTACTAGAAGGACTATACGAAAATGTCGTGGTGAATGGTAGACAGCTCCAAGTTCAGGATTTGATGAATGTCTTGGGTACCGACTATGAACATGGATGCTTTGTCGAAGCCCCGAATCCCGACTCCTTGATTCCCTGCTGGGTGAATGAGGAGGCAGGAATATTCGCCTACTGGGATTCTGGAGAATTAGCAAGAAGGATGCCCTGGCAGCAAGGGGAGCACGGTGCATCGTATTATAAATCGGAAGCCGCTACTCAGACTGAAGCACAGTTTCGGAGACTTCACTTGAATGAGTGGGTGAGCGCCGAATCGGAATTCATTCCAATTGAATTGTGGGACGCCTGCCTGAATCCACTTCCTCTAGTTGTCGGGGATAAGATGCCCTTAATCGTCGGACTGGATGCCGCGGTAACCGGTGATTGTTTTGGACTCGTGGTTGTCTCACGGGATCCTGCTGACCCCCAGAACAATGTGGCTATTAGATTAGCCAGAAAGTGGGCGCCCCCTGAGGGCGGCAAGATAGACTATGACCAAGCGGGGGATCTCCTGAGATGGCTCAAGGAGAACTTTAATGTTGTCCAGGTATGCTATGACCCCTATCAACTTGAATACTTTGTAAAGAAGTACCGGGAAGAGCTGGGGCTGTGGTTCGAAGACTTCAATCAGGGCAATAAAAGGCTCACCGCTGACAATGATTTATATCACATGATTATAGATAAACGTATCCGTCATGATGGCGACCCCGACCTCAGGAGCCACATCCAGAACTGCAATGCCAAGATACCGAAAGATGAGGACAACAAACTGAGACTCGTCAAGAAGTCGGAGAACAGGAAAATCGACTTGGCTGTGGCTTTGAGCATGGCTGCCGCGGAATGCTTGCGTTTGAATATCGGTTGACAGACCATTCCCTGCCTTTGATAGCAACTGGATGGCAAGCGTACAGCAGAAGTGGCTTGAGGTTTATAGGGATTTATATCGAAAGGAGAAAGATGGAATCTGAAACAACACCAGACAGGAATAGGAAGCAGGAGATAATGGATGCTCTCTCAATAATGGAGAGAGACAAAGGAGCACAAGAAGAACTGATTCATTGGCTTGATGAAGAGGGCTATTTCACGAGCCCAGCGAGTACGAAGTATCATAATGACTATTCTGGAGGATTGATGGATCATTCTTGGAACGTCCTTGAGTTGCTTGATTATTACAATGCCTCTTTAGGGCTTGCTGTTCCTTGGGAGACGGTCCGCATTACTGCCCTTCTCCATGATGTCTGTAAAGTGGGTCTCTATATCGGAGAGAATGGGAACTATAGTGTCAATAAGGCTCATCCGAAAGGGCATGGGGAATTGTCGCTGATGATAGTGAGGCAATTTTTCAAACTGACCGAACTCGAAGAGAAGATGATTCACTATCATATGGGACCCTATGGCTGCCATGAGTTCGATGAGAAGAACGGCGAATATCCTCTTCGTGGGGGTGGCTTGGCTAATGCTTGGTATCACTTCCCAGCGGTGAAAGTAATGTATTTCTGTGATGAATTGGCGTCTTTGAAGGAGATAGATGCAAAAACATCTTAAAGCCTGGAGGATAGGCTGTCAGGTTCTATATGGTCAGGAAGGTCTGGACTGGCAGTATTATGTGACGTGTGAAATCTATTGGCAGAAGTGGGGAGAGTTGAATAGAAACTAGGAGGAATCGTGAGTTTCAGAAGTCTATTGTATTCGTTAGCTAGAGGCATGGGGGATGTCAATGCGGTCAAGAAGGGGAAGGTTGGTCGGCGTGTAGCCAGAAGGGGAGC
>Ga0114919_10000138_pt1 | contig 46865 bp, 27 predicted proteins | sample BlataG_FD_88682 | JGI IMG/M metagenome (GOLD analysis project Ga0114919, IMG submission 88682) | Deep subsurface microbial communities from Black Sea to uncover new lineages of life (NeLLi) - Black_00105 metaG | ecosystem: Environmental > Aquatic > Marine > Oceanic > Sediment | place: Atlantic... | reverse complement strand
GTAGAGAGATGTGTGGATGTTTTTTTTTGGGGGTGGTGGGGTATGAGGTGTGTGTGTGTGTGTGTGTGTGTGTGTGTGTGTGTGTGTGTGTGTGTGTGTGTGTGTGTGTGTGTGTAAGACCATTATTTGGACAACTCTGAGAAGCTATAGTGAAACTGCCTAGTTGAATGACAAAATAATTTGACCTTTAATATGGCAATTCGGCAGATTGACAGTGCAAGGAGCATAAATAGAAGCCTGAACCTATCAAACTAAAAGAAGAGTTTGATGACATCTTTGAGTTCTTTATGGAGGCGTGTATAGTAAGGGTGTGTTTGCAATCCCAAGCAGTGACAATGGTACCAGCAGCTGCACGCCATTTCTCACAACTGGACATTTACATTGATGTAATAAAGTTCTACATACGAAACCGGGACACCGTATGTTTGGAGATCATGGGCCGTCAGGCAATAATAATAATAATATACAAGCTAATTGGAGATTCATATCAGCTACTATTTGACTAGACTTTTAAGTAGAACGGTGGCTGCCAAACATGCCAACCATCCTCTTCTTGGTGCTAATGGAGGCATACTCTTTCTCTTGGCTGTTGACAATTTCTTCTTTCGAGTATTTGCTCTTTACAGATCCAGTACCAATCTCAACTTGTTCCATTACAGGATCGGTTAACATCTACAAATCATCACTGTTGTATCTATCTACATTGGAGGTGGAGGTGGAGGAGGTGGCATGCCTCCAGGTGGTGGTGGTGGAGGAGGAGGTGGTAGCAGTGATGAAGGTCCTCCCCCACCAGGACCTAGTGGTCGGAAGGGGACCTGAAAACTATAAACCTTCAAATCAGGATCCCAATGGGTAAATAACCTATCCTCCTGATGTCCCTTGTCAACATCCATTGCTGGTATCTTGAAAGCAATTACCTCGTACGGTTCTGCTCCAAACAATATATACTGATACCGTCTATCAGTGGGTTCTTTTCTCTGCTCGTAGGTTGACATGAAGCGATGCCGGGGCCTGGTGCCGTGTTCTATCTCTGGATATTCTACTTGGAATAGAAGAGAGCGTGATTTTAACTGTGGGTCGTATTGTTTAGTTACTCTATAACCTGGTCTGCCTATTTTTATGCCGCCTTTGGGGACGAAACGCCTGGTGGGAGCGGGGGCGATGGCCTGCTCTGCTGCCTCCCTGGCTGCACGCTTGGCAAGGTTTTGTTGGTGACGTTTTCCCTGAGTGTGAGCAAGATAGTTGGCCTCTGTTTTGTGAAGGGTGAGGCAGAGGCGGCATTCGTATTGGCCTAAATGGTTGCGCATGAAGTAGGGGTCCTTGGCGAGATCGATAGTTTCGAGGGCGAGGCGGCGGAGACGTTCACGGCGATCGACATTTTCTTGTTGTTTGGAGACAAATCCTGACCCTGTTTTGGATCCAAACTCCCTTCCACTGATGTTAGCCATTACAGTGATGTAATATATGTGAAGAATTTCTAAGGAGACGATTTACTTGCAATCTTTGTGATTGGATTCGAGTGTTTGCGCGGTTTGTAATAACCTGATTCCTCGGTATATCAATAAAGGACACTTCGGACAAATAGTTAACCATCCCCTAAAAGAATTGCATTCGAGTAGTTTGCTGGTAGCAGAGCTTCCAGCATTCTATAAAAAGCTTTTTATAGAATTCTTAAGAAGGCGTCGACTGCAAACCCATTTCTAGACGAAACGTTTTATTCGAAAACTGCCACAGTGCATATAGCACCCATCATTGATATCGTTGGGTACCAGTTGTTGGACAGTTTCCCTCATCAGTTGTGCGAAAAAAAAACATAAAATTCATCCCATTCGATTACTTCCAATTCAAAGTCCCATTCAGAGAGATGAGTATCCTCCAGAAGATTGCTGAGATTGAGGCAGATGTAAGTTGGTGCTCCATTGATTCTCGTAACTTTCCCGTCCCTGTGTTTATTTTTTTCCCCCATCATCATCCTTCTTCCGTCCAACGTCTCTCACCGCATCCTCTCTCTCTCCCCCCCACGACTTACAGATGGCCCGCACCCAAAAGAACAAGGCCACCAGTGGCCATTTGGGGATGCTCAAAGCCAAACTTGCCAAACTCCGCAGAGAACTTATAGAACCAGCTGGGGGTGGAGGTGGTGGCTCCAAGGGCGACGGCTTTGACGTCTCAAAAGTCGGTGATGCTCGCGTCGGGATGGTTGGCTTCCCCTCAGTAGGCAAATCCACTCTCCTTAATAAACTCACTGGAACCTTCTCAGAGGTAGCTTCGTACGAATTTACTACTTTAACATGCATTCCAGGCATGATTAGATATAGAGGAGCCCGTATACAACTCCTAGATCTCCCCGGTATCATTGAAGGTGCCAAGGATGGTAAAGGTAGAGGTCGACAAGTCATTGCCACCGCTCGTACATGCAACCTCATCCTCATTGTTCTAGATTCCCTGAAACCAGTCACTCATAAGAAGCTTATTGAGAAGGAGTTGGAAGGATTTGGCATTAGGCTAAATAAAGAACCTCCCAAGATTCAATTCAAAAGAAAGGACAAGGGCGGTATAAACTTCACCACCACCATTCAAGAGGCAAAACTTGATCTAGATGCAGTCAAGGCTGTTTTATCCGAGTACCGCATTCACAATGCAGATGTTCATCTGAGAGGGGACTATGACCTTGATGATTTGGTAGATGTCGTGGAAGGTTCACGTATCTACATCCCCGCCATTTACGTCATGAACAAGATTGATCAAATTACCCTGGAGGAGCTCAACGTCATTGATCGCATGCCCAACTACTGTGCAGTGTGTGCCTACCATGAGTGGAACTTAGATGGGCTGATTCAGATGATTTGGGAGTATTTGAAGCTAATAAGAATATACACAAAGCCAAAAGGGAAACTTCCTGATTATGATGATCCAGTGGTCCTTCCAGCTGCAAAAGCTACTGTGGAGGATTTTTGCAATAGGTTGCATAAGACAATGGTGAAACAAATGAAGTATGCGTTGGTGTGGGGGGCTAGTGCAAAGCATAGGCCGCAGCGTGTAGGGAAGGAGCATGCGTTGGAAGATGAAGATGTTGTGCAGATTGTGAAAAAGTAATAGTAGTGGGTTGGGAGTTCGGAGTTGGAAGTTGATTGTCTTATTTTGCTTCTTTCTTTGTAAATATGTAGAAGACATCTAGACAATGAAAACGGGGAATACCACTACAATGTTTATTTAAAGAGGAAGAGTTATTCAAAGATAATATTTTTACAAAAATGAGCCCTTTGCATTCATTTTACATGGTTGAAAGGAGGACTATACTGGGCAATCCCAGCCTCCTGCGCGTGGGGCTCCTTTGCGTGAGCAAAGGTTGGTTGGTTGATTCCTTGAACACATGCTCCCACACAGTAATGAATTGATGATATGAATAGCATTCCACAACTACGTAATTCATTTTACATTATACCGGTATTATATTCTCAAAGAAGAGCAACAATACAAAACTACTATTATCATTATCATAAAGACAGATCCCCTCTCTCTGATTTACCCCATAATCCACTCCATCCATCGATCTCTTCAGTCTTTATTATTACTCACCACTCTTCCTCTTCATCGTGTCCACCATCATCATTACTTGCCTCCTGGTACTGTTGGTACTCAGCTACCAAATCATTCATGTTGGACTCAGCCTCAGTGAACTCCATCTCATCCATACCCTCACCAGTGTACCAATGCAAGAAGGCCTTGCGCTTGAACATGGCAGTGAATTGCTCACTGACGCGCTTGAACATTTCCTGGATGGCGGTAGAGTTGCCGATGAAGGTGGCAGACATCTTGAGACCCTTTGGTGGGATGTCGCAAATGGAAGACTTGACGTTGTTGGGAATCCATTCGACAAAGTAGGAACTGTTTTTATTCTGGACATTCATCATTTGCTCGTCCACTTCTTTGGAGGACATGCGGCCACGGAAGAGGGCGGAGGCAGTCAAGTAGCGGCCGTGACGTGGGTCTGCGGCGCACATCATGTTTTTAGAATCCCACATTTGCTGGGTGAGCTCTGGTACTGACAGGGCACGGTACTGCTGGCTGCCACGAGAAGTCAAAGGAGCGAAACCAACCATGAAGAAATGAAGACGGGGGAATGGAATCAAGTTGACTGCCAACTTACGGAGATCAGAGTTGAGCTGACCTGGGAAACGGAGGCAGCAGGTGATGCCGGACATGACAGCAGAGATCAAGTGATTGAGGTCACCAAATGTTGGGTTGGTCAGCTTCAAAGTTCTGAAACAGATGTCATACAGAGCTTCGTTATCCAAGATGAAGCATTCATCAGCGTTCTCTACCAATTGATGAACAGACAGAGTAGCATTGTATGGTTCCACAACAGTGTCACTGACTTTGGGGGATGGCACCACAGAGTAGGTACACATCATACGATCTGGATATTCTTCACGAATCTTACTGATCAGCAGAGTTCCCATACCAGATCCAGTACCACCACCAAGAGAGTGGGTGAACTGGAAGCCCTGGAGGCAATCGCAGCCTTCAGCCTCCTTGCGGACGACATCCAAAACAGAGTCAATAAGCTCAGCACCTTCAGTGTAGTGACCCTTAGCCCAGTTATTACCAGCTCCACTCTGACCAAAGACAAAGTTGTCTGGACGGAATATCTGGCCGATTGGGCCAGCTCGGATGGCATCCATGGTACCCGGCTCCAGATCCAAGAGCACGGCACGAGGGACATAGCGTCCGCCAGTGCCTTCATTGAAATAGACATTGATGCGTTCCAACTGGAGGTCAGATTCTCCATTGTAGTTTCCTTGTGGGTCTACACCATGTTCATCGCAGATGACTTCCCAGAATTTTGCTCCAATTTGGTTACTGTAAAGGGAGTGGGAGGAAATGGAAAAGGGGGGTGGGGTGGGGTGGGGGGGTCAGTTTACGGTTGGGAGAGCGGAGCCTTAGGAATTGGAAGGTAGAAACGTGTGGAGTGAGTGCATCTGTTTAATACTTGCCCGCATTGACCGGCCTGTAAGTGAAGTGAAATAAGGGTCAGTTGATAGAACGAGTAGATGAGAGGGAAGCCAAGTAAGAATTTGGATCAACGCAATGAATGGCTGCAGAGCTTCCACTGCCATGGCTATTTCATACTACGCATTTGTCATTTTTATAGAACATACCTGAACGTGAACGATCTCACGCATGGTGCTGACGATAAAAAACGAGTTGAGCTTTGATTTGGTTGGGATCAGAAAGCTGCTGTCAGTTGTGTAAACGCACAGCTATAGCTCTAGGGCTTCTTGGTAGTATGTTAGAAAACAAGTTATCCCTTCTCAGGACATCTCTCCCTCTTAGCTGCCTGAAGAGGTAGCCATCAAGTTGAAACCTTCTCCTGGTTTGCACAAATTAGAGCAAGCAACAAAGGTGGTTTGGCCGAGTTTCCAAATTATTATAGATAAAGCTACTTCAGTCGACATTACTGGTTGATTTTGTAGGCATAAGAAGCCTAAGTATAATAATTTGCGCTCCATGCATCTGTTTATATATATATAATCTAACCTGCCCATCTCTCATACAACGTATCATCATCCGAAGAGATAACAATGCCAGGGCATCGATTCGAAGACCCAAACCCAATTGCCGATGATCTAGGCTTGGGCAATGGACTCTCAAATGCGAAATTGACTGCCCCCATTAAAAGCCTCAAAGATAAATATGAACTACTCCCTGCATTCCTCCGTATCAGGGGCCTTGTTCGACAGCACATCGACTCCTTCAATTATTTCATCAACCAGGAGATGAAGAAGATCATTCATGCCAAGGGCAACGAAGTCGTCCGCTGCGACACCGACCCAAACTTCTACCTCAAATACACCAACATCCACGTCGGCAAACCTATCATAGAAGAAGACTACGTCAAGACCAGCATGACCCCTCAACAATGCCGCCTTAGAGACATGACCTACTCTGCACCTGTGACCGTAGATGTCGAGTACACCCGAGGCAAAGAGATTGTCATCAGAAAAGGCAAAGGCGGCGTAGGCGCCATTCCAATTGGTCGCATTCCCCTAATGCTCCGCTCAGACCGATGTGTTCTCAAAGGCAAGTCAGAGCAACAATTAGCAGAACTAGGTGAATGTCCTCTAGACCCAGGTGGATATTTCATAGTCAAGGGCACAGAGAAGGTCATCCTCATTCAAGAACAGCTGTCCCGTAATCGTATCATCATAGACACTGACAATCACGGCAACATCATCGCCACAGTCACCTCTTCCACACATGAACGTAAATCTAAGACCAATATAGTCCAGAAAGGAGGCAAATTTATGTTGAAACATAATGCATTTGCAGACGATATCAATGTCATCATCATCATGAAGGCCATGGGCTTCCAGAGCGATCAAGAATTGATACAACTCATTGGTGAAGGGGCAGATATTACAAATCTCATAAAACCTACCATGCAGCATGCAATAGAAGAAGGCGTCCTCACTCAACTCCAGGCTGTAGAGTACTTGGCAAGTAGAATAAGAAGCCCTGGAACCAAGGGAGCAGGAGGGCATGGCGGTGGCAGCAGTGGCGTTAGAGACGGCTCTTCTTGGGTGAGGAGGAATAAAAGTAAGATGGATGAAGCCAGGGACATCTTATCAGGTGTCATTCTGAGTCATGTCCCTGTATTAGGTTTTAATTTCAGTAAAAAAGTGATATACATAGCCGTCATGCTGCGGCGCATGCTGGCCGCCATTGTAGACCCTTCTCTGGTTGACGACAGAGACTACTATGGAAACAAAAGGCTGGAATTAGCTGGTGGCCAATTAGCTCTGTTGTTTGAAGATCTGTTCAAAAGACTGAATAGTGACTTGAGAAGAACAGCAGACATGAATCTGTCAAAATCCAACAGATCAGCACAGTTTGATATCGGCAAGTGCATCCGCACTGATACAATTACCTTTGGATTAGAGCATGCTATCTCTACTGGGAACTGGACTATTAAACGTTTCAAAATGGATAGAAAAGGTGTGACTCAAGTGTTGAGTAGACTTTCTTTCATTAGTGCAGTGGGAATGATGACGAGGATTACCTCACAATTTGAAAAGACACGTAAAGTGAGTGGTCCCCGTGCTCTGCAGCCCAGTCAGTGGGGAATGTTGTGCCCAGCTGATACTCCTGAAGGAGAGAGTTGTGGGCTGGTGAAGAACTTGGCGCTCATGACGCATGTGACTACTGATGAAGAGGAGGGCCCCATTGCTCGAATTGCGCTGTTGTTGGGAACCAAACCCACGACTATTTGTGCAGCTGGGGAACTACACAGCCCAGGGTCAGCTCTGGTCTTCTTGAATGGATCAATTTTAGGCATTCACTATCAACCAGCCAAGTTAGTCATTGCATTAAGAAGACTCAGGAGAAATGGAAAGCTAGGAGAATTCGTGAGCATTCACGAGCAGCATGGATCGGTTCAAATTGCCAGCGATGGCGGTAGAGTATGCCGTCCCCTCATCATTTGCGATAACGGCGTCCCTAGAATCAGCCAACAGCACTTGGAGTTGCTGAAATCAGGGGAATGGACTTTCAACCATTTCCTGGTCAATGGTTTGGTGGAGTATCTTGATGTGAATGAAGAAAATAACACCCTTATTGCTCTGTATGAAAAAGACTGCACTCCAGATACCACGCACCTGGAAGTAGAGCCATTCTCTCTACTGGGAGTGGTGGCTGGCTTGATTCCTTACCCTCATCACAATCAATCCCCCCGTAACACCTACCAATGTGCTATGGGTAAACAAGCAATGGGAAACATTGCCTTTAACCAGCTCAACCGAATGGACACTTTGCTCTACCTGCTTTGCTACCCTCAAAAGCCGCTGCTCACCACTAAGACCATTGAATTGGTTGGGTTTGATCAGCTTGGAGCAGGGCAGAATGCTACTGTGGCAGTTATGTCCTACACTGGGTATGACATTGAAGATGCGCTGGTGATGAACAAGGCGTCGTTAGATAGAGGGTTTGGGAGGTGTATTGTTTTAAGAAAGTACGGTACCAGTCTGAAGAGATACCCCAACAGGACCATTGATAGAATCGTAGGACCAAGTTCAGTTTCAGTTTTTGCAAAGAAGAATAGATGCAAAATTCTGGATGATGATGGGATTGCTAATGTTGGGGAGCCGTTGTCTCAGGGAGATGTGCTGGTGAATAAACAAACGCCTACTAATACAAGAGAGAATGTGGTACCTGTTGCTGGAGGAGGAGCAGGTGGAATAGGAGTGGATCATATGCAGTATAGAGATGCACCTGTGACTTGGAAGGGCCATGCAGGCGAGCAATGTGTCGTTGATAAGGTAGTATTGACCTCAAACGAAGAATCAGGAACAGTGGTCAAAGTTCTTGTCCGCCACACCCGCCGACCAGAGCTGGGTGACAAATTCAGCAGCCGACACGGTCAAAAGGGTGTCGTCGGCTGCATTGTCTCTCAAGAAGACATGCCCTTCACAGAACAAGGCATTGTCCCCGATGTTGTTATGAACCCACATGGGTTCCCCTCCCGTATGACTGTTGGAAAGATGATAGAGCTGATTGGATCTAAAGCTGGGGTGAGTACCGGAAGGTTCCATCTTGGTACTGCTTTTGGGGAACCTACTGGCCTGGCTTCTACTGTGGAAGACATCACTGCTGAGCTGGTTGAAGCGGGTTATAGTTATAATGGTAAGGATTTCTTACATAGCGGTATTACTGGTGAAGCTTTGCCTGCATATATATTCATGGGGCCGGTATATTATCAGAAACTGAAACATATGGTGCTTGATAAGATGCATGCAAGAGCCAGAGGACCGAGGGTGGTGCTCACACGTCAACCGACGGAAGGAAGGTCTAGAGATGGTGGGCTGAGGCTGGGAGAAATGGAAAGGGATTGTTTAATTGGGTATGGAGCGTCAATGTTGTTATTAGAGAGGTTGATGGTGAGTAGTGATGAATTCACCGTGCATGTGTGTACTCATTGTGGCCTGATGGGGCATCATGATAAGAAGCGAGGGCAGCCGGTGTGTCCGTTGACGAAAAAGACGGATGAAATTGCGACGATGAAGTTGCCATATGCTTGCAAATTGTTGTTTCAGGAGTTGCAAAGTATGAATATAGTCCCTAGGCTGACTTTATCTGAGGCTTAGAGAAGGAGAAGCAGAAAGGGGGGGGGGGGGGGGGAAGGGGGGGGGGGGGGAGGAGGGGGGGGGGGGGGGGGGGAGGGGAGGGGGGAGGGAGGGAGAGAGAGAGGGAGAGAGAGAGAGAGAGAGAGAGAGAGAGAGAGAGAGAGAGAGAGAGAGAGAGATTCTACATCAACTGACTGATAATTATTATTACAAAGATCAGTATAACAAAGGGCCTATTATTCATTTTCCTCGTCTGCAGCTCGCCGTTGTTCTTCTTGATGCATCAACTTTATCATAGCGGCCTGTGTCTTTCTCTCTAATTTTGTCAACTTGTCAGCAATGTCTCTCCGCAAGTCCCAATTAGCCTTCTTAGGCGCTACATTTACCAATATATCCTCTGGATCGGCTCCACCTATTGCAGCATTGGGGTCTACATATATCTCTTCAAAATCTGGGACTCCAGCTGGAGCTACCTTGGTGTGCGCTATGTTTTCATCTCTAGGTGCATAGTTGCGGAATTTGAGGACTGGTTCGTCGTTGTCGTCGGCTTGGTGGCCGGGGGAAGATGGCTCCTGATCTTGTGTGCCATCTGGCTGTGCATGTTGGTCATCAGTTGCAAAGCCAGCAGATGAAGCGACCTCTCTAAGCGCTTTCAGCCTCGCTTTACGTCCTGCTGCGTCTTCCATATTTTTGTGATTGAGATTCTCTGGGATTAAAGAAAACTCGCACTATTTTAGATATGAAATGCAGTGTACCAGCAACTTTGGTTATTCAACAATGCACTATCATGAACTTTTTCATTTACAAAAAGCAAATTCCATAAATCACCAATTTGGAGCAGGCCAACGAGACCACTTTCCCTTCTCTCTCTCCTTCTCCATTGCCTCATCTGCCAACAAAACCAACCCCAACTTGCCTTGGCTTTCTACTATTCTGACCCATTACATAGATATTGATACATCTGACCATAGAGAACATCAATCCATATACAAAAAAAAACTGCCCTACTTCTTTACGCCTTGATCTTCAGTGCCTTTTCTTGTCCCAGCGAACTGTTGGGGTTCCTATTCAAATGAATCTGCGTCCTCCTCAAATTATTATTTCTATGCTCAAAACCCAGTGCCGGCCTATCAGACTGTCTAGCATACAACTTATCACCTGTCAAATCCTCTTTTGAAATCTTGCTGGTGATGACAACATCATCCTCCAGCGGCTCTGGCTGCGCCATGCCCCTGAGCAATACCACGTTCCAAGTTTCAAACTCTTCATCAGACAGCTCAAAGTCCTTTTGAACACGTGCTTTCAACTCACCTACTGTCTCTTCTTCCCCAATTGACATGAGGAAAGGATCAGAAAAGGCAGTTGCTGAATTCCTTTCAATGCTCACTTGTTGGCATTGGACATGCAGTGCTTCTGGCGTGTCCATCCCCTCCTCATCCTCCCTGATAACTTCAGCTCTCAGGTGCCAGCTGTTTTCTGAAATGCTCTCTACTTTAGCTGCTGGGTCAAAGATCTCCCAAAGCTTTTATTGATAAATCTCCATCAGTCTCAGAGGCCTGTTTTTATGATCTTTCACCTTGGCATCCTTCCTCACCAGCTCCAACAGCTCTGCGATAGTGGCATCCTTTGCTATTCTGTGACAATGAGCATACACCTCTTCGTGTTTCCCATCGTGGAAGGCAACTCTGAATTGCATGTGATTCTCAAAATCAGGGAGAGGCATGTCAATCTCTTCATAATAAAGAATAATATCTCCTCCAGACTTTGCAAATCCTATCATATCTGACAATATCAACATGTCACGTCCTGCCGTTGGGACAACATCTCTCCAACGAAGAGGGTGTGGTCTGGGCAATCCTGTGTGAGCATTGTGTTGGAAGAACCTCAGCTTTAGAGGGTGATCCAGGCCTAGTTTCTCTGCAACTTTACCACTGACATCTTCGTAATTCATATCCTTCAACATATCCAAGTGGATGTCTTTACTCTCATTGGATGGATCTTTGTAGTTTTTCAGCACCACAGACAGCCGCTTGATGACATACTCCATAAAGGATGGAACATTGGGGAACTGATAATTAGCTGCATCAGGAAGCTTTTTTTGGAATGTAAGGATATCTCCACACCCAAGCTGAGCAGAATCTAGAGTAAAGTTAGGGTCCACTGCCTCTACCATGACACTGGGCTCAAACTTGATCTCTTCAAACGCAGTCAACGGAGTAGCGTCTTCTAAATCAGCCATCTTCCTGGCCAGAACCATCAGATCAGCCACTGTAGCTTGTCTAGGCACCACAGCCTGTCCAATGTATGACAAGGTACCTGGTCCTTCAGGGTTATAGTACTTGAAAAAAATCAGCTCGTTGTTTTGCAAGCTATCAACCAGTTTGCCTCCCTTTTCTTTGGGGAGTTCAAGGTACAAATCCATTTGTGCCATCTGGCCCATCCGGGGCTGCTTGTTGGTGTTGATGAAACCTTGCAAATCAGCTATGGATTGACCCGGCTGCATGTTGACGGGGGAACTAGGACGGTAGGTGTTATTCTTTCGTTTAGTCCAAGACCAGTACCGCTGCTGTTCCTTGGGAATACCATACTTGACTTCCATGGCTGCCATGACCTCTTCAGCAAAAGATGCCTTCTTCCTAACCTTGATGGGCTCTACTAGGTCAAAATCAATAAGCTCCCAGTAGTTGGTAGCACCAATCTGCTTCTTCATATCATGGTCTGTAGCTATTTTGATCAGGGTATACAAGTGAGCTTCTGCTCTCTCCCTTCTACGGCGCTCCTTCTCTTCCATCTCTGCCTTGAGTCTGGCTCTCACGTGTTCTGAGATGTCGTTTTCTGTCACCTCACACATGATGGAATCCCATTCACTCTCTCTCACATACACAAGCATGTAGGCATTGGCAAATCTAGCTAGACGGCTGACTGGAGCATTCATTCCTGACAAGGCATTTGACAGATGGTCGCCTTCCCCACCAAAGTTGGCCTCTATTGCTTGCTGTGGCTCTACTTTATCCACTCTCTCATCGTCAAACTTCAACCACTGAGTGCCATTTGGTCTGATGTAGGCATAATAATGACCTCCCATGGCACCTCCAGAGTGAACCAAGACAGCAAACAGTTTGTATTTATTACGAATGTTAGGATTGCTACCCTGACTCCAGTACTTTCTATCATCTCTATCCAGATCCAGCTCCTCGAAGAATTCGTATCTGTCATTGATCTTAATTTGCATGTCCTTTTGCCAGTCATAGGCAAACCTAGTGAGGTGGAGAAACAATACTGGGGGTGAATCTTCCAACAGTTTACCCATCTCAGCTCTCTGCTTGCCATGTCCCTCTGCATCATACATATCGTCTCCTTCTAAAATCTCTTTTTGAACTATTTTTTCAAACGAATCGTAAATGTTGGCGCAGTCTTTCACTTGCAGCTGAAGATCAGTGAAAATCTCACTTCTTGTAGACTTGTATTCAATATCCAGACAGGAGATGTAGTTGTATTTCTTCCCGCTGAAGAGCTTTTGCAGGATGGTTTCCACCCTGGTGCCCTTCATCTTGATTTCAAGTCGGTCCAGGAGAATCATGAAGAGCTCTTGGACGTCGTGTTGCTGGAAAGCGTCAAGAGAATCCCAGCCAAAGGATCTTGTGAGGTCCTTGGTGGAGACAGGACCATTGTCTGTAAACTCTAGTTTGTAAAAGATGCTTTGCAGAGCGAGAGGCATTGAGGAAGACGGATCGTCATCTTCTGAAGTTGGCATTTCATATACGGCCTTTCTAAGCTTGTTGATGCAAAAGAGCGTCTGCAGCAAAGAGTTCATATAACAGGTAGCACCTTGGTTCTTCAGCCCGCTGAAACCAGTGTGCTTCTTGGAATCGAAGTAGTTGTCTTCGGCGTTTTTGATCTCGATTTCCACCAGGATCTTAAGGCCGCCATCTTCGTCAGCGTATCCTTCGTCTGCAAGCTTTTGGAGCTGAACAAACTGAGTGAAACCCCAGTCGTTTGCTTTGTGGTCGAATAAATGGGTTGCTTCCTTAAATTCTACCTTGTCTGGATCGTTTGGGTGGATAATCTTTAGATGGAAGACCGCACAGCGAGGGAGGCATGCTGGATCTAGGTCGACTGCTGCCAAATAGAGGGAGAACCAGTTTGCTTTGTTGTTTCCCTTACAATATGCCAGAAGGTTCCAAGTGTAGCCTCCAACTTCAAAGTGAGGGGATTCTACTTTTTCATTTTGGTTAAAGAAATTTGGGATGGTCCACTGTAGAAAGGAAGAGGAGAGGAGAGGGGAGGAGAGAGTGGCAGTGGGTGAGAGAGGAGAACATTGAGCGGGGTGATTGGAAGGGCTTGTGAAGATATTCAGTTATAACGCGTTTAAGACTGGGATGGATGTCTTACCTGAAAGTGACCTTTCAACAGATCAGCTTCATTAGTTTGAGCAACGCCTGTAGGAAAGAATTTCAATGAAAAGGAAGGATTAGTGATCAGAAAGGATAAGCTAGCTGTGACGCCTTGTCATAGCCAACACGAGAACTATGTCTCTACGTACCTTCCATTGGAGTAGCTGTGTCTTCTAAACCACCGTTTGTCTCCTTCATTTCACTGCTGATCATCTATGGAACACTTGCGAGTGTGCTACTAGACAAAATAAACCACAATAAACTAAACCACGTAATGACACATTCACCAGAGTTTCAAACGTATGCATTGCCAAAGTCCAGAGCTGATCCATTCATGAGGAGGAGTCCCTGCACCACCAGGATGGGAGAGAGTATGCACACACACAGTCTCTATTGTGCAATGGACAGCTCTTCAAATGATGAGGTTACTGCCAACTACTTCCTGGAAATAAGAAGTTTACAGAAACCATGGCTTATAATCAGTGGCTACTTAAGTAAAAAAACAATGATACATTCAAAGATACATACACACTCTCTCCAACATTAACCCTTTCCCTTGCCAACTATCAGTCCGTTGGTTTGAGGGTCCGGTATGGGTCTCATTTTCGTTCTATCAGGCCATCCCTGCTCTGCTGCTAACTTTCTTGCTAATTCTCTAGCTTCATGTTGCTCTTTGGCGCGTTTCTGTTCAGGTACAACGTAGAAAAAGTATGCTAAAGAGCCTGCGACGACCCAAGCTGTCAAGTTCTGTGTGTTTGGAGGAGTCGGGGATGATTGATTGTCAGAGGTGGCTTCAATATGGGTCGTTGGATTGGATATGTATGCATACCTTGCGGCCTCTCACTCCTACGGCGTCTGAGAAAACTCCTCTAAACCAATGCTTCCTCACGTTGGAATTAGCCATGATTTTCAAACCAGATCAAATTAAGCGATCAATTCCACGATTTTGAGTTCAGCATGAGTCTAAATCCATATATACCATAAAATTGATTCCAATTTACAGCAGCATGCTTTAGAACGTAATTCCATGCTCCCAGGAGCAATTATACGAGGCTCTCACTCCTGCACCTACTCATACTCCTCAACCCAACTCTTGCCACCCCATCCTCCTTTTCATTTCGACCCCCCAATTTACTTCCCGTGCCCCTTTTCCTCCTCCATATCCACCTCTGATATCTCCCCATCATTGTTAATCTGAAAGCAACTAAAATTCTTGTTTGTAAATACACACCTATCTGCAGCAATATTCATAGCCTTTTTCGTTATAGAAATTGCATCCATATCAGTATCCATCAATGCTTTTGCAGCAGCCCAGGCATATGAGCTTCCGCTACCTATGGATATCACACCTTCGTCATTCTGCAGCACCTCCCCGTTACCATATATTTCCAAGATAGTCTGTTTATCAGCCACAACCAGGGAAGCTTCCAAATGTCTTAAATACCTATCAGTTCTCCACTCTTTTGCTAGTTCCACTGCTGCTCTGGTTAATTGGCCTGGATGAGCTTCAATTTTGGTCTCTAGTCGGTCTATAAGACTAAAACAGTCAGCAACGGCTCCAGCAAAGCCGCCAATAACGTGCTCGCCGATTTTTCTAGTTTTTTTTGCAGTGGATTTGACAACGGCCTGGCTGCCGACAGTTACTTGACCATCTGCCATGATGACTGTGTTGCCATCTTTACTGACACATAACACAGTTGTGCCATGCATTCCATGACTGGTATGGGAACTGGCAGTACTACTACTATGGCAAGCTATTTGGGTAAGTGAACGAAGAGAGGAGAGGAGAAACAAGCGGTCGGTGGAATTGGTGGTGGCGTTGAGTGCTGGATCTAGCAGGAATGACTTGATTGTCTTTGACAATGAGTGCAACATCATATATAGATTGCGTAATAGAAATCAGGGTGATTTAGCTTTTTTACCGAGAGTGGAAGCAATGTTTTATTCAATCAGACGATTGCAGACGGGATTCACGCTTTGACGGCTTGTTGAATCGTCTTGATTTATTAAGTTCTGAATCTGGGTAAGGAGCTGAATTTAGGCAGTGAAAGAATGCTGCAGCTTTCTCTCCTTTTGACTATAAATTGTTGGTGGTAGAAATTCCATCCAGAGTTGTCGTTGAATGCCTAGCAGTGGTCACACTTACAATGTAGTGCTATGAGTGAAAACACTGCAGCTGCTTAGTATGAATAGGCATACATATCAGCATGTGCCTCGGAGCTGCCTATAGTTTGCAAGCCATCCATAACTGCCTCCCATAACCACCTCCGCTCACATCAACGCCGTTTTTGATGAAGAATTCCTTGGCCAACGGTGCCAACATCAATGGGGTGTCTCGCACAGCTGAAACCTCAAATAGCACGCACTTAAAAGTACTTTTCCAATTTTCTAGTGAGAATAGGTCATCAATCAAACGACTAATTGCGGTTTTTACCTTAACCAAAACAAATGAAGCTTTGATTCCGAGAAAATGAACACGCTCTTTGTCGTGCCACCTTTTGAATGTGCATGGCTGACTAACGAGGAGTACATCTTCAATTCAGGAAGTGGATGTATCAGCTTTGAAGTTAAAGGTAAGAAACTTTACTCTTCACCGACAACATCGACAACAACACAGCCCCGCTCTCCCTTCCCCCTCTTTCCTCACCAGACCCCCCTCCCTTACTCGCCTTGCCTTCCTCAGGAGACAATGATGTCACCATACTCCTAAAACCACGCTCAGGATCAAGACGATGGCAGCACCTCAGAGGCAACACACATCCCATTAACACCAACACCGACAATGGCAACCTTACCGCCTCTTCCCCCTCCCCAGACCCCCGTGCATCTCCAGTCGAATCCAACTACACAATCATCCTGGGCAGCCACCAGAACACCTGCCTCAAATTTGAAAAAGACGGAGAACTTGTATGCATGGTCACCAACGTCCCTGGGTCCCGTCTCAATAACAACAACAACAACAACAACAACTCATCATCATCTGGACCCTCTTCCTCCTCCTTTACTGGATCGTGTTCATTTGGTAAATTTTGGATCAATTACGACCAAGGATCTATATCCGTAGGCTGTGGTGACCCAACATCAGATGCCCCTCATTATACTTGGACAGATACGGATCCTATTCCTGATATTAGATTTGTAGGCCTGAGTGCTTGGGATAAACATGTTGGGTACAGGGATATTAAGGTCCACCCTGCTATTGACTTCAAAATATATACTGGTAATATTACTACTATTACTACTACTACTACTACTACTAATGGTAATGCATCAATAGTACCTTCAAATACTGCTACTCTTACTGATGGTGGTGGAATTCATCAGACTGTCTTCAATCAGGCAACCATCCCCCCTCCTCCCCCCTCTCCCCCCTCACCTCCTTTATCACAACCACAACAAGAACGGCAGAGAGGACACACCAACTTGATTCCTACCCTGCTCACTCTCTCAGCGTGGACAGCACTCTCCTCCATCACCCCCTCTACTGTCTGCACAACCCTGCAAGTCATGGACTGCCTCTCACCTGTAATAAACACCTTGAGATCAGCAGCAGTGAGCTATGCCGCCAGACATTTTCAACAAGTAGTGGCGGTTGATGTAGATGGATTCACCTCTCTTGCGCCACACACTGTTGCGGATATATTATTGAACACCAATCTAGACTGCCCCAGTACCATCATCACTACTGAAGTTAATAGTTGTAGCAGTTGCAGCGGAGAGATGAAGATTCACAAGGTTATGATGCAGTGGTCAGGATATGGCCATGAACCTTCATCACCCTCCTCACCATGCAGACCATTATCAGAAATAAACCTCCTCCTCCCCTTGGTGAGGTATCCTCTCATGACACCCGATGAACTCAAGGAAATATCTAGCAACAGTGATATGTATAGAAGGTCTGATGTGCTAAAGGAATTAATTGCAGAAGCTGAGTATTTTTTGAAGAGCGGAGAAAGCATGCACGACACGATGTCTGTACCTATTGGGAGTCCTGTGAAGAGGAATTGTGGTAGTGGGTTCAATTGTTATTTTGATGGTGGTGATGAGATGGCTAATGATGGTATCATGTGGAAGGGAGAGAAGAAGAAGAATAGTAATAGCGGTAGTGATGATGGTGATAGTCTCAGAGCCAACCCCCCCACTCCTATTATTGCTACAACAGCAGCAACAACAGCAAGAACACATCCTTCTTCATTAATGATGAATGGCGGTAGGAGAGTGGTAGCAGTCCCAGGTCCCCAAGAGCTCATTGCATCCAACAGATTCAGATTTAGAAAAACTCCAGGTAGCCAAGATTTGACCTACATGTATGATGGTGACCACAATGGGGTATCTTGGTACCTGGGAACGGCTTATGGCAAACAAAAGTGGGTAAACCCTGTCTTGGCAGGAAGATTGAGCATCAAAGCAAGTAGTCCTGAATGTAGAAATACTGACACAAAAGCTTTAGTGAGTGGAAACTTCCTCAGGAATAACTTTGCTGGGCCCAGAAGAAAGCAGCAAGAACAAGGAAAAAAGGGAGAAAATTACACAAGTTGGTGGGTTTTGGATCTGGGGCCAGTGCAACAATTGGCTGTGAATCATTATTCCCTAAGGGCAGATGGTTCCCAAGATTTTCTGAGATCTTGGGTGTTGCAAGGCTCCCGTGATGATGGGCAGACTTGGGTTGAATTGAAGAGACATTTATCAGATGTGACTTTGAGAATGCCTGGGCAATGGGCTTCATGGCCTGTGGCTGGTCATGCTGCAGCGGTACCGTATCGAATGTTCAGGATATTGCTGGTTGGACCGAATACAGAGGCTCCTAATCCCTATCACATCAGTCTAAGCTCTATTGAGTTGTATGGCAGCTTTTTTATTAATAATAATGAATAATGAATCAGTGACAAAATGCAGCAATAGGTTGAGATGCATGCATACTTATATCAACCCACAATTTTCTAACACAATGTTTCTAATGTGTTATTTGAATGATGACCAGCTAGAGCTGTGTGTTTTTCCCTGTTTACATTCCAGTGGAGAAGACATAATGATATATGTGTGGATAACCCAATGATGAAAGTTGTAGTGTGAGAGCATACAGCAGCATTGCTATTCTTTCAATTATTATAAACCCCAGTAGATGTGTTTCTACATTATAGAACACGGCATGCATATGAAAAAAAGAATCAAATCTTTGGTAGTTACTACTGTCAGCTAATGAGTGCCGATGAATGATATCGTACCAATTACTTTCAATCCAACTTATATTGCGCTATCCAATTAATGAATAAAAAACAAAAACAAAAGCTTAGCTTAGCTTAGCATGATAGAATGCATCGACGATAAATCAATGGAGGGAATTAAAAGCCCCGAGGCAGGTAACTGGCAATGCAATGGCTTTATATAAGATACGGCACCCAACAGGGGGAAAAAGAGATCCAAAATTGTACGAAATAAATCCAAATTCTTCCAAAATGTGTACCTAAAACTTGCTTCTCAAAATTTAAAAACCCCCAAACTAATTTTATTGATGCTCATACAGCAGCACAGAGGGCTGCAATCTATGTTTTTCAACCAAACTCAACACATCCCCCCATGTTCCTACCAAACTCACTTCACTATCGTCAAATAACAGCCACTTACCGACTTCTTCATTCAGTATAAATGCCTTGTAATGACTCTGCACGTACGACACCACACATTTCAACTGATATCGATGATCAGCACTATCAACACCTCCAAATACTTTGCTGATATCAATGGTGGTGTCCACTGCCTTCATAGCAGTGGCTATCGCTCCCTCAGGCAGTCTCTCTCCCTCCCAAACAATGCCTAAAGACAGCACTGTGGGTTGGCTTTCTAGGAGAGGCAGTGGGGTGGTGCCATTGGATGTCTCTGCAGCAATAAGCTTGGTTTCAAAACAGTCATGTTTACTATTACTACTACTGTTACTATAACTACTACTACTTGCAGCTCTTAGAACGGTGCTGGGGATGAGATGGATGTACTTCCAGAAATGAAGGGCTTGTACATTTCCATTATTGCTGCTGCTGCTGCTGCTACTCTGTGATGATGCTGTTGGTACCAGCATTTCAAGACCAAAGATGCGTTGCACAAAACTCAGACCTATAACATTATCTCCCCTTCTTGTGAATGAGGGTGGTGCTTGTTTGACTTTCTGCAGTCCAGCGCCATCTCCCCACACTGCGTTATTACTACTATCAGTGCTACCACCATCTTTTTCTTGTTGGTGAGATGAGGGGGTTGTATTTACCCAGGTACTTGGTATTTGTACACTACGAGGTAAGGTTGGATCTTTATAATTATGATCTCCTACATCTGCCCTGTGAAGCGCATCAAATATCTCGACCAAGACTTCGCTCGCATCATGCATCTCGGACATTTCAAATCTTGCTGATGAAGGTGCTGACACTGATGGAGATTCTAATGTGGGAGGAGTGGATGCTGTAGAAGAATTGCTCGATGATATGACAGCAGCAGCAGAAGAGGTAGTGGTGGTGGTGGTGGGGGTGCTTCTAAGACCACTGAGAGCACGCCTCAACTCTCTTGGACTGATAGACACCACCTTGTCATCCGCTGAAGAAGTGGAAGAAAAAGGGTGTTCAGTGGTAGAGAGAGCCTTGAACAAGCTTTGCAGCGCAATCAACAAAGACACATCTGCTGGTTTCGCACCCTTTTTAGCCAGCTCTTGAGGAGACACACGGAGCAGAGCACCTCTGAAAGATGTCAAGTGCCACAAGCTTTGTACAATAACATTAAGGAAGCAATTATACGCCCCTGGAGCATTGGTGAGGCCTTTGATTAACTTTAACTTCTCTAGTAGTGCGGCCTCCCCCTCAGTCTTGTCTTGTTGCTGTTTAGTCAGCTCCTCAGGAGAGGGACAGCTAGCAGCAGCAGCATTGTTGTATACTTTTCCCCTGGGGCTGTCTCTTTTCAATATAAACGTTCCACCTTGATCTTCAGTGCCACTACTAGCGACAGTTTCCAGTGACTCGGCCTCATTGATCACACCATCAGAGGCACTCTCGATATTATTAGTAATTGTTTCATTAGCTATGTTGAGCAACATTCCTGAAGGAACGAATTCTTGAGCAGTCACACGCAACTTTGTTGCTGGAACAGCGCCGCCATTGCCTCTGCCACTAGCTCTGTTGGGTCTGCCTGGTGGTGGAGGCGGAGGTGGTGAAGCCATAGCATGTCCATAATGCTGCATTGATTGTAATGGTGGTGGTGGCATCATATGTTGGGGGTAATGAGGCATTTGATGATAAGGGTGATGATGCATGGTTGGATGGGGGGGGGGAAACATGCGTTGAGGAGCCATATAAGGAGGCATCATCATTACGCCTTGTGGTAGTGGCAGGGTGTGTGGAGGCTGCTGCTGCTGCTGCTGCTGTTGTAACTGAGGGGCATGCAGAGCATCTACGTAATTTTGTTGTTCTTCTTGTTCTTGTGCTTGTTGTGGTTGGAGAGTAGTAGCTGTATCGGAACCAGCATCACTGTAGACATCTCTTTGTGAAGATGAAGATGATTGTGGAGCACTGTTTCCATTGGAGTCGTAGCTTGGGCCAACTGAGGGGGGGGGTTCTTGAGTGGCACTGCATTGTCTACTGGAGACCTCTGGAGTTGGAGGAGAGGGAGCTCTGGTGACAGTTGCTGCAGCAGTAGTTAAAGGGAGAGCTGTATTGCTGCCAGGCATAGCAAGCATAGCAGCAGCAGTGGTAGTGGCTGGTGGTGCATTACCTACTTGTTGCTGAGACATTTGCTGCTGTTTCTGCTTCTTATTTTGTTCTTTTCTACTCTCCTTCTCTTTCCTTTGTCCTTCTTCTGCCTTTTTGTTGTTATTAGTGTTGCGACTGGCTTGACGACTTGTTGAGATGAACCCATCTTCTTCTGCACTATCCACAGTATCTTTCTTCCCTCTGTTACTGTTAATCTTCTTCTTCTTGCCTTGTCGTTGCTCCTCATTAGTAGAAGAAGAAGAGGTGGGAGCAGACAATGTTTCATCTTTCACCAACTCTGCCTCCATTTTCATCTGAGCTATAGCCAGCTCATCTTGTTCCAACCTCTGCCTCCAGTACGAGTTCTCATCAGAAAGTAATTCCAGCCGCCTCTTCTCCATCATCTCCTCTTCTTCTCTTCTGGCCGCCTCGGCTTCAGCTGCTCTACGTTGACGTGCTTCTTCTACCGCTGCCCTCTTTTTAGCTTCTTCAGCAGCCTTGGCATCCTCCTCTGCCTTCTGCTTGGCCAATATTTGAGCACGTTCCTTTTCCTTTTGACTGCGTTCCTTTTCTTTAGCCTTTGCCTTGGCTTTCAGTTTCTTCTCTTTTTCAGCACGTTCCTTCTCTGCTGTCTCCAGCTCCATTTGCATGACCAGCACCTCTGCTCTTGCAGCTTCTTTATCCTTGTATTCCAGTGCCTTCCTATCCAGCCTCTCTTGAAGGAAAGGCAGTACAAGAGATGACCCAATGATGATTCCAGGATCGTCACATGCTACATTAATGGCAAAGCTTTCTATGTGCAGCAGTGCTACACGTCCTTCTTCCAGCGCAGCCTCCAATCCACCCAGCTGAGCGTTGATTTTATTGGAGATTTTCTGATCATCCTCGTCATCGTACAACTGAGCCCTAGTAGCGCTCTCAAAATGGCTCCTCAGTTTGTTCAGGGTCTGAGCATTCACAACATCACTGCCTCTTCCTTCCTCTAATGCAGCCACGGCATCGATAATAGCTGTCGCATCACCATCAGCCACGGCTGCCATAGCAGCTTTCCAATCTTTGATGGCTTTAGCTTGAATGTCGCCCCAGTTAGAAAGGTGCCCAATTTCCTTGTCTCTGCAGATCATCTGCCTCTCAAGCTCCTCTCTCTCAGGAATGAATTTGGCCAGATTATCTCTTGCTTTTCTCATGGCTGCTTGCACCTCCATCTGCTCTTCAATAGAGGCCTCTGCAGCCAGTGTTCTGTGTCGCTCTGCTTCAGCACCTGTTCTGAAAGAGCCAGACCCTTCATCACTGTTACCGCGACCTCCAGATTTAAGGGCTTCTAATTCAGCCTTCAGGCGTTCATGTTCTGGCTCCAATTGTCGGATTTGGCTGTGCACTGAACGGAGGCGGCGTTGCTGGGCTTGGTGCTCCATTTTCATGCTGAACAATTTGGCCTGGGTGAGGAGCTTTTCTCTCTCTAGTGCTGCAAGGATTATCTCATCAGGAAGAGGAGCAGCAGCAGCTACGGCGTGTTCTTCTTGTGCATCTACCTTGCCATTGTCACTACTATCAGCTACTACTTTCATTGCCACCACTCGTTTAGGGATCAAAGTACTCTGACCATATTTCAAAGCCAACTCACTCCCAACCTTCCTACTATTCACCATATCATCCATCAGCTCCCTTGCCTCCTTTGCCTGCCCCTCCAGTATGGCCTGATCTTCAAGGCAGCCCTTTAAAAATGCCACAGCCCCCTCTGCATTGGGCAGCGACATTCCCAAGCTCCTGTGGGCGCAGTCTCTAGCCTTTTCAGCAGTGGCAACAATGGTGCCATACACCCATTCCAGTACTAAACCAAATTGCTGGGGATCTTCTTCTGGTTTGCATTTCTTAGGCTGGCCATCTTCGCCCAGAAGACGGGTCTGGAGGTGCCACAGCCACTTGCTGTTCACGGTCAAGATCTTAGAATTGTCCACTGATGGGAGAGTATCATCATCCACCAACTCCTCCCCAAGATCAGCAGTGCGTGAACTGACAGTAGCATCATCATTCTCACCATTAGGGTGACCATGTACTACTGCTGCTGCTGCTGCTGTTCTTTCTTTACCGTCAGACCCAAACAGAGAAAACAAGTCTACCTCAGCAATAGGCTCCTCATCCAACCCCTCCTCCTCTGCTTGCTTAATCTCTGCCTCGTCAGCTCTGAGCTTTGATGCATACGCGTCCACCTTCTCGGTTAACCACTCGCTAATACGAACACAATCATCCAAGGGCAGATTATCAAGATCCTCAAAATGAAGCTCCGACGCAGTAGTCACACGTGAACCTTCAGGCAGTAATTCGCACACAAACTCTGTGACTGGGAGGAGAACTGATTGATAAATGGCAGCATGTTCATTTTGCATGACTTCAAAGATTGCGATGATCATGTCTACGCTGGGATCTCTCGTTTGGGTGACCACTTCTCCCTTTCGGGGAATGCGACGGAGAGCAGCTTGAGATTCTTCTTGGGCTACGCGCTGTGCTTCTTGGATTTTAGTCAACAGATCAGACATCCTCTTTCTGAAGGCTGCTTCTGCTGGCTTTTCTGGACACTTGCTGTTGGCGTCAGGTTCTGGGGGTAGCAGCCCTGCCAGTTCAGAAGGTAGGATTGTAGATTGGAGGTACTTTTTGAATGTCTCGGTGTCGTAAAAGGCCTTTTTGCCAGGGGGCCATTGCCATTGCTTCCACGTATCCCGGGCTTGACTGCGTTTTAGCCCCGATTCCAAGACATCAGACCAGTTGGGATCCAGAAAGATGGGAGGAGGGACATTCTGGGCGATGGAATCAGCAATACTGGCCTCTCTTTCCTTCTCTATGAGCAGGACTTTGGAGGCGGTATAGGCTCTGAGGTCAGAGATGGAGATCTTGAGAAGGTCCAGGCGTTCATCAGGGGTGGTGCTTTCCCAAAAGCAGCGGACTTCTGCGATGCGGTCTGCAGGTGTAAGGTGCTGAAGATCTTCCAAATATTTTTCTACCTTTGACTTAGGTTTCTTAGTAGGGCACTTGCCCTTGCCTGTCTTTTTCTTTCCACCCATATTGTGAAAGTAGAAATATAATTAGAAGAAGTTCATGTTTGAAAAGTCTACAAGAGAAGGGAAAAGGGGTGGGGTCAAGGCGAGAGGACGACATCCAGACATGCCATATCGAAAGAGCGAGAATTGACCATAGAAGCTGTAGGGTATTCCCATCTAGTGTTTTATGGTGCTTCCTAGTGCAGAATGGGAGACATAGATGCCAGAATAAGACGAAACTTTCCAAAAATCACATATTGCCTGGCGAAATTGCTTTGCACTTGCAGCATCCAGGCACCAAAATAACAACGCATTCATATGAAGAGTCCACTCCTATGTCATCAGACTTACAATCAATACAAATCAAGACCAAAGCTGGCAATTGCGACTGTGGGTGAATTTTGTTGCGATATTTCTAATATCTCGTTCTTTTCAACTTCTGCAAGGCTGTGAAAGAAGAAACAATATACTCGTTACTACTTATGGAAAATTCTAGCGGAAAGAGCTCCCTTCATGCTGTGCTCGAGTGGATAAATGGGCCCGAGTCGAAACCCACAGAGAGAGATAAGGGAAGCCTTCCTGTGGCCGTCAACCGTCCAGGCGCACAGCCCACCTCACTCTCCCTTCACCCTCATGACCTACCATTTGCTGTACAACCACAGCATTACATGTATTGGAAGAGCAGATACGCATACAAACATATCTGACGATATATTATAAAAAAGACTTATAAAAACTTAGTTGAGGACATACTTTGATAGAAAAGATGAATCAAAATATAAAACATTAATGTATTCACAAAAAAAAATACACAGAACTGAACCAGCAACTTTTCTCTCTGTGTGCCATTATAAACTTGTAAAACATCTTTTCTTTCTTATTTTCTACTCTGCAGTGCCCTATCTCTCCATCCCAATCGTATCCTTTAACCCACTAGAAGGTGAATGTCGACAAAATGCACCGTTCCAGTATCAGCTCCCAGCACCAACCTGCCATTAGCGCCATCCACAAAGCAACTCGTCAACGCAGAATCTCCAACAAATGCACCGATCAGCTCCCCACTACTTGTTCTATTGATATTTGCACAGCAATCTTTGGAACAACTGACTAACAAGCTTCCGTTTGGCGAGAAGGACAATGCAGTGATATCGCTAGTGTGGCCTTGAATGCGCAAATGTGGCAATGCTATCACTGCCTCTTCTTCAGCTTTGTTTTCATTGCCATCAGAAAGTGAAAACACAAGCACATCGCCTCCTTGAACCGCCACTGCTACGTGACTAGCATCAGCAGACCATTCCGTGCACAGCATTGGTCTATTTGCAGGAATATCCCTCAGCACTTTAGTACACATCCCCGTCTCTAAAGACCACACTCTGCATGCATTTTCATCAAAACAGTACGTCAGCAGCATCGTATTAGTAGCCTGATCCAGGCATCCACCAGTAATAGACTCTGCATGACCCGTAAAAATAAACAGACAGTTGCCGGTGTGAGCGTCCCAAACCCTGGCAGTTGCATCCTTGGACAACGTGATGACTTTAGAGCCATCTCGAGTCATTAAAACCTTGTTGATTGCTGAACTATGGCCGATTGCTGCATCTCTTTGCCCTCTCTTTTGTAGTTCCACGAGGCAGCTTTGTGAGCTCAGGTCCCAGATGGATACACAGCCATCAAAGAAGCATAAAACTGCTGTTGACAAGTCACCACTAGCTGCGAAACTCTTCAACCTGGAGCCTGCTTTTGCTGGTAATTCGTGTATAGTAGCCCCATTGGCCAGATTCCACACTTTAACACAGTGATCTCCACTCGCTGTGCATACAGTAGGGAGAGAGGAGGAGAAGACTACCCATCTGACGGGGGAAGCATGGTTGTTGAGCACTCTTCTAAACTCTCCACTCCTGGTGTCCCACAATCTCACCACGCCATCTGCTCCAGCTGTAGCCACTTGAGCTTCTACTTGACTACCATCTAGGCTGTGAATGCGGCCGTGATGCCAGTTGGGGATGTAGGTGGGAGATGCTGCCAAATCATACACTCTACAGGCGCCATCTTCCCCGCCAATCACGGCAAACCGCCCTTTCCTAGTCATCAGCACGCTTTGCACGCTATTGGGGTGTCCTTCCACCATTCGGATGATGTCTCCTGTTTCGAGAGAAAAGGCGATAACAGCTCCATCAGCTGCAGCTGTCAACACACGATCTCCAACTGAGGAAATATCCAGTGCGTTTATCGCTGCTTGATGACCCTTTAATACCGCCCGACAACTGCCATTTGTGATATCCCAGATCTTGGCAGTACCATCTTCTGAAGCAGTGACAGCCAAATTGTCGTGGCTTGGGCTCAATTTCACTTCTGTGATTCTCCCACTATGACAAAGATCAAATAAAGCAGTACCAGTGGTCAGATCCCAAACTTTGCACTTGTTTCTACACACCGTAAGCCCTCTTTTCCCATCTCTAGACATGACGATCTGAGTCAGCCACCCAGACTCAATTTCCCCTTTCAATTGACCCAATACTTTACCCGATACTAGGCCATACAATACAGCATCACCTCCAGCATAACCTGCCCATAGAAACTGACCACATGCAGAGAGAGTCAGGCACCGAACGCCTCCAGGAGCCAAGCTTGCCCCTCCTGGCGGTGTCAGCTTGTGATAGGGTTGTGACGACGTCAAGTCCCACACAATCACCCGCCCATCCTCTCCTCCAGAGCACACAAACCTCCCAATTGGATCCAACGCGATGCATGTAACGCGCCCATGTTGGTGTTGACCCCCGAGTATTCTCAAGCACTGTCCTTGCTCTGTTTCATAGGCTTTGATGACGTTGCCAGTGGCCATCACCAGCAAGCTGCTATCATCAGTCAATGCTATATCAGTCACTGCCTCGCCACTGTATCTAGTAGTACCATCTTCCCCTTCAGTAGCCCCCCCTATAGTCAATGTACAGTCACCAATTTCCATATCCCATATGCACGCAGTACCATCTGTTGAGCAAGATATAAATTCAGTACCAGATGGACACAGGAGTAGTTTGGTGATGGAACCTTGATGACCTCTCAGAGCTAGTCTCTGCAGTCCTCCTGCTTGGTCAAGAGAGGGTGTAAGTGGTACTAAAGACACAGGACGAGCATGCTGCTGCTGCTGCTGCTGATGATGATGATGATGATGATCATCCTTTGTCCTTGTTGAGGCATCGACACTCTCTAGTTGCTTGGCAAGCCACATTTTCATTTCACTGGCCGACTGAGCAGCAGCAGCAGCCATGAGTCTTCCGGCCATCATGCACCGCAACAACCCAGGAGCCAGCTCTGGATGAGCCAACACAGACCCAGCACTCATTTGAAATGCTTCCAGGGCTAGTTTAACATCTTGATCAGGGGGCATGTTATGTAGAGCACTAGTCATCAGATAACGGCGGAAGTCAGCAACTACTCCTGCAGTACTACTGACATATAGTTTTCTTTCCAAGTATCCTGGGTCTAGTAATATTTGTCTGAGTGTTGACAGTCGTCCTGCACCTTCTAAATGGTATGCTAGTTGTTGAATTATGTAACCATCATCAGGCAACTGCATGACATCCTTCTTGTTCTTGTTCTTATTGTTGTTTTCCTCCTCCTCCTCCTCCTCCGCTTCCTCCTTCTTCCCCTCGCCGTCGTTTTCAACGTCAAAGTAAGATCCAATATTATACCCCTGATCTAATACTTTTGCATGGTACGACACCACAGACTCCAGTGGAGCTGACAGTTTCAACAGCTGCAGTTGTTGTGGTTGAGGAAGACACCAAGTCTGACCATCATGAAGCTTGGCCACATTAATTATACCCGCTGCTGATAGCCCTGATAATATATTGTGCACTTCTTGGTCTGTTAATTGCTGCTTGTGATTATCAGTGTCCAGCACTAGGCATCTCCATAATTTTGCTAGCATTGTGTATGGGACCGGTGTTTTGAGGGGAATAACAGACAAGGCAGCCCAATAGTTGATGAGAGGAGGAGGTACACGAGCTGCTGCTGCTAAAGCATCAAGAGAGATAGCCGTTGATGATGATGGTGATGATGATGATGGAGTAGTTGTACTAGCTGTAGTGGGGAGGGAGGGAGTTGGAGGCAGGGACGGAGATGCCAGCTGAAACGTTTCATAAGTGGGTTTACTAATCTCCAGACTAGCGCGCTCTAGAGCAAAAGATGATCTGCCTGAGCTGGCCGAAGTGACGCTATGTGCACTGTTTCTGTGCTTTCCATTCTCTGAAAGGTGGGTGGATTTGGAGCGGTGGTCTGATGGAAGGAGAGGTGTGTCTAGAGAGGGTTTGCCGCTGAGAAAGTTGCTGCTAGAGTTGGAGGCAGAGCGGGAATTGGTCTGGTCATGATGTTGGCTGCCCGTGTTGTGCATGCTTTCACGGCGGCTTGGTTCCTTCAACCAACCAAGGAAGGATTCCTGGAGACGGGGTGGAAGGCACATTGTTAAACAAGGAAGTCGTAAATACGTTTATGCAAAATGCCATGGCTTTTAGGGGGGGGATTTGTCTTCACACTCACCTCGTCTTCGCTATCCAGTGACTGAGCTCGTTCTAAAGTTGCCGTTGTATCAACTCCCACCTTTTCCGAAACCGTTATTTCAGCGTGTTGGCCTTTCTCGGGGGGTTTTGATTCTAAAGTTGGCAGCACTTTTTCTTGCTTTGATGGAACGCCTCCCATGGTGTTACTTGCGTATGTTGCACATTGTGCTATAGTTCATAGATTAAGTTCTAATACATGCAGAGCTCGTAAGAGTACCACGTTTTAAGCCTTCTCAACGACCCGCTAAGACAGCGATTGACCCAAGGCACCAGCAATTCGGCAAGAAGGGAGATGATGAATGGGCTGGCAAGCGAGAGTGTAACTTCCTGTTGTTCCTTTTCATACATTCAAGCTTTTGTAAACCACATGATTATGATGGTTCTTAAGTGAAACTTAATTTTGGGAAAATCAAACAATTATGGCGTTGAATGCTCCTAGAGACTTGGAAAGACGAGCAGTGCTCGACTCAAATGTACATCAGTTACTTGTTGCCATTCAGCCAAACGCTGCGAGCGAACTACGCCGCTTATCCATTGCAAGACATGTGATCGACTTCATCCGCGCCTGCTTCCCTGAGTTCCCCACCGAGGCCTTTGTCTTTGGCTCTGTCCCTTTAAAAACCTACCTCCCAGATGGTGACATAGACATCTCACTCTTCTGCCCACAAGACTCAGAATACTTGAAAGAAGTCTGGGCCACACGCTTACTCAGAGCTCTCGAAACTGAAGCTGCCACTTCAACCGACCCTCTCTTCCGTGTCAGAGATGCTCAGCTCATTCAAGCAGAAGTCAAACTCGTCAAGTTTTCCATCGCAGACGTTATAGTAGACATTTCATTCGACACTTTAGGTGGTCTCTGCACAGCTGCATTCCTCGAATCAGTCGACAGAGCATTAGGTAGAAATCACCTCTTTAAACAATCAGTTCTCCTCATCAAAGCTTGGTGCTACTATGAAGCTCGTCTTCTCGGTGCTCACCATGGTCTATTCAGCAGCTATGCCTTGGAAACAATGGTATTATACATATTACTACACCACCATCACCATCATCACCATCAACATCATCATCAACAACAAAATAGTCCCAGTCCTCTGGATCTACTCCAAACCTTCCTCAGAACATTTGCTGATTTCCCTTGGGAGTACTTTGCCCTCAGTCTCCAGGGACCCATCCCCTTACACACCTTGCCAGATAACCCATATATAGATACTTCCCTAATGCCAACTGAATCACCTCTATTAGATCAAGCATTTTTAGAAGAGGCACTTTTGAAGTATGGCGTCAATACCGAGGCGGCGCATAGGGCTGCATGCGCTCTTCACAAGACACGTCAAGAATCTCACAGTAATACCGGTAGTAGTAGTAAAGGAGGAAGAGAGAAGGGAGAAGGGAAGCAATCATCAGTGCTACCTATACCCATGGTATTGAAATACATCAACATCATGGACCCCCTGCTGCCCAGCAACAATCTAGGCCGCAGTGTCAGCAGAACCAGCTTTGCTCGAATCCGCCGTGCATTTGCCCTTGGAGCAGATCAGTTGCAGGCTATTCTCAATCAAAGAGACCCCAACATGGCCAGATTAGCATTATCTAACTTTTTTAGAAACACCTGGAGAAGTCAATTTAGAATGGCTTCTGACAATCAGCAATTTCTCAGTGGCCTGGCTGCTATGAGGCCCCCTATGACCCCACACAGTGGGCTACTGTACACACCTGTATTGGTACCTAACCCTTATCAACATGCAGCAATGACACCTATTGCAGCTGCTCCTATTCCTGGCATGAATCCTGCCTTATACGGGGCCTCTATCACTACTACTACTAATAATAATAGCGGTGGTGGTGGTGGAGGAGGAGGTAGGGGGCATATGGGAGGAGGGGTGGGAATAGGAGTGGTGCCTACTTATCACCATCCCCACAATCGTCAGTTCTACTACCATCCTCATCAATAACAACATCCTCAACAACAACAACAACAACAACAACAACAACAACAACAACAACAACAACAACAACAACTTCCATTGAGACATCAAAGATCGCACAGTCTCCCAGGGTCTGCCCACATGTCCCCCGTAACCAGTACTGGCCCTGCCACTCCAGCTAATGGTATGGTTGAAGGTATTGCTAGCGAGCCAATAACCCCAGCTAGACCTGAGGAAGTGGTCTTTCATTCTGATAATAATAATAATAATAATAATACAAGTAATGCTGGTGGTGCCAGATACCCAGGTCCTCCTCCTCCTCCTCTTCCAAGTGGACCAAATGTAGGCAGCACTAGTAGCAGTGGCGGTGGACGACCTTCACAGGAAGCTATGCTATCTTTTGCCGCATCTGCTAGGCAGAAATTAGTAGCATTCCAACGACAAGAGCAGCAGCAGCAGCAGCAGCAGTGGATGCAGCCACCTCCTCCACAGTACCCACCACCACCACCTCCAGTACAAGTCCCAGCAGCTCCTGCGTCCCCCATCCCTCATCCATCCTTTGGAGACATCCTTCAAGGAGACATGTCAGGTATGATGGAAAGTTTGGCTCTAGCGCGTGGTAGTAAAGTTGCTTTATTTACATCAGCTGCTGTTACATATATACCAGCACCACAAGCACAAGCACAAGCAGGAGGAGGAAATGAAGAAAGAAATGCAACATCATTACTGCCCAAAGTAACAGGAGCGGCATCTCCACCATCATCTTCACATCCTCAATCTCATCCTCATTCTTATCGCGATGCAGATCCTCCACCACCGCCACCATCATCATTCATTCCCCCTCCTCATTCTGAACTTTTCCATATTCTTCCTCCCTCACCACCACTACCATCCTCTCCAGCAGCAGCGGCAGCAGTACCAGCAGCAATAGCAGCTGTGGAAGTAGCAACAAGGCCTGGGAGAGAACAAGGAGGGAGATATATTACTAGTTTCACTCCCAACAAGAGACCTCAACCACAACCTCAAGCAGTGACAGTGGCAGTGACAGTGCCTCCTCCATCAGTAGCAGCAAGAGTCACTGCGCAGCAGAGTGCACCATCCTACTCCATAGCTGCTGGAGGAGGCAGAGGTGATGCATCATCATCATCATCATCATCTGCCAAATCAACACCCAGCACCACACCCACAGCTGGAGCACCCCACCATTTAGATTGGAAGAAGCAATTTGTACAAGGACTAGTGAGCAGAGGGCAGGATAAAGGGGGCTTTAAAGATGCTGCTGCTGCTGCTGCGATGTCTACAGGTACAGGGGCACATGCAATACCGCCAGTAGCCATACAAACAAGTGTAGTGGCAACATCAGGGAAAGAGATGACAAAAACTGTCACTGCTGCTGCTGCTGCAGCTAATCTGGTGGTTGATAATTCAAATAGAGTGGAGCCAGGATCCCCAATATCACATCCATTATCAGCAAATGTTCCAGCAGTGCAAGGATCTAGTAAGCCAAAGTCTTGGAGCCAAGCTGTGGCTGCTGGTGGAGGAGCAACTACCAGCATTGCTACCTCTACTGCAACCGCCCATGTTAATAGCAGTAGTAGTAGTAGAGTAACAAGTCGTGGTGGTGGTGAGACTGAGAAGAGAAAGCCAGTCACAACAGCTGCTGGTTCTGCTGCAGCTGGTGCAAAGAAACAAACAACTAAACCAAAAGGAGCAACAATTACAACTACTCCTAAGAAGAAGACAAGTGAGGGTACTGGGAATGAAGTTAGTAGAGTGAAAGCGGAAGCTTCATCTCAAAAAGAGATTCAGTTGACCAGTGTCGATGAATTTCCATCATTGGGAAAGTAGATATGAAGAAAGAGAGAGAGAGAGAGAGAAACAAGAAGGGGGATATCAAGGCGTTTTGTAAGAAACAAGCTCAAACATGTGATTATTTTAAAGAATGTGTTACATCTCAGATATACGGTACATTAACATGTTGAGAAAAATAACATACCAATGATAGAGGCATTATAGTTGTTGACTTGATGAAACAATGTACTTTTTTCTAATTTGGCAGATCCTCAGAAACAATGGGACAAGGGGCTGTTGTTGTTGTTGTTGCTACAGCTGGATGTTCAAGACTCTGCTCTTGCTGTTGCTGCTGTTCTCCTACAATAAGTTCTACAACAGGTACAGGTACAACTGCAGGAGGAGGATCAGGAGCAGCAACAGAGGGAGCAGCAGCTCTCAATTTGGCAAATAATGTCTGTTGCTTGAATTTTGGTGCTTTTTCTCTATCTACCTTTGTTACTGCTCCAACTTGGTGTTGTTGTTGTTGTTGTTGTTTAACTGCATGTGGAGGAGCATTTTCCAATCCCTTTCCTATCTCCTCCCCCTTTTTAGTTCCATCATCAGCAGTTGAAAGAGGCTCTGCTCCTGGGTGCTGATGGTCATGATCCATCAGCTGCCCCCCATCAACAATAATGTTATCATCATGAGCATCAGTAACAGCATCAGTAGTAGTACCAGTTTTTTGTACTTTTTTCGTTTTAAAAATATCCAATGTTTTCTGCCTCATCCTCCCCTCCTGCTGCTGCTGCAGCAGAATTTGTTGATAAGCCTCTTCCCCGCCATTCAACAAGGTAAGTCTAAGTGATGCTCTCTTCTTAGATGGCTTCACTGCAAAAGGGTCATTCCCAGCACCATCAGATGCCTCGTTTGGTTTTAGAGGCCTAGAAGAAGGTGCGAATGTGGGATCACCATCCTCGCTATAGATCTCCTCATCATCGCTAGTATCAGAAGTATCAAAGTAATACGCTGCCTCTCCTTCTCTTTTAATGCGTTCATCTCTGCGTTTTTTTCTTCTCTCTGCTTTTATGGCTACGTTTGGAGCTTCTTCCTCACCTTCTGGGGCAAGTTCGGCTACTTCAGTGTCATAAGGGAGGGTACGGAAGACAAAGGCATCGACCATGGGGCGCCATTTTTCCAAGAGAGCTCCCCCCAGTCTGCTGACGTGTTCCTTGGGGTGTTTGTATGCTACGGTGGCTACAGCACAGCTGATATCCGTGGCTAATAAGTCTGTCGCTTGGATTTTGTAGCAGTCTAGTTTTCTCAGACTGTGTGAAAAGTTAGGGAGGGAAGGGGAAAGTGGGAGTTGAGGGTGTCGGGAAGAAGAGGAGAATGGTTGGGGGAGGTGATTATTGTCGCTGTTTAGCTTACCTTCGCATCAAATCATGCATTGGTGTGTTGGGATCAAGGAGTTGCTTCTTAATCTGTTCTATGCCTTCATGAGTGAAGAGAACCGAAGCCTGCTCCATGCGAACTACTTTGGTTAGATCAAACAGCGTTCGCTGGCCTCTATCTGGTCTGTACGCCATTTTATCCATTCCTAAATAGAATCAGTTTGTGATGGTACCTAAATATATGAAAGAATTATGTGTTTGACGGGCAACCGGCCCATTTTAGAGGAGAGAAAGCAGCTCGGGGAACGAAAGCGGAGCGTGGGTATTTAAATTGTGGGCTCTACAGTGGTTGGACAAATATTTCATACAGTTGGTTCAATAACATGTGCTTATATGTGACCTTATGGCATACTCGTTGGACCCATCATAAGTTTTCTAGACCCCAAGTCAAAGTACTTAGTTCTATTTTTAAAAATTGAGTGTCATAGTTTTTCGCCAAGAAACAACAATTCAGCTCATGGATAGCATAATTAAAACCCCCATAGACAATTGGTCCATTAATGATAAGTTCGTGGCTCGTCGCTTGGATAACAACCTTGGCCAACCACCGCCATCAATTCACTGCTCCTCCAGGCCCCTCCCCACCAGAAGCTTTCACCACCAGCTTGAAGACACTGGCTCTTCCAACAATGATCTCATAACTGCCAATTACCACCCTAACACCATCAATAGGACCCAAAATGGTCAACAACAAGAAGATCATCATCAGCACCAAGCTGATGAATCAAATGGCACCTTCAATGATCTGTTGGAAGCCACACAGAGCCGCATCGTTCAGCTGGAAGGAGCCAACACCCAACTCAGAGACCGCCTTCACGAAGCCCTCAATGATCTGGAAGCAGCTTATTCCCTCTTAACAGTCCTACAGAGGACTCAAAAAACCTGGGAAAGGCACATTCCTGATGGCACATCTCTCGTTACAGCTGCTGTTGAAGCTGAAAGAGCCGAGCAAGAGACTCGAAATGCTCAAGCCCTCCGCTTGCTCAAGTCTAAAGACGAAGCATTAAAGAGGTTAGATACACGTGCAAATGAAGCAGAGAGTGAAGCATTAGAGTTGCAAAATCAACTGTCTAGCGCGTTGAAAGAGCTAGATGCCAGTCAGGCGAAGGTTCAGGAGGTGATTGAATCTAGGACAAAACTAAGGAGACAGATGCAAAAGCAAGAACAGACTGCAGTTGCCACTTTTACCAGCCTTCAAAGTCAGGTTGATGAAGTGAAGCAACAGCTTGTCACAGCAGAAGAGAAGCAAGTCCAGGCTGAAAAGGAGAATAGAAAATTAATACAGTCTTTAAATGCATGTGAAGAGCACATCAACAGGTTGGAAAGAAGGGCAGAGAGGGAGGGAGCAGAGCTGGAAGAGCAACAGGAGGTGAACGAGCAAATGCAATACCAGTTGTCTGCTCAATTGGAAATGCAAAAGAAGTTGCAGTCTACTGTTGTGTCCCTACAAGGAGCTGTGGAGGGATACAAAGAAAGGTCAGTGGTATCTGAAAAGCAGCAAGCTGGCCTGGTTGAAGCTTATAGCGCACTTCAACAGGAGCATGGAAGCTTGACGCAGCGGCTTAACGCTGTGAAGGAAGAGCTCAAAGTGGCAAATGACGATAAAAAGAAACTGGAAGCAGATAATCAACAGCAAAAAGCTATATTTGAAAAGGAGATTGAGGGTTTGAAGGGAAAGGAGACTGAATTGGAGGCACAATTGAAGCAGTATGAAGAAAGTCAACATAACTATAATGCATTGCTGTCTCAATGCCAACAAACTGCTGCATCTTTGGAGGCCAGTATCTCTGGTACTACTGCTGCTAGTACTACTACCATGGCTGCCTCCTTGAGACCAGTAATTGGTAGTAGTACACCCACAGCTACTGCAAGACCCGGTGATGGTGGTGTGAAGAGTAATGGCGAGGGTACTGTTGAAACAGCAGTGGTAGTGTCAGCCATGGCAATGAAGAACTCCATAGATCATTTGAGAAGCATCACTACAACTGCAGTGGAGATGATTGCTGAAAGAAGAGTAGAGCATTCACAGCATGCAGTCATAAGGAATTTGACACTCAAACTGGCAGCTGTCTCCAGAGAGGCAGCGGTGTTGGCAGCTCAGAAGGAAGAATTGGAGGCCAGAGAGAGGCTGCTGCAAACGTTTGCTCCATCGTCACTGTCATCCTTGCCAAGAGCAGCAGCAGGTGCAGTCTACACTGCTGTAATTCCACCACCAGCACTTTCATCAGCACCTATAGTGCCAAATGACACAGCCAATTCATCATCATCACCATCATCATCTTCCTATTCTCCCGGGGCAAATGACAGGGAGCATCATCAACGGCTGGAAGGTCTGTTTGCTCTAACGACAAAACAATTGAATGGATTAAAGGCACTTAAAGTCTGTCATCTAAATGGTAGTGGCAGTATCTCCAGTAACAGTAGTTATGATGGTAATGGTAATCATAGTAATAACAGTGTAGAGGAGGAAGTGGCCACAGTGCAATCAACACTAAATGTGATTCAAGAAGAAATGAATGGGTTAATGGTAAAATTGGGGCGTTATGCCGAGGCCAATTTCAAATGGAAATGTCAAGAAATTGAAGCAGCAGAGAACAAATTAAAGGGAATGATAGAAGAGTTGAATGCCAAGGGCCAGGAGGTGAATGAAATGCAAGAAATGCATGCTGCAATGGAGGCCAAGCTCGAGGAAGTAGTAGATGCATTGATGCAAGCAGAAGTTGATAAACAAAGCCTTGCAACTCAGCTGCAACAAGAACAAGCAAAATATCAGGCAGCAGTTGACGCTGATAGTAAAGTCCAGAAGCAACAAGAAGAACAAGAAGATCAACAAAGACAGTATGCAGCGCTAGCTCAGAAAATGGCTCTTTCAATGGCAGCCAGTGAAGCAGCAAGAGCAGAGCTGGAACATAAGCGACTGGCCGTAGAGACATTGGCTGCTGAAGTAGCTGATTTGAAGGCTGACAACCAACAAGCTGCAGAAAAGGAAGCTCGGCTGATTGAAAAGATTGCAGTTGCAAAAGGAGCATATACTGAGGTTGTGTCTAGACTGGATCAACTGGAAGAAGATCAATCACGAATGAAGGAAAGTGTCGATGCCCGTCTTGATGCTCTTAATACAGAACACAGGCAAGGCCCTACTCCTGATGATGATGATAGCAATAGTGGTTCAGCAATATGTGTAATGAAGGAGGGATCCTTCAACGCCTTGATCACAGGACTTGACAACTTACTAGCTGACGCAGCAGAGCTGGATAGAAGAGTAGGTCTGCTGGAGAGCCAGGCAGATGCATTGTCACAAGAGAGGAGGGGCCTGAGAGTAGCGCTGGAGGCCAGGTTGGCCAAGGCTGATGAATGTTGTAATGCATTGGCAGATGAAGTGGAGCGACTCACCCTTCAGAATGAGTTGGAATTGAAAGTGTCTGTCGATGATAATAATGATGGTGATGTGTTTTAGAAAATGTAAGAAGAACATTTTAAAACTTGGCTTGACATTAATATTAATTAGTACAGATAGGATGTTACTGCTCACACTGCATCATCGGCATCGACATTGATATCACCTTTATAACTATGCTCATCTTCACAAGGCAACACATCCATTGCCACCAACATTGCTATCTCTATCACAGTAGTCAGCAGTAATGGAAGAGCTCCAAATGCCCACATGAAGGGAGGAAAGAAGAGAAAAAAGAACCGGAGCCCGGTGGAGAAGTAGAAACTTGCCCTTCCCATCATATTACTCGCATGCTGTGACATCAAATGTGCCATTCTACTCTTGCTATTAGTACGAACACCATTAATATCTAATTCATCTGATGCTGCTGTTTGTAACAGAAAACCCAAGTGAATGCTCAACCTGACCGACTGAACCAACAAAATAATAGAAATGATAAGCGAAGCCAACGCCAGCAGCAATTTAAGCTGTGTTGAGGCAAATGAATTGCCTTCCGAGATGGGGTCACTGCTGGCGTAATACTGCAGCTGCTCTATAGCTCCTGCATTGACAAGCATGCTTATTATTGCTGCAAATATGGCACTAGCAGATGCGACTAGGATTGTCACCCCGATGATGAGGTTTCTGAGTGATTGGACTATCAAGACGCCTTCAGATCGGCCGTGGACGAGTTTGGTCCATTCTTCTCTGGCGTGGATGTTGACTGCCATTATAGTGGTGTACTTGAGATTCATGAAGGGTATGTTTTTGTTTAGTGAGGATAGTTGTGTGAAGATGGAAGGGCCAAAGTACCTGTGCGTTCGAGAAGGAGAGAGAAGGAGAGATGTCGTCGGTGACGGTTTAAGGAGAAACGTAAAGTGAATGATGGTGTGTTTTGACGTACCATGCACAGTAAATAGCATATAAACTGGCACAGATTGTGAAAACGGCGATATCTGCGGCATTATCCGCCATTTTTCAATTTGTTTGGGAGATTCAATAATCCTTTGTTTTGGTTTATACTTCTTTCAACTGAGATGAATAGGATGGTGGCTTTGTTTCGGTTTAAAGAAGCAGTAAGCAATACTTGAATGAACAAACTACAATGAAACCTTACAATTTTTCCTATTTAAATCATTTCTCTCCCTCTTTCACGATTCTCCTTCACAGCCCAAAAACTGGAGACACAAGGCCACTTGACCCCAAAGAAAGCAATTTTAGAGTTGTTCACATCAATTATCAAGGTAATATGATGGGCCATGTGCAATAAACATGGAATCTCTACATGCTTCCAAGAAAAAATGAAGGAACTACCAAGGTTCACTTCGCTTTGTCTCTCATGGCGGGGACGTTGGGACTGGTGATGGTGCAGTATTTTAACGCATGATCAAATTTCATCTGATTTCTATTGTTGAACATATCTATGTATTGATTATTAGACGACTACAGGTCTGAAGGCTGTCGTTCTGTTGAAAACACCTCAAATTCAGATCACTTTGGAAAACTTTCGGAAGTCAGTATAACATTGTATTTAAGGCATTGCTTCGTCAACCAGACCGCGCAAATATTGCCCTTACTTACTCCAATAGATCTTAACATGTCAAAACTTTCCAAGTCCGACATGCAATCTCTCCCTGGTGTCCGCCAATCTTCTCCCGACCCAGCGACCAAAGACTTCTTCTTCCAGCAAACCATGCTCAGGATAAAAGACCCCAAACCTGCCCTTGATTTCTACACTCGCATCATGGGCATGACCTTGCTTCACAAGTTTGACTTTAGCGACATGCACTTCTCCCTCTACTTTCTAGGTTATTACCCAGCCTCTGAAATCCCCGACGATCCAGTGGAGCGAGCCCGTTGGCTTTTCAGCAAACCTGCAACCCTCGAACTGACGCACAACTGGGGCACTGAGTCTGACCCAGAGTTTAAAGAGTATGCTAGTGGCAATACAGAGCCTGGTAAAGGATTTGGGCATATAGGTATTGTTGTCCCCAGTGTGAAATTAGCGTGTAAACGATTTGAAGACTTGGGAGTTGAGTTCCAAAAGAAGCCTCAAGATGGCAAGATGAAGGATATTGCATTTGTCAAAGATAATGATGGGTACTGGATAGAGATATTAAGCAAGGATAATGCAGAGTTTATTGTGAATTGGAATGATAAGTAAGTGGAAAAGAGGGGAAAAGAGAGCTAAGAAAAGGGGGTAAGTGTTGCTGTTGTATATTGAAGAGGCAAGACATAGCCATATTTTCTTGTTGTGTTGTTGTTCTATAAATCTATCTTATTATACTCACTTATTACTTATTAACACAGTACTATTATTCAAAATGATTTTCAACGTCGGCCTCGGGAACACCTCCTCCATTACCACCCTCCAAAGCCCCAAATTCTAAAAAGTGTGTAGGCCTGTGCACCTCATTGTAAAACTCCTTTGGATTAGCCAATTTCAGCCCATACTTCATTCCAGCAGAAAACTTAACTCCCATGAAATTGTAATTCCAGGATCCAACATCTGGTACCATGTAGAAGCCCATAAACCTGTCACTTAACAACATTTGTACTCTCTCAAAGTGACTAGGGGAAAACCCTTGCGGATTAGTTGCTGCATCTTTACTATGCTGTCTTCCCCATTCATATCCACTGGGCGTAAGTTTGTACGCAGTCAGTGAAACTGATCCGGGCGTGAAGGAAGCGGTGATGAGAATGCATCGCTCTCCATCCCAAGAATTGAAATTCTCCAGCATCTTGGCATGTGCTGCAACATCTTGGGGCGCCATTTGGGGTGACTCATTAGGCTGGGTGTGAATCCATCCCAGTGGCTCTAGTTCAGACAGGTACTCGTGTTCAGGGAGATTGGAAGGCAAGTTGACCAGGGCATGGTTTCCCCACTGAGGAGGTAAGATAATGGCTCTAATTTCTTTCACCAAGGGATTGTCTGGGGGAGAGACACCATACATGTATCCTGCAATCTGTGTTCTCAAGTCTGCAATGCAGATGAACTTCTTCAGCAGATTCTTAGGCATGACATAGGTGTAGCCACCTTCTTTTAGGTCGTCAGAATTGACGTAGATATGGTTCACTCTCAAGTGGAGGTTGGCTGCAGAGATGGCTCTTACTCTCCAATCAGTCTTGGAGCCAAATGCAGCTTGCTCATAGGGACTGGTGGTGGTGACAATCAGTTCTTCACCATGCACATTGATGGTCTTGGTGGTGACTGCTGCAGTCGCAGCACCGTCACGAGCCTGCTTCTCAATCTCTGCGATTTGCTGTCTTTGAGCGCTGGGAGGGGCAATCTCTGCGCCAAGAATGATGTCCCTGATTTCAGATTGAGTCAGAGCGCCTACATTCACATTATTCTTCTTGGAATAGTCTGCCAGGATCAAATCTTTGAGAGCTATTTCCACTTTAATCCACTGCTCATCAGTAAGAGAAGGCCAAATATGATGAGGCTCCGTGACAATGGTCCTGTCTGGTCGCAGTACCATACGTGCCTTGTCAACATTGACATGCAATGCTCTCAAGATGAGAATGAGCCTGGAAAAGGCGGTATATGACGAGATGGTCTTGAGCCAGTCATCATAGAGGTTGAAGAGCAGCATTTGAGGCTCTGTTGCTTTTAAGATCAGATCGCCGAATTTCTCAATCTTCAAAGCTGCCTGGAAGGGTAATTGTAGCTCGGATCCAGTGATGACAATATTAGGGAAATCCAGCAGGTGCACTTCCAATGGATCCAGCATACCTTTACGGCTAACAATGATACGCTTGGGTTGCTCTTCCACTGGCAATGACCGAATGAGTGCTGCAACTTCTTCTGCAGTCTTCCATTTAGCCAACTGGGAGAGACGCTTTTGTCCAGCCCAGACACTGGTGTGGATGATTTTCAAAAACAATTGCCCAGTTCTGGGGTTGAATATGAAGATGGCTCCATTAATTGGCTTGGTTGTCAAATTCCCTTCAAATGTCTTGTGAATAGTCACCCTGTAGACATTGGTATCGTCAACAAACCAGATGATTTGATTGGAAAACAGCTCCCCGTAGTTTTGACTAGACAAATACGGCTCTGTTGGTTCGGAAGAGTAGAGCTGCAGAGCCTTACGAATACGTTCTCTCAGCACATAGAGAGCAGGGTTGGCCTTCATTACTTTGGCCATTGCCTGCACAATCAGCGGCTTGCTTCCAGGGAACCAATTACCAAATGCAGAGTGTAGATTGTACGCCAAATCCACTCCGACCATTGCTCCAGTTGGACTAGGGTAGATGGACATGTTGTCTGTTGTATAGTCCAAGAATTTAGCTCTCACATACCGCTCAATATCATGACTATCAAAATCTCCCCACCTCAGCTGCACATCCAGCCAAAACTTATTGGAAGCCTTCTGATCAAATGCATCATTCTGGTCTGCCATAAGAGATGGTTTGCACACCGGCCATTTGTATGCAGCAAACAGCAAGATATCAGCACACGAAGAATTCATTTTATACGATTTACGCGGATGAATAGTCTCCTTTTGAACTGTCTCTATTTCCAGTGCATCCAGTTCTTGGTCAAACACTTGACACAGATCCATCACCAACGATTCATGAATCTTCTGCCACAAGTGTGCTCTGAAGATTTGAATGAGGGAGATCTTGAGAGTGGGAATCTTTCCATGCATGAAGATTCCAGTCAGATCCAGTTGAACTTGGAACCCAATGTACACATTAGCTCTATTGATTGTAGGACTCCACCACAAGGTAAATCTTCGGTTGGGGATTTGATTCAAACCACTCCTCTGAGCATTTGTCAGCTTCTTGTACTTCATACTCTCCTCAAACCCACTGGCCTTCTCCCAGAACAAACCTTCCCAGGTAGGGAAGTAGGTCCCCTTGAATAGTGTGTGTTCTAGAATACCTTCAATACCCCCCAGTGCTTGAATCACGTCTGTCCTGTAGTTATTCAAGTTCCACAGTTTGCCATCATGACGTTGATGTGTCCACCAGAAAGGGTTTTGCCTCGCAATTTGATACTGTTTAAATTCCTGACGAACACGCCATCCTTTGTCGTATGCGAGCGTATGTCTGTCCTTTTGGAATAGCGTGTTGATGCGGGGAATGCCCCTGTCCCAGGAATCTTCTAAATCTTCAAGGGTCAAACGTCTATTCTGAGCAATAGCTTCCTGCCTCTTAAGAGCATATTCTGCCCATACACGCTGAGAGTCAATAAATTCACTTTCCCAAGGTTGAATGTAGCGGTACAAGTTGGGAATGAGCTGATCTTCCTCATGACTCATTCCTGCTCTGAAATGCGTCACGCCAAGGTCTGTTTGCTGACTGTACCTCAGGTCAGACTGAGGTATGAGGATGTGCCCCATGGACAGCATTCCAAGGCCTCCGATCTCTTTAGGAGAGTAGAACACGACAGGGGGGAAGCGGGAAGGCATCTTGGAATTGAGACCAATCTTGATACGTGTCTGAATCTTATTTTCACACTTGACCAGCAAGTCTAGCAACTCTTGTGTGTGCACTACTGCTTCTCTATAATACGTCATCAGCCCAATCAGGGCCGTGTTCCATTTGTTGGCAATCTTGGTGAAAGTTGTCGCCCCACTAGACATCAATATCTGTCTCACTCTATTTTCAAACGCTTTCAAACCCTCGTCATCCACTCTCAGGTAGGCTTGAGCTGTTCGTTCTTTTGTAAGCTCATTCTGAAGGCTCCACACTCCATCTTTATGGGCAAATCCTTCCGCAACAGACCTTATTCTGGGCAGGATTCTCACTTCAAACCCACTCATTGAAAACAGCAGGTTGGGATTGTCTTTGCTGTACACACTCACAAATGACTCATCCCAGTCAAATGTAGTCAGTGATCTAGGCAGCCTATTCTTCATATCCCAGAATGTAGCCCTTCCAAGATTGACGTCATGTTTCATCAGCCTCATTCTTGCATCTCTTGGCCAACACTTTTTATTATTATAGCCCACTATGTTTTCATTATTGGGATCAGGATGCTCAGTCAAGTAGCGCTGGATTAGGTCCTTTGCTTCTTCTGCAGAAAATCTAAACATTATATGCACCTTGTTGATGTAGCGTTGGTACAGTCTGATTGGATGTCTCGTCTCGGTACGGCTGTCTTTGTGCACTAAAAACTCGTTGGGCAGATTAGGAGGGCCCGCAATCTCACTAGCTCTAGTCAGGCCGAGCAACAACAAATCCATCACCAGCCCATAGTACTGAGTGACAAAAGGAGCAAATTGCAGCCCTCTAATGAGGCCATAAGAGTTGGTATGTGCCATATCTTTGAAAGCAAGAACAATATTATTCTTTGATGTCATATAGTCTGCTATGTTGTGATCCACGATCAATCTCAGCAATCTATTCAGCAGCGTGAGGTCCACCTTGTCATACATCTTCTCCAGATTTGACTGCATCATCACCACACACTCCCCGTCGTCAGTATCCCAGACGTCAGTCAGGTTATTGATGCCCTGGCACCATTTGTATACCAGCAGCGGAGGAGGTTCAGAATCGCCTGGTTTTACCCAGTTGGGGAACAAGTGACGTTTATCTGCCTCGTACCAGAGATATTGATCAAGATAAGCGTCCGAAATCTTTTCAAGTGGCTCGATTTCATAAACAGGGATGAGATGAGAGTAGAGGTCAAAGAATTCAATGGAAACCTCCTTGAACGCTCTTTGAGTCAGCAAATGACGTTTGATACGTGAGAGAGCCTCGTGTGGGTTGTCATATGCCTGTTCAACCAGCCCTAGTTCCTCTCTTTGACTTTGATTCAACCTATTTGCTACAGTGTACTGCTCTTTGAGTCGTTCAAGAGCGAGGATGAGCAACTTGGTGTCGTGTTTGTAAGACAGTGGAGGGAATGGAATGGGGGCAAACTTCCTACTTTCCAGCCAATGTACTGTAGTAGTATAAATAGCTACTGCTTCTTCTGGGCTCACATATGGTCCATCTTTCAGATAATTATGCTGCCTTTCTTGTTCTGCTTTCAAATACAACCTAGTGAGTCGTCCAAGATTCTTCCTAGACACCGTCTTATCAACGGTAGCGCCTCGACGAATGCGCTCTCTGTTGTAATGTGCTACATTAGTCCACCAATCTGCCTTCATTTTGACATATCTAAGAATCATATTTTCTACTGGAGCAGGGAGACCTGGAACCTTCCATGGAATATTCGCCTTCCAGCACCTCCAGGCTTCTGATAGATGCTGCAGAATAGTCCTGGCTTTGTTTTGCTTAATACCCTCTGGCATCATATCCAGAATATCATGCATCACTGCAGCTCTGAGCTCCAGGTCAAAGTGACTTTCAATGCGCTGCTTTGTCACTGTCTTAGCGACGCCTGCATACTGTCTGCCCTCAAATTGTCTGGCCAGCAAATTGCCCAGCCATCTCTCTAGCAGAGGGACGATGCCTCTCAGGAAGAAGAGCCACACTCGCCACATGGGTGCCCAGAAACCTACGCCTGGTCCTTTTCCCACTGGACCTGTGTTAAACCTATAGTAGATCAAGTGCTTCAAATCTTTGCACATGCGTACTTGTCTCATCAGCTTGTATTTATACCTATACATTCCTGTCAGTTGACCAACATGAGAAAATGTATATTGTAGACCATCAGCCAGCTGGAAGGCATCCACGTTGCCCAGCCTAAATTGTACATTCGCATCTACTACCAGCTTGGTAAGTCGTAAAACTTCACGGCAGAGATGGAAAGCATTGCCAAATCTACTCTTCTTTCTTTCCTTGGTGGTCAGCGTTTTGACTGGCTTCAAGTTGAAGTTGTAATCTAGATGCAGATAGTTGAGGTGCTTTCTATGGATTAATAGATTCAGCATGTTATAGCCTTGTCTGCAGACTTGCAATCCTGCTTCAACCCAATCAAGCTCTGTTTTTTGGAAGAATTTAGTTGCAGCCAAGCTTTTGAAAAGCGATCTCTTCTTCGTCGGCTTTGGAGCCTTGGTGTGCAGTCTATTCAGAACATAGTGCTTCAACAGCTTCTGATAGCTCACACGTACTTTCACTGGGTAGCTGACAGGGCAGTGTTCCATGAACCAGGAATTAACAAGTGGCACATCTTGGGCTCTCTTGGTGTTGCCACTACGATGGCAGAATGGAGCTGGGGCCCATAGGAGTGCTATGCCTGCTGCAGTATTGTCGGTACTTAATGGTACTTCTTTTAAGAATGGATCCACTCCTTCAGGCAACACAAACTCCTCCTCCTCCTCCCCCCCACCATCATCTTCTAAATTATCATCATTATTACCACCAGTATCCATGCCCTCTCCTCCAGCAGCAGATCTATAAGCAGCAATAGGATGAATAATGGGATCATAATAAAATGCAGGCAAATCAGGATCCTCTGCCTTGATATACATTGCCATCGGAGCGTGATACTGACTCAATTTCACCGCCCTCGGTCTGTTGTTATACAGGTAAGGAAACGCTACTTTATACTCAGTTCTAATGGGGCTTCTAATAATAAGTTTGTTAATGTCATTGAACTCATTCCAGTCTTCATCCTGAGCTTCTGTATCTCTAAAGAGAGGCTCAAATTTAGGGCCCCCAGGGATGGCCATATTGAGACTCTTGGCAGTGATGAAGGATGCCGGGTCAAAGAGATAGAAATAGTTTGGATCCACTAGATCGGATAATAGCTGCCCTGCTAGACGGTATAATGTTGACATAATAGGCAGAGGAAGCTGCCATTTCTTGTAAGAAGGACCGTTGACATAGGCTGGGTGGAACTTTAGTGGTCGAGAGTCGTAAAACCATTCAAACACCGGTGCATCTTCATCTTCATCCAATTCCAGCTCAATGGCTTCCAGTGGATCCACTTCTAAGATGTTGTCTGCATAATCTAATGGAGGTTCTTCATCATCAAAGGGAGGGAACCTCATTCTCTTGAAATGTCTTCTATCTCGTTTTTCCCTCCTCATCATGATCCACATTGTTCCCCATTGCGCAATGTACACAGGTTCTATAACCTGGGGGATTTCATCCACAAAGGTGATGGCTCCAGTGACATGGTACAGAACAGGGACGTGTCTGACCTGCTCCCAAGGCATGGGCATATTTTCCAGGAGTTTATAGACGGCATGAGGGACAAATTTGAGGGCACCGAGGTAGACACGTTTGTCGTGGCGGAACTTCCTGGAGGTCATGTCTCCGTGATCTTTGATGATTTTTCTGACGTGTTCTGGAGGCATTTCTTCCTTTTGCGTCTGTGAGTGGCCGAATTTTCGTTTGTCTGCATAGCGTTGGGAGTTGAGCTTGGACCATTTGCGGGCCTGTGATGTAAGGGGGGGGAAGGGGGGGGGGGGGGCGGGGGGGGGGGGGGGGGGGGGGAGGGAGCTTTTGGAAGAATGTTGTCTTATTTGTGGAAAAGGAGACGACTGCTGAGCTTAGATTAAAGAAGGAGTAACATTTATAATGTTTGTGGGCGTGTGAATCGT